>WNFC01013190.1_pt1 | contig 16249 bp, 10 predicted proteins | sample 5400541 | NCBI WGS metagenome assembly WNFC01 (sample SAMN13153342, study PRJNA577476) | soil metagenome | isolation source: 120 cm saprolite under Douglas fir tree site 2 hole 2 replicate 1 | place: USA:California | collected 2015-04-18
GCTGCGTGGTGTACGCGTCGCGAAACCGCTCCATGAAATACGGCACTGTGTCGTGCGCAACCGAATTCTTCGTCAGCAGCATCACGGGCGTCTCGCGGAGATACCCGATCCGCAGCGTCCCCTCCAGGCCGAGAATCTCCGTCGCGATGTCGTAGCCGTAGATGCCGCTGCGGCTCAGGTCGACGACGCCGAGCGTGCCGCCGGCGAACGTCAGGCTCACCACCGCATTGTCGATGTCGCCCACGGTGACGAGCTCCGGGTACGCGATCGTCGCGCCGACGACCGACACCGTGCGCACCCCGCCCATGAACCACCGGGCGAGGTCGAAGTCGTGAATGCCCATGTCGATCAGCATGCCGCCGCTGCTCTTCGGGTTCGCATACTCGAGACTGGGGCGAAACGGGTCGCGCGACGTCGACTTGAACACCAGCGGCGTCCCGATGCGCCCTGCGTCGAGCTGCTTTTTCGCCGATGCATAGCCGGCGTCGAACCGCCGCATGAATCCCATCTGGAAGAACATGCCGGAGCGAGCGATCGCCTCCTGCATGGCCGCCACCTCGTCGAGCGAGAGGGCTGGCGGCTTCTCGCAGAACGTCGGTTTGCGGCGGCTCGCGGCCGCGATCACGAGCTCCCGGTGCGTGTGCGTGGGGCTGACGATCACGATCGCGTCGACGACGGGATCGTCGATGAGCGCGAGCGCGTCCGTGTAATGGCGCGCCACGTCGAATTCCGCGGCCACCTCCTCAGCCAGCGATCCCACCGGATCGGCCACGGCCACCAGCCGCGTCTCGGCGATCCGGCCCGCGAGGTCCCGCGCATAGACGCGGCCCAGCCGGCCGAGCCCAATCAGTCCGACAGCGAGGCGTCCCTTCATTTCACGTTCTCCGTAACGAAGCTTCGCCCGAGTGACGGACCCGCGAGCCGGCGCGGCGAATCTTCGTTACTGGGCGGCCGCTTCGCGGCGGCGGCTAAGACAGCTCCCAAAACCGAGCTTCCAAAAACGTCCTTCATTTGCAGGGACACCGGCTTTGGAAGCTGTCTGGTCACGAGCTCGAGCTTCACCTTGATGTCGGCGGGCACTGATTCTCCGCGAATCACTTTGACGGCGCTTTCCACGGCCGCGCGTCCCATCTCAGAAGGAAACTGCGCCACAGAGGCTTCCATGGTCCCCGCCGCAATCGCCGTCTTCGCATCGTCGAGCGCGTCGAAGCCGATCACCTTGATCTTGCCGGTCTTGCCGGCGGCGGCAATGGCCTCGATCGCGCCGAGCGCCATCAGGTCGCTGCAGGCGAACACGCTGTCGATGTCGGGGTGCGCCTGCAGCATGTTCTGGAACACGTTGAACCCCTGGTCCCGCTCCCAGTTCGCGGGCTGCGAGGCCACAATCGTGATCCCGGGCGAGGACTTGAGGAAGTCGCGGAAACCCCGCATTCGCGAGTCTCCGGTCTCGTGACCGGGAATCCCCTCGAGGATGCCCACGCGGGCCTTGCCGCCGGACACCTTCACCAGGTACTGGCCCGCGAGCGTTCCGCCCGCGTAGTTGTCCGAGCCGACGAAGGTCTCGGTGCGTACGCCCGCGTCGGCCGCAGCCTTCGCGTCGACGCGCGTGTCGACGACGATGATCGGCACCTTCGCGTTCTTGGCCTTGACGAGCGCGGAGACGATCTCGCGCGAGCCGCTCGGCGTGATGCACAGCGCCTGGATGCCGGTCTGGATCAGGTTCTCGACGATCTGCATCTGCTTCTCGACATCGATCTCCCGCTCGGCGGCCTGCACCTGCAGCGTGACGCCGAGGCGGTCGGCGGCCTCCTGCGCGCCGCGGCGCATGTCGACGAAGAACGGGTGGTTCAGCGTCTTGAGCACGAACGCCACGGTCGGCCTGCCGGTGGTGGTCGTGGTGGTGCCGCGGTTGCAGCACGTCGAGAAGGCCGCGGCAACAACGATCAGCGCGACTGTTTTTGTCATAAAGCCCTACGTTTGATTCTTCCTCTTCAACACGGTGTCGAGCAGCACGGCGACGACAATCACGCCACCGATCACGATCTGCTGGAGAAACGACGACACGCCCAGCAGGTTCAGGCCGTTCCGAAGCACGCCCATGATCAGCGCACCGACCAGCGTGCCCCCGAGCGTGCCGTCACCGCCCATGAGGCTCGTGCCGCCGATCACCGTGGCCGCTATGGCGTCCAGCTCGTACATCATCCCGGCGATCGGCTGCGCGGAATTGAGCCGCGCGGTCAGAATCACCGCCGCCGTTGCGCTCATCAATCCCGACACGCCATAGATCATCGTCTTGTGGAAGCGGACCGGGACGCCCGACAGGCGCGTGGCCTCCTCGTTGCCGCCGATCGCGTAGACGTAGCGCCCGAACGTCGTGCGGGTCAGCACGAAATGCGCGGCGCCATACACGATCGCCATCACGATCACGGGCGCCGGGAAGAAGCCGGCACGGCCGGTGGCGAGCACGCGAAACGCCGGGTCGAAGCCCGAGATCGGCCGCCCCTCGGTGAAGAGGAGCGCCGCGCCGCGCGCAATGCTCATCGTCCCGAGCGTGACGATGAATGGAGGGAGGCCGCCCCAGCTGATCAGCGCGCCGTTGGCCAGGCCGCACGCGAACCCGGTGGCAACCGCCAGCGTCAGGGCGACGATCAGCGGCTGCCCCGACTGAAGGGCGGTCCCCAGGACAACGCCCGCGAGCGCGACGATGGAGCCGACCGAGAGGTCGATGCCGGCCGACAGGATGACGAACGTCATCCCGACGGCGACGATCGCGTTGATGCTCGTCTGCTCGGCGACGTTCAGCAGGTTGGACACCGTCAGGAAATGCGGCGTCAGGATCCAGAGGACCGCGCAGAGCGCCACCAGCCCGATCACCGTGCCGAACTGGCGGGCAGGCAGGAGCAGGCGATGCGCGCGTGATGTGGCGGGAGCCATCGCGTCCGCCCTTCGCGCGTCGGGGGGCGCGGCGCTCGAGGCAATGGTCATGCGCGACTCCGCGCGGGCTGAAACCGGCGCGCTTTCTTCATGCCACTAGAGGGCGAGCGTTCCACGCGGACCGTCACGACGCCAGCCCCAGCGCGGCGGCCAGCACGCGTTCCTCGGTCGCGTCCGCCGCCGAGATCTCCGTTTGAATGCGGCCGTGATGCATCACGAGGATGCGGTCGCTCATGCCGAGCAGCTCCGGCAGCTCCGACGAAATCATGATGATGCCCGCGCCACGCGCGGTGAGGCGGTTCATGAGGTTGTAGATCTCGACCTTGGCGCCGACGTCGATGCCGCGCGTCGGCTCGTCGAAGATGAAGATCCTGACGTCGCCCGCGAGCCACTTGCCGAGCACGACCTTCTGCTGGTTCCCGCCGCTCAGCAGGCGCACGGCCTGCGTCGGGGTCGCCTTCACGCGCAGCTCCTCGCCGATCGGCCTCGCCACCGCGACCTCGCAGTGGCGCGGCAGCACGCCGAGCCGCGAAAGCCGCCGCCCGTGCGGCAGTGCGATGTTGCGCGCCACGGTCAGGCCCGCGACCAGGCCCTGCGCCTTGCGATCCTCGGGGAGCAGGCCGATGCCGCGGGCGATCGCGTCGGCAGGACCGCGGAAACGGACCTCGCGGCCGTCGACCAGGAGCCTGCCCTCGTGGAACCGATCGGCCCCCGCGATCACCCGCGCGAGCTCCGTGCGCCCGGCGCCCAGAAGACCGGCGACCCCCAGCACTTCGCCGGCGTGCAGCGAGAAGGTGATATCGGTCAGCGCGCCGCGCCGGCTGACGCGCTCGACCCGCAGCAGCTCCGGTCCTCGCCGCGCGCGCACCTTCGGGAAATGCTCGGTCAGATCCCGATTGGCCATGAGCCGCACGAGCTCAGGGACCGTCACGTCGGCGATCGGTCGCGTCGTGATGTGACGTCCGTCGCGCAAGACGGTGATCCGGCGGCCGATGCGGAACACTTCGTCGAGCCGGTGCGTGATGTACACGATGGCCACACCGCGCGACGCGAGGCGCTCGATCAGCGAAAACAGCTGCGCGACTTCCCGGCTCGTCAACGAAGACGTCGGCTCGTCCATGACGAGAATCGCGGCAGTCGGGTCGGTCTGACCGCCTCCGACAAGGCTTCGGCGGTCCTCCGAAGCTTCATGCGAAGGGGGAAGACCGACCCCTACCGGGAATCGGACGTCGTCTTGTAGGGGACGGCCTTTGAGGCCGTCCCGCGACGGGTCGGTCTGAGGACCGACCCGTACCGTTCTTGATGGCCCGACGTTGTTCAACGCTTTTGCGATTTCGACCATCTGCCGCTGGGCGAGGCCGAGGCGGGACACAGTCGATCGCGGATCCAGCGTCATGCCGAGATCGCCCAGCAGCCGCGACGTGTTGCCGTAGAGCGTCCGCCAGTCGACCAGGCCGCCCCAGCGCGTGGGCGCCGCCCCGAGGAAGATGTTCTCCGCGACCGAGAGCTGCGGGACGAGATGCAGCTCCTGATAGATCACGCGGATGCCGAGCGCGAGCGCATCGCCGGGGCTGTCGATGGTGACCGGCCGCCCGTTGAGGCTGATCTCGCCGGCGTCGCTGCCGTAGGCGCCGCTGAGGATTTTCATCAGCGTCGATTTGCCCGCCCCGTTCTCGCCGAGCAGCATGTGGACGTCGCCTGCGTGGAGCGTGAAGTCGACGCCGTCGAGCGCCACGACGCCCGGGAAGGCTTTTCGGATCCCCCGCATTTCGAGGACCGGCGCGGGCTCGCTCACGGGATCGGGACCTCGAACGGCGGGCCATCGGCGCGGATGGTCTCGGACCCTTCCCATTTCAGCAGCGACGGGCCGGGCACGAACTGCTCGTCGAGCATGAAGACTTTGTTGATCCGCGTGAGTCGCACCGGGCCGGGAGGCGCCGGCGGCACGCCGTCGGCGGCTGGCCGTTCGAACGCCTGCACGCGGAGGGCGCGCACGTCATGCGCCCGCGTGACCGCCGGGAGCGGGATCGCGGCGCGAAAGCAGCCGTCGCGCACGATGCGGTACTGCCGCAGGCCGCGGTCGGAGGGGATCCACTCAAGATCACGGTCCGCCTGAAGGCGGACACTACGTACGTTGACCAGAAACGCGAGCGCGGAGGTACCGACCTGGCCGCACGCTTCGACGTACGCGAACCGCCGCGGGTCCGGGATCGTGTTGTTGCCGGGCGCCGCTTCGTCGACAATCTTGCCTTCGCGGCGCATCTCCAGGGACGCCACCGCATACGTCCACGGGTTGGCGTCCATCACCGCTTCGCGCGACACGTCGTGCAGATCGAAGCGCTCGGGCGCCGGCGCGTAACGCACGCGTGTGGGCCCCGACTCGCTGACCATGTTGTTGTCGGTCGACACCCACAGCAGCGGATGACGCGCCTCGTGCCGGCCGCGGAACGGCGGCACCTCGTGCCCAGGGCCCTGGAATTCCTCCGCGAGGATCCGCCCGTCGCCGCCGACCTCGACTCCGTAGACGAACTCGATGTCGGTCGTGCGGCCCCATGTCGCCATCAGGCGATCGGTCGCCGTGCCGCCGTCCTCGTTCGAGAAGATCACCGAATAGCGGAACTGACGCCCGCGCGGCGTCGATACGATCTCATACCACTCGACAAGAGGCAGATCGGTAAAGCGCCCGATCGTGTTCGGCCGCGCGTAGAGAATCGGCGCCATCGCCTGTGCGGTGAAATCGTCGCTTCCCCGGGAGAGAATCGAGACCTCGGGGACGTCGATCGTCGCAGGTCCTGCCCCGATGGCGCTCAGCGACGAATCGCGATCGATCGTCAGCCGGTGGCGGCCGGGCCCCACGGCGCCGAGGGTGATGCGATAGTCGGCGACCGACTCGCCGCGCGAGAGCAGAAGGTGTTGCGAGTACTTGCCGTCCACGAACACGCGGAGGGCTGCCGCTTCGCGCCCCGTCTCGCCCCAGGCGCATCCGGCGCAACCCGCGCGCACGGTGGCGATGGCTTCGCCCGCCGCGGCGGCCACGAATCCCAGGCCGTAGTGATCCGGCACCGCCGGAGCCATTGTGATCAGCGGCATCACGAGCGCAGTGACCAATGCGCGCATCATCGGATCACCGGTGCACGTTCGCGGCCATCAGCTCCCGGACTTCGCCGAGCGTCGGCACGCCGTTCAGCGCGCCGAGCCGCGTACAGCTGACGGCGGCGGCGGCATTGGCGGTGCGGAGCGCCTGCTCGATCGGCTGGCCGTGCACGAGGGCGTAGACGAAGCCGCCGCGAAACACGTCGCCGGCGCCGGTCGTGTCGAGCGCGTGCACCTTGAACGCCGGCTCGTGGTGGAACCGGTCGCCGTCGAGCGCCATGGCGCCGTGCTCGCCCATCGTGACCACCAGCACGTTGGCGTGCTTCCGGCGCAGCTTTCGAAGCGCCGCCTCCATGTCGTTGGTGCCGGACAGGTGGGTCGGCACGTGCTCCGCGAAAATGGCGTGCGTCACGCTCGCCGCGAGCTCCTCGGTGCGATCCGTGAGCCGATCGATGTCGCTCGTGACCAGCGCGCCGGCCCCGCGCGCTATCCGCGCCGCGCGAATCGCCGCGTCGTCATCCACGTCGTCCACGTGGACGACGCGCGCCGCGGTCAGCGCCTCGATCGGCAGCTCGCGCTCGCGCAGCCGCAGCCGGTCGTCGCGGTCCCACAGCACGATGCGCTCGCCGGTCGTCTCGTCCACCAGAATGACCGCGAACTGGTTCTCGGCGTCGCGGATGATCAGGTCGGCGATGTCGACGTCGCGCTTCGTGAGCTCGGCGCGAATGCGCCGGCCGTTCTCGTCCGTGCCCGAGACGCCGACGTACTTGCTGCGCAGGCCGAGGCTCGCGCAGGTGCACATCGCCGTCGCCGTCTGACCGCCGCACAGCACGCGGCGATCCTTGATCTGCATTTTCGCGAACGACCCGAACGGCTGCGGATACCCCGGCAGCAGGTTCACGAAGTCGACCGAGTTCGCGCCGACGCCGACCACGTCCCAGCGCTCGTCAGAGGCCGTCATAGGGGCGGAGTATACTGCGCCCGGAGATAACGGAGGAGACGGAGGGAACGGTAAAACACAGAGAAGCAGAGCAACGGAGACACAACGGAGAAAGAGTTTGGTTTTCTCTGCTCGTCTCCGTTTCTCCGTTTCTCTGTGTTTACCGTTTCCTCCGTCTCCTCCGTTGTCTAGAACACAAACCTCAACGCGAACTGCATCACCCGCGGATCGCCAGCGAGGCGCTGAATCGTACCGAACGTGCCGCTGCTGATGTTCGAATCCGGCAGACCGAACTCGACGGCGTTGAACAGGTTGAAGACTTCCCATCGCAGCTCGATCGCCGTCTGACCCGCGATCGTGAACCGCCGCTGCAGCGCGGTGTCGACGTTGAGCAGCCCCGGCCCGCGCAGGATATTGCGGCCCGCGTTGCCGAACGTGCCCGACGGCACGGCCTGGAACGCCGTCTTGTCGAACCAGGCATCGACCGTCTTCGCGCCTTCGCCGTCGCCGATGCGGTTCGGCAGGCCGCTCATCAGCTGGCCGACGTTGTTGCCGCTCTGGATGACCGTGAACGGACGTCCGGTGCGGCCCGTGACGATGCCGCTGAAGGTGAAGCCGCCAAGGATTTTGCCTGCCGCGCTGTCTGCCAGCCACTTGTGACCGGGGCCGACCGGAACATCGAGAATCCAGTTGGCGGCGACGCGGTGGCGGGTGTCCTGATCGGCCGGTCCCTGCCACGAGCTTCGATCTCTCGCGTTCTGGAGGAAGCTCGGCGATCCGCCGCTGAACAGATGCTCGCCGGAGTCGTCGGTCGCCTTCGAGAGCGTATACGCCACGCGGAATCCGACCGAGCTGGCAAAGCGCCGCTCGATGGCGAGCTCGAGGCCGTTGTAGAGCGACGATCCGTCCTGGTCGGCGTACTCGATCGCCCCCAGCCCCGGGTACGGGAGCAATTTGGTCACCGGATCCGGCTGGTTCAGGTTGCGCAGCGTCCAGATGTTGTGTCCCTGCGTGCCGATGTAATCCGCCGACGCCACGAGCGTCGACGTCAGCTGTTTCTGCCCCCCGGCGCTCCACTGGTGGTAGTAGGTCTTGGTGCCCGCCGGGTTGATCGCGCGGATCCGCTGAACGGCGAGGTTCGGCGTCAGGAAGTTCGACGGGAAACCGTCGCGCAGGAAGAACTGCGGCCGGCCGGTTGCGCCGGCGACCGAGCTGTTGATCAGGAACGGCGCGTTCAGCGAGAGCTGATCCTCGCTGCCGATGCGATCGTAGAGGTTGTAGAACATGCCGTAGCCGCCGCGCAGCACCGTCTTCTCGGTCGCGAGGTATGTGAGCCCGAGGCGCGGCGCGAAGTTGTTGCGATCCGGGTTCACCAGCGCGCGATCCGCGAGCGAGCCGTCCTTCGCCTGGACGAGGCCGTCCACGCCGTTGAAGTTGGACATGCGATTATCCTCTTCGTACGCGGGCGTCATGAAGTCGTACCGCAGGCCGGCGTTGACCGTCAGCTTGTTCGAGGGCTTCCAGTCGTCCTGCAGGTAGAAGGCGTACGCCGACAGCCGTTGATGCGTCTCGGCGATGTTCGACAATTGCGCGTCCGCCACGTAGCCGAGCAGGAAGTCGCCGAGCACCTGCCCCGTGAACGTCGGACGGAACGTCACCGAGCCGCGCGTGGCCGGCACGTCGAGGAACGTGTTCTTGAGCGGCATCATCAGATCGACGCCGAACTTCCACTGGTTCGCGTTGCGCGACCAGGTGATCGTGTCGGTGAACTGAAACTGCTGCGTCACCTGGTATTTCGGCAGAAAATCCGGTGATCCGAGGCGATAGCCGCCGGTGCTGAAATTGATCCCGGCGAGACCGCCCGCCACACGGGGGTCGTTGGGCACGCCTTTGAGTGGAACGCCGGCCTGCCCGAACGGATCCTGCACGGCGTGCGAATCCGCCTTGTTGTACCCGAAGCGGAACTCGTTCAACGCGTTGGCGGCCAGCGTGTGATTCCAGCCGGCGGCGAACGTGTAGGTCTTCATGTTCTGGCGGCCCCACGCCGACGTGCTCGTGCCGTCCGCGATGCCGCCGTAGTTGCCGGGAATGAACCGATCGCGGTCCGAGTAGAAGAAGCGGCCGAAGATGTTGTCGCTCGCGCTCAGGTGCCCGTCGCCACGGAGCAGGTACCGCTGCGAGTCGTCGGTGGTGTTCGCCCCGACGCGGAAGTAGTTGTTCGGCCCCGTGGCGTTCGGCAGCGGAAACAGATCCATGATCTGGCGCGTGGCGTTCGGCAGCGGAAATAGATCCATGATCTGGCGCGCGACCGGATCGATGCGATCGGCCGGAATCGTGTTGTTCGCAAACGGCAATCCCGTGAGCGGGTCGCGCACCGTGCCGGCGAAGAGGCCCTGGCGCTCGAGGGCGGTCGGCACGACGGACGGACGGATGACGCCCTGCGTCAGCCGCGTCGCCTCGACGTCGCCGAAGAAGAACGCCCTGCCGCGCACGATCGGGCCGCCGAGATTGCCGCCGAAGTCGTTCTGGCTGTGGTCCGGCTTCGCCGCGCCCTGCCGGATCGAGTAGAAGTCGTTCGAGTTGAACCTGGCGTTCCGCAGGAACTCGTATCCGGTGCCGTGGAACACGTTCGTGCCCGATTTCGTGGTGACGCTGATGGCGGCGCCCGGCGACCGGCCGAACTCGGCCGAGTACGCGCTCGTCACGACCTTGAACTCGCCGATCGAATCCACTGACGGCCGCGACACCTGCGTCGTCAGCTCCTGGACGTTTTCGGAGATCGAGTTGTTGTCGAGGCCGTCGAGCAGGAAGTTGTTCGCCAGCGATCGCATGCCGTGGACATTCACGCCGCCGGTCCGCCCGGCGGCGGTGCTGCCCGCCTGCTCGGTGTAGCGATCGCCCTGGACACCGGGGGCCAGCCCGATCAAATCGTCCCAGTTCCGCAGGGACAGCGGAAGCTGGCGGACTTCCGGCTGGCTGATGACCGTCCCGAGCGTCGACTGCTCGGTGTTCATCAGCGGCGACAGACCGACGACCGTGATGTTCTGCTCGACGGCGCCGATCGAAAGGCTGAAATCGACGCAGGTGCGCGAGCCGGTGTCCAGATCCACTCGCCGGCTGCGCTTCTGGAATCCGGTCAGCTCGACCTCGACCACGTACGCCCCCGGAATGAGGCCGCCGATGACGAACGAGCCTTGCGCGTCGGAGATCGACTGCGACGGAACGTCGGTGGCGACGTTGCGCGCGGTCACCGTGGCGCCGGGAACGACGGCGTCGGACGTATCCTTGACCGTGCCCAATATGGTCGCGCGATCGACTTGTGCCGATGCGTTCGACACGCTCATCAGAAACACGGCGATGGAAACCAGAAGGCCGTGCAGCATCCGTTTCATGAAGCTCCTCCAGAGTTGAAATCGATTATCGGCCGCTCTCGACGCTTCGACTGCCCTCAGGGCAGGCCGATCGCGGCACCATTGGCAGGCGCGGATCGGGCGGCGGCCACTCTTGCCGGAATCTGGCGTGCGCCGGATCGTCGCTCGCCGCCATCGAGCGGCGTTCGCCCGCCAGCACGTTCAGGTAGTAGGCATCGTAGCCGTGGGCTGTAACAAACGGGTGAAACCCCTCTCGTATCGCCACGACGTCGCCGTGCACGACCCGCAGCGTCTCGTCGCGCCGGCGCGTGTACACACGCTGAAAGCCGTAGCCGCCGGGATCCCGGAAGCGGTAGTAGTAAATCTCGTCGAGATCCGCTTCCCGCGGCGGGTCGTCGGTGTCGTGTTTGTGCGGCGGATAGCTGGACCAGTTGCCGCCCGGCGTGAACACCTCGCAGATCATCAGCCGATGGGCGGGGAAACCCGGCGGCATGATGTCGACGATCTGCCGGGTAGCATTGCCGCCTCCTCGGATCTCGAAGCCGCAGTCCTCCGGCCGGATGACCCGCGGATCGAGCCGCGCCGGCGAGGACGAGGCGATGGACGACGACGGCCGTCGTGAGGACGCCGGCGTCGACGCGCGGCAGTCCGCAACCTCGCAGGGACGCTCGGCGACGATGTGAAAGACGGTGCCGGCCGGCAGGTACACCGCGTGCGGATACCCGGCGAAGACATCCGTGCGCGGGCCGACTCTGTGCGGACCGCCGCCCCAGTTGACGGAGAACAGCCCGCGCAGCAGCACGACGCACCGCTCCTCGCGCCCGGTCCTTCCGGACCACACGACGCCGGACGCCAGATGGCGCACGGCGAAATGGACGTAGGCCCAGCCCAGCGCCCGCGGCGTCAGGTTCACGGCCGCCGCGGTTCGGCCGGCGGGCACGCGCATCGATCGGTACAGCAGCGTCTGGCTTGTCATCGCGGGAAGACGGGCGCCTCTCGTCAGAAATTTTCTCGTCCTCTTCTTCGTGTGCTTCGAGTGCTTCTCGTAGCTTCGTGTTGTCGTGGTTGCATTTGTCTTTTCTCGCGCACGCCACAGGCGGCCAACGAAGCGCTTCGCCAGCGCCAAAGAATGCGTGCGCGAAAACCCAATGTCAAGCCTTTTTCAGCCCGGCGAACCGCTTTGCTGCGCGCCCGCGATCGTGATCCAATTGCTTGCAGGGATTCGCCGCCGAGGTGTATTAGAATGGCCAGTCTCTGCGGTTCCTGACCCGATGCCGAACATCTACGACGTCGCCAAGCGCGCCCGGGTGTCGGTGGCCACCGTCTCGGCGGTGCTCAACGACAGCGCGTTCGTCAGCGCCGCCCTGAAGGCGCGCGTCCGGTCGGCGGTCGCGACGCTCGGCTATCACCCGAATCTGCTCGCGCGCAGCTTCGCCAGGCAGCGGTCGCAAACGCTGGGAATGATCGTCCCCGACATCGCCAACTCGTTCTTCCCCGAAGTCGTTCGCGGCGCCGAGGACACAGCCCACGCCGCGGGCTACACACTGCTCATCGCCAGCAGCGACAACGACCTCGCGAAGGAAGAGGTCTATCTCCGGCTGTTCCTCGCCAAGCGCGTGGACGGCGTCATCCTGACGAAGGCGCCCGGCCGCATGCCGCCCGAGCTCCAGCGCGCGTTCGCGAAGGCGAGCGTCCCGGTGGTGCTGCTCGCGCGTACGGTGCCGGGCTTCGTGACCGACGCGGTCGAAATGGACGACAAGGGCGCGGCCTACGAAGGCGTCACCCATCTGCTGCGGCTCGGCTATCGCCGCGTCGGATTCATCGGCGGGCTGCGCGGCGCGAGCACGAGCCGACGGCGCCTCGACGGCTACAAGGCGGCGCTGCGCGCTTCCAGGCTCCGGCTCGATCCGGCGCTCGTCGTCGACGGCGACTTCCGCGTCGAGTCGGGCTACCGCGCGGGGCTCGAGCTGCTCAAGAGCCGCCCCGACGCGGTGTTCATCGCCAACTACCTGATGACCGTCGGATTCATGGAGGCGCTGCGGCAATACGGTATGCGCTGCCCGGACGATGTGGCCGTCGTCACGTGCGACGACCACGCCTGGCTGAACGCGTTCTCGCCGCGGCTGACCACGATCGATCTGCCGAAACGCGAGCTTGGCGCGGCGGCGGCGCAGTTGCTCGTCCAACGCATCGCCAAGCCGAGCGGCCGCGCCCGCATCGTGCGGCTCAAGAACGCGCTGCGCGTGCGCGAGTCGTGCGGGTGCGGGCTGGCTGCGCTCACGCGGACAGCCAGCCCTGACCGCCGTCGCCAAGGGTATGGCCCGCCGAAGCCTGGCGCGAAGGCGGAAGGACTGCGCTACGGTAAGCCGCGCACAGGCAGCCCTGCCAAAGCGCCACGCGACGGTAAGCAGGCGCTGGCGCGATGACCTACGACGTGCTGGCCATCGGGCGCAGCAGCATCGATCTGTACGCGCATGAAATCGGTTGCCCGATTACCGAAGTCCGCAGCTTCGACGCGTACGTCGGCGGGTGTCCCACCAACGTGAGCGTCGGCACGCGCCGGCTCGGGCTGCGCTCGGCGCTGCTGACCGCGGTCGGCGACGATGAGGTGGGCGACTTCGTGACCACGTTCCTCGAGCGCGAGCGGGTCGACACACAATTCATCCCGCGCAAACGGGGCCGCCGCACGAGCGCCGTCATCCTCACGATCCAGCCGCCGGACCGGTTTCCCCTGACGTTCTATCGGGACAACTGCGCGGACCGCGCGCTCACGATCGACGACGTGGCGCGGGCTCCGGTCGGCGACAGCCGGGTCGTGTTCCTGACCGGCACCGGGCTGAGTCACGAGCCCGCGCGCGACGCGACCTTTGCGGCGGCCGCCACCGCGCAAGCGGCCGGGGTTCCGGTCGTCGTGGACATCGACTACCGCGCGGATCAGTGGGAGAGCGCGCCGGCATTTGCCGGTCAGATGCAGAAGCTGCTGCCATCGGCCACGGTGGCGGTCGGCACGGAGGAGGAGATCGCGGCGGCATCCGGTTCATCCGATGCCGGACGCGGGGCGGCGGCGCTGCTCGAGAGCGGCATCGACGCCCTGGTGCTGAAGCGCGGCGCGCGCGGAGCCACGGTGTTCCGCGGGCAACGCCCCCCTGCCGATGTCGCACCGTTCCCGATCGAGGTCCTGAACGTGCTCGGCGCGGGCGACGCATTTGCCAGCGGGTTTCTGTACGGCTACCTGCAAGGCTGGCCGCTCGAGCGGGCCGCGCGCATGGGCAACGCCTGCGGCGCCATCGTCGTCACACGCCACGGCTGCGCGAACTTCATGCCGACGCTCGACGAGGTCGCCGCGTTCGTCGCCGCTCGAGGAGAGCCGGCCATATGAGTGCATCCGCGTCACGTGTACGCCTGACGATGGCGCAGGCAGTCGTGCGGTTTCTGTCGCAGCAGCGCACCGCGCGCGACGGCCGTGAGCAAGCGTTCTTCGGCGGAGTGTTCGGCATCTTCGGGCACGGCAACGTCGCCGGCATCGGTGAGGCGCTGCACGCACAGCGCCCTGATGGCCATGCTCAAGCGGCGCCTTACGAATCCCGAACCGACGGCCCCGCTCGAGCGGTGCCCTCCGAACCGGCGTTGCGGTACTACCTCGCGCGCAACGAGCAGGCGATGGTGCACACGGCCGCCGCCTACGCGAAGATGCACAACCGGCTGAGGACGCTGGCGTGCACGAGCTCGATCGGCCCGGGCGCGACGAACATGCTGACCGGCGCGGCCGGCGCGACGATCAACCGCGTCCCGGTGCTGCTGCTGCCCGGCGACATCTTCGCGAGCCGGCGTCCCGCGCCCGTGCTCCAGCAGCTCGAGTCCAGCCAATCGCAGGACGTGTCGGTGAACGACTGCTTCAAGCCGGTGTCGCGATACTGGGATCGGATCAATCGTCCGGAGCAGATCATCACCGCGCTTCCCGAGGCGATGCGCGTGCTGACGTCGCCCGCCGAAACAGGCGCCGTGACGCTGGCGCTGCCGCAGGATGTGCAGGTCGAAGCGTACGACTACCCCACCGCGCTGTTCGGGCCACGCGTCTGGACGATCGCGCGCCCGCGCGCCGATCGCGATCGGCTGCAGGAGGCGGCGCAACTCATTCGCGCGAGCTGGCGGCCGCTCGTCGTCGCCGGCGGCGGCGTCATCTACAGCGAGGCCACCGACGCGCTGCGGCGTTTCGTGGACGCGACGGGCATCGCCGTCGTCGAGACGCAGGCCGGCAAAGGCGCGCTGCCCGACCCGCACCCGCTGTCGCTCGGCGGGATCGGCGCCACCGGCACACGCGCGGCGAATCTCCTGGCGCGCGACGCGGATCTGGTCCTCGTCGTCGGCTCGCGGCTCAGCGACTTCACGACCGCGTCGAAGACCGCGTTCCAGCACGAGGCCGTTCGCTTCATCGGCATCAACGTCGCCGAGCTCGACGCCTTCAAGCACGCGGCGCTGCCCCTTGTCGGCGACGCGCGGGCGGTGCTCGACGAGCTGCTGCCGCTCGTCGCCGGTCATCACGTGAGCGCGGAATACACAGAGGCGGTGGACGCGTCGCAGTCGGCATGGCGCGCGGAAGTGGATCGCATCTATGACAGTCCGCAGTCGGCGCTGATCAAGCAAGCGCAGATCATTGGTGCGCTCCAGGAGACGCTCGCGCCCACCGACGTCATCGTCTGCGCCGCCGGCAGCCTCCCTGGCGATCTTCACAAGCTGTGGCGCGCGCGCGACCCGAAGAGCTATCACATGGAGTACGGCTACTCGTGCATGGCGTATGAGATCGCGGGCTGCCTCGGCGTGAAGATGGCCGCCCCCGACCGGAACGTGTACGTCCTCGTCGGCGACGGGTCGTACCTCATGATGGCTCAGGAGATCGTCACCGCGGTGCAGGAAGGCATCAAGATCACGATCGTCCTGCTCGACAACAACGGCTTCGCGAGCATCGGCGGCTTGTCGGAGTCGGTCGGGAGCGGCGGGTTCGGGACGCATTACCGGCAGCGCAATCCAGCGACCGGCGAGCTCGACGGCGACCTGCTGCCGATCGATCTCGCCGCCAATGCCGGGTCGCTCGGCGCGCGTGTCTGGCGCACCTACACCCTTGCCTCGTTCCGCGAGGCGCTTGCGGCCGCGAACGCCGACGCGCGAACGGCGGTCATCGTCGTGCCGGTCGATCGCGACGCGCGCGTGAGCGGCTACGAATCCTGGTGGGACGTGCCCGTCGCCGAGGTTTCCACGTCCGAAGAGGTCCAGCGCGCGCGCGCGGCGTATGAAGCGGCGCGGCGCAAAGAGCGCCACTTCCTGTGATTCGCGTGGCGAACGCCCCCTGTTCCTGGGGCGTGCTCGAATTCGAGACGACGGCCACGAACGCGCCGGCGTCGCAGGTCCTCGACGAGATGGCCGCGGCCGGATACGCGGGCACTGAGCTGGGTGACTGGGGATTCCTGCCGACCGCGCCCGCCGCGCTCGCCGCGGACGCGGGGAGGCGCAGCCTCGCGCTCGCCGGCGCGTTCGTGCCGGTCGCGCTGGCCCGCGCCGACGCGCTCGACGAAGGCGTCGCCCGAGCGGTGCGGACGGCGCGTTTGCTGGCCGAGGCGGCCGGCCGCGAGACGGTGCTGGTGCTCTCCGACGACAACGCGAGCGTGCCGAACCGCACGGCGCGCGCCGGCCGGATCCGTGAAGAGGACGGCTTGAACGCGGCCGACTGGGACGCGTTCGCCACACGCGCCGCGCAGGTCGCGGATGCGGTGCGTGACGCCGCCGGCCTGCGGACGGTGTTTCACCATCACTGCGCCGGGTATGTCGAGACGCCGCGGGAAATCGACGCGCTGATGTCGAGAACCACGCGTCCGCTCCTCGGGCTCTGCCTCGATACGGGTCATCTGATGTACGG
>WNFC01015744.1_pt1 | contig 16248 bp, 9 predicted proteins | sample 5400541 | NCBI WGS metagenome assembly WNFC01 (sample SAMN13153342, study PRJNA577476) | soil metagenome | isolation source: 120 cm saprolite under Douglas fir tree site 2 hole 2 replicate 1 | place: USA:California | collected 2015-04-18
AAACCACGAGCCGGATTTCTCGACCACGCCCGCCTGAACGCCGAGATCGATCAGCTCGCCGCGCTTCGAGACACCCTCGCCGTACATGATGTCAAAATCGACAACCTTGAACGGCGGTGCCATTTTATTCTTTACAACCTTGACGCGAGTCTGGTTGCCGATCACCTGGTCTCGTTCCTTGATCGCGCCGATGCGCCGGATGTCAAGGCGAACCGAAGCATAGAATTTCAACGCGTTGCCGCCGGTGGTCGTCTCAGGATTGCCAAACATCACTCCGATCTTGAGCCGGATCTGATTGATAAAAATCACCATCGCGCGAGAGCGGGAGATCGACCCCGTCAGCTTGCGCAGCGCCTGGCTCATCAGTCTGGCATGTAGGCCGACATGACTGTCGCCCATCTCCCCCTCGAGCTCGGCACGAGGAACGAGGGCAGCCACCGAATCAATCACCAGGACGTCTATCGCACCGGAGCGGACGAGCGTGTCGGTGATCTCAAGCGCCTGCTCGCCCGCATCGGGCTGGGAGATCAGCAGGTCGTCGACATTGACCCCGAGCTTGCGGGCATAGCCCGGGTCGAGCGCATGCTCGGCGTCGATGAAGGCGCAGGTCCCGCCCCCGCGCTGCGCCTCGGCAATGACGTGCAGCGCGAGGGTGGTCTTGCCCGAGCTCTCCGGCCCGTAGATCTCGATGCAGCGGCCACGCGGTAGCCCGCCGATGCCGAGCGCGATGTCGAGGCCGAGCGAGCCGGTCGAGATCACTTCGATGTCGGCCGCGGCCTCGCGCGAGCCGAGCTTCATAATCGAACCCTTGCCGAAAGCGCGTTCGATTTGGCCGAGCGCCGCGTCCAAAGCTCGCTGCTTGTCCATTGCTTCCTTGTCCAAAAGGCGCAACGCTGTTTGCATTATCCCGTCTCCTTATTCCATAGCCGGCAAAATCGTGCAACGCACGCCGAAAGGAGTAATGTACCTGTTTTGTTCAGGAAGCAATCGGGAAATGGATTGGCCCACGGATCGTTCCTGGATCGCCGCCGGCAACGTGCGCATCATGTCGCGTTCTCTGATTGTCTGCTCAGAAAGGGCAGAGGTATGATCTATCTCTGAGCGTCAACGCGGCGTCATCGGCGCGACAATAATAAATCGAATAGCCTGGCGGCGAGAGAAGGTCCGCCGAGGTGCCCCTGCTCTCATACGGAACCGCCGCCGATTACATCTTTTACCTTGCTGGCGAGCTGCTTCAGACTGAAAGGTTTGGGCAAGAAATCAATATTGCTATCGCGGTCGAGCCGTTGCCGGAACGCGTCCTCGGCATATCCCGATATGAAGATCACTTTTATATCGGACCGGATTTCCCGTACCTCGCGGACGAGCGCCGGTCCATCCAACCGAGGCATCACCACATCCGTGATCAGCAGATCGATCCTCTCTTCCGCATGGCGGATCACCTCCAGTGCCTCTTCGCTGCTCTCAGCCTCGATAACTTTGTAGCCTTTGTTGCGCAGAGCGCGGGCGCCGAATTTTCTGACGGGATCCTCATCTTCGACCAGCAGGACAGTGGCGCATCCGGTCAAATCCTTGCCTGCGGCGAGTTCGACGGCGTCGGGCCTGGGGGTCGGCGAAGCATCTGCTGTCTGGTAGCGCGGTAAAAAGATCTCAAATCGCGCACCTTGGCCGGGCTTGCTGCCGACAAAAATGAAGCCGCCCGTCTGCTTAACGATTCCGTAAACTGTTGACAAACCCAATCCGGTCCCGGAACCGACCTCTTTGGTCGAGAAAAACGGCTCGAAGATCCGCTCCAAATTGCCGGGGAGAATTCCGACCCCCGTATCTGCCGCCTCGATCAGCACGTAGTCGCCAGCCGCCATCACCTCATGTCCGCGGCGCTCGGCTTCTTCGTAGCGTACATTTGCCGTGCGGATCGTCAATGTTCCGCCGCCCGGCATTGCGTCACGAGCATTGACGGCCAAATTGATGATGACCTGCTCGATCTGGCCCTGATCGACTTTCGCGGGGCCGAGGTCGCGCCCGTGCACGACCTTGAGTTCGATGTTTTCGCCGATCAGCCGGCGCAGCAGGTGAGACAGATCGACCAGAACGTCGGTGATGTTGAGAACACGCGGCTGCAACGTTTGTTGCCGCGAGAACGCTAATAGCTGACGTACGAGATTAGCGGCCCGATTGGCATTCTGCTGGATTTGCATGATGTCGGCAAAGGACGGGTCACCTGGTTGAAAGCGCAGCAGCAAGAGGTCGCAGAACCCGATCATCGCGGTCAGCAAGTTGTTGAAATCATGCGCGACGCCGCCGGCGAGCTGGCCAACGGCCTGCATCTTCTGCGACTGGGCGAATTGGATTTCGAGGTTCTTCTGTTCGGTCACATCGATAAAATGAAGGGTCAAACCGCCTCCCGGAGCGAGTCCAGGGGCAGATGCTTCATCGTCAGCATCGTCGATACGGCTGACGAACAGAACAATGGTTTTCTCGCGTGGGCGAGTGATCCGCACCTCGATCGGTTCCCGTTCCGCCCGCCCATCTGCCGCGGCCGCGAGCCTAGCGGCAACGCCGCCGCGGTCTTCCTCGTTCAGCAGGCCGATCAGATCCCGTCCGATCAGATCCTGCGGCGCGATGCCGAACAGCTCGCCGAGCGCGCGGTTCGCCTCCTCGAACCGACCGGACCGGTCGAGCAATGCGCTGCCGATCGGCGCGTTTGCGAAGAAGCGCTGAAACCGGCGGGCCAATTTGAGTGCGGCCTTCCACTCGCGCTCGGGCGTCAGGTCGCAAACCACCGATCGCGTGCGCAGTTCCGCGCCCGCCCCGACAACGCTCTGCCCAATCCAAGCGGGGACGATGCGGCCCTGGCGGGTTTTGAGCAATACTTCTGGGTCCCGTCGCCCCCGCCACCGAATGGGTCGGAAGGAGCCGTCGCGGCGGCCGGCAGCGAGGCTAGGAAGTCGTGCAATCGCGCCTCGGCTGCAAAGAGTTCGGACGGAGTAATGCCAAGCCACTCCGCCAAGGTTTGGTTGACAAAGCGGAAGCGACCGTTGACATCGCAAGAGTAAAAGCCAATTGGTGCATTATCAAAAAAGTCGACCAGCTTGTCACGCTCTGCGCGAAGCATTGTCTCTGTTTCGTGACGTGCGGTGATGTCGCGGATACTCCATAAGCTGTATCCCGGGCGGCCAGCAATCGGGTTTGCTGCGATATGGAAGCGGCCGACAGCGCCATCGCGGGCATCGCGCAGGGAAAGTGCGGCGGTCGCGCGAACCCCAGCTGAGGCCCGGCCGCGCAGCCGGCGAAACTCCATTATGGACTCTGGGTCCGCGGCCTGTGAGCGCTCGATGCGATCGAGGGGCGTCTCACTGCCCGGAAACATATGCTGGAATGCAGCATTGGCATAAGTCACTTGCCCATTCGGGGCGGCGAGAATCTGCGCGTCCGCGGTCATATCGAACGCCTGAACAAGGATATCGAGGCGGTCCGCCAGCGCCGCCTGCGTCCAGCGGTTGGCGAAGGCAGCGAAGCCGCCGATGCCGGCGAGCCCGATGATCGTAATCGCCGCCGTGTAGGCGATCGGAGTTAAGCTCGCCCACGCCAAGTAAACGGCGGCGATCGCGGCCAGCACCTGAACGCCGCTCGCAAGAGACCAAATCCAGCCTGGGCACCGACCAGCGGCGGCCCAACCGGCCGTCAGACCCGACCGTTCGGCATCGACCAGCATTTTTGTCCCACGCTACACGACGCTACTACAGATGGTTGGTGGTCGCGAAACCACAACCGATACTTCAGAAACCATCAACCTGCGGGGCAATCAGCGGCCTGGCGGGTCCGCACCTCCCGGGAAATTCTTGCGCAACGTCGGAGTGTCAGTCATCGCGGTGCGTCCGCTCCATACGCTCGTGTCGTTCCTGCGCCTCGATGCTGAGAGTGGCGATCGGCCGGGCTTCGAGACGGCGGATGCCGATCGGTTCGTCGGTCTCTTCGCAGTAACCGTAGGTACCGTCGTCTATTCTATCGAGCGCCGCGTTGATCTTGGAAATCAGCTTGCGCCCGCGCGCTCGGGTTCGAAGTTCGATCGCCCGTTCGGTCTCGAGTGAGGCGCGGTCGGTCAGATCGGGTTTTAGAAGACTCTCCTCTTTCAGATGCTGAAGGGTATCCGAGGATTCCGCCAGCAGCTCAGCGCGCCAACTCAGCAGCTTTTGCCGAAAATATTCGGCCTGCATCGGGTTCATGAACTCTTCATCGTCGGATGGGTGGTAGCCGGGTGGCAGTGACGGACGCATCGGTTTCCCCGAAACTCCGTGGACGAAGCGGCGCGGAGTATATGAATCGCGCCGCTCTGCTGCAAGCCGGAGAATCGCCACGAGCGCCTTGATTCGGCTCGTGTTTCAGCGGCGCGTCGCAACTCGGCCCGGTCGAGGCTGCAGGCCGCGGGAAGGGCTTAGGCCAAGGGTAGTCGGTCCTTACGGAAAGATGACACGTCGGTCAAAGCCGATGTGCGAGCCGCTGGTTGATCACCCGACAGCCCGGTCAGCACTATCGTCCTCATCTCGGAAATTGCACTCTCTGTTAGAGTTTGACGTAGGGGTTCTTTAAGAACTTCGGGTTTACTCTGCGCCTATGGACAAGAACGCTACACTGTACGATGTGACCGGAGGCGAGGTCTTGCCAGGCATTAGCGGCACAGTCATCGACCTACCGCCGCCAGACACCAAACGCTGGGTGGCGCGCCGCAAGGCAGTGGTCGTCGATGCGGTGCGCAACGGTGCTATCAGTCTCGAGGAGGCTTGCCGTCGCTACGAGCTATCGGTTGAAGAATTCCTCGCCTGGCAGCACGCGATCGAAGCGCACGGGGTTGCGGGTCTGCGCGTTACCCGGTTGCAAATCTACCGCGACAGCCCTCCCGCCCGTCTGAGCAAACCGCGCTACTGAGCGGCGCTGCCGGTTCGGCTGACAGGAAGGCTGCCGAGCCGGACCCGTAAATGCTGGGAAAAAAAGGGTTCTCCGCGGCCCGATGGGTGCGCAGTGCACCATCTGCCAATGCCCCGTGGTCTCTTCCGAGGGGGGTGACCTCCAGTACGGCGCCGTGAGCCTGCAATAAAATGACATTTACGTATGTTTTAACTAACTCGAACGCATCCGCCGACGGTTGTCTGACATAACCCAGATGTTTCTGATGAATGGTTCATATCTCGGCGGTGAACGCCCCCGGCAAAATGGCTCGCTGGCATTGGACGTCGAACACCGGTTGCTCTGGGTTCAAAAAGGACCGTCCCAAGGTTTCGTAGGACGGTGTATTCTCGCCGGTTGGAAGGACGAATTCCTCGCCAAATTTCCTGCTGAACCAAGGAACCACTTGCTTTTTAATGGTTAACAGACATATTGATACATTTGGTTACGCGCTGGCGATAACCTGACCGCGGCTCCGTCGTACTGGGGGACGGAGCAGGTGTACGTAACCGCTGACGGTCGCGCCCCCATTGCACGAAGCGGCGAGACCGGTCGGTTGCGGTAACCGATACTTCCCCGTCGGGGAAACTCGATTGCCTTTCGATAGCCTGCGGTCTCTTTACGTAAGCGAAGCTAATAGCCCGCCTGCCACGCCCGCCGAAGCTGCAGTCGCAATATTCAAATCTCGTCATCCGTACCTTTTATTCCACAGGCAGGACATTGCCCGCATCCGGAAAGCATCCGGTGGTAATCCTAAGGCACTTGCGCGCTTCCGCGACGCACTTCATGATCAGGCAAACTCTGCCCCAGCCGAAGGAAAGACGCGCAACGGAATCAAACGCCAAGCTCGGCGCCTTATCAATACTTCTTTCCTGGCGCTGATTGATAACGACAATCGAGCAGCCGATGCGCTTCAAGTAACACGAAGTTTATTAGGGGAATTTACTTCCGCGGCGTCTTGGAGGCAGCGGCCCGTTATCAAGTCGTTTCTCGATTGTGCCGAAATCTCTGTTGCCGTATCGCTGGCTTATGATTGGCTGTATGATAAATTGTTGACCGCTGAAAGGGAAGAAATAGAGCAGTCGCTATTGAAACACGTACTCGAGCCGGCGCTTGCGGCATACGAAGACCCAAAGTTATTGTGGCCGAGACGACGTGATAACTGTGCATTGGTTTCGAATTCTGGAATATTACTTGCATCCCTCGCGATGATCGAACGGCGCCCGGTTCTCTCCACGAAGCTTGTCGGAAAAAGCTTGGCGTCGTCCCGAAATGTCTTTGAGGCCTTTGGGCCGGATGGCGCTTGGCCGGAGGGGCTCAGCTATTGGTCTCTCGCTATGCGCTATGCGAGCCTGATGGTCGCGGCGCTGGAGAGCACGCTGGGCAGCAGCTTTGGTTTGGCGGAGCAGCCGGGCTTCGCGCAGACCGGCGATTTCGCGCTGCACGCGGTCGGGCCATTTGGTGCCGCGTTTAATTTCGGCGACTCCGAGCGCCGATTCGATGTTTCGCCGCTGGCTTGGCTCGCCCACCGCTTTCGGCGCCCGGTCGACAGCTGGCTCGTGCGCAACTATGACGGCTGGTTTCTTCCATTAATGATGATCTGGCCGAAGCAACGAAAGACCGGGCCGAGCACGCTCAACCTCCCGAAGGGAAAGGTATTTCGCGGCAGTCAGCTGGCTTGCTTCCGCAACACGTGGTCGTCCGAAGTCAAGGCGCGCCCGATCTATTTAGCCATCAAGGGCGGAAATCTTTCGGGCAGCCGATTGGCAGCATCAACCCGTCCGGAAGACGTGCTACTGCACGCCCAAGCTGACGCGGGGAGCTTTATTATCGATGGAGCGAGGCAACGTTGGGTAACCGATCTCGGCTCGGATGATTATGATTTACCTGGTTATTTCGACCATGGTGCCGACCACCGATCCGGTCCCCGGTGGCGGTATTACCGGGCGCATGCGGCGGGCCACAACACCCTCGTTATCGACGGCTCCAATCAGGTTCCGAATGCTCGCACCACGATTCTCGGCAGTTCCGCCGAAGGCAACCGTCAATGGGTGGTGTTTGACCTGTCGTCTGCCTACGGGAAGCCGGCCGGCTCGATCCGGCGCGGTGCGGCGCTGATCGGACGGCAGGTCCTGATCCAGGACGAGATCGACGCTGAAGTTTCCGGCGATATCGTATGGGCAATCCATACCAGCGCCGATCCCGATTCGGTCGTCGGCTCAGTCGCCCGATTCCGCCTCGGCGACGACCGGTTCGTCGCACGCATTCTCGAACCCGCCGCAGCTCGCTTCGAGCTGACTCTGCCCCCGGCGCCGTCCTCGTTTAGGATATCCGACGCCCAGCAGCTGCACGGCGGTCTGCTCGCCGGTCATGATGGTCTGGTGTCAGAGCTGCCGCGCCGCGATGACGAGGCCGGAAGCCGCGCCGCGGGTGCCCTGATCAGGCGGCTCGAAATCTCCTGGCCGAAGGGCGTGCGGCGACTGAGCGTGTTGCTGCTGCCGGATTGTGATGGTGACGACCAGGCGTTGCCGGTTGCCCCGCTTGAACATTGGCTTGCCGGTCCCCCTTTCCGGCTCGCCGGCCATCCCCAGCCCTTGTACCGAACCAAGGGTCTCCGCGGTCCCGAGCGGAGGCCCCCAGACGAACACCCGGCCCCGGAAGCCGGCCCTCTCGGGAGACACTCACGGATGAGGATCGATCATGCCTGAGCTCTTTACCACCCGCCCGCTGCGAGAGGATGGGTTTGCATACCCTAGCCGGCGGGTACTGTTGCTGACACTGACGATGACGTCCTCGCTCGGGATGGTAGCTTCGACGATCTACGTTCCCTCGATACCCGCTATCGCGAGTGCACTTGAGACCTCGGTCGGCCGGGTGCAACTCACCTTCGTGGGATACCTGCTGGCCTTTGCCGCAAGCATGCTCGTGCTCGGACCGCTGTCAGATCGCTACGGGCGCCGGCGAACGATCATCTGGGGCCTCGCATTGAGTGCGCTCAGCAGCGTCGCGTGCGCGGTCAGTCCGACGATCGAGTTATTGATCGCCGCGAGGGTCGTGCAAGGGATCGGCGCCTGCGCGGGGTTGGTCGTCGGCCGTGCGATAACGCGGGAGCTGTGGGGCCGTGAGGCTGCCGCTCAGGTCATTGCCGGGCGGGCGATCGCTGCCACGCTGATGCAGGCGTTCGCACCAGTGCTGGGGGGATACCTGCAAGGATGGTTCGGCTGGCGCGCCAATTTCACGGTGATCGCGGTGATCGCCTGCGGGGCAATAATGTTGGTGATCCGGTATGTACCGGCAGGTCGCGCGGCAAACCCCAACTCGATTCGCACCCGCGGGATGCTGGCAGGCTACCGCGCCTTGATCGGCACCCGGCGATTCCTGTCATACGCGCTCACCGCCGCCGGTTCTCATGCCGGCTTTCACATCTTTGCCGCCGGCGCCCCGGCAGTATTGATCGTCGGTTTCGGGATTCGCCCCGAAGATTACGGCTTTTACGCGTCGCTGCCGCCGATGGGCTTTCTTGTCGGCAGCTTTTTGTCGAACCGGCTGACGCGACGGCTCGGTGTCGATGGTCTGATCGCGATCGGCGCCATGGTGTTGATCCCGGCGGGCTCTACCATGGTCACCCTGGCGCTGTTGGGGGTCGCAAGCCCGTATGCGATAATCGGGCCGATGATCCTGATTTGCTGCGGCAGCGGGCTGATTACTCCCAACGCGGTGGCCGGCAGCCTCGGGGTCAATGCCGGCATCGTTGGAGCCGCGTCAGGTCTGGGAAGTTTCTTGCAAATGACGGGCGCTGCGGGAGCGACCGCCGCGCTTTCGCTCGGAGCGAGCGGCAGCTCGCTCATGCTCGCCAGCGTGATCGCTTTCGCCGGGCTATTTGCGGTGACGGCCTTTGCCTCTTTGATCCATTTCGAGCAGCGCTCTGGGCAAGGGGTAGCGAGAGCATGACAGGTTCAGCGCCCGAAGTGCTGCGGGCTCCCGCCGGTTGGAGCCCGCAGCGCGCAATCGCGGCGTATTTTCCGGCGACCGCCGATCTCTACCAGGAGGTGCAGCCGGAAGTTCGAGCGATCGAAGCGCGCCTCGACCGTGACGAGGCCCGCGGCCTGGACACCTCATGCCTGCGCCACGCGTTGAGGGAACTTCGGTGGCGGCTCGAATACACTGGCGATGCAGCCGGCATCCGCGCGAACCTCGAGAGGATTCGCGCTTTGGCCGCCCTGGCGGCGCTGCCGAGTGCCGCGGCTGGGGACAGCGAGGGCAGTTACGGCGCCTGCACCGAGGTCTGGTTTCTGAAGCTCGACGCGTCGGTCGACCATCTCCTCGCTCCTGATTTCGACGGCAAACCGCCGCGCTTCCTCGACCGCATCAACGATCCCGACCGACTCGCGCACTACCTCGAAGGCCTTCTCGTCTCGCGCCTGGCGGAGGAGGGCATCGATCATCGCAAGGAGCTGAACTTCGCAACCGCCGATCTCGTTCGATTGATCTTGTGGCGCCGGCCGGCAAACTACCGCTGGGACCGGCGGCTCGAAGCGGTCATCCGCCACTTCGTCACCAATTGGCAGGACCCGGCCACCGGATTTTTTGGCGCGACCTACGAGATCGGCGAACGGCGTTTTCGTACGACCGACCTCAGCCTCACCTTTCATATGGCCCGCTACCTCGATGGCAGGATCGGGTATTGGCCGGAGTTGATCGACACCCTGATCGAGATCCGCAACGACCGTTATCCCACTGGGTGGCTCGATGAAGAGGGTATGACGAGCCATAACAACTACGATGTCGCGACTCTGCTCCAGCTCGGCTGGCCCGCGATGCGCGCGGACCAGCGGCGGCGGGCCCGCACGGAGCTCGACCGCCTCGTCGGCTGGTGTCTCGCGACGGCTATCGCCTCGGACGGCACGGTCGTAGCGCGGGCGAAGAGCGAATCATTGGCCGAAGGCTATTACTTCGCGATCGCGTTTCTCGACACCGTCGGCTACTTCGACCCGTCAAAGCGCTTTTGGACCGATCGCGGATTCCCGGAAGCGTCGGCGCTCCGGGCGCAGCTCGAAGGCCATGTCTCGCAGCTGCATCAGGGCGATCCAATGGCGCGGATGGCGCTCGCGCGATTGCGCCGCTGCCCCGCCGCCATTGATAGGGCCGAGTAGCAATGATGTCGCGCTCGGTCTGCTTCACAGAAGCCCTGCGAAATTCCCTGCCGCTCAGGGAGACACAGGGAAAACAATTCGAATCGACGCTTGATTTCCCCGATAAGGTGTCGTTCTTCAGATACTTACGAAGTCATCGTGGTGCATCCAGCAGGGGAATGGCAGCGGAATTTTGAGACCGCTCGCCATCTTGCCGCGGAAAGCGTCCCGGCTTGTCGCCGGGCACCCCGCGATCCTGAGACAGACGATACGCTTGGATCTTGACGACGAGATGGCGGAGTGAGAGCGGGTTCCTCCGGCGCGCCGGCGGCGGAAACCGCTACAAATCGGCGATGGCGAGCGCCTCGTCGAGATCGCGGATCAGGTCTTCGGCGCTTTCGAGGCCGATCGACAGGCGGATCACGTCGGGGCCGGCGGCGGCCGGCAAGCGCTGCTCGTCGGACAATTGGCGGTGGGTCGTCGAGGCCGGGTGCAGGATCAGGCTGCGGGTGTCGCCGATATTGGCGAGGTGCGAGAACAGCTGCACATTTTCGACGAGCTTGATCCCGGCCTCATAGCCGCCTTTGACCCCGAAGGTGAAGACCGCCCCCGCGCCTTTCGGCAGATATTTCCGGGCGAGGTCGTGGAACGGGCTCTGCTTGAGCCCGGCATAGGATACCCAGGCGACACGGGGATGGGCGGAGAGAAATTCAGCGACCCTCTGGGCATTCTCGACGTGCCGGTCCATGCGCAGATGCAGGGTCTCGATCCCGGTCAAGGTCAGAAAGGCGTTCATCGGCGACAAGGTCGGGCCGAAATCGCGCAATGCCACGGCGCGCGCCTTGGTGGTGAAGGCGAAGTCGCCGAAGTTTTCGTAGAATTTGAGCCCGTGATAGGCCGGCTCGGGATCGGTCAACGATGGAAAGCGGTCGCCTTGCGACCAGTCGAACCGGCCCGACTCGACAACGACGCCGCCCAGCGCATGGCCGTGCCCGGAGAGGAACTTGGTCGTCGAATGGCAGATGATGTCGGCGCCCCAACGAAAGGGCTCGCAGAGGTAGGGTGTCGCCAAGGTGTTGTCGACGATCAGCGGGATCCCCGCCTCGTGGGCGATCGCCGGTTGATTCTCGCGCCTGAGCCGATCGAGATATTCGATATTGCGACGAATCACTTGAGAGAGCCCAGCATCGACGCTTAGCGCAAGCGCTCGCTGAAGATCGCGCTCAGCCTGGATAAGGTAATCGTGAAACTGCCGCCAGGCACGTTGTCTCGTCACCTGAGCAATTTCGCGTCTTTTCGCTGTCCACCGACATCGTCCAGCGAGACCCAGCATTGCGTCACCGCGGAGCTGGAGGAGTGACGCATTTTCTTTCCACTCTGGGTGTTCCGTCAGCTGACTATCTACCAAGGAGAGAGCTTTCTCTTCGTCCCTCGCGCGTAGCAAAGCAACACCAATTCGGCGCAACTCACGCTCTTCTAAACGGCCCCGTGCGGCAGTAGACAGGAGTTTACGAGCCAGTTCTTGGTACTGTTGCTTTGGCTGATCACCGGCCACGAGAGTCTCGCTAAGCTGCAGCAACACCGACGATGGGAGGATATCCAACCGGTTTATGTGCCTCTGCAAGAAATCGAACAGAGGCTCGGGATCACGGAGCGCTTGCTGAACTTCTGCAAAAAGAAGCAAAGCTCGATAGTTAAGAGGGTCTCGCTCCAGAATGTGCTTTACCTGGTTCTGTGCTCGCGTGAGCTCTCCAAGGGCAATTGCTTGCTCGATTTCTCTAAGATCGCGCAGGAGTGCGTGTCGCGGGTGAGCCGGCAAAACGCACGTAACATGGATTGAAGTGGCATCGAAAATTGGTGGCGGGCAACCTTCCTCCTGCATGGTTCGTAGGATTGTGGGTATACCCTGACCTTCGGCCTGAGCGAACTGCAGTCGGGTAAAAAACCACGCAAGAGCTTGGTTGCGCCACTTGGGCCCTGACCGTCCCTCCCGAAAGGCCACAGGATCCACGCCGAGCGGCAGCGATCCGGGGGATAAGATCTCGATGCGATCCGAGAAAACGGTTACCCGCGTAGGATCCGCGAGTTCGTAATCGCGATGAGCGAGGGCATTTCCCATTGCCTCATATAGCGCCCGCTTCGGATACTTGATCGCGTTTGGGGATTTACGATCGAGTTTGTCAAATGCCGTGGTAGATTGAATTTCTAATAGTTCCGACAAACGCTGGGCTTGGTCGATAAGAGTGCCAGCGAGTTCGTAACGTTCCGCGTGCGGATCTGAGCGATCGGCCCCTGGATAAACCGAAAATATACTCGACGCACCGGGAATAAACTTTTGAATGTCTCGCCCAAATAGCAGGATGGCGAAATTTCGTGGACGTAGGACATTCGTAAGCGGTTCACGAATACAAAGGGATGGAACAAATGGACTGAGCTGCAATCCGTCCGAAAGATACGGCTCAATGCCAAGGTCTGCGGAAAATGCGCGCATGCGCTGGAGGGCGTCTCGCAATGCTAACAGATCAAGATCGCGATCAGTCGCAACCTGACACAGTCGTCGATCCCACGGCTCCACTGCTCCTTTGCGAACCAAGAGATCACGAAGAATGCCATTTCGTGCTTCAACAGTCGATCGGCCGATTCGTGCGTAATAGCGTGCCCCCTTATCTCCGATCCGAGCGGTGTGGGCAAAAGGTGTCGCTGGTTGGATGAACACCAGAATTCGCCGATCTGCAGTGCCTGCGGGCAATTCCACTACAAGAGGTGCAATAGAAGGTGAAACACGATCTCGGCAGCGTGCGAGAACATTGTTTTCGACCTCCTTGAGTCGATGCGCGGTGAGCCCTGATCGGGTGAGGCTTTGAAAGCCGTGCTCGTCTTTGCCTTCCTCTGCTCCACAAACCACATAGCCCCCACCCAGGTTGGGCAGATCATTGGCAAAGGCAGACAGCGTCTTTGCAACGTCATCAATGTCAGCAACATTCGCCTTCCATTCCGTCTGCTCGCTCTCACGGGTAGCAAGCTGATCGAGGTCAACGAGCTGATCGAGGTCTCTTTGAGCCATAAATTGTCTGCTCCTTCACTAATCCGAATATAGTATCAGTATGCGTGTTCACCAAACCCGACGATGCGCCGCAAAGACAAAGTCGAGAGCCCTCAAACGCTCAGTCCTCGCCGCTATCGACGCCGGTTTCGTAGCGCCAGTCGGTCCGAGTTGACCATAAAGGCCGTCAACAGTCGGTCAAAACGAGGCCCTGGTCGAGGTCGCGGATCAGGTCGTCGGTCGATTCGAGGCCGATCGACAGGCGGATGACGTCGGGGCCGGCGCCGGCCGCCAGGCGCTGCTCGTCGGTCAATTGGCGGTGCGTCGTCGAGGCCGGGTGCAGGATCAGGCTGCGGGTGTCGCCGATATTGGCCAGGTGCGAGAACAGCTGCACATTTTCGACCAGCTTGATCCCGGCCTCATAGCCGCCTTTGACCCCGAAGGTGAAGACCGCCCCCGCGCCTTTCGGCAGGTATTTCCGGGCGAGGTCGTGGAACGGGCTCTCTTTCAGCCCGGCATAGGAGACCCAGGCAACGCGCGGGTGATCGGCGAGGAATTCGGCGACCTTGCGCGCATTCTCGACGTGCCGGTCCATGCGCAGATGCAAGGTCTCGATGCCGGTCAGGGTCAAAAAGGCGTTCATCGGGGACAACGTCGGGCCGAAATCCCGCAGCGCCACGGCCCGCGCCTTGGTCGTGAAGGCGAAGTCGCCGAAATTCTCGTAGAATTTGAGCCCGTGATAAGCCGGCTCGGGATCGGTCAACGACGGAAAGCGGTCGCCTTGCGACCAGTCGAACCGGCCCGACTCGACGACGATCCCGCCCAACGCATGGCCGTGGCCGCTCAAAAACTTGGTCGTCGAATGGCAGACGATGTCGGCGCCCCAGCGGAACGGCTCGCAGAGATAGGGGGTCGCCAAGGTGTTGTCGACGATCAGCGGAATGCCCGCCTCGTGGGCGATCGCCGCCACCTTTTCGAGATCGAGCACGATGCCGCCGGGATTGGCGAGGTTCTCGATAAAGATCGCCTTGACCCGTTTCGTCAGCGCCTTCGTAAAATTCTCTGGTACCGTCGGGTCGACAAAGTGGCATTTCCAGCCGAGCTTTTTGAACGACAGCCCGAATTGGGTCAGCGAACCGCCATAGAGGTTGCGCGAGGCGATGAACTCGTCGCCCGGCTCCATCAAGGTGAAGAAGATCAGAAACTGCGCGGCATGGCCCGAGGCGGCGGCGAGCGCGGCGCGGCCGCCTTCGAGGCTCGCGACCCGCTCTTCAAGGACCGAGACCGTGGGATTGGTCAGCCGCGAATAGATATAGCCGAAATTGTGCAGGTTGAAGAGCGAGGCGGCGTGATCGACATCGTCGAACACATAGGAAGTGGTCTGGTAGATCGGCGTCGAGCGCGCCCCTGTCACGGGGTCAGGTGCAGCACCGGCATGGATCGCCCGGGTTTCGAACCCATACGTCACGTTGTGCGATGACGCCGCCCGCTTGCGCGCTGACCGCGGGATCGGGGGATCGGGCGGCCGGTTGCGGATGATGCCGCTGTTGACCCCGCTCCATGACAGCTCGCCGCCCAACCGGCCGAACTCGATCTTCGGGCAGCGGTTCATAATCACCTCGATCCCGGCCCGCTCGGCGGCGGCCGCCGCGGCATCGTTGCGGATGCCGAGCTGCATCCACACCACCTTCGCCCCGATCGCGATGGCGTCCTCGACGATCGCCGGCGCCTCCCGGGCGGCGCGGAAGACATCGACCATGTCGACCGGCTCGGGAATGTCGCGCAATGAGGCATAGGCTCTTTCGCCGAGAAGGGTCTCGCCGGCGATGCCGGGGTTGACCGGGATCACCCGGTAGCCTTTGCCTTGCAGATACTTCATCACGAAGTAGCTCGGCCGGTTCCAGTTGGAGGACGCACCGACCATCGCGATGGTCTTGACGCGCTGCAGGATCGCGCTGAGCTGCGCGTCCGAGTAGGGGATGGGATCGAGGCTGCTCATGGCTCTCTCGTCGATGCGGTGTGTGTGCGAGTTGCCGTGTCCTGGGCTAATGTGTTGGCCAACCGTGCCGCAGGTCAACCGCAGCCGCTTGGGGAGTGTCGTGAATGAGCCCGCGCCACGCGTGCGCGGCAGCCGCCGGGCTGCTGCTGGGGATGACGATAGCCACCGCAGCGCTCGCGCAAAAGCAGGGCGGCGTGCTGCGGGTGTTTCATCGCGACAGCCCCGCCAGCATGTCGATCCTCGAGGAAGGGTCGATATCGGCGATCATGCCGATGATGGGAGTGTTCAATAACCTTGTCCTCTTCGACCAGCACGTGGCTCAAAACCGCGTGGAGTCGATCGTGCCCGACCTCGCCACGAGCTGGTCGTGGAGCGAGGACGGGACTGAGCTGAGTTTCAAGCTGCGCGAGGGCGTCAAGTGGCATGATGGCAAACCCTTCACTGGTGCGGACGTCAAATGCACTTACGACCTGCTGACCGGTAAGGCGACGGAGAAGCTGCGCCTCAACTACCGCGAAGCCTGGTTTCTGAATATCGACAAGGTCACCACCAATGGCGATCGCGAAGCGATCTTCCATCTGAAGCGGCCCCAGCCTGCCCTGATCTCATTGCTCGCCTCGGGCTATTCGGCGATTTATCCGTGCCACGTTTCGGCGCGCGAGATGCGCAGCCATCCGATCGGCACCGGGCCGTTCAAATTCGTCGAGTACAAACCCAACCAGTCTATCAAGGTGGCACGGAACCCGGATTACTGGAAGCCGGGCCGGCCCTTTCTCGACGGCATCGAATACACCATCATTGCCAACCGCTCGACCGCAATCCTCGCCTTCGTCGCCGGCAAATTCGACATGACCTTCCCGTATGAGGTGTCGGTCCCGCTGGTGAAGGATGTGCGCAGCCAGGCCCCGCAGGCGATCTGCGAAGTGAAGCCGATGAACGGCAGGGCCAATCTTCTCGTCACCGACGCGCCGCCCTTTGACAACCCTGTGCTGCGCCGGGCGATGCAGCTGAGTTTGGACCGCAAATCTTTCATCGACATCCTCGGCGAGGGCCAATACGACATCGGCGCGGTTCTGCAGCCGCCACCGGAAGGCATCTGGGGAATGCCTCTGGAGATATTGCAACAGCTG
>WNFC01007598.1_pt1 | contig 16247 bp, 23 predicted proteins | sample 5400541 | NCBI WGS metagenome assembly WNFC01 (sample SAMN13153342, study PRJNA577476) | soil metagenome | isolation source: 120 cm saprolite under Douglas fir tree site 2 hole 2 replicate 1 | place: USA:California | collected 2015-04-18
GAACAGGTTCACATACTTTATCCAGAAGGTTCTGATAACCCCACGTTGAATCGGAAAGGTCAGAAATGACTACGATGCATAGGGTGAGGTTAGCCCTTCTGTTCAAGGCCAAAACGCGAAACGCAATCACATACCCAGATACTACCAACAGCAGCGCCCCTCAAGAACCCACTTTGACACATATGCCAGACAGGAATAAAGAGGGCCTTGTCTGACAGGAGGCGGTACACGCCGACGATAACATATGACGGAGCAAAGCCAAGCCTGAGGGTTGCACCTTGCAGTGAGTCAGGTACGTCTACGCTCCTCGGGGGGCCTGAGCCCTCAGACAGATCATGCGTAGAAAAGCTTTCTTTCACATCATGTACGGACTGTGACATGATTGTTGGAGGTAAAGCGTCGTCACGGCACGGTCCGATGCTAGCAATTGGAGCTGGAAAATGGACTAGATCAACTTTCTGGCACGGTAAAGGACCACAGAGGTTGAACTTCGCACCTGAGAATTCTCTAGTTTGAACTTTGCTGTTCCTTTGATAGTTTATAGGGTTTATATGGAGCGAATCGACTCGGAGGGATGGGTACGATTCGATTCAAGTCACGACGCGCGCCACAATTAGTTGCCACAGCTCGTCAACGCGTCAACAGCCTTTTGCTTCCGATTCCCACTGTGACCGTATTGATGTCGACCGAACAGAAATCAACAACGATTGACAAAAAGACATTAGAAACTGCTGCAGATATTCACGTATTTGATAGTCAAGGGGGGCAAGTCCGCTTTGGTGATCTATTTGCTGACCAGAAGACCGTCATCGTATTCATCCGTACGCCCACCGCTCCCATATGTACTCATACACATTCTTATCTGACAGCTGAAGGTCATTTCTTCTGTGGGGTGAGACATGATGACGTTCTAAATGATGGCATCTCCTGACTACTATCCATCGTTGTGGGATGTTATATAGAGCTGTATGGTGCGTGTTCATTTGTTCCTCCAGGGCGTCCATCATCTCACCCACACACATTCCACAGCAATATGTCTCCCAGCTCGCCACCGTTCGGGAGGATTCCCTTAAGGAAGCCTCTACCCAGTTGGCTCTGGTAGGCTGCGGAGACTGGAAACTAATTGAGAATTACAAGAGCGCGTCCACATTGCTCAATACGCTCCTTCCTGTACTTACTACCCGCTCCACTCCGCTGCACAGGAGACTCTGAATTCAAAGGAGATATCTATGCCAATCCAGACGGGAAGCTCTACGATGCTCTTGGCATGATCTCTAACCTCCGGACTACGCCCAGGGGTGAGGAGAAACGGAGTTACCTTAAGCGTGGTCTCCTCGGTACCACTTTGTGGAGCATCTGGGTGCGCCATCAGTGCGTTGGCTACGTGGCCCCTCACATCTCTAAGTCCTTTGCACATCTTTGCAGCGCGGCCCTTTTAAGAGCCCATCTCACATCGGAAAGCAAGGAAATATCTCGCAGCTCGGTGGAGACTTTATTTTCGGACCTGGCATGTACTTTCATCATCTTACGATGAATACGTCGTTGAATATAGTTCCAACACTAGGCGTAAGGTGTTCATATCTGTCTCGAATGAGACACACGGAGGATCGTATGTCTTGATCGAATCACCATATTTCTTCCTCTCATTTGTAATCGTAGATGTTGAGGTATCGGAGCTTATGAAAGCAGCTGGCGTCACCTACCCCTAAAGGGTCGCATTTCACCATCAATGTCACCTGCGTCGGACTTCGCCGTCTGCCCCAACGGCATGTGTTTTGCTGATTTCAGGCCTCTTATGAACGCTGTAGGCGTTTTGTTCTCACCTACGTGGGAGCTATCGGTGTGGAACTTTGATTGAAATTGGTGGTCAATTGGCCCCAGTAGAAAATGGACATCAGCGGTGCCTTGGGCTGGTCCTTATTTCGTACGAAAACTGAATATGAACCTGGCACTAGTAGTCGTGGTGATTTAATCCGAGCCCAGGATGTTCATCGGAGACCCAATGTTGTGTATCCAGTCCGCATGCAGCACGGTATGAGTCTAACGTGGGAGCACATAGTGCTTGGACGTTGATGCATTGATGCTTAATGAGTATACCGTGGCAGCAAGTAAATGTCAATAATTGTGCACGACGAAGAACTGTAGTGTGGCACCGGAGGGCAAACAGGAATAAGTCGAGGATTGTTGGTTAGAGGTAGAGTTAAGAGATGTCCTGGATCTTTTGGAGGAGGACCTTGTCTCTTTGAACCTCCCGAATCTACGTATTTGTGTTACAAGTCGACCGTGATTGTGAGAGAATGTCAAATTTGGGATGACTCCAAACATACGTTCCCCGATAACTCCCCCGATGTTCTCGTATCTCATCACTTCCCCAGCGGCTCAAAAGTTCCATTCCAAGGCCGATTCTCGTCTCGTCATACACAAGACCAGTCTTCCCCAAGTACCAATATCCGCCATCGAACGCCCGTCCTACCGTGATCAGCGGGCCCTAGCGAGTAGCAGCTGGCGGTGATCCAGCCACAAGATCGAACCTCTTGTTCAACCTAGGGAGTGCGTTCATCCAAGCTCGACCCCGCCGACCCGCACAGAGATTTTGAGAGGGAAGGGAGACACTTCTGAGTTTGTGATGGGGGGTACTGCAGCGCGACCTTTTTCGGAAGAAGTATGGGTGAGCATCGCGTGCAGGCTCTTCGACAATGTCGCGGCGAGATTCTTGTTGAACTGCTGCCGCTCTTGAACGACCAGGGAGAAGTCATCTAAGGTCAAGACGTGCTTGTATACGTGGGGTTAGAGGTGTGCTGTACCTTGTTCGGACTTTGGTTGACGTATTTCGGCATTGATAATCCTGGTAAAAGTTGTCAGCGACAAGGTATGGTCGAAGGCCGGGGGTTACACTTACCACTGTTCCCATGCAACTTCCTCCTGTGTTGAGGAACAGGATAAGTCCGCTGCAGTACATAAACCCGAGGAGGTGGATGACAAACCTCATATGTAGTGATCCCAAGCCACGCCTTTCTTTGATCTTTTTTCGAAAGTGTGACCGAAATCTTGGACCATTCAAGTCAATCCCGTGTGGAAACAGTGCTTGACGAACCTCTCCCCGCTTGAGCGCAACGTTCTCTAGACCCTTCCAGAAAGCATCTACCTTCTCTTCGACGAGGCGTTCCATGGTCGGATCAGCGACGCCAGGCTAGCACACATTTATCCCCGAGCTGAGGGTGGGAAGGAGGTCATAACGTCGATGGACCAAACGCACCATAGTGACATCAAGTACCTCGAATGTTTGCGGTTTGATTGTACCGAAAAGGCGGTGGAAGAGAATCGCATGGAGAAGGGCACACAAGATCTCGCGAGTGTTTTGACGATCAAGGGCCTATTCGGGGGTAGGGTGTTGACTTGGATCGTTATCTAAAAGAGTGGGACTCACAATATCTATCGTAACAGTGGCATGAGTGTTGTTCATCATGATGGTGTGGAAGAATCGGTTCAGCAGGAGCTTGAAATGCATGCAAAACAAAAAGTTTTACGACACCAGCAGGATTCGAACCTGCGCTCCCAAAGGGAAATAGATTTCTAATCTATCGCCGTAACCACTTGGCTATGATGTCTCACAAGTAGTGCCCTGGATATCCGTCCATGTTGGTGGAATGAGGGGCTCGTGGCCGACCAAATCAAATTTCTTGGCGAGTCTTGAGTCCCGCAAGCGTCCCACAGTCATTGACAAAAATAATTCTCCATTACAAAATGGTACATTAACGAGAGACGACACACATGGAAGCTACGCAGGTCGTAAGATTGATAGTACAATGAATAATACAACTCAAAATCTTCGAGACGGGGAGAAACATCAGATAATTGTGAACCTGGGTAGCCTTGATCAATTGACGACATCGCAATAGACGGGGTCGATACGCACGCATCTGAGTGCCAGCTTTCGCCGCTTGCAGCCGCTTCCGCGCGTTCTTGGGCCTTGGTCGCCCAACCAGACGGATGGCCATACTCGGGTAGAAGAGCAGAATCACGCTTTGCAACAACTTTGAACTGACTTCTTCGTTCTACGCTTCTCGCGCCAACACTTCCTTCGCCATCCTCCGTCTTACCTCGGAATGTAGAACGTAATATATCCGCGCTTGAACTATCAGAGGAAGCACGGGCCTCGCTCACGCGATCCCGTACTGCGACGAGTTGGCCATCGACGTACTCCATACCAGTAGTAATGGCATCCGCGACCGCCCTTTGAATTTGTTTCTTGATCAGCGCTGTCGCTAAGGGACGAAGGGTTTTGTAAAGAATGTCGTGTTTTGAGTCACGAATCGAAAACTTTAACGAGTCTACTTTCACGTGGACGCTCTTCACCTTGAAGACCGACGATTTGTCTTTGTCCGCGGAGACAAGGTGAACAGTAGCCTGCAATGCCGTTGGCGAGGGAAAAATAAGTAAGAGGATACGAACTGTGAGCCCATGCCCGCCGAGCAACACGTCAGCTAATCCCGAATCGGTTAACTTTGGAATGCCGCTTTTCTTGCGGAAGTAAAAAGCGACGTCGCGCATATCCGCTTGGATATGCCCGAACATCAGTGTAAACTCGTGATGACTGACATCGTTGATCGTATTGTAAGGCGAAAATTTCATGAAGTTATGCGCCTCGATGGACACGATGTTTGGGAATAGGTTGCGACCCTGTAGAGTAAGGTTTTCGACCACCAAGTCCAACGAGTCGTCGGTATACTCAATACGAGGAATGGGAATGTGCCCAACCTGCGGAATAGATCAGATGTTGATTAACGCCAAATTGAAACAAAATCGCGTACACGATCGACAATCGAGGGCAGGATAACCTTTCGGATATCCATCCAGAGTTCCGGCTTAAACTTTAGACTGCCTTCACTATCGAAAAGTAGATCGTGAGTGAGACGCGCCCAATCGTCACCGAAACGTTTGTTGAGTGGATCTTCACCCATGGCGCTGAACCAGGTACCAATCGAATCGAAAAGACAGTCAAAATGAGCCTTATACTTCTCGTCATAGAAGCGGCAGCCAGAGTCGCGGACTTCACGGCCTTCAGAGTTGCACAGCGGCTCAAGTACGTATCCAGGCTCCAACAGCACCTTGCGTGCATAAGCATCGACCGCTTGGAACCACTGACGAAACTCCTCGTCATTCTTGGTGTCGTCAATAAGGTCATTTATGGCATCGATGATGGTGTCCATGCTCTTCCCGTCAGCGAAGCGCTCCAGCATAGTGCGGATCTGAGTTGTTGATGTCCGAAGGGCGTCATGCTAGGCGAAACGAAAGGTCAGGAATAGTGACAGTGCCTTTCGAAGGACGCATACATAGAAAAGTGTACTTCCGGCCTCCTTCCCCTCGCCGGCAATATGCCGGCCATGGCTTCCATACTCCTCAAATATACCCAGAAGCCAGCGAATGCTCTCCTGATAGTCGTTGTGCCTTTGACACCCTAGAATAGCCTTGCCTACAGCGTTAACATTGTGAGCAGATTCACAAATTCAATCACGTTACCTTCTTAATGCGGTAAATGAATTGGTCACGCCGGTCCTCAGGAAAGTAATCCTCCACGAGAACATTGCGACCTTGTTCGATTTTATCACGCAGGGCATCCTTACGCTCTTGGGAAACGTTGTCGGACCAACCATTCTGATAGACGAGTCTGAGATTACAAGACTGCATCTCGGCTCTGACACTTGCCTTCAAATTCTGCAGACGGCCTACAACGCCAGTTTTTTTGGTGTCAGAGTCCGCATCGCCATCAGTCGCACCCCTCAGGCTGTCAAACCAATTGAATCTATATGAGAGAAGGTGGGCGAGGAAAACATACTCCACAGTGTCTTTGACCTCATCTACGCGTCCTCGTGCCTCGTCGGCAGCTTGAGTTGCAGAACGCACTTGGCCCTCATGTTCAACCTCTGTCCCCTGAAGCGGGTGGTGGTGGATGGCCGTATTAGATCCCGAGATGCCGAGCTCCGCGACTGGTGTCCCGTTAGGTCCGAGTTGACTACTGCCGGCTGTTTCAAAATGATCTGAAGGAGCCGATTGGTCAACCTTTGTGAGGGCATCCCGATTGGGGCGAATGGCCTCTGCCGCGTGAGAGACGGTGCGCGCTAGGATATCGCGACCAAGGACGGAGAAGTCGGAAAGCATTTTACGAACTTCGGAGTTCGTCGCAATGAGATTACCTAGTGTACGGAGATGGCGGGCAGCTGCGTCGTACGGAGTGGGAGAGTGAGTTGAAGGGATGCTAAAGAGTGTTTGAGGACTCAAACCTTGGCGGCCGTCATCTTTGGCTTTCGACCTGTCGACGGGAAGTATTTCGTTAGGATCCTTCCTCGCGCTGCCAAGGTCCACACTGTTGGTGTTCCACATAAAATTCTGAAACAATTCGTCCGCATTCTTCTCCTGGACAATGAGGCGAGCAGTCTCGATGATGTCGCGGCAGTCTTGAATGAGCTTACGCCCCTCTGGAGAAAGCTGGTCCTGATCTACGGGGGAGCGGTCGAGGAGGTATTTCAAGGCAGAGTCTATCTGCTCGTTGGAAGGATAACATCCTTGGCGGAAAGCCTCTATAATGCCATAGAATCGGAGCTAAGAAGGCCGAGCATCAGCGAAAGGAAAGGATATGACGCGGCGGCAGCACCTTGCGGTCCACATCAGCGGCCTTCTCCTGCTTATTGACCGGAACGGAGACAGCGTTTTTGGCAGGATGCTCGGTGGTATCTTTGACGGCGGTCGGAAGAGACATGTTGGAGTAGGTGAAAAGGGGTGGGTGGCAAGTCAAGCCATGGTTATATAAAAAACCAAGCGGGTGCGCCAATTTGCATTCCACAGTAGTGATGTCATTGCTAGCGGAACGGAACGCGTTTCCACCTCCATTGCACCATTACGCCACAATCACCTGACCATATCCCTTCACTCAGGAAGATAGAGCCTATTCACGAGCGCCCCCTTCCTCAACACCTTTTCTTTCCAATCTCTTTCCAGTTCCGTGATGTCCCAACAAGCAGACACGAAGCTTCTCGGAAGCATCAGCAGGAATCTACACTGAGAGTAGGTAGGAAAAGGTACGCACCGCCCGCTCAACCAATCCGCTTTCCCGGCTGCCAAATGCAAAATAAGGGCGGATGCCAACTCCAACTTATCCGGGAATAGCTCAGCCGGAATGCCAGTTCCCCTCGCGAGGTCCGTGAAAATTGCACCTGGGTGAATCGGGAACGCGCGCACGTTTGGGTGCTCTGTTACGGTATCACTATCCTCAGCGATGCTCTCCAGCGCGTCAGAAAGGTATGGAAGGATGCCTACCCATGGGAATGAATTCCACAAAACGTGTAAGGGCATGCTTTGAGACCGAGTAATCGCTGCCCCCAAGAATGCGAAGTTGCGAAGAGACCGATGATACCGCGATGACGCTTCCTTGGGACTTTTCGAGATGCGGAACCGCATACCTTCCCCACCGGTGGATACGTGTCAACAACAGAACCTCTAAAAGGCTGCAAACTCACCGGACAAAGTTAAACACCCCACGAAGATTCACTTCTATGGTATTCCACCATTCATCTGGGTCCGTCTGCGAGATGACTATCATCCAAGGGGTCAGAGTCAGCCTCTACATATGAAGGTTTCAAGTGATAGATATACATAGCCCGTCCATAGCACGCATTCTACCAGCAGCCGCCACGAGCACATCAACACCGCCGAATATTTCAACCGTCCGCGCCACCGCTGCTTCAGCTTTTATCGGGTCAGTCACGTCCAGCGCGATCTTCAGCACCTGCGCCTTAGGCACCTCCTCCATAATCTGTGTTTCCACCACTGCGAGCTGATTTTCGTTCCGCGACACTAGTACCACGGAAGCACCCGCACGTGCAAAAGCGCGGGCGGCATCTTCACCGATGCCCCGTGATGCACCCGTCACAATGACACACTTGCCGCGGAATGTTTGATGAGCGATGAGCTGTGATGGGTCGATCGCTGGGTAGATGCTGTGGATGGGACGACTTATAGTTTCCTGGAATAAAAAATAGGGGTAATAAAGGGACAGCTTACTCATGGTGCCTCGTAATCCGCGGTTCTTCGTCATCACCTACCATTCGCAACAAGGAAGGACTGGCATCGTTGTCTTAAGGAGAAATGGATGAGTCATGAGTACTGCGTACTCACGTGGAATTTCCTGGCATGTATGCTATGTATACGTGTCGTTGAGGGCGTTTGCGGAGAGTCAGTAGTGCGCCGCGGCGATTGCAGACATATACAGTACCTGGGGGTGCGATGCCAAGGCTCACAATCTGAGCAAGTGCGGATTTATAGGCCAATCCATCCCACTGCTGTATCGGCTAATACCCAAGTTGTAATGTAATTCAACCGCCACTAGCCAGGAACAACAGGGAAACGCTCGGCCTACCCGCTCATCGCTTCCTGGGCGCTCCCTAATTGAAAGGGCGGAGAAACTACATAAACGTAAGCGGACCAGGGCTATTGGAAATTTCCAACTGAATCTTGAACGGCCTTAAACCTGCCCTCCGCCGACACCATCCTACAAGGGGCGTAGTAGGTGCGCGCCAACTCTCCAAGGCCCTAGCATGATGTGCCCCTGCCAATGACAAAATTCCCACCAGTAGGCAAAATTTATGGAGATTTTTGACCGAATACCGACAAACGTGAGTGATGGCAGAGGGAGAATCAGTGTTCAGTTCTGCATTGACCCAACGCACCGGAGATGGGTGGGTATGTCGAACCCAGCGCATTTGCGCGCGCACGTCCGTGTTTGCCTTGTTTCACACAGATCTCATCGCGTTTAGTATTTGACAGTCTTAGCACATTCCTTTAGCCCATTAGTTCTATATAGTACAAACTCTCTTTTAGTAGCTGCTTTTTGTTGGACTTAAGTATGACCCGCGAGAACCTCAGTTTCGTGCCTGCATGCAGAAACTGAGGTGAGCTTTTTCCCGCATTCTTTACCTTTGTTACAGTTTACTCATCCCAGTCCTAGCTATCTTGTGTCTGCTAGGTAAATAAACATATAGTTTCGTGCCCACGTGCAAAAACTGAGCTATCTTGTGTCTGCTAGACACCATCCACACTGCCGTTACTCAACCCCACCGTTTTTGGTTTCTACAGGGTAATGGTCCTTAATGCAACTTTGCCCGCATCGATGGCTAAATGGAAGGACAATAACCAGAGCTTTTCGGCCTGCAGTGCAAAAAGTCGAACAATAACGTCCATCTTCTCTGATGGCCTCTCCCAAGCCAAGGTCTGAGGCCTTGTTGCATTCGCGAGAGTTGGTGAAGGTGACTAGGCATGGAAAAATGCAAATGTACTTAAGGTTTGTCCAACCCGTTCGGCCGTTTGGCAAGTAAATTGCTAAGGACAAGTAAAATCGAATACTGTCTAGTACCCAGACAGAAGGATACCTGTCTAAAGTTAAAGATAGTAAGGGTGGTACTGAGAATCCTTTTCTGGTTAGAAGACTGCAGCTCCAGGGCCTGGCGGAGCGAGCGCAACCCGCAATGGGAAGCCACCCTTGGCTGCTTCCAGATGTCGTGTTCAAAGCTGCTCACCTTTGGCCCTGAAGAGATGGACGCACGCAATACTATGCAACAGCAGTAACCGAGGCTTGAACCTGTTCTGCATCATGTCTAACTCGCTTAACTTCATCGCTGTCTGCAGGCCCGCATATCCGCTCCGAGCAAAGACGCATCACAGGGGCTCCTGCGGGTAAACTCTATCGGAAAAGTCTCTCAAGAGGAGATGAATTATTGTTATTCACCTTGCTTCGGTGGAACAGGAAGCGGCCGCACATACGGTTGCGCCACCCAGTGCGGAAACCTCTCCGGATCAGTGTCACCCCCTCCTGCCGCTTCGGCGTCCCGATCCATCCTCCTTTTCATCTCCCGAACAACATCGTAGTAAGGCATGAGATCCGAGCCGCGGAGTTGCCCAAGAGTGTCCCGTAAGTCCGTCTCGCGAGAGAGCGCAGGCCGCAACAGCTTGAACAGGTGACCCTTAATCCCGCTGGGTGGTGTTGGCGTCTTCTGACGAGAAACGACGTCCAGGTATTCGAGTGCGAGGTCTGCATGCGGTGGGTGTAGTCCCCCAGAAGTTGAGGAAGACGTGGGAGAAGGCATGAAGAGAGCGACGTTATATAACTGGCCTTCCGCAGACATAACTGCGTCTGCACCAGTCTCGGTGAGGCAGCGCACAATGTCGGCGTGCGTAAGAATGTTGCCATTTGCGAAGACGGGCACCGACACCGCCTCTTTCACGGCGCGTACCTTTGCCCAGTCGGCTAGGCCCTATAACACACATTAAACACCACTCAGGTGGAGAGTGAACAACATACAGTATTCTGGCCGCGTTGTTCGCGCGTCCGGCCATGGCATGTCAAGATCTGTGCTCCAGCGCGCTGAAGCATCTTCGCATATTCGACGGTCTGTTCCAGCGAATCAAACACGCGGAATTTTGCTGTGACCGGTACGGATAGATTCACATGCAGAGTATTTACTAAACATGGGACTCATGTTGAGCACATGCTTTTTCAGCAATGAAAAGAAACGCACTGAGTCTATAAACCAAATCCCATTCATCTTGAAGAAAGCTCCCGTAGTGGCCCTTGCGTGCGATATCTTGCGGACACCCTAGATTGATGTCTACCGCATCGCAGTGGCCTTCCAACGCCTGTGCCGAAGCGAGGAGTTGGTCAGGGTCATTCGCACAAAACTGAATTATGAGAGGCCGGTCTCCGGGACCCCCTTCCTCCCCAAATATGGTGTTGAAAGCGATTTCACGATAGCCATTGCGCCTGTTGTTCGCATACATTTTTGCGTTGATCATAGGGGTGTATGCCAGCTAGAAGGATCCATGAAGCCCAAGAATCACCTGAGAGAATTCAGCACTTCACCTGAGCACCATAACGCCTGGATAATGTCCGCCAAGCCTGCACTCGATCGGTACTGTGAGAGGTCATGTATGTTGAGATCGAATATCACCTACAAGCTCGCTCTGGTCTACCATCGGCGCGACGACGTATCGAGGGCTACCAAGCACTTCCCGGTAAAATTCATAGCCTTGTAACTTTCTGCGCGCTGGGCTAATACTATGGACCACACCTTCCATGGGTGCGCGTAATGCGCGATTTGTAGCCAGCCCAAAGAGTATTTTGTGTGAAAGCGATAGTGGTATAACCCTAACCAGAGATTGCAAGCCGTTCATCTCAACCCTGACCAACTGAATGCCTTTGGACAATCGGTCACCAGATACTCGAGGCGAAGGATGTAGAACAATATCAAAAGGTTCGTATGTAATCTATTTTTCTCCTTCCTCTTGCCCATTTTTTCTTGGTCTACAGAGGTTATCTTGGAGAGATTGAGCGGAGCGGGTTCTTCTACTGGCCGACCTTTAAATGAATCCCTTGATTTTGGAGTGCGCAGGACGTTTGCTATGGAACCGTCGACTGAATGTGCGCCACCCTACGTACCCTTTACTCGACGATCTGGCTGCCAGCTTACACATCACGGTATCAGTTCTCGCCAGAGTCCGACAATTCCTTCCTCAAATCGAGTGATCCGAGTCCAATTCAGAGCTATTACAAATGGATCCTCGAAGCATCGATATTGAGCACATTGAGACGGACGAGCGCGTTATCGAAATGGCAAGTGCACGGAAATTAATGGCCCTCGAGCTTGCTAACTTGGAAAGGTACAAAAGGGAATCACGGCAAGCGAAAAGACATTCAATCTCTAGCCCATCCCCTGAAGCGTCCTTCCCTAGAAGCCAGAGTCATGCAACGTGTAATGCGTCTTCGGAATCGTATTCGGAAGACGACAAGAATAAAGACGGCCCCTCACGACCGATATACCCGTTACCGAAGCGAGCCACTATTGTCTCCTAGGATGAAGGGAAGGGAAGCTCGTCCGTAGGCATACAGTCTAGCTTCATCCAAAGAGTATTCGTGTGTGATCTGTACAAGTGGTATATATGCGATAATTTTACCATCTGTCTAGCGCGCCGCACGCCGACTGCAGCAATCCGTTCTCTCTGTTCCATCATTATGTTCAAGTGACTTCTTGCAAAAATGACCATCCGTAATGAGGAGGTAGAGAAATTCCGAAACGACTGTATATACACACACATAGTTAATACAGGCATTTGAAAGTGCTAATTGACAGAAGGCTACAGACGGCGACGAATGTTCCTTTGACCTGTATCGAGGGTTTTCATTCCTGTACTACAATCCACCACCGCCGAGGATATACTCTATCGCCGAATGAACGTTTCCACCTGTCGCAAGCAGTGCGCGCACATTTTGCGAGGCATTAGTGAAGCCCATATCTTGCAATTGCTGAAAAAAAGGGAAGACGTGTCAATCTAATACAGTAGTAACGCAGAACAAAAATGCGCACTTGGAGTTAAACCTGGAACCGCTCCTCAGGAGGACGTGTATCTGCAGGGGTACCAAATAGCGAAGCTCCACTACCAAAACCAGGACCACCCGCGCCGAGAATCTGCGACAACACGCTTGGGTCCATGCCGAATGGATTTGGTCCGAACGGATTCGGAGCGGGTGTTGTGCCACTAGCCGCAGGACCGCCTCCAGGTGTTGCGGGTGTCGAGGCAGTGTTAGGGGCCACGGGCGCATTTGGATTTCCAGGCGGGGCAAAGGTTGGTCCCCCAAAGGAGCCTGCCAACGGATCAAGGCCGGTACCACGCATCATTGAAGCCATCTGTAGCATGTTGCGTAAGGCCTCGGGGTTCGACCTGTTTAGAAATTCAGCATGGCAAAAGAAGCTGAGGTATAAGTGAGATACGGACATCATTTGACGGAATCGTTCGCTCTGGAATATCTCACGCGCTTGAGGAGCCATGGAAGCAAATTGAGGATTTAGAGCCAGGGCCTGCTCCAGAACGGCAGGATTTGACATCAAGGAAGACATCTGTTGTAGAAACTCGGGAGAGTTCATCATAGACTGTAGCTGTGCGTGTGTTAAACATCCGTGAGTAAGTAACAAGCTGGGAAGAGGGAACAAAGTCGCACCATGTTAGGATCATTGGGGTTGACTCCCATATCTGCGAATGGGTTGAGACCGGCCATAAGCCCATACCCCATATGGCTGTTCAGTTGAGTGAGTGGGTCATGTACATTCTGCCCTGTCTGCATGTTCGGCAGGGGCTGCGTAGTCGAGGATTCAGCCGATGAAGAGGTAGCGGTCGACCTGACAGCGCCCTTGACCATGTGAATGGTATGTGAAGATTGAATCTTGTACACAGAGAGCTGGTCATCATCCTGTACGGGACGGCGTCCCGAAGGATATATATCAGCATGCAAAGCACTGATGACGCAATCGGACGTGGTGGTGGACCTTTAATACCCTCCCTAGAAATGCATCATGAGCGGTAGATCATGGGAAATGAGAATGTGGGAGTCGAAGACATACCAGAGTATATTAGCCGCTGGCGATCCGCTGGCACATCCGACTTGTCCGCAATAGCTTGCTTAAGGTCGGCCACAGTCTTGTCGGTGTTTATGGTGAGTTGAAGCTTGAGCTCACTAGGACCTGGGGGCTTGTTAATGCGAACTCTGGTTTTTGGTTCAGAAAAAATTACTGAACCTTTAACGTTGATGACGACCTCGGAGTCGGACATGAGGGGAGAAGCAGAGACGTTTCCTTGCTTATCATCCGTTCCGCGCAGCCTCAAGCGTCACGTCTCCTGACCCTAACCCTAAGGATCCAAGTATTCCCAGGAACCCGTTGAGGTCACACCAAACTTTATTCACCCATCAGCGGGTGGTGGGAGGACTACTAGGCAAAAGGCCCCAACACTCGTGCAAGTGGATGGTCACTTGGTCTAAAAGACAAACATCTCCCAGTCAGGCCTTATGCGACTGACGCGATGGCCTCAATCTCAAAAAGCCCGTCGCGTGGAATGCGTGCCACCTCAACCAACGATCTAATAGAACGTTTTAGTACCGCTCTTCGGTCATGGCCCGCTAGATGCTGTACACACCTTGCCGGTTTATGCTCCCCAAAAAACTCCTGATAGATCGAGTTGACTGTTCCAAAGTCATTCATGTCCTTCAGAAAAACCTGAGTGACTCGGTCAATACCCCCCGACAGGATCAACCTGTGACCGCGAAGCATGGACTTGCGTACCGTTGTCTTGACGACTTTTCCGACCTCGCTCCCACTAGCCTCAATAACGCCCTTCAAATTTTGGAGCGCTTGTCGAGCCTGCGCTTCGACTCCACCATCGACAAATGCACCAGTCTTGGGATCGAAGCCGAGGCATCCAGAGACGAAGACAAAAGGTGGGCTGACGATGGCTTGGCTATATGGCCCAATGGCTTGGGGTGCATCTGCGACACGATTTTATCGCGGCATCAGAACCGGGATAGCACAAGGCATGGACGAGCATCAGCATACTTACTCTCCGTGGAGACTTTTATGAGCGAAGGGTGTGTAGTGATACTGGACATGTCGCGTATAGAGAGTAAGGGCTTGAGTTGGGGCGAACAATATCTGTGATGTTTGAATGCACGTACTCCGAGTCGTATCATGACCGACTGGAACATCGATAACAGGCGGATCCGTCACGCGACTTCCGCATATGGTCCGAGCTATGTAGTCGAGATGAAACCCTTGACCGAGCAGTGCTAGGCACTGGGCAGACCGGGCCGGGTGCCAGTGAGCAGGGACGGCTGTCAGTTGCAGTCGGAGGCATTGAGACCATCATCCATAATTCTTTTCTTACCTGTACATTCTTTTCTTCTCTGTGTACAGTACATTGATGCAGCGAGTTTGGTCGACATATCTTGGCAAAGTTGATCTAGTACAAAGCCAAGCCCAAGCTGGGTCAGGCCGTCCAACGGTGGGAATGGTTTCCACCCGCATAAACCGCACCAGAGTGACCTGACAACTGCCTTCCTCTTCGTTTCCCGACCTCACTTACGTTTTTTTCTCCTCAACCTCGATCACGTCTCGTTTAGATGGACGGTGTTTTGTACGTGCAATTCGCTTTCTGCTTGGCTGTGTGTCAATGACCATCATTTTTCCCGGATATATTACATAGCCACTCGCGCCGCCCGTTGTCCATCACCTCAACGGCCCACTCGGCTTATTCCGCTACCACTTCATCCAACCACCGTCATCTTGTCGTCCCCAACATGACCTCCCAGCTCGAGCCTCCAGCCCTTCCTTTTGCTTCCAATGCTTCTTTACGTTCCGCCAATTCCCGTACAGGATCGCCGCTTCTTCGCCCACAGTCCACTCAGTCCCTCTCCATCAACTATCTTCCTACCAAATTCTCAGACGCTGTCCTTTACAATGGCCTCAAGAATCGCGGCAAAAGTTTTCACCTCGGTCCGAAACCTGGCGGAGGACGTGAGGCTTTTCGCAGCGGTGAGGCTCGTATGCCGGGAGAGGGCGACGAGGACTACGACGGCGTCCAGGGAAGCTTTTTCGGCAAGGAGGGTGGGCGTACCCCGCCCCGCCTTCGTTGGAACAGGTTCAAGTGGACCCTCTTTTTTTCCAACGTCCTTGTGAGTATTCTTTACCTCTTTTCGACACCACCTCCCTCGTTCCCCACCCGCTCGACAGCTACCCCCCCCATCACGTGGCACCGCCATCCGCATTTTTTTGGCGCTTGCTGACTGCCTTTTTTTTTCCCCATCCTTAGTTCTCTGCATATTCCCTCGCAGGCATCATCTTTGTGCTTGTTACTTGGTTCAACATCTGGAAACACGCCGACGTTGTCCGAGTAGGCAACCGCAACGAACTCATCCTTTCCACCGTCGCTGCTGGCCTTGGCATCATTACGTCTATTACGGGTTGGGCCGGCATCCTCCTTAATAACCGCTCCTTCCTTGCTGTGTACACTTTCCTCCTTTGGATATGCTTCGCAATCCTCATAACTCCGGGGTATATGACCTACAAGAAGCGCAATTTCAACCTCGATGGCAAGGTCAACTTTCAGTGGGGTCGCGATTTTGGTATCAGCGAATGGCTTCGTATCCAGAATTCACTCGATTGTTGCGGATTTTTCTCCCCGTTCGTCGAGGCTGCGATTTCGCAAGTATGCTTCTCGCGCTCCGTGCTTCCAGGATGCAAAGGTCCCTATATGGATTTCGAGCGTCTCGTGCTCGAGCGCTGGTACACAGTCGTCTTTGGCCTTGTGCCGTTTCAGATCGCTGTTATCGTCGTCGGGCTGCTATGTTCGAATCATATTACTTACCGCTTTGGCAA
>WNFC01006049.1_pt1 | contig 16246 bp, 7 predicted proteins | sample 5400541 | NCBI WGS metagenome assembly WNFC01 (sample SAMN13153342, study PRJNA577476) | soil metagenome | isolation source: 120 cm saprolite under Douglas fir tree site 2 hole 2 replicate 1 | place: USA:California | collected 2015-04-18
ACCGCTACACGTACGACGTATCACTTCGAAGAGCAGGGCCTCAAATTGGACGTTAGCTTTCTCTCCCCACTGCTGCCGAATGATCTCGACCTCATGTCACGCCCGATCAGCTACATCACGATGACGGTTGCCGCTACAGACGGGGCGTCACACCGAGTTCAGGTTCTGTTCGACGCATCGCCGGTGTTGGCGGTTGATACGCCAACGCAGCAAGTCGTTTGGTCACGTTCGCGGTTACAGGGCATGAATGTCCTGCGAGCCTCTCATTTTCAGCAGCCGGTCCTGGAAAAATCGGGTGACGACGTGCGCATCGATTGGGGCTCAGTGTTGCTTGCCGTGCCTGATCAGAAAGGTGTTGGAGATGCCACGCAGGTCCAAGACGTAGTGGAATCGGCATTTGCATCCGGCAAACCTCTTCCGGAGGACGACATGAATATGCCGCAGCGAGCCAGTGAAGGAGCTGTCCTCGCGGCCTCGCTGGATTTCGGGGACGTGAGCGTCGGTCCCATCGCGCGGCACATCTTGATTGGCTACGATGACCTGTACTCGATTGAATTTATGAAACGTTGGATGCCTGCGTATTGGCGGCAGAAAGGGAAGACGATAGGAGATCTGTTGGAAACCGCAGATCGCGAGTATGTAGCGATTGACCGCCGCGCACGAGAATTTGATGATCGTCTGCTTTCCGACCTACGACAGGTTGGCGGCGATGCCTATGCCGATCTGGCTATCTTGGCATTCCGGCAAACGATTGCAGCCCACAAACTGGTCGTGGATATTGATGGCCAGCCCATGTTGTTTCCAAAGGAAAATTTCAGCAACGGTTGTATTTCAACCGTGGACGTCATCTATCCCTCTTCGCCGTTCTTCTTGCAGTTCAACCCTGAATTGTTGAAAGCGCAATTGCGTCCGTTGATGGAGTATATGAGAACCGGGCGTTGGCATTTTCCCTTTGCACCGCACGATCTCGGTACCTACCCGAAAGCCAATGGACAAGTGTACGGCGCGGGCGAGCGTGCAGAGGAAGACCAGATGCCGGTGGAGGAGAGCGGCAACATGCTTCGCATGTTCGCCGCGCTCACGAAATTTGAGGGCAAGGCTGACTTTGCCGACCAATATTGGCCGGAGTTAAAGCAGTGGGCCGAATATCTGCGACAGGTTGGAATGGACCCAGTAAGCCAGTTGTCGACGGACGATTTCGCGGGCCACCTGGCGCACAACTCAAATCTATCCATTAAAGCGATTCTGGGGCTGGCCAGCTATGCTGCTTTGGCGGATCGGACGCACCGCAACGATGAGGCGGTCAAATATCGCGATCTGGCCCGACAGATGGCGAAACAATGGGTCGAGCTGGCAGGCGATGGAGACCATTTCCGTCTGGCATTCGACAAGCCGGGAACTTGGAGCCAGAAATATAACCTGGTGTGGGACCGAATACTCGATCTCAACATATTTCCTCCTAGCGTTGCCAGGACAGAAGTCCAGTTCTACGTGGCACACCTGAATCAATTTGGACTACCTCTCGATAGCCGGAAGGCATACACAAAACTGGATTGGGAGGTGTGGGCGGCGACGTTAGCCGAAAATCGGAAAGACTTCGATGTGCTGATCGCGCCGCTCAGGCGATTCATCAATGAATCCCCTAGCCGGGTGCCGCTCACGGACTTTTACTGGACGACCGACGGGAAGCAAGAAGCATTTCAGGCGCGCTCCGTGGTTGGAGGTGTCTACCTGCCACTACTGGCAAATCGCGGCAAATGATGGACTGTCGGCAGAAGATCGTTCACTCGAGAAATGGAGCGTGCCGGTCGCGTGAACGGTTTCGTACCCGAACGTCAAGTCCGGCTATTACGCGTTGGAGGTCAGGCAACCAACCGATGTTTCGGAGAGGTCCCGAACCTCACCAATTGGGCACAGATGGCTGAGCGACCGGTTCAGGGCACAGGCGGTACCATGCGCTCGGGTAAACAGATTCGAGAGTTACGCGAAGGACGGTTCGTTAAATCCGGCGATATCGAACGCATCAGTCGGTCGATAGCCGACGTCAAGGGGAACTCCGATTTTTATGTTTCTCACTCATCGCTAGCCGATGTAGAAACTGGATCGGTGCCCACGCAGGAACTGGCAGCTCTGCCGCCTGTTCTGCGGGAACGTCTCGATGCCGGACGCTACCGTTATGCTGTCGTCGGCCCGAAGGATGACACCATGGGCGAGCTGATCCCTGCCGGCTCCATTGTGGAAGTCGATGTCACGCAAAACGCGGTGCAGGTGTTTGACTGGAGAAGCATGCGCGAACGCCCGGTCTACCTGGTTTGGCATGCCAACGGGCATAGCTGCTGCTGGTGTCAACTGGAAGGCAAGGAACTTACCCTGCTGCCATACCCGCTCTCCCGACAGCCCGTCAGGCGTTTCAGGGCGCCCCGAGAAGCTTCCGTGATCGGCAGGGTGACCAATGCGTGGCTTCCCTTTGATCAAGAGCCAAGGGGGGTGCCATTTCACTAGACTCGCAGCCGGAATCATGGCATGAAAGCAAAGAACTGGTGGTGGCTCTAGTTTGGATTGCTAAATTCATATGCAGTGGAAACGGACCTCCTTGCCGGATCGTGAAAATGGAGCACCGCTATGACCTTGGTTGAACTGTTTGAGCACTGGGCAATGCCGTATACGTCTCATAGGCAAAGTTGCTCGGAGCAGTGCCAACCGAACAGCCCGAACTGTGTGGATGGCTACAAGATCGCGAGGAGATGTATAAGTTTGGGGCCTATAGCTTGGCTCAAAAAGAATCACGAGAACAGTTGCCCCACTTGCCATTCAGGAGGCTTTCTTTGTAACGAAGGAAGGCGATTGTGGAAGGAACGAGTTGATGCTTTTGTCGTATTCCTCAACAAAAACTGTGTCACCAAGAAGTGACTCGATATTTTTGTTTCGTTAGTCGGACAACAACTTGCCATTTGTCGTCGAGTCACCGGTGTTGCCATGCGGATCGCGGCATCACCATCCGAGTGGTTTTCTGGTCAAGTGATGTCCAACACTGGCTTGGTTACAGAGCGCCTTCGTTCCCTGGCTCAAACTTGATTGCTCCAGTCCTCGGAACGATCGTGCATTAGCACCTAGTCATATCTGAACGTGCGCAGGCGATTCGCAGGCCTGGCGGTCATTCGAATCACTCAACCAAAGCGTTCGATTCGGCCAACTCTTCACAGAGCTCACAAATTCGCTGGCGCCTTTTATCATGGTCCTGGACCTCTTCTGCGGTTAGGTGCACGGTAGTACTCGCTTGCAAGGCTGTCAGCTGCTCCTGGAATAAACGACCCAGTTCAATGGAAATACGGTTGACGCGAACATCGTCCATTGAGACACCACAGTGTGTCTATTATTGGGGAGAATCGTCGACTACATCACCCGGCCGTTTAAGGGCCCGGTCATTCCCCCTTTTGACCGGAGCAGGATGCCGACGGCTTGTCGGTAGGGTTAGGTTCTGCAACGTTCTCAAAAGGCACGTCTCGGATTCCCGGCGTGGTCGTTCTCCGATTCCCCAACAACGAGGCAGGGGAAGTGGTTACCGTGAGTACCGCTGGGCCGCAGGCTCCGGCAACTTCAAGCCAAGGTGATCACAACAGAAATATTTCTGAGCCTTGGTACAAAGGCATGTCGGCATTGGCGTCCCAATTGTGTCTCTTTTCAGAGCTGCGTGTGCCAAGGAAGCCTCTCGATTCCAGTTATTAAAACGACTCTACTTTGCGCCGATCGGCACGATTCTTTCCGCTAGTTCTTCGCAAGCGTCTCAGCCGGATTGCATCGAAATTGGGTTTGTATTGGCATGCTTCGAGAGCGCGTCTCACGGCGTCGATAGTTTCTGGTGACACCTTCGTTGATCCATTGACTACACGCGAAACCGTTGCCGTCGAGACCCCGGCGACTCGTGCGACATCAATGATTGTGGCTGATGGCGAACTTTTTAGCACCGAATTTAACCCAAGGTGTTTACCGCACAGTGTTGTGAGTCCCTGACTGCCAGAAACGAATTACTCCTCAAGTTTCAACTGTAGTGCGACTTTGACGTCGACCAAAAGGGGCAACGTATCGAGCGGCTTCGTTTGCCATAGCCGCAACGCAATGGCTCAGCCTTTCTGGTGTCGGTTCTCTCCGTCCGCATATCCCTTCGCTAGTCTCAATTATGAGAACAAGCCAACGTGGCGGCACCGCAGAAGTCTGAATCCTAGTGATGTTCATGGAAATACCCCTGCGTGATCAACGGGGAGTCAGCCGCGGGCTGATGCGTAAGATGTTTCTGAGCCGCCGTTCCGGTCTTCCACGCTGCCATGAACTGCTTTGCACAAAACGCAACATCTCTCGTGGCCAACCCGGCAGATCCAACACCTAAAGCCGCTGCGCCGGCATTGGTAAATTCGGCGAGATTGCTCGGGTAGACGTCGCCAAAAGGTATCAATCCAGTCCCTGGAAGCACGGCAAGCCCTGCTTTCAGCGCAGCTGGGCCGAGATGATCTGCAGGGAAAACTCTCAGCAAAGTAGGTCTGGCGGTAAGAGCGGCAAATACCGTGAGATAGCCGACCGTATGGCCTTTCACTGGTAAATCAGGCGGGAAGGGCGTGATCACAATATAGATGTATAGATTATAAATCAAATTAGTCAAGCGGATTTTAGGAATGTCAAGGGGCGATATCAAGAAAGGTACCTGACCAGTTTGGCGGGTTTACCCCCTGGAGTGCGATCATTAGATACTATGTTGTTGAAAATAATATAGTAATAATAATGGAACAACAATTCTCGGCTGGAATGGATTTTTACAATGTGCGCTGGCTATCGTCTCAAACTGAGATCAAAGCGCGTTTAACTATTATAGATTTTCTCTTGACAATTATCTATCATGTACTCTACGGTTTCCTGCGCTAGTAGGAAAGCGGTATTGACAGCCGTTTAATCGCCGCCAACGCACATTCGGAGGGACTGAAATGACGAGAACCTACCTTGTAGTAGGCGTCCTTGTTGTGGTTGCTATCTTCTGCCTGAGCAGTCCGCTTCTGGCACAACGATCTGACCGAGCGATCATTACCGGCGTCGTAACTGACCCGACGGGTTCTAGCATCGCGGGCGCGGCCGTTAAGGTTCGAAATGAGGGAACTGGGGTCGAAACTGTGCTTACCACCAATGACGCCGGGGCCTACGCAACTCCTCCCCTGGTGCTGGGAAGTTACTCGGTTACAGTGGATCACACCGGCTTCAAATCGGCTGTAAGTTCCGGCATTCTGCTCGAAGGCGGCAAAACCATCCGCCATGACGTGACTCTCGCAGTCGGTGCGGTCTCGGAGTCTGTTGAAGTCAAGGCCGGCGCAGAGGAACTAAACGTCACCCAGCCTGACGTGAGTCACACTGTGGACGAAAGATACTACCGTGACATTCCGATAATCACTGCGGCGGACGTGCGGCTCGCCGAGGCCATGCTACAGATTCAACCTGGCTTTCTCCCAATGAAGCCCAATGGCGATCCGATGTTCCGCGGCAGTCAGTTCAACTCGCGCATCAATGGCGGCCAGACGATGGCAACTGAAAACTTTTTCGACGGTGCCGCTTTCGGTACTCCCGAATCGCACCAGCAGAGCCATGAGAACGCTCCTCCTGTGGAGAGCATCCAGGAAATGAAGGTCATCACTACAACTTATTCGGCGCAATACGGTCACACGAGCGGCGGATTCATCGAGTACACCTCTAAGTCGGGCAACAATAATATTCATGGCAGCGCGTATGAATTTTTTGCCAACGACGCTCTTAATGCACGCGGTTTTTTCGACGCAGACTGCAATGCGGCGGGCCAGTGTACGCCGCGGAGGAAGACGCCGGTGCGCAACAACGCTTTCGGATTTACTTTGGGTGGCCCAGTAGTCATTCCCAAGGTTTACGATGGGCACAACAAGACATTCTTCTTCACCAATTTGGATTGGACGCGTTTCCGTTCGGGCGTGCTGCCTGGCTTCGGCAATACCACGCCGATCGATGCCTTCAAGGCCGGCGATTTCAGCTCACTACTCACCAACAATCAAGTCGGAACTGATGCGTTGGGTCGACCGGTGTTTGCTGGTCAGATCTTTAACCCATCGACGTTGCAATTTGTAAATGGAGTCCCTGTTCGCGATCCTTACCCGGGCAACATCGTTCCCTCAAATGATCCACTCTTGAGTACTGTCGCCTCCAGGATTTCGGCCCTTATGGTTCATCCAGACAGGGCAGGGATATTGAACAATGTGGCAGGAAACCCCGCAGGTGATCAGACTTGGCTCTTGAACGCTCGCAACGTAGAGTTCCGCGTGGACCACAGTTTCACGCCGAACTTCCGAATGAGTGAAAGCTTCTTCTGGAACACTCGGCCCTCCATACGGAACTGCGGCGAGGTGGCAGGTTGCACAACGCAGTTCGATGGCGCAACGGAACCTCAGAAAAACAACACTTATTACGGAAACGGTTTCTACCAGCGCATTTCCAGCCATCATGCGCACACGCAATTCGATTGGATTATTCGCCACAATCTGCTGAACCATACCACGGTTGCTTGGGATCGCTTCTTTTTGGGAGGTAACCCTCTGTCTGCCGGCGCCGGCTGGCCGCAGAAGTTGTGGGCGGGAACCCCGGGTGCGTCGGTACTGGCGGGCGGAGGACTTGTCGACGGGAATGCGGGACCACCCCTTATTGATTTTGCCGGCAACATCCCATACAACTCGGTCGGACAGTACGGTTGGGGACAGTTTGGTTTCCAGACGAACAATCGCTGGCAGTTTGCTGACGACCTGTCCTGGGTTAGGGGCAGGCACACACTTAAAGTCGGCTTTGAATATCGTTGGCACCAGTTCCCGTTTGCTGGCTGGGCAACTGCTAACCAGGGCGGTGAGTTCCGCTTCGACAGGCGTGAAACTGCTGGTTACGATCAAAACGGCGCCCTTGTGTCAAACACAGGGGAATCGTTTGCCTCCTTCTTGCTGGGACAAGTGGATTCGTCAACCCAGACCCTTCCGTTTCACCCGACCTTCTATGAAGCCTACACGGCACCATGGATCAACGACGAGTTCAAGGCGACTAGCCGCTTGACTCTAACCTTAGGACTGCGTTTCGATTACGAGTTCGCCCGTACCGAAATGCACAACCAGTATTCCACCTTTGATCCTAATACTCCGAATACCGATGCTGGGAACCTGCCAGGAGCCATTATCTTTGCAGGGCGTGATGGACACGGCCGTACCTTTGAACAACCGAACCATGATGCTTGGGGACCAAGGTTAGGCTTTGCATATCGCGCAGGCGACAAGACCGCGATCCGCGGCGGTTACGGGATCTATTACTCTGGTGTCTCGTTCGATCAATTTATTGGACGGCCGACGATCGGCTTCGAGTCGAATCCGACCGTTTCGAACACAAGCAACGGGCAGAATCCGGCGTTTTTGCTGGACAACGGCTTCCTGCAAAGCGGCCCGGCTTGCGGTGGCCCTTGCATCAAGCAGCCGCCGTTCATCAGTGATGGTGTGGCTAACAACACCGCACCTATCGCAGTGGCTAAGAATGGGCTGACCCTGCCGCGCTACCAGAACTGGTCGCTAACGTTTGAGCAGCAGCTTACGAACAACATGCGGCTGGATGTCTCCTACATAGCTAACCGCGGAACGCGGCTGACTTCGGACTGGCAGAAAATGGGTGTTGGCGCCAATATGAACGATCCAAGTGTACTGGCGTTGGGACCCAATACCTTGAGTTCGGCATGCAACAGCGGAGTGTTGGTGTCGGGCACTTGCCCAGGCGGAGTCCCGTTACCTTATGCTAGTTTCAGCGGCACTGTAGCGCAGGCGCTCCGGAAGTTTCCTCAGTATCAGAACGTCCTCTGGCGCGATGTTCCGCTCGGAAGCAGCATGTATAACGCCCTGGAAGTCGTGCTGGAGCAGCGATTCTCTCACGGTCTCCAGTTCCGCGTGGGCTACACCTACTCCAGACTGAACAACGACGGATCGGAAACTGGACAAGGTGGTGACGGCACAAACGGGCGAGTCCAAAATCCGGCGTGCCCGCACGTGTGTGAGTGGGGACTCAGTCAGGACGACACACCCAATGTGTTCCTGACGGGCTTCACCTGGGAGTTGCCTGTCGCCAAGAACAAGACCGGTGCATCTCAGGTGCTGCTGGGTGGCTGGAACCTGGCAGGTGTGCTGCGCTACGAAAGCGGAAGGCCTCTAAACGTCACAATGGACAACTCTCTCCTTGGCGGATTCCTGTTTAACGGCCAAAGGCGTCCTAATCGGGTGAAGGGAGTCAAGCCGATTGCGTCGCATAGCGGCTTCTTCAATCCGATCACCATGAACTATTTCAATTCCGGTGCCTGGGCGGATCCTGGGACAGATTCGGCTAATAGCGCGCTATTTGGAAATGCACCGCGGGCGGACGGATCGGTTCGTAGCTTCCCGACCTATAACGAAGACCTCAGCCTATTCAAGGTCTTTAAGCTTCATGAGCAGTTGAATATGCGGTTCGATGCAGAATTTGGCAACATTTTCAACAGAACTGATTTCTGCAACCCAAACACGAACTGGAGCAGCGGAGGTTTCGGATCTATCGGCACGCAGTGCAATCAGCCACGCTCGATTCAGTTTGGCTTGAAGTTCACATACTAATGACAATGGTAACCAGGCTCCGTCCGCGATCGACGGAGCCTGAGGGTTAACCGGTGATCGGTAGTTGTAACAGGGGCAGATTCAGGCGGAGAGCGCCTTTTTCGTTGGCACTAGTGCTGTGCTGGTTCTTGCTCTTGAGTACAGCTGCTGTGGTGCAAACGGACCCGCGCGAGGCTCTCCAGAACGCTGCCAGCTTAGTTAAGCAACGGCAACTGGACAAAGCAGAGCAGCAAGCACGGCTGGCACTTTCTGATTCGCAGATTCGTCCCGCGGCCTATTCGGTTCTTGGCACTATTCGGTTTGAGCAGAAGCGACTTGCGGAAAGCGCCAAGTTTTTCCAGGAAGCGGTTCGGCTAGAGCCGCGTTTGCTCGGCGCGAATCTCATCCTTGCAGAAGTCTACACTTTCCAAGGAAAGACGGACCTTGCCTTGGGACAATTCCGGCATATTCTTACTCTCGATCCATTGAACATTCCAGCGAGGATCGCCTTGGCGCGTTCCGAGACCGAGAAAGGGCACTATAGGCAATCGCTGGATCTCGCACGCCCAGTTCTCCCCGCTCTGAAGCAGTCTCCCGACGGGCTGTTGGTGCTAACTGCGGACTATCTCGAAACTGGTGATCGCCTCGCCGCCGCCGACTTGGTGAAGGACTGGCTGCGTCTTCCTGACGTTCCACTGGACTGGTCCATTAAGTTCGCCTTGCTGCTTGCCAAGGAGGGAGAGGTCGACGAAGCAATCGAGATACTGGAAGATGCCGGACAGCCTGACCCTCCCCATTACGAATTGGCGTTCAATCTCGGCAATTTGTACCTGCTTAAAAAGGATTTCTCTCTCGCGCTCAAGTACTATGATCTGGCCGTCGCTCAGAATCCTGAGGCCGTTCCCGCCCTTCGACAGGCCGCTGCAACAGCGGAGCAGCATGGGGAACTCGAGCGGTCCCTTTCCTACTGGTTCCGAGCGAAGAAGATTGAACCTGAGGACCCAGAAGTTCTTTTGGGTTTCGGTCGAGTCTGCTTGAAGATGGACCTTCTGGAAGATGCCGAACCAGCTCTAACGAAAGCCGCCAGCCTACGGCCGGAGAATCCCGCCTATCAGTACACGCTCGCTTCGGTCAAGGTTGGGACGCGTCAGTTCGAAGCAGCTGAGGAACTGCTCGGCAACCTGGTCAAGAAGAAGCCGCTCGACTCGCAATTCCAGTACGCACTAGGGTCGGTGCTGTACCTTCAAGGGAAGCTGGCTGACGCAGGAACTCATCTTCGGGAGAGCATCCGCTTGCAGCCGAAGCAGCTGGGGTCCCCCTACTACTTGGCGCTGGTGGTCAGAGATCGGGGCAACGAAGCCGAAGCCATCCAAAGATTGGAGGAGTTGCTCCAGCACTATCCCGATGACGCGGCTTCCTGCGAAGCCTTGGGTGGCCTGCTTGTGAGCGCCCACCGATATCTCGAGGCGAAACGCAATCTGGAAAGAGCCATTCGCCTGAACCCTAAGTCCGTGAAGGCGAACTACCAGCTCGGATTGCTGCTCATGCGAATGGGAAAGAAGGAAGAAGCGGACAAGCGCCTGGAGTTGGCCAAGTCGCTTCGTACGGAAGACGAATCCAGCTCGCGCCTGCAACTTCGATTACTGGATCCTGTCAGATGAGCCGCAACCACATGAGCGCTCCACGGTGGGCCATTGTCATTCTCCTTAGCGGTCTTGTACTGCCGGCGGAGGCGCAGCAGAAGGGCGCAGATTCGACCAAAGGAATAAGTGAGATTGAGACCGCCGCCAAGCGAGATCCATTCAATCCGAAACTTCAAGTCGCGCTCGGCCTCGCGTACTGGGACCGAAATGACTATCCGCACGCGCTCGAGTCCTTTCAGCAAGCTGTGAAGGTTGGACCTTTTTCCGCGGAGGCGCACAACTGGCTGGGAGTCGCCCTCATGGAAAAGGCCGATTTGCCCGGTGCCATCGCCGAGTTGAGGAAGGCCGTCTCACTCGACGCGAAATACGCACGGGCCTACACAAATTTGGGTTCTTCGCTTGCGAAGAGTGGCGACCTTGCTGAAGCAGTCGAGATGTTCCAGAAGGCACTGCAGCTGGAGCCGGAAAACCTGGGTGCGCATATGAATCTGGGCGTGGCTCTACGGGAGAAGGGCGATGCCGAGGCCGCGCTGGTGTATCTGCGCCGCGTGGCGAAGGCCGAGCCAAAGAATGCGAGCGTGCAATATGAGCTTGGCCAGACACTACGGCAAAGTGGAGATCTGGCGGGAGCAGTCGAAGCATTCGAGAACGCACTTACAATCGATCCTGAGCTGCGAGAGGGTTATTACGGGCTCGGGTCGGCTCTGAAGCAGGAGAGTGCGTTGCGCAAGCTTCCGTTGCAGCCGGCGAGTCCGGCGGACCAGTTATATAAAGCAGCACAAGAGGCGGTTCTGAAGGGCGACCTTGATGCTGCAAAGGCCCAACTTATCCAAGCGCTTCACGTGGACGACACCCACGCAGAAGCGCACAACTTGCTGGGCTACATTCTGGGACAGCAGGGGAACCTCGAGTTTGCTCTCAATCACTTGGAGCGTGCCGTTCAGCTGCAGCCGGACTCCGCCGATGCTCACTACAACTACGGCGTCGCACTCTGGTACAGCGGTTCGAAACAGAAAGCCATATTCGAGCTGCGAGGGAGTACGCGACTGGATCCTGCCGCTGGTGCGAGCCACCAGTTTCTTGGAAGGGCGTTGCTCGACAGAGGCGACTTGGCCGGAGCAAGGCTGAGTCTCCAACGCGGCATCGCTCTGTTGCCCCCGACGACGGCGACTTATATTGACCTTGGCATTATTTTCCTCATGTCGGGCGAATTAGATAGAGGATTGGGACAATTCGAAGCCGGACTAAATGCTCCATCGTCAATTCTGGCACCTGATTGGGACACGGCCATCGCAAAGCTGCGTGAAATTCTAGCAAAGAACCAGAATCGTGCAGACGCGCACAACATGCTCGGACTACTGCTCGGTCGCAAGGGTGCGAACAGCAGCGCTGTTCTCGCCGAATTTCGTGAAGCCGTCCGGCTCCGTCCCGATTATTCCGAAGCGCACAATAACATCGGGCTGGTGTTGGCTCAATTCGACGAGGATGAAAAAGCTATATTAGAATTCCGCGAAGCACTACACACCAATCCCGAGTATGCCGACGCTCACGCAAACCTGGGCGCGACACTGATGCCCACCGACGTGGAGCAAGCAGTTATTGAGCTCGAGAAGGCCGTCTCGCTGGACCCCACTTTAGTGAAAGCACAGTTCAACCTCGCGGAAGCCTATGGCGCCAGTCCTGAGCACGGTCCGGCAAAACAGATTGAACAGTTGCGAAAGGTGATCGCGATCTCACCAAACTATGCGCGGGCGCATTTAGCCTTGGGCAAGGCGCTTCTCCAGGATGGTAAGGCGCCCTTGGCAATTACTGAGCTCCAAGAAGGGTTGCGGCTCGAACCGCAGAGCGGCGAGGCGCACTATCAGCTTGGGCTGGCTCTGGCGCGGGCGGGGCGCCAGGATGAAGCGACAGCTGAAGTTCATAAAGGTCGCGAACTTTCTGCCGCGGATGAGCTCAACCAGAATGCGAATCTGGATATGGCGGAAGGTCACGCTGCGCTCGACAAGGGCGAGCTTGACCAAGCAGGCGCTAAGTTCCGCCATGCGGCCAAGCTCGCACCGGAGTCTCCGGACGCTCAGTACTATCTCGGAGTGGTCCTCGAAAAGCAGGCCGACGCGCAGGGCGCTTCCGCCGCGTATCGAAAAGCCCTGGATCTCAACCCTGGCGACGTGTCCGCCAGACAGGGTCTGGAGAGGCTGTCGTTACCAGAGAGTCCCAGACCGAACCCGAACCTCGCAGAGTCCGAAGGCGATTCCGCAACAATTACCCAACTCGAGGGCTACATCCGGGAGAGCCGATTCAAGGAAGTCGAGCCATTGCTACTGGCGTACGTCCAGCAGCACCCGAAATCCTCTCGGGGTTGGTATGCCCTCGGCTACAGCCAGTTTGCCCAGCAGAAGATTGGCGAATCCATCCAAGCGCTGGCGAAATCTCTCCAGCTCGACGTCAACAACGCCGAAGCCCACAAGATCCTGGGCCGAGATCTGATGATCATTGGTAGATTCGATGCCGCGCAGATCGAGTTCCAGCAGGGCATCCGCTACAGCCCGCAGTCCGCTGAGATGCACTACAACCTGGGCAAACTGTTCTCGATGCAAGACGACTGGGGCCCGGGCAGGAAGGAATTCGAAGAGGCCCTGCGGATCGATCCCTCCTACGTCGAGGCTTTGGATGCCCTCGGCATGGCGCAGGAAGCCTTGGGCGACAACTCTGGCGCGGTCGCGAGCTACGAGAAAGCCATCGCGCTGAATCAGGCGCGGAACGGCAAGTTTGCCTCCGCCCACGTGAACCTGAGCGCGTACTACAACCGCACTGGCGACGCCGAAAAAGGCCTCGCATATGCCCGCCAGGCACTTGAACTCGATTCCAAGTCCGACCGGGCCTGGTTTCAGAAGGCGAAGGCCGACGAGATCCTGGGCCACCTGAACGAGGCGGTCGATTCGCTGAACCGCGCAATTTCTTTCAATACACGAGCATCCTCTTATTACTATGTTCTGGCCGGGCTCTACCGTCGCCTCGGGAAGGCGAAAGAAAGCCAGGAAGCGCTGGACGTTTTCACGCGCCTCGACAAAGAGTCCAACGAGCTGGAGAAAATGCGGCGCAGCTCCAACAAGCCCCCGGCTACCCCGCCACAGCCCGGAGTGCAGCGTGAGTAACGGCTCTGGCCGCCGCCAATCGCGGCGTGGGTTTCTGCAGTTGTTGGGCCGGGCTGGCGCGGCATTGCGGTTTGCTCTTAGAGCCCCATATCTGCTGGCGGCCGACTCGCCTGCTAACGTTGTCTTCACCGACATCAGCAGCCAAGCCGGCCTGGCACACGCCATCAACATTTCCGGCAGCCCAGCCAACAAGCAGTTCCTGCTCGAAGAAATGGGCGGCGGCGTGGCCCTGTTCGACTACGACAACGATGGCTGGCTCGATATTTTCCTGGTGAACGGAACCAGCCTCGATCCCGCGCTGCGAGACCGCAATCCCACCAGTTATATGTTTCGCAATAATCGCGACGGAACATTCACCGATGTCAGCGAGAAGGCGCGTCTAACCCGCTCCGGCTGGGGGCAAGCCTGTTGCGTCGGCGATTACGACAACGACGGCTTCGACGATCTCTTCGTCTCCTACTTTGGCCGCAACGTCCTTTACCACAACAACGGCGATGGCACCTTCACCGACGTGTCCGAACAGGCCGGCGTAGCGGGATCTGAAAACCGCTGGGGCGCAGGCTGCTGTTTTCTTGACTATGACCGCGATGGTCTCCTCGATTTGTTCGTTGCCAACTACGTTAACTTCGATCCTGTGCACGCGCCCAAACCTGGACAGGCAGCCTACTGCATGTACAACGACATTCCCGTACCGTGCGGGCCGCTGGGCTTCGCCGGTGGCACCAACATCCTGTATCGCAATCGCGGGAACGGCACCTTTGCCGACGTCTCCGAGGAGTCGGGCATCGCGCGCCCCCGTGGCCCGTCCTCAATGGTCTTCGTCGGCAGAAATTGGCAGGCCAGTGGTTCGTACGGCATGGGAGCAGCCTCTGCGGACTTCGACAACGACGGATGGCCCGATATTTACGTCGCCTGCGACAGCGCTCCCAGCCTGCTTTATCGCAACAATCATGACCGAACTTTCCGAGAGATCGCGGTACCGGCCGGCTGCGCGTTGGATGAAAACGGCGTTTCGCTCTCTGGAATGGGCGTAGCCGTCGGAGATTTCGACGCTGACGGCTGGCTGGACATTGCGCGTACGAACTTCTCCGAGCAGGTGACCACGTTATACCGGAATTACGGGAACGGTGCTTTCGAGGATGCCAGCATCAAGGCCGGACTCGGCGTCAACCGGAAGTACCTCGGTTTCGGCGTGGGCTTTTTCGACTTCGACAACGACGGCTGGAAAGATCTCTTCCTGGCGAACGGCCACGTATACTCTCAGATCGCTGACCGGAAACTGCACCTGTCATACAAAGAGCCCAAAGTCTTGTACCGAAATCTGGGGAACGGGCGCTTCGAGGATGTTTCCGCGAAAGCTGGCCCAGCGATCAGGGCCGAGAACCTGGGCCGCGGCTGCGCCTTCGGGGATTTTGACAACGACGGAGACGTGGATGTGATCGTGAACAACCTCGACGGGCTTCCGTCGCTGCTGCGCAACGACGGAGGGAACAGAAATAACTGGATCATGATCAAGTGCGTGGGTACTCGCTCCAACCGGTCGGCAATCGGCACTCGTGTGAAAGTTACCAGCGGCGGACACAGCCAGATCGACGAAGTGATGAGCGGATCAAGCTACTATTCGCAAAATGACTTCCGTCTCCATTTCGGACTAGGCCGAGCCACCAAGGCGGATAGCGTCGAGCTCACCTGGCCGTCCGGCTTGAAGGAAGGCTTCCAGAATCTGCCCGCCAATCACCTCTTCATATTGCAGGAGACGAAGGGAATACTCGAAACCAGGAAATTCCAGTAGAACCAGTCATGGGGCGAATCATGGGAAGACACCAACATGCGCGCTGCTGGATCACGGCATGTGGGCTCTTCTTTTTCTTTTGCCTGATCGGCGCCACACCCGCGCCGGATGTGCAGTTCACCGACGTCACCCAGACCGTCAAGATCGATTTCAAACACGAAAGTTCCGCAACCTCGAACAAGTACCTGGTAGAAACCATGGGAGGCGGCGTTGCCCTCCTGGACTATGACAACGATGGCCGGCTGGACATCTTCTTTACTAACGGCGCGAAGGTCGACGATCCCATGCCGGATGGCAAACTTCCCGACAAGTCGGCCCGCAAGTTCTGGAACCGCCTCTACCATCAGAACCCCGACGGCACGTTTACCGATGTGACAGAAAAGGCCGGCCTCACGGGGATGTCGCAGAACCACTACGATATGGGCATAGCCGTGGGCGATTACGATAACGACGGCTTCGAAGACATCTACATAACCGGTTTTGGTGGCAACACTCTCTACCATAACAATGGAAACGGGACCTTCACCGATGTCACGAAAACCGCTGGAGTCGCAGCCCGCGGATGGAGCGCGAGCGCCGGATTTTTCGATTACGACAACGACGGCAAGCTCGACCTTTTCGTCACCCGTTATGTAAGTTGGACCTTTCAGACCAATCGCTATTGCGGGGAAAAACAGCCCGGTTTCCGCGCCTACTGTCACCCCGACAACTACGACGGCGTCACCAACATCCTGTATCACAACAACGGCGATGGCACTTTCACCGATGTTTCCGAAAAAGCCGGCATCGCCAATCCAAAAGGTAAAGGACTAGGTGTCGCTTTCGCGGATTACGACGGCGATGGCTTCACCGATATTTTCGTCGCTAACGATTCCGTGCAGTGCTTTCTCTACCACAACAATGGCAACGGAACCTTTACCGAAACTGGCCTGCTGGCCGGCGTGGGCTACAACGAGGACGGCAAGAGCTTCGCCGGGATGGGCACAGATTTCAGCGACTACGACAATGACG
>WNFC01003887.1_pt1 | contig 16241 bp, 20 predicted proteins | sample 5400541 | NCBI WGS metagenome assembly WNFC01 (sample SAMN13153342, study PRJNA577476) | soil metagenome | isolation source: 120 cm saprolite under Douglas fir tree site 2 hole 2 replicate 1 | place: USA:California | collected 2015-04-18
TTGAACGCCTTGCAGAATTCCATGATGTTGAGGCCGCGCTGACCAAGCGCGGGTCCGATCGGGGGCGAAGGGTTCGCCGCACCGGCCGGCACCTGCAATTTCAGGTATCCGGTCACTTTCTTTGCCATCTGTCACTCCTCATGTTGCTCCGGACGATCCGGAAGCTTCACAGGACCGTGGTGCGGTTCAATGGATGACTGGCGATCATCCATCTCCTCCCACGGCTGTTCGGAAGCGTCGCCGCTTCCACTTTCGTCATGCCCGGACGCGATCCGGCAATGACGTCTCGATCAGACCTTCTCGACCTGAGCGAATTCCAGTTCGACCGGCGTGGCGCGCCCGAAGATCGACACCGCAACCTTCACGCGCGAGCGCGCTTCGTCGATTTCCTCGACCACACCGGAGAACGACGCGAACGGGCCATCGGCCACCCGCACGTTCTCGCCGATCTCGAACGACACCGACGCCTTCGGCCGTTCCACACCTTCCTGCACCTGATGCAGGATCCGCATGGCTTCGGCTTCCGAGATCGGCATCGGCTTGTTTTCCGCGCCCAGGAAGCCGGTCACCTTCGGCGTATTCTTGATGAGATGGAAGGCTTCGTCGGTCAGCTTCATTTTGACCAGAACATAGCCCGGGAAGAACTTGCGCTCGGCGTCGACCTTGCGGCCGCGACGCACTTCGGTGACCTTTTCGGTCGGCACCAGCACCTGCTCGAACAGTTCATCGAGCCCGCGCTGCTTCGACTGCTCGCGGATCGACTCCGCGACCTTCTTCTCGAAGTTCGAATAGGCGTGGACGATATACCAGCGCTTGTCCATCGTTTGAGTTCCGGCGCTTGCCATCAGTGGATACCGAGCAAAAAGGTGACGAGAACACGGATGATCTGATCCGAAGCGAAGAAGAAAATCGAAGCCAGCGCCACCATGACGAACACCATGATGGTGGTGATGGTCGTCTCGCGGCGCGTCGGCCAGGTGACCTTGGCGGTCTCCGAGCGCACTTCCTGCAGGAATTTGAACGGGCTGAAAGCCATCGTTGATTTGATCCGCGTCCGTTAAGACGATTTTTCAGGTTTAAGGAAATCCGAACAGCCCTCTAGCGCCCAGCCCTCTTTTGAAGGATGAGCCGGCAAGCGGGCTCGATTGTTCGGGGGGAATTCAAAGCCGCGCCGGATATCCGTCAAAGCGGGCCGGCAGCAGGTGGCAGGTGTCTACTGCCAGACGGGCAAAAGGTCAAGGTGCCGGGAGCCGAAGGCTCAGGTCCCGCGTGGAGCGGCCGGCAAGCGGATCGCTCAAAAATCAAGGGCTTAGCCTTTCCTGAAGACCGCCCTCTCCTTGACATGGCTCAACAAGGCCCCCGAGCGCCGCCCCTAGCTTCGGGCTGGCTTTTGACAGTTGTCACATGTGGGCTGACAAATGAGCGTTGCGATTGCCCTTTCCCCCTCGAAGCGGGATTTGCGTCTCGATCTATTTCGAGGCCTCGCAAACTGGGCCATGTTCCTGGGCCACATTCCAAGTACGGTGCTGGCTTGGCTGACGTTCCGAAACTACGGCTTCAGCGATGGCGCTGACTTGTTCGTGTTCATTTCCGGCTACACGTCGGCTGCCGTGTATACGAGAAGGATGTCCGAGCGCGGTTTCGTTTTCGGAGCAACGCGGCTCTTGAAACGCGTCTGGCAAATCTATGTCGCCCACATTTTGCTGTTCGTGTTCTATTTGGCTTCCATTCATTTCCTGTCGCATAAGCTCAACGCGCCCGGGTTCATCGACCAATTCAATGTCGCTCCCCTGGTCAATGCTCCAGTCGAGACCCTGATTCAGGGACTGATACTGAAATACAAGCCGGTGAATCTGGACGTGTTACCGCTTTACGTCGTCCTAATGAGCTGTTTTGCGCCGGTTCTTTGGCTGATGCTCAAGCATCGCAACTGGATCATGTTCGGGTCCGTGTTGCTCTATCACGCCGCCCGGCAATTTGGCTGGAACCTTCCCTCCTATCCGTCGGGGGTGTGGTACTTTAATCCTTTCACGTGGCAGCTTCTCTTTGTGCTCGGCGCGTGGCTGGCGCTCGGCGGAGCCGATACGCTGCATTTCCTGGTCCGTTCCCGACTGGTCTTCTTTTTCGGTGTAATCTATCTGCTTTTTGCGGCGGCGATGACGTTGGCGGCGCTGCTACCCGAGCTTCCGAGAATATTTCCGCGCGTTCTGTTCGAGGCGTTTAACCCTAACGACAAAACCAACCTGGCGCCCTATCGCTTCCTGCATCTGGCGATTCTGATCATCGTCGTGGTGCGGTTCATACCGATTGATGCGTTGGGACTGCAGGCAGCCATCTGGCGACCGCTGGTCAAATGCGGTCAACAGTCTCTCGAGGTGTTTTGCGTTGGAATCTACCTCTCATTCATCGCATACTTTATTCTAGAAACGACGTCCGACGGGGTTCTTGCTCAATTCCTTGTCGCAGCCGGTGGCCTCTCGATCATGACGGCGGTCGCCTATTACAGAGCGTGGTCAAAGCGAGTTGAGAAGCCCGTCCATGCCGACTTGCATCGCTCAACTGCGGAAGAAGCCCGCGTGCCGATCGGCGAGCTGGTTCAGCAAAGCAGCAGGGCGATCGCAAGCGCTATCTGATCCCGCCGCGGGAATTCAGATTAAGTATTTGATTTAACTGGCGGGAGTGGCGGGCTCAAACCTGCCGGTTTTGGAGACCGCTGCTCTACCCCGTTGGTCTTTCTCGGTCCTGCTTGCCGATTCGACAACGCGTTCACGCCGCCACCGCTCTTTCGTCCTTCGAAAATGTGCAGCCGTTAACATCTCGTTAACCTTGCCGAAGCAAGATTCGAGGGGGCATCGAAAGGAGAAGTCATGCCAAACTTGGATGAGACAATTCGCGAACGTGCCTACTATCTCTGGAGCGCCGATGGTCAGCCGGAGGGCAAGGCGGACGTTTATTGGCTGAATGCTCAGCGGGACGTTCTGACGACGTCACTTGAAAGCTCAAACAGCTCTGCCACCACGGCGCCCACGGATTCGGTATCGGCTACGACGAAGCCCGCCAAAAAGGCGAGGGTCGCCCGACCGCGAAAAGGCGAAACCCGCGCGGCGTAGTGCCGGCGAATCCTCGTCGCACATGACCGTGACGACGCCGCCATCATAAGCGGGGTGGGACAGCCCGCCTCCCCCGGTTGCCATCAGCTTGCCGACACTCGAAAACCGCCAACTATTTTGATTTAGCTGGCAGGAGTGGCAGTCCTAAACTTCCCATTGAAAATCAACGGGTGCGACAGGATCGCCCTGTGTTTTGACCCCATCGAAACATGGGGAAACCCATCGCTGTGTCGCACCTTCCCGCACGGGAGATCATGACACTGGCGCTCGCCCCCGCACTGGAACAAACCACGGGCCTTTCTTGCTTGCCCGGCGCCCGAGAAGATGGTGATGCTGAACAGTCTTCGGGGTTCGCATGGCAATCGAATCGTCATTTCTGGATATTCTAACGCGATACGTTTTGCCGCCAGTCTTGGGCGGCGGTGCTGGCTTTTTTACCGTTTATGCGAATTGGGGAATCGAGAAGCGACGGCAACGCCTCGCTCAGCGCAAGGAGCATATTGCATCCCGGCGCAAAGAGTTACTTCCGCTCGTGCCCCCTAACACCGGTTGGCACGGGGAGCTGGCCTCTCAGGCCATGGCTTCTCCCGCCTTCGCCAGTCTCGAGCCTCACCTCTCGCCTGAGCTGCTGACAAAGATGCGGGATGAGCACACAGTTCGCATTGGTGGCGATTTTCCAAGGCGTGATTTGATCACGGAAATCGGGCGTCTTGAGAAACGATGGGGACTGGTTTGATGGCCGATCATCTCAAGGTATTCGCAAACGTCGACGCCGCGGAATACGGCCGCTAAAGGCAGGTCCTTCTATGCGGGCGTTCATTGTCGCTTTCATCGTGTTCGGTCTGACACTCGGAATAAGTATTCTCGTGCTGGGCAGGTTTGGCATGAGCGATAATCAATCACTCCCTCCAAGCAGAGCAGCCGAAATAACGTTCGCTGTCGGAACGCTGATCGCATTAGTTATTGCCGCATCGCATTATTGGCTGCTGCAGCCCGGATGGTGATTCCGACTCGCTCATGTTCATCTACAAGACGTGTGGAAAAGCGCGAGCGGAAGGGCCGCTGACAGACCGCGTCACAAACCTCAAGGCCGCCGCGAGGGAAATTTAGAAACGTTTCCAGCCGCCGCTGGCGGAGCAGCCAGCTGTCGAGGAGTACGGTCCCCCAATTCCTCCGCCCACATCATGTTCTGCGTCCGCGAGACCGCTGCCGAACAATAACCCCGCTCCTTCTTTTCGGCGTTCTCCCAGAACCAGTGCATGCAGCCCTGTCCGAGACAAAAATGTCCACGATAGTGCATCTCGCGCGCGTACCAGGGAAAGAACTTCCACAGGAAGTGCCATTGAAGCCAATCCCGGTATGTCCATCGCCCGCGGTCGCCGACCTTCATGACGCACATTCGCATCCGGGCTTCACTATGCGGCAACATTCCGCGCATGTCGAAAACCCTCCCGTTCCGTGTGAGGCCTTCGTACTGCAACAAATAGTACATGCGCTACGTCGAAGTCACCACACCAAAATTGCTGGCATCGCGATGGGGATCGCGCGACGCCTCGTGGTGCAGCGCGATCGAACGCGCACTTGGGCAGGCCAGCGGCGGGGCAGATAAGCGGCATCCTGCTGATGGTCGGGCGAGCCGAAAGGCCGTCCTGAATCCTACGCCTCAGCGAACAGGAATTCGCCTCCTCGTGTCGCGAGACATAAGCAGTTTCCCTAGGCGGCCTCAGCGTTCCCCCTACGCTGGACCAGCTCGGCTTCAAGATGCGTTGCGATAAATGCGGCAAGCGCCCGGAGCGATACTATCCTGCAAACCAGAGCGACACGCCCGGCTTTGTTCGAACCTTTTGATGCCTTGGTCTCGCCCCTGAAATACTGGGGGACAACCTTGGCCGCGCTGGTTACCACCTAAAGGCCATATTGCGTTCAAATGAGCACCAGATGACGGCCTGAATCCCGCACGGTTCGGCAAGGTCTCTGCCAGTTCTGGGGCGCATAGAGACCACCGTGCCGAGGGACTATTCTGGAACGGATATCAAAATAGGTTGGAAGCACGGGCGCGGTATGGCGCAGGGCTCGCTCGACCTGATCGAAGCGATGCGCGTCATAGCCGAAGCGGCGCAGCCGATCAAGGCTGGCGCGACCATAGCCGCCGAGAACGGCGCAACCGCATTCCAGCTTATGGCCATATTCGATTGGGCAACGATCTCTCAGGCTGAAGTCTACACCAAGGCCGCCAACCAAAAGCGGATGGCTGGCGAGGCCATGGGTCTGCTGGTGGAACGCGCCGAGAACGAACCATTGTCGCACCCGAGTGTCGCACCTTCTCAAACCACTGGAAACAAACGGTAATTTTTCGAGATGGCAGGAGTGGCAGGGCTCGAACCTGCGACCCCCGGTTTTGGAGACCGGTGCTCTACCAATTGAGCTACACTCCTACAGGGAACCCGCGTCGCCGCCGATCCGCGCCGTTTCAAGCATAGGCGACGCCCCGATTGCAAGGGCGAAGCGGCCAGCCGCTGGCGATCCCGCACCCTTAGTTTGCACAATAGCCCAGCTGTCGGCACGGCGGCAAACCGGCGGGTGCTCGTTGCGGAAAACGCGCTGTTCAACTGGAGGGTTCTGCGCCAGACTTGTCCGACCCCAACATTGCCCGATCCGGCAAACGACAAGAGCAAAACGGGAGAGACCATGAACGCGCAAACCGCCGCAAAGCACGCCCCTGCCCCGCAGACCCCGTCGCTCCCCCAGGCCAAACCGGAATCGCTGGGTCTTTCGCCGGTCCGGTTGCAGCGCATGTCGGATGCGTTCAAGCGCGAGATCGAGAAGGGAACCCTGCCAGGCATGACCGTGATGGTGGCGCGGCGCGGCCAGATCGGCTGGTTCGAAGCGCTCGGCAAGCAAGGCCCGGCGTCCTCCGCGCCGATGGCGCACAACACCATCTTCCGGATTTTCTCCATGACCAAGCCGATCGTCTCGATCGGCATCATGATGCTGATCGAGGACGGGCATTTCCTGCTCGGCGACCCCGTTGCGAAATTCATCCCGGAATTTGCCGACCTGAAGGTCGGCGTCGAGAACGACGGCAAGCTCGACCTCGTACCGCTGAAGCGGCAGATGACGGTCCAGGATCTGTTGCGGCACACCTCGGGGATTACCTATGACCACACCGGTAACGGGCTGGTGCAGCAGATGTATCAGCAATCGCGGCTGCGCAGCCGCAAGATCAGCAATGCCGAACACGCCGCTCTCGTCGCCAGCCTGCCGTTGATGTGCCAGCCGGGGGCGGCATGGAATTACAGCCGCTCCACCGACATCCTCGGCCGCATCATCGAGGTGGTTTCCGGCAAGACTCTGAGCGCATTCCTGACCGAACGCATTCTCGCACCATTGCAAATGGCCGAGACCGGATTTCACACCGGCGCTGAAAATGCGGACCGTCTCGCCGAACCTTTCCCGACCGATCCCTGGACCGGCGACAAGGTGCAGCTCTTCAACATGCTCGACAAGCCAGTGATGGAATCCGGCGGCGGCGGTCTGGTTTCGACCACCATGGATTATGCGCGGTTCAGCCAGATGCTGCTCAACGGCGGCGCGCTCGACGGCAACAGGATCGTCGGTCGCAAGACTCTGCAGCTGATGGCGTCCGATCATCTCGGCCCCAACGTCAAGGTCGATTCTCCCTTGATGCCGGCCGGTCACGGCTTCGGCCTCGGCTTCGCCGTCCGCACCCATCAAGGCATGGCGCCGTTCCCGGGATCGCTCGGTCAGTTCTTCTGGAGCGGGATGGCCGGAACGTTCTTCTGGATCGATCCGGCGGAGGACATGTTCGCGGTGCTCATGATGCAGGGCCCCGGCCAGCGCGAATACATCCGCTCGATGGTGCGAAACCTGGTCTACGCGGCGGTGGAGTGAAAGGTTCGCTGTCATTCCGGGGCGCGCGTAAGCGCGAACCCGGAATCTCGAGCTGATGACCTCTGGATTCCGGGTTCAGCCCGGAGCCTGTCATCGGGCGGCGCAGAGCGCCGACCCGTTGGGGCTGCCCCGGAATGACAAGCGGGCGCTCAACTAATCGTCGCACCGCCGTCGATGACGATGGTTTGTCCGGTCATGAACGTGCCCGCCGCGGACGCCAGAAACACCGCGGCGCCGGCGATTTCGTCGGGCTCGCCGATGCGCAATAGCGGCGAGCGCGCGGTGGAGGCCTTCAGCGTCTCCGGATTATCCCACAACGCCTTGGCAAAGTCGGTCTTGATCAGACCCGGCGCGATGCAGTTCACGCGAATGTTGTGCTTGCCATATTCGCAGGCGAGATTGCGTGCGAGCTGCATGTCGGCGGCTTTGGAAATCGCATAGGCGCCCAGCACGGTCGAGCCCTTGAGGCCGCCGATCGAGGAGATGACGGTGATCGAGCCGTCCTTGCGTTCGATCATCTGCGGCACCACGAGGCTGATCAGCCAGTGATTGGCGACGATGTTGTTGTCCAGAATCTTGCGAAACTGGTCATCGGAAATTCCGGCCTGCGGTCCGTAATAGGGATTCGACGCGGCGTTGCAGACCAGCGTGTCGATCTTGCCGAACACGCGGTTGGTTTCCTCGACGAGATGCTTCAGATCATCCTTGGTCGAGATGTTGGCGGCTACCGCAAGCGCGACCTGCTTGCCGGCCTTGTCGTTGATCGCCTTCGCCACCTCGTCGCAGACCTGCTGCTTGCGCGACGAGATCACCACCTTGGCGCCATGCTCGGCCATCCGTTCGGCGATGGCGCGGCCGATGCCGCGCGAGGAGCCGGTGATGACGGCGACTTTTCCCGACATATCAAACAAGGTCATGTCTCACTCTCCCAAATATTGATCCGGCGGCGGACGCACCGGTTTTCGTTTCTTTTTCGAGCTAAGCAGCGTTCGCGCCATCAGACAACCGAATGAAGGCTGACTTCAGGCCAGTTTGCTGGCGGTAGCGATTTCCGGCCCGGCCGGCTGATGCATCGCGTTGTGCGACGCATCCGCGATCCATGGCTGCTGGTTGACCATCGGAAGCCGCCAGCCGTTATGGTTCGCGCTTGCGAGATGATCGAGCCGCGTCACCGAGCAATTGTCGATGTCGAAGACGAGGCCTTTCTCCGGCTGATGGCCGAGCGCCAACCCGATCGCCGCCTTGATGGTGCCGCCATGCGCCACCGCGATCACGTCCTTGCCGGCATGCTCGGCGCTGATCCGTTCGATCGCACCGCGCACGCGGTTATAGAGATCCATGAAACTTTCGCCGCCGGGCGCCGGCTCATCGATATCGGCGAACCAGTGGCTGCCGGTCGGCCGGCTGGCGAGAAATGCCGCGCGGTCCATTCCCTGCCATTCGCCGAGATGCTGTTCAGCGAACGCTGCTTCGTGCGGCATCGCCGCGGGTTTTGGAAATCCCGCCGCCCAGATCGCATCGGCGGTCTGATGCGTCCGCTTCAGACTGCTCGCATACCACACCGCATTGCGCGGCAGGATTTTGCCGACCGCCTCGAATACCACGCGATCGCTGGTATCGCAGCCGAGATCCTTCTGCCCGTAGATACAGCCGCCGTCCTCGCGAACCGGCGCGTGCCGCACCCACCACCATCGCGTCGCTACCACGCCTGAGGCAGCGGCAGGTTTCGAGGCGGAAGCCGGGACTGGATTGGACATCGCGAAAACCCTTCAATAGTGTTTGGATGTCGCTGTACGTCAGAGTAGACCTCGCCTCAAGTGACTTCGGCGTTTGAAATGTTGTTTGAATTCCGCACGACGGCAGGCGGCAAAAATTATTAGAAGCAGGGAGAAACTCATGGGCCGCCTCGAAGGCAAATCCGTCATCATCACCGGCGCGGGCAGCGGCATCGGGCGCGCGGCATCGCTGCTGTTCACCAAGGAAGGCGCCAAACTGATCGCGGTCGACCGCGCCGAGGGCGTCAAGGAAACGGTCGAGCAGGTGCGCAAGGCCGGCGGCACGGCAGAGGCCGTGATGGCGGACGCCGGTTCGGAAAAGGACGTGATGGCCTTCGTCGACAAGGCGGTCTCGGCTTACGGAAGGCTGGATGCGATCTGGGCCAATGCCGGGATCAGCGGCGGGCTGGTGCCGATTGCCGAGCAGACCGTGGAACATTGGCAGGAGATCCTGCGCATCAACCTGATCGGTCCGTTTCTCGCGATCAAATATGCCATGCCGCATATGATCAAACAGAAATACGGATCGATCGTCTGCACGGCGTCGGTGGCGGGCCTGAAATCCGGCGCCAGCGGCCATCCCTATGCGGCGAGCAAGGCCGGCGTCATCAGCCTGGTGCAGACCACGGCCTATTCGCTGTCGGGCACCGGGGTGCGGATCAACGCAGTGTGTCCCGGCCTGATCGAGACCGGCATGACCAAGCCGATCTTCGACAATGCCAAGCAGCGCGGCACCGACGGCAAGATCGGCCAGCTCAATCCCTTGAAGCGCGCCGGCCAGCCGCACGAACTGGCGGCGATGGGATTGTTCCTCGCCAGCGACGATGCGTCCTATGTCAACGGACAGGCAATCCCGGTCGACGGCGGCCTCACCGCCTCGATGCCGTATGCGGGCAAGCCGATTTAATTCGGTTTTCGAGGAGCTCGTTCGATTAGGAAACGTCATTGCAAGGAGCGGAGCCGTCATTGCGAGCGCAGCGAAGCAATCCATGGCCGCAGCAAAAGATGGATTGCTTCGTCGCTTCGCTCCTCGCAACGACGTCACTCCAATTCCGCAGACGACTTCGTCCTCGCGACGCGAAGCGTCCGAGGCGTTGATGAATCTTTCGCCCAAAGAGGGCGTGGGGAACGCCGGATGCCCGTTGCACCCGCGGCCTCGTGTGCGCTTTGCATTGGTAGAAATGCACACGAGTAAACGAGTACCCCGGAATCACCCGACGTTCCCGCACGCAATGGTTTTAACGGTTTCCTTCGAGCTCTCCCCGGTGACCGGGCTTGTTTGCCACCGTCGTCAGCGGATATGTCTTGTCTAAGCCCGGTTGGGCCGACTTAACTCCGCGAACTTGACACCAGCGTCGGGGTGTCAGGACCACACGACTTCGCCGTACGCAACAACATCGTTCGTCAGCGCGCCGTTTGATCGCTCACAGATCCTTGTCAGACCCGCCCTGCATCACGTTTCACGCCTGACGCTGCCGCGTCCACCGCATCCCATCCCGCGTCCGTGACGATCGCGATACGCCCCTCTGTGGGATGAGACGCGCGGAGTTAAATCAGTGATTTGCCCGACGGGTTAAGCGAAATATTTTTGCGCGAGGGGCTGGACACTGATTTGCCCGACGGGCTGTTTTGCGCGTAACGGCCCTGCCCTCGTCAGCAATTGATCTCCATTTGCAATCCGTCGATATCGACTTCATCGCCGCCAAGACGCGAAGCGCTGTCGCGAGCGGCAACGGCGCACGCACAGGCATCGATCAGATCGTCGCGTCCGATCCGTGCGTAGTAGGTAGGATGGGTTGAGCCTGCGAAACCCATCATCTCCATAAGATGCAAAGCCGAGAGGTTTCTATCTGCAGCCCGGCGGCCGACTCGCGCGCTGGCTCTTGGCCAAGAAACTGATTTCTACGGCAGCCAGCTTTTGATCCACAAATTACCAACCATCCCAACCGCCGCCACGATAACCGACGCCACCATAACCGCCGCCGCCATAACCGCCGCCGCCGTAACCCCGGCCACCATAACCGCCGCCACCATAACCGCCGCAGCAACAGCACCGCGGCGGAGGCGGAGGCGGAGGCGGCGGAACCCAGACTCGACAGCAGCAGCCGCAGCCGCCCCAACCGGCGTTGTCGTAACCGGCGTTGTCCCAGCCGCCGCCACCCCAGCCACCCGCACCAGCATACGCAGGACCATAGTAGCCTTGGGCTTCGGCGTGGGTGGGAATGGAAGCAGCAGCGAGTGTGAGGGCCGCTGTGAGCACGGCGGTTATCCTGCGTAACTTCAGCAACATGACACGTCTCCCTCGTTTTTTATTTGGGGGCGAACCCGCACTTGGATGGGTTGTCCACGAACTCAGAGGCCAAACAAGGCACAAGCTAGGAAATATTGGGAAACGGGAGGAGTCCATACACCCGAAATGGTGATGCGAGGGCCGTCGTGACCCCCGTCTAGCGGCGCCTCATAAACGCCCACTGGTGCGTCAGCGATGGCGATGCCCCAGCACAAGGATGGGTTGAGCCTGCGAAACCCATCATCTCCATAAGATGCAATTGATGGGTATCGCGGAGTTTATCATCGGGCGCGCATTCGCGCGACCCATTGGCTCCACCCATCCTACGCGCCACCACTTGGACTTGCGTTCCCAAGCAACGACAAGTCATTGCAAACAAGGACAAATAAGTCGCAAAGTGAGCTGTTTTGACCAGATGGGTTCCGCTTCCTCCCCTAAGGTTCCGGCAGTGAAAGGTGGGAACCCAGGATGATTTCAGCTGCCGAATGCCGCGCGAAGGCTAAAGAAAAAATCACGCAGGCAACGCAGGACAAACGCCATCGCAGAAAGCTTCTGTCGGCTGCGGAAGCTTGGCTGTTCCTGGCCGAAAGGCTCGATGAATCAGACCATGTTACGGTAGCGTCCGTGGTCGGTGATGACTTTGATACCGACCACCACCGCGCAGTTAGAGACAAAGCCGAACGTTGCCGCCGTCTCGCCCGTGGCGTCAACGACACCGTCGCCACGCAACGTCTTGGCGACCTTGCCGACGAAGACACGGCTGAAGCGGATAAACAGGCAGCAGACGAGCACCAGTAGGTCGCCGTGAGAAGCATGCGCTCGGCTTCGATCTTTCTGCTTGCCGTATGGCGGTTTTAGGCAGAACGTTCTTTTTTGGAATGGAGGGTCATCATGAATGACGCATTCTCGTTCCTAATCTCATTAGGTATCATTGCCTTTGGCATTTGGATTGTTGGTGGCGCGATCGCGGCTGGTTCGCCGTTGGCCTGGCTCGTCGGACTACTTACCGTCATTGTGGGTTCGATCAGCCTTTATCAAGCAACTCGCGATTCCAGAATCGCGTAGGCTGGAAACGAACGTTCAACGACTCGATTTCCCTGCCCCGGTGCCAGTTCGTGACGCTGAGGACGCTGCCGCCTGCATTATGAAGCCGCCAACGGCTGAGCCGGATCTGGCAAACCGCCATCCGTTGCCTCATCGGTGCTGCCGATGGCCGCGCCAAGAATATCCGTGATGACCAAACGCAAGCAGAGCTGCGAAAATTGGCCACCGATTATGTCGCCGAAGCGGAAGATATTGAAAGCAAAGAGCTGGCATCGCGCATCGCCGCAAACGAAAGAGGCCGCCAACTGAGGCGGCCTCTTGGGCGAGACGAGGCTGGGCTGGTAGCCCCGTCAACCGCAACTAGCCCCCGGGCTGGAGACTCGCTCGGCGTGGGCCGAATTGTACACTACGCCGCATGTTGTGTCGGTTCGGTCCCGGACGATAGCCGGCCCGCGTCTTATTGCGGTGGCTTCAGTTCCGTCGAAAAGACGTATCGGTAGATATCAGCGGCGTTGCAAAGCTGGTCCGCCTTCCTAAGAGCTTCGGTCCGCGCTGACCCGGGCGGCAGGTTCTGAGCCTCTACGATGGCCTTCAGTGCTTTGACATCCAAATCCGGGTTGGCGGACGAACCTAGATTACTCTTGGTCATGGCACACCTCCCATATGAACCAACCTGAATCCACGCGGAACGCAAAAGTTCCATTTCTGTGTTCAAAATTGAACACTCGGGAATTACGGATCCGTCTATTTGCCCAGGGCACAGCTTCCGGCGGTCTCGCATCAAAAAATGGCCCCGGTTAAGGGGCCATTCTTCCTTGACTAGTCATCCCAGTAACGGTGACGCCTAATGATTACCCTTCGGTCGCCATCATGATTGTACCAGCCGCGATGCAGCCCGCGGTCATGTTTGTAAAACTCGTCACGCGCGCCGCGATAGTCGTCACGGTCGCGATAATAATCCCGGTCGCCGCCGACGCGGAAGCTAAAACCCTCAGCGCTCGCGACTGTAGGCGCGGCAACCGCGATGGTCGCTAACGCGGCGAGAACACAAGAAATCTTCTTCACGGTTCTTCTCCTCTCGTTGTTGCGTCAGGAGAAAACGAGTGGGGCATCGCGACGTTCCAGGAACTGCTTCGGAACTTTTTTGAATGGATATTCAGCTAAATTGCCATTGTGTCATGAGCGAAACAATCGACCCAGCGACGAATTACAGAATCGTGTCGGTAGTGTATTGCCCGACCGGCACAAAAAAGTGGGCCCCAGCTCCCCCTAAGCTGGGGCCGTCTCGTCGCGAGGAGACACTGATGAAACTCATGCACAAATTCGCGGAGATGACGCCCGAGCAACGCCCACAAGACCCGCATATGGACGGGGCCGACCTGCGCTTCGAAACCATGGAGCACGGCGGGGAATATCCCGACGCAATGCCCCAGGCCATCAAGCTAAGCGACGCCGAAGGTCGTTCCTGCATCTACGTGCCGATTACGCAAGACGGCAAGGTGGTCGACAGTCAGGGGTTTCTGTTCGATGCGGAGGATGAATGATCGACAACCTCCAACGCGTTCCTGATATCAGCGCAAATATCGAGATCGGCGAAAGCCCTGAACGGCCGCCGCGCGACGGGGGGCAATGACCCGGTCACTGGCCCCGCAAGAAGCGCAATAATAGATGCGCAGCTCGAAGCCGGGGCTTGCCGGTTGATGGAGCGTCAGCAGCAACGGCTTGCCGCACCTCGAACATGGCGGTCGCAACTCGTTCGATATCTGCGTTTTGTCTCGCATGCGGATGCGCCTAACTGCGCAAGTCGGCCAGCGCCAAAATTGCCGTTACTCGGTCTTGCATGGTTGCTCGGAGATTTCTCTTGTCGAGCCACAGCAGCCCGCTGGCCAACTGCCTCAGGTTATTTCTGGCGTGACCGACAGGCAGTTTGCGAGCCCGGCGGAGCGCGTCCGCCGCCTGCCGCCTAAAGGGCGAGATCTGTGTATCCGAGGGGCGTTGCATGGCTAACCCGACGGTTGAGTGTGAGCACCACAATAAACCCTGACATTCTCGTGTGTCTGTCCGATCGCCGACTCTATGGCTGATTTGCAGTACAAATTCCTTACCAGATGACCTCGCGCAACTTCATACCTCGCGGTTCCGCACTTGGAACCAGCTCAAACCTCATGATGGTGGCAACCTCCCGAATCCGCAGTGTCGAGGACCGAACAGACAAGGTGACGCCCCGTGACGTAGTTTTTTCGCCATGACTAAAAACAAGCGGCCAGAACTTGATTTGGACGCAGAAGCGCAGGCGGCGCTCGATGAGGCCCGCGCGATGCCGCAGGGTCCCGAGCGAATTGCTGCGATGAAGAAGGCGGGCATTCTTCGAAAGGCCGCCGACTCGCACGGAATCATTTATGCGAAACGGGGGAGACCCACGAAAACCTAGCGGTTGTCGACAGCGTGTGGAGTAAAGGAGATGGTTGCAGAACGCTTTGATATCGATGAACAGGTCGCCGAGCTGCACAGCATGCTCGCCGAATACCATCGGAAGCTTGCCAAAGAAGCGCGGCTCGACATTGTGCACGATTATCACGTCGATCTGGCGCAGCGGTTGGCAGATGAGGCGACCCAGATTCCACGCCGCGCGGCGACGCTCGCGCGCTTTCATGAACTCGAAAAACAAGTAACTCGGGACCTTGGCGGGGCCGATCTCGCTGCCCCTTTGTCCCGGTGATTGCGGCCGATACCGCACGGCTACGGGCCACGTTTTCCGAGGGGCGCGTTGTCCTCGATCGCAGCGCCATTGCAACAGAAAAGCTCGTGGTCCAAGGCGGGCGGAAATCCCGCGTCATGATTTGGGCAGATCCGGGGCGCAGCCTCCTCCCGTTAACGACCGGCGACTGGTCGATTTAACGGCCGGCAACTGGTCGATCATCTCAAACAGGGAGGACGACGATGGGAAGTTGGCTCAGTGAACGAGAACAGCGCCTTGTCGCAGGCGCCGAGGCGGCATCGGCTGCAACGCCGGTTCCGACCCAGATTGTATCGAACGGCGAGTATTTGCCGCCTTCGCAGAGCGCGATCCAGAAGACGGTCGAAGCGCGCATTAATGAGTTGGCCGACCTTAACGGCAAACCACTCGGCTTGAACCGCCGGCAGTTCATGCGAACGAGCTGCGGTATGGCGGCCGCCTTTCTCGCCATGAACGAGATCTACGGCAACGTCTTCCAGGTCACGGCGGCCGAGGCCCGCGAGCCCGAAATGATGCTGGCGCGGACCAAAAGTCTCGCAGGACAGTTCGTCTTCGACGTCCAGACCCACTTCGTGCGCGACGAATTCAAGCATCAGGAGCTGCTGGACCTCGCAGGCTTCGCCGGCGAGCATTGGAACCCGCAGATGAAGCAGGAAGGCGTGTCGTCGCTCGCCCGCTACAAGTTCCAGAACTACATGAAGGAGATCTATTACGACAGCGACACCACCATGGCGCTTCTGAGCGGCGCCCCGTTCGACGATCCGAGCTGGTGGCTGTTGTCGAACGAGCAGATCGCCAAGGCGCGCGAGATGGTCAATGACTTCGCGGGCTCACGCCGCTTGCTGTCGCACAGCGTGATCACGCCCAAGCAGCCAGGCTGGATGGATGAGGTCGACAAGGCGATCGCGGTCTACAAACCTGATTCATGGAAGTCGTACACGATCGGCGACCCGCTGGCGCCGTCGAAATTCCCATGGCGGCTTGACGACGAGCAGGTGATGTATCCGTTCTACGACAAGGCGGTGAAAGCCGGGATCACGACGCTATGCATCCACAAGGGTCTGCTGCCGCCCGATTACGAGAAATCCTTCGCCGGCGTATGGGAGTACGCAACCGCCTGGGACATCGGCAAGGCTGCCAAGGACTGGCCGCAGATGAACTTCGTCATCTATCACTCGGCGCTGCGTCCGTTCCTCGAGCTGCCCGACCAGGCCTGGGCCGAGTTCGAGTCCACAGGCCGCATCCGGTGGGCCACCGATCTCGCGGAAATTCCGCAGAAGTTCGGGGTCACTAACGTCCACGCCGAGCTTGGCACGTCGTTTGCCAACTCGGCCGTGGCGCATCCCAAATTCTGCGCTGCTCTGGTCGGCACG
>WNFC01003890.1_pt1 | contig 16238 bp, 15 predicted proteins | sample 5400541 | NCBI WGS metagenome assembly WNFC01 (sample SAMN13153342, study PRJNA577476) | soil metagenome | isolation source: 120 cm saprolite under Douglas fir tree site 2 hole 2 replicate 1 | place: USA:California | collected 2015-04-18
CTGGAGGCCACCCGGCAACTGGTCAAGGAAGGCTTCATCGTGATGGCGTACACCAGCGATGACGTGGTGCAGGCGATCCGCCTCTACGAAGCCGGCGCGGCCGCCGTCATGCCGGGCGCGGCGCCCATCGGCACCACGCTGGGGCTGCAAAACCTGCTGAACCTGGAGCTGATCGTGCAGAAGGTCAAGGTCCCTGTCATCGTCGACGCCGGGCTGGGCGTTCCCTCCGAGGCGGCTCGCTGCCTGGAGCTGGGCGCCGCCGCGGTGCTCGTAAACACCGCCATCGCCCGGGCACAGAACCCGCCGGAGATGGCGCGGGCGTTCGCCGAGGCCGTGGTGGCGGGCCGCCGGGCGTTCCGCGCCGGCCGGGCCCACATCGGACTGAAAGCCGTGCCCAGCAGCCCGGTGGAAGGGGTTCCCGTTTAGCAACAAGCTCCGCGACGTCGGGGAGCGGGGCCTGCTGCGCCGCCTCCGCCCGTACCTGAGTCCGCCCAGCGCAGATCTGATCATCGCTGCGCCCGATGACGATGCCGCCGTCTGGCGGTCGCCGCGGGGGCTGACGGTCTCGACGGTGGACACGCTGGTCGAAGAGATCGACTTCCGCACCTCGTGGCGCGGGTTTGACTTCGCCGCATTGGGGCGGCGGCTCATGACGATCAATTTGAGTGACCTGGCCGCCATGGGCGCCGAACCCCGCCACGCGCTGATCTCGCTGTGCCTGCGGCGAAACCTCCCCGTGTCGAGCGTGACCGCGCTCTATCGGGGCATCCGGGCCCAGGCCAGGCGCTACGGCTTCACGGTGGCGGGTGGAGACCTCAGCGAGATCGACGGTCCTCTCGTCCTGTCGGCGACCCTGTTCGGGGAGATCCGCCATGGCCGGCCCATGACCCGGGGCGGGGCCCGCCCCGGCTGGCACCTGGCGGTGACGGGAACCGTGGGCAAGGCCGCCGCGGGCCTCGAACTCCTCGAAGCCCGCCGGCTGCCTAGGACCGCGACCGAGCGGCGGCTGATCCGCGCGTTGCTCGATCCCGTCCCCCGCCTGCGCGCCGGCCAAGTTCTCCGGGAGTCCGGGATCCGCGTCGCCGGTGACATCAGCGACGGTGTGACCACCGAGGTTGCGCGGATCGCCGAGGCGTCGAACGTGGGCGCGATCGTCATCGAGGCGGGACTGCCAATCGACCGCGCAATGAGGGCGCGCTATGGCAATCGCAAGTCCCGCCAGCTGGCGCTGGGCGGGTCCGAGGACTTCGAGCTGATTTGCGCGGCCCCTCCGAACAGAATTACGGCAGCCGGGTCCCGGCTATTTTCGGAGACCGGTCTCCGGCTTTGGAGGGTCGGGCTCATCACCGAAAAGCGGGAGGTGCTCCGATTGGATGATCGTGGCCGGTACTTCCGGCTTCGGCGGACTGGTTATGAACATTTCCGTTAAACCCAGATCTACCGATCGGACGACGCAGATTGGGATGCGGGACGAGATGAGCGGAAGGAGGCGACGAGCACGCGAAGGCGCGCACCCGTCGGTGCGTAACTGAGCGCGCGCAGGAGACGACGCCCCGATCGCTCGCCCCGCGCCCAAGATGCAAGTTCGACTCGGTGGATTTGGGTTATGACCCACTCTCCGGGGGAGACGCAGGATCTTGGTCGGTGCCTGGCTCGGGTCCTGCACCCCGGTGATGTCATCGGGCTGGAGGGTGACCTTGGAACCGGGAAGACGGTCTTGGTGCAGGGCCTGGCGGCCGGTCTGGGCGTGACGGCTCGGGTGCACAGTCCGACCTTCGTGCTCCACCATCGCTATCCAGGTCCAGTGCCGCTCGAGCACTACGACCTGTACCGGCTGGGCGAGGCGGACTGGCACGACGCCGGCCTGGACGAACCCGCCCCCGGGTCCATCACCGTGATCGAGTGGGCGGAGCGCGGGGCGCCCCTTCGCGACTGGACCACCGTCCGCATTCAGCTCCAGTCCGTGAGTGAGCACGTGCGGAGGCTGACCTGCCTGAAGGGCGCCGAGCGCGTGGAGGAGTGTTTCAGGTCAGATGCCGATCCTGGTCATTGACACCTCGGGGAGCCGCCAGGCGGTGCTGCTCCTGGACGGAAACGCCATGATCGCCGGAGACGAATGGACTCGCAAACGCGATGACATGCCGTTGCTGACGCGGGTTGAGGCGCTGATGGCCCGGGCCGGCTGGTCGGCCGGGGAGCTCTCGGCGGTGGCGGCTGCCCGCGGTCCCGGGTCGTTCACGGGCATCCGGCTGGGGCTGGGCCTGGCCCTGGGGATCGCGTCGGGCCGGGGGGTGGCGCTGTTCCTGCTCGACAGCCTGCGGGTACTGGCGGCCCAGGCCCCGCGTGACGGCTCGCCCGCTGGGGCGCTTCGCGATGCGGGGCGCGGCGAGGTCTACGCCTGGCGTCCCACGCAGGCCCCGGCGCGGATCGCCACCACCAGCCTGCCGGGGTGGATCCAGGCCGACGACCGGCTGGTGGTCGACCCGCCGGGGGCGCTGGCCGAGTGGTCAGCGGGCCAGGCAGCCTGGGAAGTCCCGGGCGGGCGGCGCCGCTCACTGCTCGAGGCGCTGGCCGACGAAGCGAATCGCAGCACGAGTCACGAAAAACCCGTGCGATATCATGAAGTGGAGGCGATGTATGTCCAGCCGGCCGCGGCTGAGGAACGCCGTTCCAGATGATGCAGCTCAAATCGCGTACGCTCGTCGGCCCGATGCGGGAGGAGGACATCCCGCAGGTGCAGCTGATCGAGAAGGAGATCTTCCCGACGCCGTGGCCGAAGAACGCCTACTACCGTGAGCTCAACCACAACCGCTCCGCCTTTTACATCGTTCTGCGTCGCGATGACCAGATTGTTGGCTACGCGGGGCTGTGGAAGATGAGCGACGAGGCGCACATCACGACCGTCGGGGTGCGCGTCGGCGAGCAGGGCAAGGGGTACGGCCATGCGTTGATGGCGGCGCTGATCCAGCGCGCCTATCAGCTCGGCTCCCGCTGGTTGACGCTCGAAGTGCGGCCGTCCAACGACGTGGCCGTGCGGCTGTATGAGAAATTCGGGTTCAAGGTCATCGGCCGCCGGCGCGGCTATTACACCGACAACAACGAGGACGCCATCGTGATGTGGTCGGACTCCATTAACACCACCGCCTTCAAGCGGCGGTTCAAGGAGATTCTCGACTCGATCGAGATCGAAGGGCTCGATAGCACCCCCGCATAGACTTCTGGCGATCGAGACGTCCTGCGATGAGACCGCCGCGGCGGTAGTGGCCACCGGTCCGCGGGTTCTTGCCAACATCATCCGATCGCAGGACGCGATTCACGCCCCGTACGGCGGCGTGGTCCCCGAGCTGGCGGCCCGCAGCCACCTGCAGACCCTGGTGCCGACGGTGGAGCGTGCCCTGGCGTCGGCGGGGGATGGCGGCTGGTCGGCCATCGACGCGGTAGCGGTCACCCGCGGCCCGGGGCTGGTCGGGGCGCTGCTGGTAGGCATCCAGGTGGCGCAGGGCCTGGCCTGGGCCCGGGGACTGCCGGTCATTGGCATCAGCCACCTGGCTGCCCATCTGTACGCCGGCCAGATCGCCGAACCGTCGCTCCAGCCCCCGGCGCTGGCCCTGATCGTGTCCGGGGGCCACAGCGACCTGGTCCGCTGGAACGAGGACGGCAGCATCGCGGTCATCGGCCGCACCATCGACGACGCGGCGGGCGAAGCCTTTGATAAGGGCGCCCGCATCCTGGGCCTCCCCTTCCCGGGAGGCCCGGCCATCGACCGCCTGGCCGCAACCGGCGACCCGCGGGCGTTTCGCTTCCCGCGCCCCCGCGCCCCCGGCCTCGATTTCAGCTTCAGCGGGGTCAAGACGGCGTTGCTCTACGAAGTCCGCAAGCACGGCGAGCTCGCGGACGAAGAGCGGGCCAACCTGGCGGCCAGCTACCAGGAGGCGATCGTCGACGCGCTGCTACAGCGGGTGGAGGCGGCGCATGCGGCCGACCCCACTCCAGTGATCATCCTGGGCGGCGGGGTGGCGCGCAACCGGCGGCTGCGCCAGGCCGCCCAACAGCGGCTGGGAGGTCGCGCCCGGCTGGTCATTCCGGCCCCGGAGCTGTGCACCGATAACGCGGCCATGATCGGCGCGGCGGCGCTGGTCGAGTGGGAGCGACGAGGCCCGGACCGCGCGCCCTTCGACGCGGATCCGAGCCTCGGCTTCGGTTAGCTCACGTCCTCGATGGCTTCGGCCAGGATCTTTTGGCCCATCTTCGACGGGTGGATGTCGCAGCCGCCGGTTGGCAGCCGGATCAGCAGCCCCGCGGCGCAGCTGTTTCCACCGGCCTCGGCCGCCTCGGCCTTGAATGCGCCAAACCCATTTGCGACGCGTCCCCCAAACGCCGTCGTCACGTTCGCGACGACGGAGTTGATCGCCCCTAGAGCCCCAAGCTGGTTCGGATCGTTGTAGTTGGTGAGGTAGTAGGTCAGGGCAACGAGATGGCCCGTGAAGCCGGCGGCTCGGAGCGACGCGTAGATGGTGACCAGGTGGCTCGCGAGCGTGGACAGCAGGGTGGGGAATCCTGCGGCGAAGCAGCTGCTGGACGTTCCGCAGGTCCGGAGCAGCACGAACAAATCGTTGCCCCCGATGTCGATGGTCACCAGCTGCGTGTCCGGGTGGGCCCGGATGTACCCCACCGCGAAGGCCAGTTGGGTCCCGGTATAGCCCACGTGGAGTGGGGCGACTGACCTGAAGGCGGCACACCCATTGTCCGGGGGCCCGGCGATGAGGCTGCCGCTGGTCTCCCCAGAGCATGCCGCGTTGACCCCGTGCTTGCTGAGGACTTCGGGGTAGCCGACGTAGGCATCCGTGTCGGTCGGGTTGCTCGCAAAGACGAGTGGGCTGAACCCGAAGGCGACGGAGTCACCGAGCGCCAGGTAGCCGGCCTCATCGTTGGCCGACGCCGGCACAGTGCCTGCCAGCAGGGCAAGCGGCAAGAGCACGACGAGCAGGCGAACGACCCTCTTCATGGATCCCTCCTCCCACGAAACAGCCAGGAATGCTGGCCCCGAGCGTACTCCGGTCGGCGACCCCTGGCAAGGCCGCTGCCGCTTGTCAGCCGTCCCGGCTTCGGCTATGATTAGCACTCGGGGTATTAGAGTGCTAACCGCCACCGTCAAGGAGGGTTCGAACATGCGTTTACGTCCACTGGGTGATCGCGTCGTGATCAAGCCGGTCGAGCGCGAGGAGCGCACCAAGAGCGGGATCGTCCTGCCCGACACGGCCAAGGAAAAGCCGCAGGAAGGCCTGATCGAGGCCGTCGGCAACGGCCGCTTCATCGAGGCGACCGGCAAGCGCGAGCCGCTCGATGTCAAGGTCGGCGACCGGGTCGTCTATGCCAAGTACGCCGGCAGCGAGGTCAAGCTCGAGGAAGTCGAATACCTGATCCTGTCAGAGAAGGACATCCTGGCCGTCGTCCAGCCGAACGGCGCGAAGAGCTAGGCGCGAGTCCGATCAGGAAACAGCCGGCCTACGGGCCGGCTTTCTTTTTTGGAATCCGCGGCAGCGCGAGCATCGCCTCGCGGAGGGCGGCGTACTGGTTCGATTCGTTCCAATCGAAGATCGGGTTGCTCCAGCGGATGCGGCCCAGGTAGTCGATCAGGAAGAGCGATCGCCGAGCTGCGCCGCGCTCCTCGTTCAGAACGCCGTAGCTCCGGCTGACGGACTTGTCCCAATCCGCGAGCAGCGGGAAGGGCAGGTCGCCCAGCGCCTTGGCGTAGGCCTTGTGGGCCCAGATGTGGTCCACGCTGATCCCTAGGATCTGGACGTCGGCCTTCTCGAACTGCGTGTGATCTTCTCGCAAGGAGGAGAACTCCTTGGTTCAGGTCGGGCTGAAGTCGAAGACGTAGAAGGCCAGCAGGACGTGCTTGCTCCCTCGAAATGCTGAGAGGGTGACGGGCTCGCCCTCGGGCGTGCCCGGCAGGGTGAAGTCGGGGGCCAGATCGCCAACGGCTGGCATCTTCTGAACGGAAGTCTGCATCGGCCTATTGTAGGATTGCCATGCTCTTTCGCGATCGGATCGATGCCGGCCAGCGGCTGGCCGCGCGCCTCACGGCCTACCGCGGAGCGGCCGGGACCATCGTCCTCGGCATCCCGCGGGGCGGCATCATCGTCGGCCAGGCGATGGCCGAGCAGCTGGACCTGCCGCTGGGCGTGTGCCCGGTCCGGAAGATCGGCGCTCCAGAAAACCCGGAGCTGGCCGTCGGCGCCGTCGACGACCAGGGCGAGAAAGTCGTCGACGACCGGCTGCTCGATCGGCTGGGCGTGAGTCCGCTGGAGCTGGAGGCGGAAGCCGCGTACCAACAGCTCGAGCTCCAACGCTGGATGCAGCGCGTGCCACTCGTACCCTGGTCCGCCGATCGGTACCAGCAGGCGATCCTCACCGACGACGGCATCGCGACCGGATTGACCGCTCGGGTTGGCATCGCCTCCGTCCGCCGGCGCGGGGTGCGCCGGCTGATCCTGGCAGCCCCGGTCGCGCCGCAGGACACGATCGACGAGCTGAAGCCGCTGGTGGAGGAGTGCGTGGTGCTGGCCACCCCATCGCCCTTCTACGCCGTGGGCAACTTCTATGAGGACTGGCCCCAGGTGACCGACGAGCAGGTGATCACGGCGCTCGGTCGCCGGTAAGACCTCGTGACAATTCGATAACGGTGCCGTTTACAGAGCTGTCACGGGTTCTTCGGTCGAGAGACGAAAATACGCCCCTATAGTAGGGGGACGCATGAAGCTCTTTCCAAAGAGCAAGCCCGGCGCGCCCGCGCCCGCCGGTGCGACGCCACCTTACCAGCCGATCGACCGTGTAAACCTGCTCGGGTTGCTCGACCGCGTGGTGAACCAGGGCGAGTCCTGCGTCCTGCGCCTGCGTGAACCCCGAGGCGCCTGGACGTACGCCTTTCAGGGTGGGGGGCTCGTACACGCCAGCGGCGGCGCGGTGCGCGGGGCACGCCAGGCCTTCGACCTGCTCTGGGAATTTCAGCAGGGCGAAGTCAGCATGTCGGCCGGGGTGGATCCCACCCTCGGCTCCAACCTGTATATCGACAAGGCCCGCCTGCAGGACATGCTTCGTCGGAGCCAGGCCGCGCCGCAGGGACCGGCATCGCCGTACATTCCGCCCGATCAGCAACGGCCGATTCAGCCGGTGAACCAACCGTGGGCACAGCGACCCACCGCAGCTCCCCCGGGGTGGAATCCAGCGCCGCAGGCGCCGCCGGGCTATCCCGGCCAACCACCGCAGGGCTATCCTGCTGCCCCGCCGAGCTATCCCGGCCAACCACCGCAGGGCTACCCCGCTGCGCCGCCGCCAGGCTATCCGGGCGGCCCGCCGCCAGGCTATTCGGGAGGTCCGCCGCAGGGCTATCCGGCGCCTCGTCCCCCCGGTTATCCGGCCCCTCAGCCCAGTGGCTATCCAGCGCCACCTGTCTATTCGCCGCCGCAGCCCGCTCGTCCGCAGGGGCAACCGCCGCAGGCGTGGCCAGGCTATCCCGGCCAGCCGCCGGTGCCGCCGCCGTATCCGGCGGTGGCCGCCCAGCCGCCTGCCCCGCCGGCACCCCCCCGGCCTCAGCCGCGGCAAGCCACCCCGCCTACCTTCTCCGTCCCGCCAATGGCACTCCCGAAGCCGAGAGGGACCGTCAGCCTGCCGGGCCGTTCCGCCCCTCCTCCGCCGGCTCCCCCGAGGGCACCCGCTCCCCAGGCAGCCCCGGCCCAAGATCCCAACCGACTCGCCACTCCGGTCGACGACCTCAAGAACTTGCGCGCCACCCTCATGTCCCAGGCGCCGGCGGCGCCCGTCCAGGGGCCGCCTCCGAACTGGAACGTCGTCGGACCTGGTGGGGCGGTCGCAGCGCCGCCGCCGGCTAAAGGGGCACGCGGCAAGGCTGCCAAGCCGGCCAGGACTGGAAAGCCGGGCCCATTTCGCGCCTGGGCACGCGTCAAGCTGATCACGTTCCTGCTCTGGGCCTGCGAGCGACGGTACTCGGAGGACGACCACTGGACCGTGAAAGACGCTTTTGAGGTCGCCACCCTCGAACTCCGCGACCAGTTCTTTGGGGCCTTTTCCCAGTCGTTCAAGGCGGCCAAGCCGACCGGTCGGCCCAGCGACGAATTTGAGGGCGACCAGATTGCCTCCGGACGCGGGAAGCGCGGCCGGTCGCGCGGCCGCAAGCGCTAAGCGCGCAAGGTCGCCGCGATTCGGCGCCAGAGGCCCGGATAGTCGAGGACCAGTCCGTCCTCATCGACCGGTAGGTCCGCCCGAAAGGTCCCGGACTCGTAGCGATAGTGCGTAGCGTCGAGCCGCGTATAGGTCTGCGTTGCCGGCCGAATTTCCAGTGTCGGCACCCGGATGTAGACCACCCGCAGCCGGGCCGACTGTCCAACCCCGAGGCCGAGCCGCCGGATGGGCAGCGTGTTGGTGAAGGGAGAGGCGGTGAAATCCACATCGATACAGCCGGCCAGCGCGGCCATGCCTTCCCCCTGCGCGGTCAGCCAGTGACCCGCGCCGTCCGCGCGGAGCTGGATCGGCGGGCGCTCATCGCCGAGCAGGCGGGCGTCAACCGTTCGCACGTGCCAGCCGGCATCCCAGGTCAGGTGATAGGAAAAGCTGTAGGGGCGGCCGGCATCCGTCGCGATCAAGACACTGGTGCACCAGTCTGCCGCCAGACGCAGGTGTTCCAGGCCGGGTCCCGGAGTCGGCACCCACATCACGTCGCGCATCGCGCTCCGATCGTAGACCACAAGTAAGATAAGTCTCGACCGTGGCCTCCACTCCATCGCCGGTCGCCGAGACCGCTCCCCACCTGGATGTCCTGACCACGCTCAATCCCCCGCAGCGCGCCGCGGTGACGGCGGGCGATGGGCCGTTGCTGATCTTTGCCGGCGCCGGCAGCGGCAAGACCCGAGTCCTCACGTACCGGATCGCCTGGTTGATCGAGCAGGGCCGCGCTCGACCCGGCGAGATCCTGGCCGTGACGTTCACCAACAAGGCGGCCCGCGAGATGCGGACGCGAGTCGAGCAGCTGCTGCGGCTGGGCGCCACCAGTATCTGGATGGGCACCTTCCACGCCATCGGGGCCCGCATCCTGCGCCGCGATGGGAGTGCCGCCGGGATCGATCGCCATTTTGTGATCTATGACGAGGCGGACCGGCTGGCCGCGGTCAAGCGCGTCATGGACGAGTTGCACCTGGACGAGAAGCGCTACCCACCGGGCGGCATCGTGACCCTAATCTCTCGAGCCAAGGACGAACTGCTGAGCCCGGCCGAGGCCGGGGCCCGGGCCGCCACCCCGGTCGAGGAAGTGGCGAGCCAGATCTACCTGCGCTACCAGCCGCTCCTGGAGCGCAACCGCGCGCTCGACTTCGATGATCTGCTGGGGCGCACCGTTCGGCTTTTCCAGGATCACCCGGACGTGCTGGAACGGTACCAGCAGCGGTTCAAGTACATCCTGGTCGATGAGTACCAGGACACGAACAAGCCGCAGTATCTGATGGTCACTCACCTGGCCGCGAAGCACCGCAACCTCACGGTGGTGGGCGACGATGATCAATCGATTTACCGGTTCCGGGGCGCCGACATCCGGAACATCCTGTCCTTCGAGCGCGATTATCCCGACGCCCAGGTGGTGAAGCTGGAGCAGAACTACCGCTCCACCCAGGCCATCCTGGACGCGGCCCATCACGTGATCAAGGCGAACGCGAGCCGGGTGGCCAAACGGCTGTGGACCGAGCGCCAGGGTGGGCCCAAGATCGTCGTGGCCCAGACCTACGACGAACAGGAGGAGGCCCTGGCCGTGGCCCAGGAAGCGCTCCGGCTGGTTGCGCAGGGCGACTATAGCCTGAGCGACCTCGCCGTCCTCTACCGCACCAACGCCCAGTCCCGGGCGGTGGAGGAGGTCCTGCTCCGGCGCGGCCTCCCCTACAAGCTGATCGGCGGGCTTCGATTCTATGAGCGCCGCGAGGTGAAGGATATCCTCGCCTACCTCCGGTTGATCGCCAACCCGGACGATACCCTCAGCTTCTCCCGGGTCATCAACGTCCCCCGCCGGAAGCTTGGGGAGAAAACGCTCGTGCTGCTGGGCGCTTTCGCCGACGGCCACGAGCTCACCCCCTGGGCGGCCCTCGAGCGCGTGTCGGAGATGGCGGGGTTACCGGGCCAAGCGCTGCGGTCGCTCGAAGAGTTCAGGGAGACGGTGAAGGAAGTCCGGGCCGCCGCCCAGGAGCGTCCCCTGGTCGAGGTGGTGGAGCTGCTCCTGACCCGGATCGGCTATGAGCGCTACCTGCGAGAGAGCGGGCCCGAGGCGGACGAGCGTTGGGCCAACGTGCTCGAGCTGCGCGGGCTGGCCTCCGAGTACGACGGCCTGGCGCCGGGCGAGGGGCTTCAGGCATTCCTGGAGGACGTGGCCCTGATGAGCGACGTGGACTCGCTCGACGAGCGCCCCCAGGGCCTGACCCTGATCACGGTGCACATGGTCAAGGGCCTCGAATTTCGGGTGGTGTTCATCCTGGGAATGGAGGAGGGGCTGTTCCCGCATAGCCGGTCGCTGGACGACCCCGCCGGTCTCGAGGAGGAGCGCCGGCTGGCCTACGTCGGGATGACCCGCGCCAAGGACCGCCTCTACCTCTTCCACACCTTCCGGCGTCACCTGTACGGCAATGCCAACCTGAACATCCCCTCGCGGTTCCTGAAGGACATCCCGGTCGAGCTGGTCGAGGGGACCGCGGGCCTGCCCGCCGGGGTGGACGCCACCGGCATGGCCCCGGCTAGGGCCATCGAGGCGGCCCGAGCCTCGGCGCCGTTGACCGTGGTGCAGCGCTACGCGCCCGGTGACACCGTCGAGCACAAGAGCTGGGGACGCGGCGCGGTCCTGAAAAGCACGCTCACGCGGACGGACGAAGAGCTGATCGTGAAGTTCGACCGGGTGGGGATGAAGATCCTGGCCGTCTCGATGGCGCCGATCAAGAAAGTGTGATGGCGGCGGGCGCCGTCAAGTCCATCGAAGAGGCCCAGGCCCGGATCGTCGAGCTGCGCACGCAGATCGAGTATCACAACCGCCAGTATCACGAGCTGGACGAGCCCGAGATCACGGACGCCGAGTACGACGCGCTGTTCCGCGAATTGGTCGAGCTGGAGACGCAGTTCCCCGAGCTGGTCACGCCGGACTCGCCGACGCAGCGGGTCGGCGGGCCGCCCTCCAACGCGTTTGCCAAGGTCACCCATCGGGTGCCGATGCTGAGCCTCAACAACGCCTTCGAGCGAGACGAGGTCCGGGAATTCGACAAGCGGATCCGGCGGGTGCTGGGGGACGTGCCAGTGGAGTATGTCACCGAGCTCAAGATCGACGGCCTGGCCATGAGCCTGCTGTACGAGGACGGGCAATACAAGGTCGGCGCCACGCGCGGCGACGGCTTCATCGGGGAGGACGTAACCGCCAACGTGAAGACCATTCCCAGCGTGCCGCTGAGGGTGACCGTGCCTGCCGAATTCCCGGGGACCTTTGAAGTTCGCGGCGAGGTGTACATGCCCAGGCGCAGTTTCCAGCGGCTGAACGAAGAGCTGGCCAGACAGGGCAAGGCGCTGTTCGCCAACCCTCGCAACGCGGCGGCCGGCGCGGTTCGGCAGTTGGACCCGCGCGTCACCGCCAGCCGCCGGCTGGACACGTTCATCTACGCCCTCGACCCGGCCGGCCGGACGCGCAGCCAGGCGCAGATCCTGGAGCTGCTGCGGCGGATGGGCTTCAATGTCAACCCGAATTCCCGGACGCATGCGGATATCGAGTCGGCCATCGGCTTCCTCGACGAGTGGGAGGAAAAGCGCCACTCGCTCGACTATCAGACGGACGGGATTGTGATCAAGGTCAACTCCCTTGCGCAGCAGGCCGAGCTTGGCTTCGTTTCGCGCAGTCCGCGATGGGCGCTCGCCTTCAAGTTTCCGCCGGAACAGGCCGAGACCGTCGTGGAAGAGATTCGGGTGTATGTCGGGCGGACCGGCGCCGTGACCCCGGTCGCCTGGCTGCAGCCGGTGCTCATCAGCGGGACCACCGTCAGCCGGGCCACCCTGCACAACGAGGACGAGGTCGCCCGCAAGGACGTCCGCCCCAAGGACCACGTGATTGTCCAGCGGGCCGGCGACGTGATCCCGGAAGTGGTCCGCGTCATCCGCGAGAAGCGGGCCAAGGGGAGCCGCCCATGGCATATGCCGGCCGCCTGCCCCGAGTGTCACACGCCGCTTCACCGGGAGCCGGGCGAGGCGGTGACCCGCTGCATCAACCCGGTCTGTCCGGCCCAGGTGCGGGAACACCTGCGCCACTTCGTAAGCCGGTCGGCGATGAACATCGAGGGTTTCGGATACGCCACGCTCGACCAGCTGCTCGACCGTGGGATGGTCCGGGACCCGTCGGACCTGTACCACTTGACCAAGGCCCAGTTGCTGTCGCTCGAAGGGTTTGCCGACAAATCCGCACAGAACCTCCTGGACCGGATCGAAGCCAGCAAGGAGGCGACCCTGCCCCGATTCCTGCTGGCCCTCGGCATTCCGCAAGTCGGTGAGCACATGGCCGGGGTCCTGGCCGAGCACTTCGGAACCATCGAGCGCCTCCAGGAGGCAACCACGGAGGAGCTGATCGCGGTCGGCGGGGTGGGCGCCATCGTCGCCGACGCCGTCCACGAGTATTTCCGGCGCGCGGAGTCGCGGCGATTGATCGGCCGTATCCTGGAGGCCGGCGTCCGGATCAAGCCACCGCGAAAGGCGACTGGGCCGCTAGCCGGCAAGACCTTCGTCCTGACCGGGACGCTCCACAGCCTGACCCGGGGGGAGGCCGAAGAGCGGATCCGGGAGCTGGGCGGCGTGCCCAGCTCCACGGTCTCGAAAAAGACCGATTACCTGGTGGTAGGCGATGACCCGGGATCGAAGCTGGAAAAGGCGCAGCGACTCAAGGTTCCCCTCCTCGACGAGGCGGCCTTTGTGGATCTCCTGAGGGTGCACGCCGGCCGGTAAACAGCCGTGCCTAACAATCAGTGAACAGGGTGGCGTGCCTATCATGATTTGTAACGGCCGCGTGACGGGCCCTTAACGGAACTTTCACGCCGCTTCCCTGATACTCGCCGGCGTGGCGCATTGGCGTCCCAGCACCATGAAGAGCCCCGGGATCGTGACCGGTCTGGCCGCCCTCATCAGCAGCCTGGTGCTCCTCGTCGGCCTGGTGCTGCCGCGAGGCCCCATTCCAGCGATTGCCCTGGTCGCCGGGGTGCTGGGCCTGTACGGCTGGTCCGCGTTCGCTGGCCGGGAGTCGGAAGCTCGCCGCCGGCTAGTGGCGCGCTTGCGCGAGTCGCAGGCCGAGCTGAAGACCATCATCGACACGTCGCCCAGCGCGTTGATCACCGCGGACGACCGCGGGGTCATCGTCGGCTGGAACCGCCAGGCCGAACAGACATTCGGCTGGTCGCAGGACGAAGCCCTCGGCCGCACGCTGGTCGGCACCATCGTCCCGGGTCGATTCCGACGAGCGCATGAACGCGGCATCGCCCGCTACCGGCAGACCGGCGAAGGCCGGCTGCTGGGGAAAACGGTCGAGATGCCAGCCCTGCATCGCGACGGCCACGAATTCCCGGTGGAGCTGACGGTCTCGCCCGCGCAGGTGGCCGGACAGGCAATCGTGGTGGCGTTTCTGCAGGACATCAGCGAGCGAAAGCACGCGGAGCGGTTGCGGAATGCCGAGTATGCGGTCACGCGCCCGCTGGCGACCGCGGCCAGCTGGGAGCAGGCCGCGCCCCACGTCATCCGGGGGATCTGCGAAAACCTTGGCTGGGACCTCGGCGAGTTCTGGATCGTGGACGGCGATGCCGGCGTCCTGCGCTGGGAGTGCGCCTGGCATCGCGGGTCGCGTAGCTTCGAGGAGTTCGCGACCGGGTCGAGTGACGTCACGTTTCTCCCCGGAAGCGGGTTGCTGGGCCGTGTGTGGGCGACTGGAAAGCCGGCATCGGTCACTGGCGTGCTCTCGGACACCGAATCGCCGCGCGCCGCGGGGGCTGTCCGGGCGGGCCTGCAGAGTGAGTTCGCCTTCGCGACCATGAATGGCTCAACCGTGACCGGCGTGCTGGCACTCTTCAGCCGAGGCCACCGAACGCTCGATCGGTCGACCCTACGGGTCATGGGCAACCTCGGGAGTCACATCGGGCAGTTCATCGAGCGCCGCCGGGCAGAGGAATCACTCCGCGAGAGTGGTGAGCGGATCCGGGTCATTCTCGACAACGTGGTGGACGGCATCATCACCCTGGATGCCGAGGGGATCGTCCGGTCGTGCAACCCGCCGGCGCATAAGCTGTTCGGCTATGCCCCGGACGAGATCATCGGCAAGGAAGCCTCGGTCCTGGTCGACCCCGCCGAGCAGGCCGAATTCACCGCCCATCTGTTCCGCTGGCTTCGGTCCTCGGGAAAGCACGGAACGTCCGCGCCGCAGGAGACGGTCGGTCGGCGCACGGACGGGTCCACCTTTCCGCTGGAGTGTCTCTTGAGCAAGGTCAAGCTGGAGCACGGATCGCTTCATATCGCGACCTTGCGCGACATCTCGGCGCGCAAGGCCCAGACCGAAGCCCTGGAGTACCGTGCGCACCATGACCTGCTGACCGGGCTCCCCAACCGAACCTTTTTGGGCGACCGCCTGGAGCAGGCCATCCTGGCCGGCGAGCGGGAGAAGAAACCGCGAGCGCTCCTCTTGCTGGACATGGACCGCTTCAAGCAGGTCAACGACACGCTCGGGCATCCGTGCGGGGACCATCTGCTCCAGGAGGTCGCGCTTCGACTGCGGAAGGCGCTTCGGCGCGCCGATACCGTCGCCCGGTGGGGTGGCGACGAGTTCGCCATCGTGCCCTCGGGCACGACGGACGTGCCCCGCGCCATCCTCATCGCCGAGAAGATCCTGGAGACGCTTGAGGCTCCCTTTCCCATCGCCGGGCAACCGGTCGAGGTCGGGGCCAGCATCGGCATCGCCATCTACCCACAGCACGGCAACGACGCCAGCTCCCTCATGCGCCAGGCCGATGTCGCCATGTACGTGGCGAAGCAGGCGCGCAGCGGCTACAGCCTCTATTCCGGTGAGCAGGAGAGCAGCACGAGGCCGTTGTCGCTGGTCACGAAGCTGCGCTCGGCGATCGAGCAGTTTGAGCTGGTTCTCCACTACCAGCCCATCGTCGACTTGCAAACCGGAAGTCCGCTCAGGGCGGAGGCACTCGTCCGCTGGGGCCACCCCAAGCACGGTCTGATCCAGCCTGACGACTTCATCCCGGCGGCTGAGCAGAGCGACCTGATCAAGCCGCTGACCCTCTGGGTCCTGAATGAGGCCCTGTCGCAGCTACAGACCTGGCGCAAGGCCGGACTCGACCTTGGCGTGACCGTCAACCTGTCGGGCCGGACCCTGCTGGATCCAGAGTTCCCAGACACCACCCGGCAGCTGCTCGAGACCTGGGCGATTCCTCCCGACCTCCTCACCTTCGAGATCACCGAGCGCAGCATGCTGGCCGCCGCCGAGCACGAGGCGTTGCACCGGTTGCAGGCGCTCGGGGTCCGGCTGGCGGCGGACGATTTTGGGACCGGCTACGCATCCCTGGCGTACCTGAAACGTCTGGCGCTGGACGAGATCAAGATCGACCGCTCGTTCGTGACGGACATGGCGGCCAACCGTGACGACGCTACCATCGTGCGCTCCACCATCGACCTGGCGCACAGCCTCGGGATTCGCGTCGTCGCGGAAGGCGTGGAAAACCCGGAGACCTGGGACCAGCTCGCGAGCCTCGGCTGTGACTTCGTGCAAGGCTTCTACGTGAGCCGCCCTGTCCCCGGCAGCGACCTGGGGCCGTGGTTGCGCGCCCCCAAGTGCACGCTTCCGGCGGACGGGTCTCGCACAGTCAATCTGGCGGTGTAGGGTCCTGGAGCATGCCACTCCGTCGATTTGAGTTTGTCGGCGGGGCATCGGCCAAATTCTGGGAGATCAGTAAGGACGGCGCCGAGGTGAGGGTTCGCTTTGGGCGCCTCGGTACAAATGGCCAGACCCAGACTAAAGACCTGGGTTCCGAGACGGCCGCTGCCTTCCATGTTGCCAGCGTGATCAGCGAGAAGCTGGCAAAAGGCTACGTCGAGGTGACGGCGGAGCATATGTCGTCGGCGATAGGCCCGACGGACTTCAAGACCGGCATCACCCGGCCCCCAGCCCTGCC
>WNFC01003892.1_pt1 | contig 16235 bp, 17 predicted proteins | sample 5400541 | NCBI WGS metagenome assembly WNFC01 (sample SAMN13153342, study PRJNA577476) | soil metagenome | isolation source: 120 cm saprolite under Douglas fir tree site 2 hole 2 replicate 1 | place: USA:California | collected 2015-04-18
CATCCGCGAAGCTGGCTCGACGGCCATTCAGGAACTCGCCTTCACGCTGCGTGACGGCCTCGAGTACGTCGAATGGGGAATGCGCCGCGGCCTCGACATGGACCAATTTGTGCCGCAGCTTTCGTTTTTCTTTAACGCGCACAATGATTTCTTCGAGGAAATCGCCAAGTATCGCGCAGCCCGCCGCATCTGGCACAAAGCCATGGTCGAGCGCTATAAATCGACGAACCCGCGTTCCTGGGCCTTGCGCTTCCACACGCAAACCGCCGGGTGCTCCCTGACCGCGCAACAGCCGTATAACAATGTCGTTCGCACCGCGATTCAAGCGCTCGCCGCCGTTCTCGGCGGCACGCAATCTCTTCACACCAATTCCCTCGACGAAGCTTGGGCCTTGCCGACGGAATTCGCCGCCACTATTGCCCTGCGCACGCAGCAGATCATCGCGCACGAAACTGGCGTCACCAACACCGTCGATCCGCTCGGCGGCTCCTATTTCGTCGAAACTCTCACCAACGAAGTCGAGCGCGGCGCGTGGGAATATATCGAGAGAATTGACGCCATGGGCGGCATGGTTGCCGCCATTGAGCGCAGCTATCCGCAGCGCGAAATCGCCGAGGCTTCCTATCGTTACCAGGTCGCCGTGGACAAAAAAGAAAAAATCATCGTAGGCGTGAACGATTTCGTGGCCGAAGAAAAGCCTCTGGACATTCTGCAAATTGACGAGACCGTGGCGCACCGTCAAGCCGAGCGGTTACGCAAGCTCCGTGCCGATCGCTCCCAGGCCGAAGTCGATCGCCGCCTCAACGCCCTCCGCGCGGCTGCCAAAGGCCAAGATAACCTCATGCCTTTCCTCTACGACGCTGTGAAATCCTATGCTACCCTCGGCGAAGTCTGCGACGCCCTCCGCGAAGTCTTCGGCACCTACGAAGAAGTCGCCATCACCTAGCTCTTCTCTGCGTCCTCTGTGTCTCTGCGTTTAGCTCTCTTATGACCGACAAGCAATTGACACACGAAATTATCGGAGCGGCTATCGCCTTCCACAGAGAACTTGGCCCGGGACTACTTGAAGCGGTTTATGAAGAGTGTCTCTGCTATGAGCTATCCTCTAGGAACATAGTCTTTGAACGGCAAAAACCTATCCCTGTAGTCTATAAAGGAGCAAAACTTGATTGCGGCTATCGGGCTGATATTTTCGTGTTGGGTCGAGTCATTGTAGAAATCAAAGCAATAGCCTCTATCGCTCCGGTACACGACGCAGTTATGCTGACTTACCTGCGACTCTCAGGCTGCAAAATAGGCCTGCTAATCAATTTTTACTCCCCGGTGCTCAAGGACGGAGTCAAACATTACGTTTGGAAATATGTCCCAGGTGAAGCGTAAAAAGAAAGCTGAACGCAGAGACGCGGAGGACACAGAGAAATGCCGGAAAAGAAAATCAGAGTGCTGATCGCCAAGCCGGGCCTGGATGGCCATGACCGCGGCGCAAAAATAATCGCCCGTGCCTTGCGTGACGCCGGCATGGAAGTCGTCTACACCGGCCTGCGCCAGACTCCGGAGATGATCGCCTCTGCCGCCGTGCAGGAAGACGTCGATGTGATCGGCCTCTCGATCCTCTCCGGCGCGCACAACACCATCTGCCCCCAGCTCATGAAACTCCTCCACGAAAAAGGCATGAACGACGTCACCGTCCTCGTCGGCGGCATCATCCCCGAAGCCGACATCCCCGCCCTGAAACAATCCGGCATCGCCGAAATTTTTCTCCCCGGAACTTCCACGCAGGCCATCGTCGACTTCATCCACAAACGCGTCGCGCTCTCCTAGTTCTCCCGAATCAACCTGAGCGCAGAGGACAACGCCCTCAACGCTTCCCCCCGTCTCTTTGTCTCTGCTGATATTTCTGCCACGCAGTTCGATGAATCTGCTTCCATCGTTCTTTTTGCGCCTGTCGCGCTTCAGGATCGACTTTCCTCCGCAGAAATTCCTGCTCGCGCAAGAGTTTTCTCCGGTTTTCGCGAGCTCAGTGAACAACCTTCCCGTCCGTATCCCGAATCTCGACTTTGCCCAGATTCAACTTCTTCATGTCCTCTTCGATCTTCGCGCGGTCGCCCACTGCAAGAACGATCATTTTATCCGGCAGGATATATTTCTGCGCCATGGCCTGTGCCTGCTCGATGGTCACAGCGTTGATGCGCTCGGGCAGAGTCGAAAAATAATCCAGCGGTAGATCGTAAGTGAAAAGTTCCGCGAAAGTAGCCGCCGCCGCCGTCCCGCGTTCGAACCTCCCCGGCAACGACCGCGCGATGGAGTCTTTTGAAAGCAGGAGTTCCGCCGGCGTCATCTGCGTGTCGCGCATCCTCTTCAATTCATTGAACACTTCCGTTGTCGCGGGAGCGGTCACGTCCGTCCGCACGTCCGAAAACACGATGAACGGCCCCGGTGACCGGTGGAATCTGAAAAACGATCCGGCGCCGTACGTGTACCCATGCGCTTCGCGCAGGTTCATGTTGATGCGGCTCGAGAAAAGCCCGCCGAGATCCGTGTTCATCACTTCCACGGGCACGTAGTCCGGCGTCGACCGCGCCAAGCCTATCGAGAAGCACACCAGCGTCGTCTGCGGCGCTCCCGGACGGTCCACCAAAATCAGTTTCGCGTCCGTCGTCTCCGGCGAACCCATCGCCGCCGGAGCTAGCCTCCCTGCCTTCCACGCGCCGAACTGCCTTTCCAGCAGCGGCTTCAATGCCGCCAGCTTGATGTTTCCCGTCACCACCAGCGCCGCATCGTCGGGGAAATAATTCTGCTTCCAGAACTTTTCCAGGTCCTCGCGCGAAATCGCCTTGATGGATTCCGCCGTGCCGCTGTCCGGATAGCCATACGTGTGCCGCGAACCATAGAGCGCCGCCGTCACCACGCGGGTCGCCAGAGCAAACGGCTCATCCTTCTCCTGCACAATGCTGGTCAACCGCTCCGAGCGTACCCGTTCGATCTCTTCCTTTGGAAAGCTCGGATGCAGCGCCACGTCCGCCAGCAATTCCAATGCATCGGGAAAATTCCGCGAGAGGGAGCGCGTGGATATTCCGGTCGTGTCGGTCCCCGCTCCCGAATTCAGCGTGGCGCCCAAGTCCGCAGCCCTGTCCGCAATCTGTAGCGCGGAACGCGTTGCCGTTCCCTGCTGCAGCATCCGCGCGGTCATACTCGCAAGTCCTGGGCGATCCACGGGGTTCACTCCGCTCCCCGCGTGCATAACCAGGTTCGCCGCCACAAGTGGTAGTCCCGGCCTTTCGCTGTACAGCACGGTCAGCCCGTTCGAAAGCTTGAATTTTTCCGGCACCGGCAGGTGCAACGCGCTGGCGGGGCCTGGCTTTGGCGCTTCTTTCCGCCACTCCGCTTCGGCATTCACCGGCTCGCCATTGTTCTTCGATGGATCCTTCTGTTCCGCTTTCGGAGTCGCCACCTCCGGCCCTAGGTCCTGCTTCCCTGGCACGCCGTAAACCACCGCACACTGATTCCCATTGAGCTGCCCTTGCGCAAACGCCTGAATCGATTCGCTTGTGGAATTTTCGTAGCGCGCAATATCCGCTGCAAGGAAGTCTGGCGTACCCAAATAATGGTTGTAGCTGTTCAAGCGGTCGGCGACTCCGCCGAATCCACCCAGCGTCTCGAGTCCCGCAATGATTCGCGATTCGATCACGTTGCGCGCTCGCGCGAGCTCCGCCGCCGTCGGTCCCTCTTTGCGAAACGCATCCAGCTCCGCATTGATCGCTTTCTCGAGATCCTCTAGTTTCACGCCCGCTTTGGCGGTCACCTGCACTTCAAACACGGAACCAAGAATCAGCGACTGCTGATTCACCGCCACGTCCTGCGCGATCTGTTTTTCATACACCAGTTTCTTGTACAACCGGCTGGATTTCCCGCCGCCCAGGATTGTTGCAGCGAGATCTGCCTCGGCGTCGCCCGGTTTGAAGATGGGCGAAGTCAGCCAGGCCAAATAAATGCGCGGGAGTTGCACGTTGTCTTGTATGACTGCCCTGTGCACGGAAGTAATCGGCGGCGTGTGCGCCTTGATCTTGGGAACGCCCTCTCCGCGCTTCAGCGTGCCGAAATATTTCTGTACTAACTCGCGGGCCTTTTCCGGATCGAAATCCCCGACGACCGCCAGGCTCGCGTTGTTTGGCGCGTAATACAGTTTGAAAAAATTCCGCACGTCTTCGAGCTTCGCCGATTGAATATCCTGGTGCGAACCGATCACTTCGCCATAGTAAGGATGTTCTTTTGGAAAGAGTTGATGGAACAGTCCTTCTTCCACCACGCCATAAGGAGCATTTTCCACGCTCTGCCGCCGCTCGTTGCGCACCACGTCCTGCTGATTCGAAAGGTTGGCATGGTCCAGCTTGTCCGGCAAATAACCCATGCGGTCGGATTCCAGCCAAAGCGCCAGCTCCAGTTGATTCGAAGGCAGCGTTTCGAAATAATTCGTGCGGTCAAAATCCGTCGTGCCGTTGATATCCGAAGCGCCCGCCGCTTCCAGGTAATGAAAGTGCGAACTGCCCGGCACGTGCCGCGACCCTTCGAACATCATGTGTTCGAAAAGATGGGCAAAACCGGTGCGCCCCGGAAGTTCATTCGCCGGCCCAACGTGGTACCACAAATTCACCGCCACCAGCGGCAGCCGGTGATCTTCGGAGAGGATGACTTCCAACCCGTTGTCGAGCTTGTACTTTTCGAATTTCAATTGCGGCACTGCAAGCGGCGCCGGTTTGGCCGTTGCCGGCTTTGGCGGCGCTTGCGCGGCCGTTTTCACGGGTGCCTTCCCTGGAGCCTCTGCCGTCTGCGCGCGCAACGAATTCGCGAAAGCTAGCAAAGCAAGCAAACCAATCGACAATGCATTCCTACGAAGAAGCCTCATAGCGGTGTCCTCTCGATATGGTGAAACATGACAACTAGGCGACGGACGGAAGGCGCGGATGTCCTCAGTAGCCCGGCTGTTAGCTTACCTTGCTTCAGAATCAGTGCAAGTACTTTACATTTTTGAATCACGGCGAGGAGGCCGAGGCGGTTCGCACAACTGCTATCAAACCTCGTATACTGTCCCATTGATTCTTTGCACTTTGTAATTCGAATTATTTTTGAAAGCTTGTTGGTTCGCGAGGTCTACGCGTGTCCGCTTCGGTTCTGAAAACCACCGCCAATCTCAAATCACCGGAATTCGAAAAGAACACTCGCCGCATCGTTGATTTGCTGACAAGAATCAAGAACGAGGAAGAACAAATCCGCCAGGGAGGCGGCGCCAAGGCCATCGAATCGCAGCACAAAAAAGGCCGGCTCACTGCTCGCGAACGTGTCGCCAAGCTGATCGATCCGGCTTCGCAGTTTTTCGAGCTGGGAATTTACGCGGCTTACGAAATGTATGAAGAGTGGGGCGGCGCGCCTTGCGCCGGAACCATCACCGGACTCGCGAAAGTGTGCGGGCGCACCTTCATGGTTATCGCGAATGACGCGACCGTGAAAGCCGGCGCGTTTTTCCCGATGACCGCGAAGAAAGTGATACGCGCGCAAAACATTGCCATCGAAAATCGCATTCCCACTATTTATCTCGTCGATTCCGCGGGAGTATTTTTGCCGCTCCAGGAAGATGTTTTCCCGGATACCGATGATTTCGGCCGAGTCTTTCGAAACAATGCGGTGATGTCTGCAATGGGGATTTCGCAGATTACTGCGATTATGGGGATGTGCGTTGCCGGCGGCGCATACCTTCCGGTGATGTGCGACCACATTTTGATGACTGAAGGCTCAGGATTATTTTTGGCGGGACCCGCACTGGTGCAAGCCGCAATCGGACAGAAAACTTCAGCCGAAGATCTCGGCGGAGCAAAGATGCATGCGCAGATCAGCGGTACCGTGGATTTTCGTGAGCCGGATGATGACGCATGCATCACCCGCATTCGAAAGCTGGTCGACAAGATGGGAGCGCCAAACGCTTCGCCATTCAGCCATGTGAAATCGCGCGAGCCGCTCTATCCAGGCGACGACATTTACGGAATCTTTTCGAGCGACCCGGGCAAACAATACGACATGCGGGAAATCATCTCCCGGATAGTCGACGCGAGCGAATTCGAGGAATATCGCGCGGAGTATGGAGAAACTTTGCTTTGCGGTTACGCGCGCATCGGTGGCTGGGCTGTCGGTATCGTCGCGAACCAGAAAAAACACGTGCAAACGCTGGCGCGCGGCTCGGACCAGAAGCGCATCGAATTTGGCGGCGTGATTTATACCGAGTCCGCGGAAAAAGCGGCGCGCTTCATTCTCGATTGCAACCAGAACCGCATCCCGCTTGTTTTTCTCCACGACGTAAACGGCTTCATGGTCGGCAAAGACGCGGAGTGGAGCGGCATCATTCGCGCCGGCGCGAAGATGGTGAACGCGGTAGCGAATAGCGTCGTTCCAAAAATTACCGTGATTTGCGGCGGCAGCTTCGGCGCGGGCCACTACGCGATGTGCGGCAAAGCGTATGATCCGCGGTTTATTTTTGCCTGGCCCACGGCGCGCTACGCAGTAATGAGCGGCGACTCCGCCGCGGGCACGCTCGTCGAAATAAAATTGAAACAACTCGAGCGCGAAGGCAAAAAAGTCGACGAAAAACAAAAAAAAGAATTATACGAATCCGTCCGTGCCACCTACGAACACCAAACCGATCCGCGCTACGCCGCCGCGCGCCTCTGGGTCGACGCCATCATCGATCCCGCGCACACCCGCGACGCCTTGATCTGGGCGCTCGAAGCCGCCGCGCGCAATCCCGAAATCCGCGAATTTAAAACCGGCGTCTTGCAAACATGATTTCTCGTGGCTCCAAGTGGTTGATCGCTGGCTTTACGGCTGGGTTAGTCTCTTTTGTCGCATGGCAGATTCTTGCTTTCGGAATGTTGCGCAAACTGCAGAAAGTAAACCCACAAGACCTCCCGGCGCAATTCCCGGAACTCCTAAAGCAGAGTGCAATGCTCAAATATGGTCCGCTGCTACTGATTGTTTTCTATGTTGGATGTCTATTTGCAGTTCTTACGCTCATTTCGCTCATCCTAGACAACCGCCGTAAGAGATAGGGTCAATGTCACAACTGGCTAAACTTATCGAATGTCCGCGGGATGCGTGGCAGGGATTGCCGGAACAAATTCCCACGGAGTACAAGGCGGAGTATCTGAGGGAGCTTGTGCTTGCGGGCTTCAAGCATATTGACGCGGTGAGTTTTGTTTCGCCAAAACACGTGAAGCAGATGGCCGATAGTGAAGAAGTGATGGCAAAACTGAACGCTTCCCTTCCCGCCAATATGGAGCCGCCTGAAATTATCGGCATTGTCGTGAATGAGAAGGGACTCGAGCGGGCGCTCGCAACTCCGGGTGTGACTACGATTGGATACCCTTACTCTATTTCGGCATATTTTCGGCGGGCGAATGCGAACATGACGCGGGACGAATCGCGCTCGCTCGTAGAAAAATTGAAGAAAGAAACCGCTGCGGCAAACCGTGGCCTGTTGATTTATATTTCCATGGCGTTTGGAAATCCTTACGACGAGCCGTGGGGGCCGGAAATTGTGGCGGACACTTTGCAGTGGCTGAAGGATATTCGCGTGCGAACGGTTTCGCTGGCCGACACGGTGGGCAAGGCCTCGCCTCCACTCATCGGCGATTTGTATCGCAGCGTGAAGGATCACGTTGCCGGAATTGAATTAGGCGTGCATCTGCACAGCCGGCCGGAAAATGCGGAAGAAAAAATTCTCGCGGCGTACGAAGCTGGATGCCGGCGCTTCGACGGCGCGTTGACCGGGCTTGGCGGCTGCCCCTTTGCGGGAGACAATCTAGTCGGGAACATCGCGACGGAAGACGTTCTTGCCGCGCTGCGGAAAGCGGGCGCCGATCCAGGAATGGATTCGGCGCGACTGACCAAGGCGCTCGAAATGACGAATGAGATTCGCGCGAAGTATGCGCACGCACCACTTGTGAATTGAAAGGAGTCCCTGCTATGTATTCGACACTCCTTCTCGAAATGACGGGCAATCTCGCGACCATCACGCTGAACCGGCCGGAAAAGCGCAACGCCATCTCCACACAAATGATGGCGGAATTGCAAACGGCGCTGGATGAAATCGAAAAAAGCCACGCGCGCGTCGGGATTCTGACCGGGGCAAGCAAAGCATTTTGCGCAGGCATGGATTTGGACATGCTCGCGGCGATCGCGAAACAATCTCCGGCGGAGAATCAGGAAGACTCGCGGCGGATTGCCAAAATGTTTCGCCGCATCTGGAGTTATCCACGGCCGCTCATCGCGGCGGTAAACGGCGCGGCTTATGCCGGGGGCTGCGGCATCGCAACGCTCTGCGATTTCACTCTCGCGGTGCCGGAAGCAAAGTTCGGATACACGGAAGTGAAGATTGGCTTCCTCCCGGCGATTGTTTCCGTGTTTCTGACGCGGCAGATCGGAGAGAAGCGTGCGCGCGATCTATTGCTTACCGGCCGCATCATCGAAGCGGAGGAAGCGAAGGAATTCGGCCTGGTGTCGGAAATTGTTCCGGCGGAGCGCTTGATGGAACGTGCTCACGAACTTGCGAACCTGCTGATCGCCGCAAGCCCCAGCAGCCTCACTCGTTCCAAACACCTTCTGGTTTCCTCGGCGGCCGCGAGCGTGGATCACGATTTGGAACGCGCCATTCTGGAGAATGCGCGCATTCGCTGCACGCCCGATTTCCAGGAAGGACTCGCCTCCTTTCTGGAGAAACGCAAGCCAGTGTGGCAAAGCGAAACCAAAAAATAATGGGCATGCGAATGATTGAATATCACGACGCGATGGTGCGCGTGCGCTACGCAGAGACGGACCAGATGGGGGTGGTTTACCACGCGAATTACCTGGTGTGGTTCGAGGTTGGCCGCGTCGAACTGATGCGCGCGCTGGGCTTCGAGTACAAGCGCATGGAGTCTGAAGACGACTGCCGCATCGTGGTGGCCGACGCGCACTGCCGGTATCATCATTCGGCAATGTACGACGAAGTTCTGCGCATCCGGACACGCATCGCGGAGTCGCGAAACCGCCTTGTCAAGTTTTCCTACGAGGTCATTCGCGACGCCGACGGGAAAGTCCTGGCCAACGGAGAGACGACACATGTGATTTGCGGCAGCAACGGCCGCCCAAAGTTGCTGCCCAAGAAGTATGAAGCGGTATTCAATGCCATCGTCGCGCCGCAACCTGATCGGAGCAACGCATGAGCGTTGCACTGACCGGAAACGATCTCACTTTTCCGCAACTCTACGACGTGGCTCTCCGCTGCGAACAAGTCCAACTGACGGCTTCGGCAATCGAGCGGATGAATGCTTCGCGCGCGGTGGTCGAGCGCCTAGTGGCGTCGGGGGCAACGGCGTACGGGATCAACACAGGATTTGGGAAACTCGCTTCAGTGCGTATCTCCACAGAACAGGTGCGGCAACTGCAAGTGAATCTGGTGCGATCCCATGCTTGCGGCGTTGGCACACCGCTCAGCGAAGCGGAGACGCGCGCGATGATGCTGCTGCGCGCGAACGCGCTGGCGAAGGGATTGAGCGGGTTGCGGCCGCGGGTGGTTGAGACGCTTTGCCAGATGCTGAACGCCAAGGTGCATCCGGTGATTCCGTCGCAGGGTTCGGTGGGCGCTTCGGGTGACCTCGCGCCACTGGCGCATTTGGCGCAGGTATTGATTGGCGAAGGTTGCGCGACGCTTCGTGGAGAAGTTCTGTCCGGCGGCGAAGCCATGAAGCGCGCGGGGATTACAGCGGTCGCGTTGGAAGCGAAAGAGGGACTTTCGCTTCTGAACGGGACGCAGGGTATGCTGGCGCTGCTGAGCCTGGCTCTGCGTGAAGCGGATAATCTCGTGGACACCGCGGATGTGGCGGCTTCCCTTTCACTGGATGCGCTGCGCGGAAGTCCCGGCGCATTCGATGCGCGGATCATGCATGCGCGCGCGTATGCGGGGGCGGCGACGACGGCGCGGAATCTCGCGCACCTGAATGACGGCAGCCAGATTCGCGAATCACACCGCGCGTCGGAAAAAGATCCGCGCGTGCAGGATGCCTATAGCCTGCGTTGCACGCCGCAGGTACATGGAGCGGTGCGCGATTCGCTGGCGCAGGCAAGAGAAATGGCGGCAGTCGAACTGAACAGCGCGACGGATAATCCGCTCGTTTTTGTGCGGGACGCGAACAGCGGGGATATTATCAGCGGCGGAAATTTTCACGGGCAGCCGCTGGCGATGGCGGCGGATCAAGTGGCGATTGCAATTGCGACGCTCGGCGGAATCGTCGAGCGGCGGATCGAGCAGATGACGAATCCACTGACCAGCATGCTGCCAGCTTTCCTGACGCCGGAACCTGGGCTGAATTCAGGATTCATGATCGCGCAGGTGACGGCGGCGTCACTCACAAGCGAGAACAAGGCCCTATCCACGCCGCATTCCGTCGATTCCATTTCCACGAGCGGGAATCAGGAAGATTACGTTTCGATGGGAATGAGCGGTGCGCGACGATTGCAACGGATGCTGGATAATTTGCAGCACACCATCGCGATTGAACTGCTGTGCGCGTGTCAGGGGATCGATCTGTTGGCGCCGTTGCAGACTGGGACACTCGCCAGGAAAGCGTACGCGGCAGTTCGTGCGAAGTGCCCCAAGCTTGTTGAGGACAGAGCGTTGGCTCTGGAAATTAATCTAGTCACAACGCTGGTGGCCGATGGCGCGTTTTCCGCGCTGTTGCGGTGATCTCAACACAGAGTGCACAGAGTTCACGGAGAAAGATCAGAAAATCCAGCACGGCTGGTTAACCATAACAGGGGTACCCCCTATGTTTTTCATAAGTGTTGCATCTAAAGGACTTGGGGTTCATGTAAGTGGTTTAGAATCAACACTTGTGGGCACTCACGTAAGTGTTGATTCTAAAGGGAGTTAGGGTCGCTTATTTTAGTCAATTCACCAGTGTTGATTCTAAATGACTTACACGCTTATCCAAGTTTGAAGGGAGCGAGGGCACCGCGCAGAAAGCGCATGGTGCGGCAGAGGTCTCCGCTCCGGGAGGGCAACGCCGCGCGTCGAAATAAGTCTCCTGCGACAGGCAAGCCCCGCCTCTGGCATGTCAATGAAACCTCATGCCAATCGGGAGATTGGCCTTCCCGGACAGAATTGCTGGGGAACTGTGGAAATAAAAAAGCGGCAGACAAGCTGCCGCGGTTGGAGAAATTCCACATTTTTTCCTGTTAAGCATCGTAGCAAAAACAGCTGTGGGCAGTCAAGAAATTTTCCTGTCGCGCCAAACTATTCCAAAGCCGATTGGATGTCAGTCTGGCGAAAATCTTCGCCTTTGAAGAGAAGGGATTCGCCAGTGGCCTTAGCGAGGGCGTAGGAGAAGCAGTCGCCAAAGTTCAGGCCAGCGGGATGGCGGCCTTTGCCGTAGTCGGAATAGGCTTGGCGGGCCAGAAGCGCTTGCTCTTCCGTGACGGCCTCAATCACGATCCGAGCTTGGCGAAAGAGAGCATCGCAATGACGGATAGCGGCGTCGCCAGCGCGCGATTCTAGCAGGATTGAGACTTCGACGAAGCTAGCTGCTGAAATCCTGCATGCATGCGCATCCGCTAAGGCGTTCTCAAAAATCTCGAAACCGGGTTCACGAAAAAGAATAGCCAGAACGGCCGAAGAATCCAGAATCATTTCGGGAGGCCGCGCTCATCGTAGAGAAACTCCGCATGGTCAATTGGTGGGCCCTTCAGAATCTCAGCAGAGCGCTCACTAATGGCATGGATTGCAGCCAACATTGCATCGCGTTTGCGGCGGCGGCGGACGGCTTCGAGGCGCTCGCGGATCGCCTGAATGACGGCGGCGGTCATGGATTCGCCGGTCTCGCGGGCTAACTGCTGGGCGAGCTTGTGGGCTTCTGGGTCTTTAATGTTGAGACTCATGAATCTACCATACTAGATTTGCGTCTACCTGTCTAGAAAAGGCGACTGGCATCTACGCTTCAACGCCTACCTTCTCGCGCTCCGGAGGAAATGGTTCAGGGCTAACGTACTTGAGGAGCGATGCAATCCCTAGGAAGCTCATCTCGCGGACCGGCGTGGCCAGCTCAGGAATTCGTCAAGGCTGTCGGCGACGACTCCACCGTGGGAACCGCCGCCGTCATAGTCGAGGAAGACCACGGGAGAGTCTTTTGCCCTCTGGTCGGCGGCGGCGATCCAGTACCAAGAATCGCGGCCGGTGGTAGCAAAGCAAAACCCGGGCCCCAACTCCTCTTCGTAGGGCAATTCGTTCAGGGCCTCGGTGTCGAGAGGCTCGAAACAATAGACCGGCCAACGTTCCGGCCGCCAGCGTTTCTTGCCAGGCTTTTCGAGTTCGAAGCCGGCGGACTGGATGGCGGTTCTGTCCCGGTACAACTGGAGAAGTCTTTCCGGCAGAAGTTTGCCTAGTTCGCGTTCGACGGCGTCTGGTTGGGGATTCAGCAAACGGCGCAGATAGGAATCGTACGTGGCCTTGATTTGATCGGGAGTTGGGCGGGAGCGGAATCTTACGATGGCGCGGCGAATTCCCGTGGCGATGATGAGCAGCGCTGCGGCAAATACGAGAGGGCCGAAGACTAAGAGCGGAAGCTTGTCCACCCCCTAATGATACTGTATCGCTGACCGGCCATGCCGGTGGCTCCGAAGAGGCTGACATTTATGTGGTTAGCGAGGCAGGGTCGCGAAGGAAAGGATTAACGACGAGCAGGCCGTCAAAATCCTGGCCGGGCTGCAGATCCTCGGTGAGAAGAAAACGGCAGGAAGCAGACTTCGCAGCAGCGACGATGAGCGAATCCCAGAAGGAGAGCTGATAGCGGTCCTGAATTTTCCAGCTGCGGTTCAAAGTTTCCCCACTGACGGGCACTGGATTCCATACCAGCAGATCGCGGACCTCGGCACGAGCCTCTTCACGGGCTGCCGCGCTCTTTTGGCTAACCTTTGAGTAAAACTCCTGGAGCACCTGAAAGCTGATACGGCCATTGCCGTTGGCCCACAAGTCAGCCAGCCAAGATTGCGCGGCTTGCTGCTTTTTGGGATCTGCCAAATCAACCGCATAAATGAAAACATTGGTATCAACGAAAACGGGCCCGGTCATGGACCTCCTCACGTGATAGATAGCGACCGTCTGTTTTCAGGAAAGGTTTGCGAGCCAAGGCGCGTCGCTTAGCTGCCTCGTATTCGTCGCTTTGCTTCATGCGCTCCTTCAGCAGGTTGGCGAGGAAGCGTGAGACGCTGACTTCGTTGGTAGCGGCTTGAATGCGCGTCCAGCGGGCGACAGATTCTTCAAGCGTGATGGTGATATTGCGGAGTCGGGTCTTCATAGCACGAATATAGTGCAACACGGACTCCGTGTCAACTAAATGGACCGAGAAATGGCTGCTTGCTAGGCAAGGGACTGTAGGAAGAAGGAGAGCATGCGGTAGCCGGCGATGTAGGAGAAGGGGGCGAGTTCGAGGGAGTAGTGGCCGCAGGGGAGTTCAAGGGTGCGAGGGTCGGCGCCGTGGCGGCGGAGAGAGTCAAGCATCTGGCGGGTGAGTTCCGGGAGCATGGTGGGGTCGTATTTGCCGTAGACCATGAAGCAGTTGCGGCCGGCGCCCATGCCGCGCTCGACATAGGGCATGGGGCTGATGGGGGCCCAGTATTCGCGAAGCTCGTCGACCGTGACGTGGTTGCGAAGACCTTCCCAGACATGATTGGTGGTCATGCCCTGGCTGATGACGTCGGCGTAGTACGTGGAGACGTGGAAGAAGCCGCCAGCGCGCACGCGCTCGTCGTGAACGAGAGTGATGTAGCCGACGGAAGAGCCGATGCTGGTGCCGAGGATGCCGAGCTTGGAGTAGCCCTGCTGCGCGAGCCAGTGGAGGCAGCGGCGGGCGTCCTGGACGGCCTGGCGGTTGGCCTGAAGGGTCAGGCCAATGTTGGGGCCGCAGATTTGGTCGGCGCGTTCGTGGCCGCGGGCCATGCGGCGGTCATGATAGGGCATGCTCATTTTTAGGACCGTGATGCCGAGGCGCTGGATCCAACGGCAGAGGCCATTCTGGCCGTGCCATTTGGCGTTCCAGTTGGGGAGGACGAGGACGGCGGGGCCGTTCTTTTTCACGTGCGAACGCAAAGCGTTCGACATGGCAGGAAAGAGCCGGGCGTGGACGGTGTTGTTTTCCGGCCAGGGAGATTCGATGGAACTGGTGAAGGTGAGGACGTTTTCGCGATCGAGGCGGTAATCGGAGGCAGGCGAGGCGGCGTACCATTCCCGGCTCGATTCGATGGCTTTGCGAGCATATTCGCGGAGGAATGCGGCGGGATTGGGCTCAGCGGGTGAGCCGCCGATATGCTCGAGGCCCCAGTGGAAGGGCTGGACGCGGCGATTGTCGTCGGTGGTCCAGCGGCGGTGCTCGTAGCGGCGGATTTTGCGTTCGAGCCAGAGCATGAGAAGAGTCGACAGTCAACAGTTTACAGTCCAAGGCAGGAGAAGAAAAGAAAGGGAAAAAGATAACGCAGAGACGCAGAGAACACAGAGATTCGCGGAGGAGGATAGGAAAGAGTTAAGCATCGGGCACGGGAGGATGGGTGATGGATTGAGGCGGCGGGATGAGTGTGGCAGATTGAGAGGAGCGGCCGCGGAGTGGCCGGGCAAACCGTGGTCATCATCTCCGTCTTCTTCTTTCTATTTGGGATTATCGTAGGGAGCTTCCTGAATGTCTGCATAACGCGGATTCCGGAGGAGATCTCCATCGTTTCGCCGGGGTCACGTTGCCCGAAGTGCGAAACGCCAATCAAGCCGTATGACAACGTGCCAGTGTTTGGGTGGCTTTGGCTGCGGGGAAAATGCCGGGCCTGCGGGCTTCCGATTTCACCAATGTACCCGCTGATTGAGCTGGCGACAGGATTGCTGTTTGTGGCGGCGTTTGTGGAGTTCGGCGTCACGCAGGCGACAGTGAAATGGTTGTTTTTCACGTGCCTGCTATTGATTCTGACGGTGACGGATTTGCGTGTGCGGCTGCTGCCGGACGTGGTCAATTGGCCGGGCTTTGCGGCAGGACTCATGTTTTCAGCGTTTGTGCCGCCGGATCATGGGTTGGCAGCGGCTCTCATGGGAAGATTCCTGCAAGTGCGATTGCCGGGGTTCGCAGCAGGAATTCTTGACGGGATTCTTGGCGCGGCTTTTGGAAGCTTTTTGCTCTGGGGCATGGCGGCTGGATACAAAGCGGTGCGCGGCCGCGAAGGCATGGGCATGGGCGACGTGAAAATGATGGCCATGATCGGAGCGTTTCTCGGGTTACGGGGAACTTTTCTGACGCTTCTGGTGGGGAGTCTGCTGGGCAGCGCGATCGGGATCGGGCTTATCGTGGCTCTGTACATGCTGGGTTGGAGGAGCGACGTAGCGAAACGCGCGAGCCGCCGGGGACTGGGGACGCAGCGTCAATTGCAATGGGCGATTGCGAGGCAGTACCAGTTGCCGCTGGGGACGTTTCTGGGGATTGGCGCGCTGGGAATCGTGTATGGCGGACCGGTGATCGCGACGCAGTGGCCGATTTTGAGGGGAATTGTCAGTTAACGAGGAGAGTCAGCCGTCGATTGCTTAAAGTAAGTCGAGGAAGGAAGAATCGGAAAAAAGAAAAAAAGAAAACGCAGAGACGCGGAGAGCCGCAGAGACGCGCAAAGGAAAAAAGAGAAGAGGCAAAGGACAGGACTGATGTTCGCAACGCTGCAAAACGCAAACAACACGCAGCACCTTTGGATGATTGCCGCGGGACTGGGAGTTGTGTTCCTGGTGGTCGCAGGGCTGGTGGTGTTTCTGATGCGGAGGTTTTTTCGGCGCACGCGGGAGGAGAAAGAATTCAAAACGGGCGCGCCGCGAACCGAGAATCCTTCGGCGTTCATGGCGGCCTCGATGCAAGGGGTCATTCAGCAACTGCGCGAACAGGAAAAGGAACTGGAACGACTGCATCGCATCGAGAAAGAGCGCGCGGAGCAGACGGAGCGGCTGAGCGAAGAAGTAACGAAAAACATGCCGGCGGGTCTGGTGGTGGTGAACGCCACGGGAATTATTTCCAGCTCGAATCCGGCGGCAGAGCAGGTGCTGGGAATTCGCGGGCTGGGATTCCGGCGCTACAGCGAGGCGCTGGGGTCGACCTCGGAAATGACGAAGCTGATTGCGGAGTGCCTTTCGAGCGGGAAAATAT
>WNFC01014920.1_pt1 | contig 16231 bp, 13 predicted proteins | sample 5400541 | NCBI WGS metagenome assembly WNFC01 (sample SAMN13153342, study PRJNA577476) | soil metagenome | isolation source: 120 cm saprolite under Douglas fir tree site 2 hole 2 replicate 1 | place: USA:California | collected 2015-04-18
TCAACCCCAACAACAGGTGAATGCCGTAGAGGAGCTTCGCGTACTTCTTCGTAATGAAATGCTCAAAGGAGAAATCCAGCAAGCGTTCGAAAAAACCTTTGTCCTCGCTCATGTGCCTCGCCTCTAAAACGTGAGAAGTTTCAGACATATTTTCACCTCCAAAGTGTCCTTTCCGGCCCATCGGTTCGCTTTTCTTAAGTTTCGCACCAAAATGCATCTCGTTGCCAGTGTCCGCGCTGGCGTTGCTGAATCCGCAACGTTCCAGGCGGTTCCGGAAGCGACGGCAGTTTGAGCGGGCATGAACTCAATTTGATCGCGCGCTAGCCTTGGCTTTGCTTTTTAGGTGCTTGGCGAGCTTTTCGATTTCTTCGGTCTTCTTGTACATGGGTGGCCCCCCGTTAGGAAGAGGATGAGACTGCAAATAGTATAGAGAGTTTTTAGCGTGCGCGTCGCCGACACTTGGAAATTACCGGCGCGTGGCTTTTTTGCCGCCTGCCATGCGTGCCAAGGCCCGGGAGTATTCGGCGATGGTCTTGGGAATTGCGCGGTTGTGGACGAACTGGCCTTTCCGGCGGCATTCGATGAGACTGGCATCGGAGAGAATTTTGAGGTGGTGGGAGACAGTGGCAGGAGTGACGCCACGGAGGGCCACCAGCTCGCAGCAGACCATCTCTTTTTTGAAGGAAATGGCCTCAAAAATCATGAGGCGGGTGGCGTCCGCCAAAGCCTTTGAAATCTTCTCGATACGGGTGCGTTCCATGGTTGCGGGATCCAGTTTAGCCGAGTCCGCGGGCGACAGGTACAAATAACGCAGCTGCGGCTGCTCCTGGATGTTTGATGCAACCGAATACTTAGACGTTCATCTAAATATAAAACTTGGCGCGGCCAGGTCAGAAGGCGATTTGGAAACTGGAGAGGACCAAATGAAGAGACTGGAAGGAAAAGTGGCGGTGGTAACCGGAGGGAACAGCGGTATCGGGCTTGCGGCGGCGAAGCGGCTACAGGAAGAAGGCGCGCGAGTAGCCATCTCGGGGCGCAACGCCAAGACACTGGAAGATGCAGTGAAGACAATTGGGAATGGCGTGCTGGCGGTGCAGTCCGACGTGGCTAAGCCGGCCGATCTGGACAAGTTGTACGCGGCCGTTTCCAAGAAGTTCGGAAAAATCGATGTGCTGTTTGTTAACGCGGGGATTTACAAATTTGTGCCGTTTGAGGCCACAACCGAAGGCTTGTATGACGAGTTGTTCGACATCAATACCAAAGGCGCGTACTTCACGATTCAGAAGGCGCTGCCGTTTCTAAACGATGGCGCATCAATCATCTTGAATACTTCGCTCGCCGGCGAAACGGGAGTGGTCAACGGAACGGTCTATGCCGCTACGAAAGCCGCGTTGCGGTCATTCACGAGATCGATCGCGGCCGAGTTAGTCGGGCGCGGAATCCGCGTGAACGCCGTCAGCCCGGGACCGATCAACACGCCGGAAGGTTTTGCGCGCACGGGGCTGTCGAAAGAAGCGATGGAGGAATTCGCGAACGGCATCGTGAGCCGTGTGCCGATGAAGCGCATCGGCCAACCTGACGAAATCGCGGGCGCAGTCGCGTTTCTTGCGTCATCCGACGCGTCGTACATGACGGGGGCGGAGATTCCGGTTGACGGCGGGTTTGGGCAAATCTAAGCCACGGCTCGACGGAGAGGACACACTGTCCTCTCCGCTCTGCGCCTGCCCTTGAGGCCCACCTGCGGCAGGCAGGCTCAGGGTAAACAAGACGCTGGCGTTACCGTCCCTCGTCGCGACCGCTCGATGGATCGGGCGTGGTGGCGGAGTCTAGGTCCAGAAACCAGACGTGCTTGATATCGCCTGGCGTATAGCAATTGCCGTCAACATGATAGGTGGCGGCGCAGCGCGCGGTGAATTCTTTGCGGCGCGGCGACTGCGCGAACTGCCAGACGGCGGCGTAAGGGATGCCGCTGGCGGATGGGGATGGCGGATTGTGCGGGACGACGCAACCGGGTGCGGGCGGGCAGGCGTCGTCGTAGACAAAGTAGGTGAGGTCGCGCTTGCCGAGGTTGTTGCGAATGTCGTCGGACGTGATGATGGTCACGCCGTTACCTTCGTTGACGGGCATTCCTGAGCAATAGACACCAGCGCGATAGCCGGCGCGGGCGAGCGCATCGACCCAAGCGCGCAAGTAGACGTGATACTTGGCGGGCAAACGGCCACCTTCTTCGATATCCAGAAAAATAATCGCGTGGGATGGAAAGCCTTCCCCTTTTGCCGTTGCGGCGGCGTTTGCTGCGTCCGCGGTTGCCCTGTTGCCGGCTGGCGACGAAGATTTGAGTTCGCCGCTTTGCGGGCCACGATAGAGGAGCAGGAAACCGAATTTCTGCAATTGCAGGAGGTGGCGTTTGCCGACCCAGGTGTTTCGCTTGGCTCCGAGCGGAGGGCTGAGCCAGTAGCCGGCGAAGGAAAATGTTTTGTGCAGAATGGGGAGGGCGGCGTCGCCCGGGTAGGTGTTGAGATCGAAGCCAAGATACGCGCCGGCGAGGGCTCGGGATTCAGATTCAGCGATTGGGGCCTCAAAGTCGCGGAGAAACTGCGCGCTGGCCATCAGAAGAAAAGAAACCATTGGAAACACGCAGGCGCGGTGCATGGATTCAATCTACCTTACGAGGTTAGTCTGCGTTGATCGAAGTTGAAGAAATCAGGGCGAAGAGCCATCTGTGGAAGGAAGAATCATGGTCGGATGGCGCCGGGAGGTCGGATCTATACACACTTATGAGAGTCAGCGGACTATTTCCGTAGAGGCGCTGGGCAAATAACGTGCAAGCAGTCCGGTCAATTCGTCGGGGCGGATAGGCTTCGTAAGGTAGTCGTCCATGCCAGCCGCCAGGCAGCGTTCCCGGTCGCCGACCATGGCGTGAGCGGTCATGGCGATGACGGGCAAATGTTTGCCAGACCGTTTTTCCTTGTCCCGGATTGCGGCTGTCGCTTCGAGACCGTCCATCTCGGGCATCTGAACGTCCATAAATACCAAGTCAAACGATTGTCTTTCCAGAACCGCCAGCGCTTCTTTGCCGTTTCCGCCACTGTCACGCTATGCCCGCGCTTCTCCAGTAGCCGGGCCGCCAGTACCTGGTTTACGGCGTTATCCTCGACCAGCAGGATGCGCAGGTGATTGCTAATCTCGCGGAGGGAGTGGCGCGTAACCAGGGCAGGCGAAGTTTCTTTTGTTGGTCTTGTTCCCAATGCGGTCAAAATGGCGTCTAATAGCTCGTCCTGCCGAACGGGCTTGGTCAGATAGGCGGCGACTCCGAGGTCACGACAACGTTTGGCGTCTCCGCGTTGGCCGGCGGAACTTAACATCATGATTGTGGCAGTCTTCCAGTCCGGGTTCCTCTTTATACACTCGGCCAATGCAAATCCGTCCATCTCGGGCATCTGGGCGTCGAGCAGAATGAGCGGGTAAATCCTTCCCAAGCCTTGTGCTTCTCTTAGGGCAGTTATCGCTCTTGCCCCACTTTCAACTGCCGTGGGATTAGTGTGCCAGTTGGTGAGCATCTTTAACAAAATTTGCCGGTTTGTCGCATTGTCGTCTACGACCAGCACGCGCATACCACGCAAAGTTACTGGATCTCTGGGCACTATGGTTCTGGCGGGACTCTTCTGCAAGGCAAAGTGCGCGGTGAAATGGAAACGGCTGCCTTGGCCCAGCTCACTTTCCACCCAGATTCGTCCGTGCATGAATCCTACCAGCCGAGCGGAAATGATCAGGCCTAAGCCCGTGCCGCCATAGGTGCGGCTCATGGATCCGTCGGCCTGTGTGAAAGCCTCGAAGATCGCCATTTGCTTCTCGGCGGGAATTCCGATACCCGTGTCTGCGATTGTAAAATGGAGTTGGATGTCGTCCTTGGTCCGCGAGTCTGCCTGGACGTAAACAATCACTTCACCCTTCTCGGTGAACTTGATGGCGTTGCCCACCAGATTCACGATGATTTGCCGCAAGCGCCCGGGATCGCCGACGAGTGCGTCCGGGACGTCGGGTTGAATGTCGTAGGCGAGTTCCAGCCCTTTCTGGTGGGCACGAAGGCTCAGTGTTTTCATGGTATCACCAAGGCTGTCGCCCAAATTGAAATCGATGGCGTCGATTTCCAGCTTCCCCGCTTCGATTTTGGAATAATCCAGGATGTCATTGATCAAAGAGAGCAAGGCGTCGGCGGACAATTTCGCCATGTTCAAGTACTCGCGTTGTTCGGAGTCCAGTTCTGTGTCGAGAACCAACTCCGTCATGCCCATGATTCCATTCATGGGCGTGCGAATTTCATGGCTCATGTTGGCAAGGAACTCGCTCTTGGCGCGGCTGGAGGCTTCTGCGGCCTCCTTCGCCTGCTGCATGGCTTCTTCCGCGCGCTTACGGGCGGAAATGTCCTGGTAAATGACCAAGGAGCCCACCAATTCGGCACTCACCACCAAGCCCACGGTGTGAAGTTCCAAGCTTCGGTCTTTCCGCTGGCGGCGTGTCACCAAGCTGACGGGTTTATCGCTGCGTGCCTGAAGAGAAATGGCGCGGGCTTCCAATAACAAATCTCCATCGGCAAGCAGCTCATCCACTGGTTTCCCGATCACTTCCTGACGGGTGTACTGAAAGAGGTGTTCAAACGCAGGATTGCACAGTTGCACTTTTTGTTGGGAATCCAAAACCATGATGGCGAGCGGGCTATTTTCGATGAGCGCTTTGAGATACGAAGTCCGCTCTTCGACTCTTTTCTCGAGATCATCATGCGCTTTTTGTATGACGGCATCGCGCTGTTGGATGCGGTCGAGCATGCTGTTGAACTCGTCAAACAAGATTCCGATTTCGTCATGGCTTCGCTTAATCGCCCGGATAGAATAGTTTTGATGCGCGGAGACGGAGGACGCGGTTTCCGCCAACTCGCGGATCGGTCCGGAAATAACGCGCTGCAGCCGGTAAGACAGCAGGTAGGCAATGGCCAGCGAACCCAGTAGAACGACGAAATCGATCATCACGAATCGACGCAACCGCTCGTGAAGGTCCCGCAGGTCTGCTTCAATGTAAATCCTGCCGATGGAATCACCGTTCAAGACGATGTTCTGGAACAAAACCATGCTTTCTGCGACGACCGCGCTTCCGTTAATTTGCGCTGGAGGAGGAGAGAAACCGGCTTGAGCGGGGTCACGGCTGTATATCGCGAAGACTTTGCCAGCGGAGTCGTAAATGCAGGCGTGAATGACGGGCGGCTTGGCCTGCAAAGCACTCAGGATCTCCTGCGCCGATCCGGAGTCGTGGAAAGTAAGCGCGGCGGTACTGTTCGAGCCGATCATTTTCGCGGAGGCAATCAGATCAGCCGTTTTCGCGCGGAGGAAAGTGGTCCGATCGTAGATGGTGAATGCCGCGGAGGCCACGACCAAGGCCACGCCACAGGCGACTATGACAATCCCTTGCAGCTTATGACGGATGGATAGGTCTCGGAACAACGACATTTTCAGCTCCCCTTTGGATGACCGCTGTCGTGGACGATTCTGGCCAATGCGAGCAGCTTGGAACTGGCTTGCAGGCGAGCCCTTTGAATCGCGTCGACGTTGATGGCAAAGCGCAACTTGTTATTTTCAAGAAAGAATTGAACGGCGCCGCCGCGCTCCGCGAAATCCGCGCTCTCGCCGACTACCAGCGCGCTCGCCCCCTTCAAACTGTTTAATATTTCTGGCAGTTGCCTTTCTTCTCTTCCGCTAACGAAAACGAGCTGGCATGCCTTCAATTCCGAAAGGTCATTGATTCGCTCGGCCAGGAGTCCACGATTGTTGATTGCTTTTTCGCGGATGACTTCCTCGAGGGCGCTGCCAAAAGGGTCATGCCGGAACACGCAGAGATTGATCGGAGTTTTTTCATTCGGAAATGCGTCCCGGGGCCATTCGATGAATTTCGCGAAATTGAAGAGGAAGGCGGCTTTAACCTGGTACTCGACCGAGGGAGTGGCCTGCGGGCGGATGGGAATCGCGCCAGCTAACGCCAGGAGAACCGTTGTGCAGAGCGGGATGCGAAAGTGGGCAGCCCTCATCCATCGGCTTTCTCGCGTCGTGCGCCGCAAGCTTTCTCGTAATTGGCTCGTGGGGTTCAAAGCGATTGGCCCAGCGATTCAGAAGTACCAAGTGAGCTTGGCGTAGGCGCTGCGCTTGACCTGTGAAGAATTGACGCCCTGGAATTCATCGTTGAATTCCACATGATGATCCCTGAGCAAGTTCTGACCCGTAAGACTCAATTCCACTCGTTCCGCGAGCTTCCAGGTCAATTGCGTGTCGAGCCGCGTATAGGAAGCGATAAATTGCGCTGGCAAGCGCCCAACAAAATAGGCGCTCGCGTCCCAGGCCAAGCCACCGGACAGTTCAAGGTGGGACCGCAGTTGCGCCTGGTGTCCGGGGTTTGAGCCCTGCGCGTCCGCCACGCTGGTTGAGCCCAGATCGGTGGGATCCGCATGCAGATGCATTTCCAGAAAGGAATAGCCGGGGCTGAGTGTCCATCGATTTGTTAGTTTCCATTTGGCCCAGGCCTCGATGCCCTCGGTAGTGCCGTACATTTCGTGGCGCAGCGAGAGCGGGATAATCAGGAGGGGCGGGACGGAGGTCGGGTCGAAGAATGGCGGAAGAAGCTCTGAACTTTCCAGGCCGTGGTAATTGTTGAAAAATATCGTAAGGTCGAAAGAAAGCCGGTCCGTGGGCTGCGCCCGATAACCCAGCTCGTACGCGATAACGTGCTCCGACTCCATGTTCGGATTGCCGAGCAAGGCTACTTCCGCGGGCCCGGGCAATGCCGCCAGCGCCGCATCCAGGCCGGTATCTCGTCGCGTGGGCGGGCGACTCGCGCGCGAAACGGCGGCCCAGAACGTTCGGCGACTGCTCGGAGTCCAAGCCAAGCGGGCGCTGGGCTCAACGTCGAAACCGCTAAAATAGTTGTTCTCGAATTTCGATCCAAGGTATAAGGTCACGCGATTAGGCTTTAGCGTGATTTGGTCTTGCACGAAGGCGTTGAACAACTGTCCAGAGTGGTTGGGGGGAATGAAAGCCTGGTCAATGGTGCCCTCGGTTCGATCGGCGGTATGGCGATATCCTGCACCCCAAATAAGATCGTGACGCGCAGCGAGCACGATGTGGTTCTGGAAATCGAAATCAAAGGTATCGCGAACTTCATCGGATTGTGGACCGTCTCTGGTGTATTTGTCGAAATAAACCTGCAGTGTCGTATCGCAGCGGCTTGAAAAAATGTGACTCCACCGGCCTAGTACGTTTCCTCCCGATAATGCGGCGAGCCTCTGTACGTTTATGTTGTCGGGAGGGGTGAAGACGGAATGTATGATCGTCGCGCCTTCGTTCCCGGTATAGATGTCTCCTTGCGTTGTCAGGAAGTTTTTCCCGGACAGGTTCGTGTCCATGCGAAAACCGCTATGCAGCAGATGCCAACCATCATCCGCGTCCTTCCCGATCAAATCGGGGAAATGGTCGTTGTTCAGGTACTTCGGGAAGACTCGATAGGTGATGCCCTCCTTGATTTTCCCGCCGTACTGCAGCGTGCCGAATCCCTGTGCCTCCGCCGCCGGTCAGCAAGCCGCCCGGCGTGTCTGCGGCCGTTTTCGTAATGATGTTGATGACGCCGTTCACGGCGTTGGCGCCCCATACAGTTCCGCCAGGTCCGCGAATCACCTCAATGCGCTCAAGGTCCTCCAGCGGCACGTCTTGGGTGTCCCAGTAAACGCCGCCGAAGAGTGGCGTATAAACAGCCCGGCCATCGATCAAGACAAGCAATTTGTTGGCGAACTGTAAATTGAAGCCGCGCGCTGATATGGCCCATGTATTTGCATTGATCTGAGCTACATCCAATCCGGGAACCATACGCAGCAGGTCGGGAATGTTTGTGGCGCCGGAACGGCGGATGGCTTCCGGAGTGATGACGAAAATCGCGGCGGCCACGCTGGAGAGCTTCTGTTCCTTCTTCGAGACCGAAGTCACCTCCATGTTCATCAGGTCTTCGATGCTTTTTTCCGCCAGGTCTTTTGGTTTCTCCTGGGGGTAAGCGGGGATCGCCGTCAGTAGGGCGACCACCAAGCCGAGATGGCAACGCTTTAGCGCCTTATGGATTTCAGACTTGGGCACTGCTGGCACGGAGCGGTGCGCATTATGGATGGCTTCCAAACGAACGATCATTCCTCGACCTCCCCCAGGGTGGACTCCGGCAAGTGGGCAAGCGAAAAAGCAAGCCCCGCCGCGGTCATAAGAACAGCCACTTGCAGTCGTTTACGGCTTTTCGGGGAAGGGGAGTTACTCCAAGAAGATCACAGCGTCAGAACAAATACTAAAGCGGTGAATCGAGAGGGATCCGAGCCTCGCCTTTGCAAGAGCGCCCACCTCAATTCTGCTGCATGTCGTGAAGAGCGCAGGTGGGGAAAATTTCGTGAATGTCTTATGAGTTAAACAAGGATGGGGACAAACTGGTGCCCGGGGTGGGAGTCGAACCCACATGAGGAAAAATCCCCGGAGGATTTTAAGTCCTCAGCGTCTGCCATTCCGCCACCCGGGCGCTGGCAGTACAAACTTAGCGAATCGAAAGAGTTAGTGCAATACTGGTGCGGGGCCGCGGATTCGCGCGAAATCCAGCTCCGCCGGCTGGCGGAAGTATTGGCGGGCTATGAGCGAAAGAGTAGTACTGATCACGGGGGCAAAAGGGGGCCTGGGCCTCTTTGTGACACAGCGTTTCGTGGCGACGGGTGCGACGGTTGTCGGGGCATCGCGTAGCATCGCGCAGGAAGATTTCCCGGTGGCGAATTTCGCGGCGCTGCCGGTGGACTTCACGCGAGCAGCCGCGGTTCATGGCGCGATCAATTCGGTGATCGACCGCTACGGCAGGCTCGACGTGCTGGTACACGTGGTGGGCGGCTTTGCGGGCGGAATGTCCGTGGCGGAAACCGATGACGCCACTTGGGAGGAGATGCGCGACCTGAATCTTACTTCCGCGTTTTACGTTTTGCGGGCGGCCATTCCGCACCTGCGGAAATCCGGCGCGGGCCGCATTGTCGCCATCGGCAGCCTTACCGCGGCTGAGCCGCACGCGGGTCTTGGTGCTTACGTCGCATTCAAGTCCGCGCTCGCCAGTCTTGTTCGCACGGTGGCGCTGGAAAACAAGGACGCGGGACTCACCGCCAACGTGGTTCTTCCCGGCACGATGGACACGCCCGCAAACCGCAAAGCCATGCCCGGGGCGGATTTTTCGAAGTGGCTGAAGCCCGCCGATGTCGCCGATTTGGTTCTGTGGCTCGCCGATGAGCGCGCAGGACACATCACCGGAACGGTCATCCCAATTGATGGCGCAAACCCTTGAGATAAAGCCCCGGCTTGGGCCGGAAACCGCTCTGACGGCTCGGCCCTCCACACCCGTATCATGTTCTTAGTAAAAGAGATATTGCCCTGCGCGGGGCAAAAGAATATGCTCTTGGGCACCATGAAAAACCCACGTTCGAGGGCATCGTCGAGGACCAATCGCGCCTTCTTTCGGTGTCGACAAACCGCATTCGCCGCGCTTATTTTATGCGCCATTTTTGCTCCCGCAAGCTTCGCTCAGGAGGCGGGAGCGAAAGAAGCGGGGCTGCGGCAAATTCGAAGCTACATAGCTGCTGGGTGGGACACGCTGACGCGCTCGCTGAACGATTGCAAGGTGATTGTCGATCCGAAATTGGCAGCCGCTTCGGTACTCTACCTTCCCGCGGATTTCGATGCGCCGGCGGACGTGCAGGAGATGCAAAAACGGTGCGGCGTGCAGGTCAAGCACTTGCCGCAAGTGATTCACAAGCTTGGCGAGGTAGACACGAGCAATCTGGAGCCGCCGGGTTTGTTGTATCTGAACAACGAGTACGTGGTTCCGGGTGGAAGATTCAACGAGATGTATGGATGGGACAGCTACTTCATCGTTCGTGGCCTGGTGGAAGACAAAAGGATCGAGCTTGCGCGCGGGATGGTGGAGAATTTTTTCTTTGAGATCGAGCATTACGGCGCGGTGCTGAACGCCAATCGTACGTATTACCTGACGCGCTCGCAGCCGCCGTTTCTCACCTCCATGATTCTGTCCGTTTATGATGCGCAGAAGGGCGCGGGGAAAGAAGATCGCGCGTGGCTGGAGCGCGCGTATGCGTATGCGGCGAGAGATTACGGACTGTGGACGCGCGAGCCACACCTGGCCGGGATGACCGGACTCTCGCGCTACTACGATTTTGGAAATGGGCCCGCGCCGGAGAGCGTAAAGGACGAGACGGGGCATTATCGGCAAGTGGCGGCGTTTTTTCTCGGACAGCAGCAAGACGTGTGGCGCGACTACCTTGTTCCCCAAAAGCCGGATGAGTCGCATGTAGGGCCGCTGTTTGCGCTGCAGGTGTGTGATTCCTCCAAAGCTATGGCACAGGCGGCGTGCGATTCCGCGGGCGTGGCTTCGCTGAGCGCAGACTATTACAAGGGCGACCGCGCGATGCGGGAATCGGGATACGACGTTTCGTTTCGCTTCGGACCGCATGGCGCAAGGACGCACCACTTCGCGCCCGTGTGCTTGAACAGCCTGCTCTACAAGGCGGAGAAGGATTTGGAGCGGATGAGCGGGATGCTGGGGCGCCCGGCTGACGCGGAACAATGGCGAACGCGGGCGGAGGCGCGCAAGGAGAGAATTCAGAAATACCTCTGGGATAGCGAGCGCGGGTTGTACTTCGATTATGACTTCGAAAACGGGAAACGCTCGGACTACGAATATGTGACGGCGTTCTTCCCGTTGTGGGCGGGAATTCCCGCGCCTGAGCAGGCGCGCGCGGTGATGCAACATCTGCCCACGTTTGAAAAGCCGGGCGGCCTGGTAATGAGTCCTCATGAAACCGGCGCGCAATGGGACTTCCCATACGCCTGGGCGCCGGACCAGTTGGTTGCCGATGAGGGAATCCGGCGCTATGGCTTCAACACGGAAGCCGATCGCGTTGCCTACGAATTTCTTTCCACGGTGGCGGAGAACTTCCGCCGCGACGGCACGATTCGCGAGAAATACAATGCGGTGACGCGCTCCTCGGAAACACAGGTCACCGCCGGCTATCACATGAACATCGTGGGATTCGGATGGACGAATGGGGTATTTTTGGCGCTGCTGCACCAACTGCCGGAGACCTCCGTGACGCGTCTGGCCAACGAACAGATTGCCAAGCCCGGTTCAGGGCGCTAGAACTCTTCAGCACCAACCGCGGAACGAACCTTTTCAAGACGAAATTCGTCGGGAGCGGGAGTGGCGCCGGTTTGGCTGGCTACCCATGCGCCCATGCGGTTAGCGGCTTCGTTGAGCGTGGAAACGGAAGCGTGACGAAGAAAGTGGTAGACGAGTGCGGCGGTGAAGGCGTCGCCGGCGCCGACGGTGTCGGCCACGTGCACGCGATAGCCGGGGTGCTCGCTAGTCTCGGTTTCGCTGACGACCAGGCTGCCCTTGGCTCCCCGGGTAATGCAGACCAGCTTCGAATTGTATTTGGCGCGGAGCCACTGCGCCGCGCGCATTTCGTCGTAGATGAAGGGAAGCCCTAGAAGCTTGGCGACGACGGGAAGCTCGTCGTGATTTACCTTGATGATGTCGGCGAGCTGCGACGATTCCTCGAGCACCTGCGCAGAGTAAAACGATTGGCGCAGATTAACGTCGAAGACGCGCGTGGTGCCCGGGCGAACCGCTTTTTGAAAGGAGCGGATGGTTTGGCGGGATTGCGCGGAACGCTGCGCCAGGGAACCGAAGCAGACGGCGTTGGCGCTTTCGGCGAGGGAGCGCCAGGCGGGTGTCCATTCGAAGAAATCCCAGGCTACGTTTTGCGCGATGTGAAAAGTGGGCTGGCCCGCGGGGTCGACGTCCACTTTGACTACGCCCGTCGGATGAACCGGATCGAGTTGGACCGCCGATGTGGGCAGACGCAAGCGCTCGAGCCGCTGCGTTGCGGCGCGGCCAAGATCGTCGCCGCCGACGCGGCTGGCGACGACGCCGGTATCCCCTAGGAGATTTGTCATGTAGGCGAAGTTGGCGGGAGCTCCGCCGAGCTGATTGCCTTCCGGGAACATGTCCCAGAGGAGTTCGCCCAACCCGACGACAGTAAAAGGTTTTGCGGGAGTCACGCGCTGGTCTTTTCTCTATTTCCAGATCGAGCCCAACTTCCAGACGGTTAGCGACTGAATTTGGGAATCACGGGAGTCGGAAAATAGTTCCAGTCCATCGCTGCCAGGCGACGGATAGATGCGATCGGTCAGAACTGTCTCACCATCATTTGCGAAGACCTCCACACTGGAACGGTCCAGGAAGATATGAAGTTTCACGAGTGAAGTCCAGTGCAGAGTGGCGTGATGACGTCCAGGGAAATCTGGAGAGAAGGAAACCAGGCCGGAGTGGGTGCGATCGATAAAGATTTCGTGCGTTTTCGCAGATATTCCGACTAGAGTTTCTTCGTTCGGGCCTTTGCGTAGACGGAAACCAATCTCGCTAGCCGGGCGGGGAATGATTTCTGCTTCGATTTCGAGGGTGTCGCCTTTGATGTTGCCCGCGCGAATTTGTTTGTTCGCCCGCTGGATTGAGAAGCTCCTGCCGCGAAGTAGCTGCTTCGTGCGGAGCCGTTCGGCTTCTTTAGCCGGAGTCTGAATCAGGCGAATACCGTCCGGATACGTTTTGAGGCGCAATGCGCGCGGCAGGGATTGCGCGCCGCGCCAGAGTTTCGTGGGTTCGGTGTTTGCGTATTGCCAGTTGCTGATCCAGCCGAGCCAGATTCGGCGGCCATCGCTTGCGGGAATGTCCGAAAAACTGTTGGTAGCGTAGAAGTCCTTGCCGTAGTCCGCCCAAAGCTCCTGGCCGACAGGAGTTTCGTTGGTGAATTTGGCGCCATCGAAATTGCCAACAAAGTATTGGACGCCGGTGCCCCCGGCGGGAGCACCGGGATTGCGATTTACGACCATGACCCATTTCTTCGCGCGAGAGTTGTTGTCGAGCGGCAGCTCAAACAGATCGGGGCACTCCCACTGGCCTTTACCCGCGCCAAGGGGGCCGAAGGTGCTGCGCAGCGTCCATTTTTTCAGGTCAGTCGAATCGTGGATCTTGCCTTGTTTTTCATCGGCGAAAACCGCTACCATGACCCACTTTTTCTGAGGTTCGTACCAAAACACTTTCGGATCGCGAAAATCGGGCTGATGTAAATCAGCGATGGGATTGGCGGAATAATTCGACCAGGTGCGGCCGCGATCGTTGCTGAAGGCGAGATTTTGTTTCTGGGAGTCGCCACCGGCGGCGGTGTAAATGGCGATGAGGCAGGAAGGATCGCGAGGATCGGTGCCCGAGCACAAACCGCTGGAGTTGTGCCAATCGACCACGGCGCTGCCGGAGTAGATCATGTAGCGGCCGGGCTCTTCGGGAATGGCCAGCGGCAAATGGCGCCAGTGCAGCATGTCGTCGCTGATCGCTTGGCCCCAGCTCATGTGTCCCCACTCAGCGCCCTGCGGATTGTGCTGGTAGAAAAGGTGGTATTCGCCCCAGTAGTAAACGAGGCCATTGGGATCGTTCATGAAATTGGCGGGGGGAGTGAAGTGATACTGCGGGCGCCACGGCTCGTCGTAGAGGCCCTGAGCATCGGCAAAAAACATCGAGGCGAATGAGAACGACATAAGGAGCAATGCGAAGTGGCAGAGCGGCTTTCGGCGCGCGGCGTTGCGGGTCACGGTTTCGCGCTCTGGCGTTCTTCGAGTTGCGCGGCAACTTTTAGCTCGCGCTCCGCGTCTTCGGCTCTTCCAAGATCGCGATAGGCTTGGCCGAGCAAATGATGCGGGACAGGATTGTTCGGATCCATGGCCAAGGCGTGCTGCAGAGTGCGGACGGCGAGCTCCGTTTCGCCTTTCTTTGCGAGAACTTTTCCCATCAGGATGTACGGGCCGGTGGAAGTGGAATCGAGCCAGATGGAGCGCTGCAGCAATTTTTCGGCTTCGTCGAATTTTTGGATGCGGGAATAGGCGTCGGCAAGTTTGTAGTAGGCGGGGGCATAGCCGGGATTGAGCTGCAACTCTTTTTGAAATTCATCGACCCCTTCAGGGATTTTGGAGTGATATAGATGCAGCTCGCCCAGCAGGAAATGCGCGAGGGGAAGCTTGGGATCGAGCGCGACGGCTTTTTGCGCGTATTCCTCGGCGACAGGACCGAAATCCTGGCGCAGCAACATACGCGCGGTGAAAAGGTAACTTGCAGCGGAGTCTGCGGAGACACCAAACATCTTCGCGAAGGCGCCGCGAGCGTGCGGATAGTCTTTTGTCTGGATGTAGCAGATGCCGAGGATGTAGGCGGCGTCGACGTTCGCGCTGGGGAACCAGGATTGGACTTTCTCGAGATAGGGGATGGCTTCGGCAGGCCGGCCCGCGAGATAAAACGAAAGGCCAAGCAACTGAACGCCCTCACCATCATCCGGGTTCTCCTCGCGTGCCTTCGTCAGGTAGGTGATGGCGTTCAGATAATCGCCCTTTTTGTAGTAAGCCCCGCCTAGTTCGTGCGAGAGCCCTTTCGTGGCGGGATGTTGTGCCTCGATGTCGTGAAGCGCGGCGAGGGCATCGTCGTATTTGCCTTGCTGCAGAAGGCGACGCGCCTGCTCGAAGTCTGAATCGGAGGGAAAACGCGAAGCTGTAGAAGGTTGTGGCTGCGACGGTGGATTGGAGTGCTCCAGTATAGACGAGCGCGCGGAAGGGCTGCTTAGAAGCGAGCCGCTAGCTAGGAGCGCCGAAATCAGTTGAACCTTCATACTGCGAGTCGTCACAATCGAGAATAAGAACGATTAGAGCATAAAAAAGGGGAGCCCGTGAGGGCTCCCCTTTTCGTTTTTGGGGTGTGGTGCGTGCTAGAAATTAAGCTTCAGACCGAATTGCAATCGGCGCATGGTTGACCCGAAGGCCAGGCCCGTGATGCTGCCAGCGTTGCCGCAGTCGACGCAGCTGTTGGGGCGATCGAAGTTAACGTGGTTGAAGACGTTGTAGGCGTTAAATTGGAACTGAGTCTTAAACCTTTCAGTCACGCTAAAGGTCTTGAACACAGAGAAGTCCGTGTTCCAGAATTTCGGTCCGCGGAAGCTGTTGCGTCCGACGTCTCCGAAGGTTCCTACCGCAGGCTGGGCCCAAGGCCCGACCGTCTGTCCCGGAGTAGTGAGCAAGACGCCTCCGGTAGTCTGGAACCAGTAACCGGCCGCCTCGGGATTCCCGGAGCGAGGGCCGTTCTTCACCGAGCCGACGACATTGGCCCTGCAAGGACCGACGTCGCTGGAAGAACTGCAAGAGTTAAGGCTGGGCGTGAAGGGCAGGCCGCTACCGATGATGGTAGCGCTGTTGATAGACCAGCCTCCGATGAGGAGGTCGGCGGGGCGACTCAAGTTGCCCGCCCACCGCTTTCCGTGGCCAAACGGCAGATCGTAAACTTGCGTAAGGATAAACAAGTGGTTACGATAGTCGTCATTGGGACCGTAGGTGATTTTGCGGTCAATGTTGTAGTAATTCGAGTCATAGTTGTCGGAATGCTGGAAAGTGTAGCTGCTCTGCAAGGACAAACCGCCAGAGAAGCGCTTCTCGACGGTCGCCTGCAAGGAGTTGTAGTGGTTGTCGGCATCGTTCCCGAAATAATCGATGCCCTGAGTCCAACCGTACTTGTTGAAGAAGGGCCGGCGGTTGTTCTTCGGTACTCCAGTCGCAAAGCCAACTAGCGTAGGTTCATTGGCACCGTACGCGGGCCCGCCGCCCGCAAAGGTGTGCGTGCCCTTGTTACCTACGTAGGCGAGTGAGGCGGATATGGTGGAAGTAACCTGCCGCTGCACGGTGGCGTTCCACTGGTCCACAGTGGGCAGCCGATTGTTGAAAGGACGAGACCGGGAGAAGACCCCATCCGGCACAAGTGGCCGTCCATTGACGCCGACGCACTGTGCTTTGTCGGGAGTGAACACACCACCGACGACACCGCTCGGGTCGGTGATCGCATTGCAGTTGCTGGTGGCCAGCGTGCCGCCGAGCCTGGTTGCCGGATCGAATGTCGGCGGACCTTGCTTGAGATTGAAAACGAATCCACCCGTATTGGAATTGAGTTGCTGAGCTCCGAGTACTGGCAGATTTTGCGTGATGGCGTGGCCGAAGATAGAGCCAAACACACCGATGTCATAGCTTCGACC
>WNFC01003894.1_pt1 | contig 16230 bp, 14 predicted proteins | sample 5400541 | NCBI WGS metagenome assembly WNFC01 (sample SAMN13153342, study PRJNA577476) | soil metagenome | isolation source: 120 cm saprolite under Douglas fir tree site 2 hole 2 replicate 1 | place: USA:California | collected 2015-04-18
GAGCTCGCTGAGAAGCGGGACTGCCTGCGCGGATGATCCTCGGCCTCGACTTTGATGGCACGCTGGCGCCAATCGTGCCTGAGCCAGACGGCGCGGCGCCCGATCCGCAGGCAGTCCCGCTTCTCAGCGAGCTCAGCCATTGCCTGCAGCGGGTTGTGATCATCAGCGGCCGGGACACGGATTTCCTGCTAAGCCGGCTCCCAGTGACAGGCGCGCTGTTGATTGGCAATCACGGACTCGAGGAGCGGGATAGCGGCGCCTCACGGGTGGTCGATGAGGCCCAGCCATACCTGGCGCGATTGCGCCGCGCGGCCGATGCGGTGGAGGCGCTTCCCCAAGCCCATGCGCGGGGTATTGTCATCGAACGCAAGCAGGCGACGCTCAGCATCCATTTCCGCCAGGCCGCGGACCCATCCGCGTCCGGCGCGGCGTTGCTGCCGGCGCTTGAGGAGATCGCGCGCCGCGAGCACCTGCAGCTCCAACCCGGACGCCTCGTCTGGGAGGTTCGGCCGCCGCTCGAACTCGATAAAGGAGAAGTCCTGCGCCGGCTGGCCGCCGACCTGCAGCCCGCCGGCATCATCTATGTTGGCGACGACCGCACGGATTCGGATGCGTTTTCGGCACTCAAGGGTATGGCATCCGTTAGGACGGTGGCCGTGGGCGTGCGCTCAACGGAGGTGCGGGACGACATGTTCCGCGACTGCGATCTGATGGTGGATGGCGTGCCCGGGGTCACCCAGCTTCTCCGGCAAGTGCTCGACATCTGCACCGGCGCTTAGCGCATTCCCTCGCGTCCGAGTGGCAGGGGCTCTTCGAGCCCAACCTCGGGCCGGCGGGCCGCGGACGGTTCCACCAGGTCGCGGATGTCTTGCAACTGCGCGGAGATCCAGCGGGCCACATCGTTCTGTTGCACCACGGCACGCATTTTCTCGGCCCGCGCGTGACGCTCGACCGGGTCCATCAACAGGGCCCGGTGCAGTGCTTGCGCCGTGGCGTCGACGTCGAAGGGATTGATGGTGATCGCCCACTCCCCGAGTTCTTCATGGGTCCCGGCATTCTCCGATAGGACCAGGGCCCCGCCCCGGCGGTTGACGGTGATCCCTTCCTTGGCGACCAGGTTCATGCCGTCGTAGATAGGGTTCACCAGCAGGACATCGAACTGCTTGTAGCCCGCCACCGCCCGACTCATGTCGTCGCGCAGCTCGAGCCGGATTGGCTGCCAGTTACCGGAGCCAAGGCGCTGGTTGATCACCCGCGCCACCTGCACCACCTGGCGCGCGTACTCGCGATACTGGGGAACATCCTGGCGGGTCTTCTGCAACAGCGCCCAGAAGACGACGCGGCCCCGCCACTCAGGGTGCGCTTGCAGCAACCGCTCATAGCCCAAGAAGCCCCGGATGATGTTCTTCGAAAGGTCCATGCGGTCGACGCGGTAGATCAGCTGTTCGGGTCGCCAGCGGAGGATCTCGCGTTCCGCCCGTTCGACCGCGGGACTCGCGGCGGTTCGCTCGAACTCACGGACGTCGATCGAGATCGGATAGCGCCGGACCCAGATGGTGCGGCCGCGGTAGAAGGCGGTCTGCTGGCGAAAGTCGACGGGCAAGCCCATGTTCTCTTCGCAGGTGAGCAAAAAGTTCCGGACATCGGAGTGGGTTTGCAGGCCGACGATGTCGGCCGCGAGCAAGCCGTCCATGATCTCGTCGCGCATGTAGCTCGGCAGGACTTTCCAGTACTGCGGGGTCGGCCACGGAATGTGGACGAAGTGCTGGAGCACCGCATCAGGAAGCTCGCGGCGGACCAGTCGCGGTACCAGGTAGAGGTGGTAATCGTGCGAGAGAACCAGTGGCCGCTTGCGGCCACGGCGCGCCTCCCGCACGACCTGTTGAGCGAAGAGCTGGTTGACCCGACGGTAGCCTTCGTTCCAGGCGAGGTGGGTACTGTCGTCGAGGACGGGAGCCTCGGCGAGGTTCCACAGGTAATGCTGCACGAACCAGAGCAAGGGGTTGGCGATGGTGTTGTAGTAGCGGTCGTAGGCGAGCCGCGGAGGATTGACCCAGCTCACCTGGAACCGCGCGCCGTCGGTGGTCTCGACCATCATCGGTTCGCCGCCGTCGTCGAGCTCGAGCTCGTGGTCGAGCCCATCACGAACGGAGGCCACCCAGACAGCCCCCGTCGCCAGCGCCAGCCCGGAGAGGCCGGTGACCAGCCCGCCGGCGCCGCGAACGAATCGTGTCCGATCGGGCGCATCGTGCGCCACGTCCACCGGCGGACGGTTGGCGGCGATGATCGGGTGAAAGTCCTTCAGGAGGCGGCGGGTGTATTGCTCGATCGCCAGCATGGCCTGCGTCTAACTCTACGCGGCGTTCCCGAGGGCAAGCTTGGCGCTTCGGCCGAGCTTGCGAATACCGCCAATATGTGATATCGTGGATGTAAAGTTACTGCCATAGGAGATGATCCGTATCCCGTCTGAGGGGTGAGGGACATGGGAAAGCGGAAGCGAATGCCGGCGATCGCTCCGGGGCGGGCGGTCTTCACACCCAGCATCGCGAGCGAGATCCTGAATCTCCATCCGCGCACCTTGATGATCTATGAGAGCGAGAGCCTCATCAAGCCGCAGCGGACCGCGACCAACCGCCGCCGATATTCCGAGGACGATATCCGGCGCGTCCGAGTAATCCAGTTTCTCACCCGCCAGAAGGGCGTGAACCTGGCCGGCGTCAAATACGTCCTTCGTCTGATCCAATCGCTTGGCGATCAGGGCCTCGTCCTCAGCCAGGTCCGCGAACTCGACGCGCTACAGGAAGTCTCCGGCGACGGCCTGACGGCCTGATTTCACAAATAGCCGCCCCCGGTGTGGAAAGTGCGCCGAGTTAGCAAGTGCTTGACAGCCATACCCGACTATGTAACAGTGTGCGTATCAATTTTCATGCGTCGGTGAATTGGGTGTAATCGGGGTTTGTGAAGGGAGCGATTTCAATGCTAAGCGACGCCATCGAGGAAATTCATCGGGAGTTCGAGGCAGCGGCCGACCGGCGAAACCAGGAGCTGACGCGACGCGCCGATGTCCGCCGCGCCGATGACTTTCTGCTGTCGATCGAAGACATCATCGAGAACCAGCGGGGTCCCGTCCCGGCACCGCTGATGGATGAGATCACGCAGTTCGTGCGCCCACTGAGCCGGAAGCTGCTGCGCGCGCTCAACCGCAACGTCACGCGCGACCCGGTGCGGGTCCTGGACGTCCTCTTCGACGTTGAGCAGCTGCTCCTGCCCCGGTTGATGGTGGCGTAAATCTCGACGGGGGGGATCCGACCGGGAAGAAAACCATAAGGCACCACGCTCAATAAGCCGGATAGCGGTTGCTATTGAAGTTGGCTTGTGGGTGAAATAGCCTGTGCGGCCGTTCAGAGTACGCTGCTGAGGATCCCTTGATGCGACCAACCATGACCCGCGGAAGCGGGTTCGCCGCGGCGCTGCGTCGCCGCTGGTGGGTTTTCCCCATCGTCCTGCTGCTGGTCGCCGCCGGGCTGGTGCTGCGCGCCCTCGCCGCGCCGCTGACGGTGAATGCCAGCGTCTCCGACGGCGACTACGCCGTCGTCCGAAGCTCAGCCGTTGTCCTGGCGTTCAACCAGGACATGGATGTCGCCTCGGTCGAGAGCGGCTTCCGCATCGCGCCACTGACCCCCTTCACCGTCGTGGTGAAAAACCCCCGGACCTTCGAGTTCCATCCCTGGTTGCAGCCCGACACCAGCTACCGCATCCGCGTGATCGGCGCGCGCAAGAGCATCGGGTTTGGGACGGAGGACTACGCGGTCGCGTTCCACACCGAGCCCGCGCCCAAAGTCGCCGGCGCCACCTTCAACGACGCCGCGCTTGCCGACGGCCAGCAAGCCGTGCCGCTGCGGGGCAACCTCAAGCTCACCTTCTCGCAGCCGATGGACAGCCTGCGCACGCCTATCCTCCTCGATGGAACGGCGCTCGATGCCAAGGGCGTCAGCTGGGACAACACCGGGCAGCGCGCCACGCTCGCCGTGACGCTCAGCCACAGCCGTACCCACACGCTACTGGTCCCAATGACCGCGGAGAACCGCAAGCACGATCTCGCGATCGCTGACTGGAAGCTCAGCTTCATGACGATGGTGCAAGTACCGTCGGCCGGATCGACGGCGCGGATCGGGGCCTCGGGTGCCCCGATCATCATCCAGATCGAGAACAGCTCGCAGCCGACGGTGCGGCCACAGACCGGCATGCAGCAGGCCGACATAATCTACGAGTACATCAGCGAGTTTGGAATCCCGCGGCTATCGGCCGTCTATTGGCATCCACCGACCAGCTTGATCGGGCCGGTGCGAAGCTGCCGCCTGATTACTGTGGCGCTCGAGCAGATGTACCGCGGTGAGATCTACTGCTCCGGCGCCAACGACTACGTCCTGGGACAGGTCTGGAAGTGGCCGAACGTGGTCTACGACTATTACTACATGTACGACTTCATGTACCGCGCTTCCGATCGCTACGCGCCCCACAACGTCATCGCCCGCCCCGACAAGATCACGGCCAATACCGCGGCGGCGCACCTGCCGGCGCTCAATTACGACATCGCGCCGGCACGTCCGGACGTTGCATTGCCCGGCGCAACCTCGGCGACCAGCATCTCCATTCCGCAGCATGGGGCCGTCTGGCGTTATGATGCCAACTCGCGTGAGTACCTCAAGTGGCAGGACGGGGCGCCGTTCACCAACGTCGGCACCGGCCAGGTGCATGCCAAGAACCTGATCATCGAGCACGTCGTTTCACGCCTTGACACCAACCCCGCGAACACCGGGGTCCATCACACCTACAACACCGAGTACTACGAGCTGGCCGGGGAGGGCTCGGCCGACATCTACTCCGACGGCGGGATGATCCACGCGACCTGGAAGCATCCCAATCGCGACTTGCCTGTTGTCTACTACGATGCCAGCGGCAACCCGCTGGATCTGAACACCGGACTGACCTGGATTCACGTTATAGGGAGTGATCAATGACCTGGACGCAGACCCTTCGCGAGCGTTGGTGGCTGGCGCCGATCGCCATCGCCGTGGTGGCGGCCGTCATCGTGATTCGTATCATCACCACCCCGCTCGAGGTAAGCGCCAACGTCAGCGATGGCGACCAGGCGGTCCCTCGGACCGCCACCATCGACCTTCACTTCAACCAGGACATGAAGCCTGACTCGGTGCAGCATGCCTTCACCATCAGCCCGTCGGTGCTGGTTGCCTTCACGGCCGTGAGCCCCCGGGAATTTCAGTTCCGGCCGAAGATGGCGTCGAACACCAGCTATCACGTCAGCATCAAGGAGGCTCAGAACACCTCCGGACGTGGGGTCACCAACGAGTTCGGCTTCAAGACCGAGCCCGCGCCGTCGATCGCCGCCGTCAAGGTCGATAGCAAGGCGGTCACTGATGGGCAGCAATCCCTCGCGCCGACCGGCGACGTGACGATCGATTTCGCCCAGCCGATGGATGGGGCGCGGACGCCAATCACGGTGAACGCCAAGCCGCTCGACGCCGGCAAGGTGACCTGGGCCGGCGACGGCAAAAGCGCCAACCTGAACCTCAAGCTGGAACACAGCCGCCAGTACCAGCTGTCAATTTCCCAAACCGCCGTCAACCGCAAGCAGGACCCGCTGGCCGCCGACTGGAAATTTGCCTTTACCACCCTGATCGAAGTCCCCTCACAGGGCGACCCCGCACGGATCGGCGCGGGCGCTCCAACCATCGTTCAGATCGAAAACAGCAGCGAGGCCCGCCCGCAAGCCGGCATGCAGCAAGCGGACATGATCTACGAGTACATCAGCGAGGGGTCGATCCCGCGCCTCAGCGCCATCTACTGGCACCCGCTGCCCGACCTTGTTGGGCCAGTCCGAAGCTGCCGCCTGATCACGATCCGCCTGGTCCTGATGTACAAGGGGATGATCTACTGCTCGGGCGCCAACGACTACGTCCTCGGGCTGGTCTGGCAGCACCCGAACCTGATCAACGACTACAGTCACGGCGCGGGCAACGTCTTTTACCGCGACAACAACACCCGCTACGCGCCGCACAACGTGATGATGCATGGGACCAACGTCACGACCTTCACTGCGCAGGCGAATCTACCCGCCCTCCAGTACGACATCGCGCCGAAACACCCGGACGCGACCTTTACCGGTGATGCCGCGCCGACGGTTTCAGTTCCCGATCATGGTGCGACCTGGCAGTACGATCCGAGTTCGAAGCAGTACCTGAAATCACAGGATGGCAGGGCCTTCATGAATGTCGGCACCGGTCGCGTGCACGCCAAGACGGTGATCGTCCAGTACGTGACCTCGTATCTTGACAAGAACCCGGCGAACCGCTTCCACGGGTACTACACGGAAGCCTATGAGCTTAGCGGCGACGGCCGGGCCGACATCTTCGTCGACGGTGTCGTCATCCATGCCACCTGGCACCACCCGGATCCCACCGTGCCGGCGGTTTACCTCGATGCCGCCGGTAACCCGATCGACCTGGACAACGGACTTACCTGGGTGCACGTGATCGGCTCGGAAAAGTGGAGCCTCCTCGGCTGATTGCGGGCCCGCCGACCCACCCGCGCGGCGCTCGGGGCGTCGCCCCACGCGAGTGGCGCTTTAGTGCCAAACGAGCGTTCGAGACGTTAGTGCCATGCGCGCGCTCGAGGCGTTAGTCCGGCGACAATAAACGCGTGCCTGACCCCGCGCGGACGACAACCGTCTATGTCGTCCCGCATACGCACTGGGACCGCGAGTGGTACGCGACCTTTGAGACGTTTCGAGCTCAGCTCGTCGAGCTCTGGGATCAGCTGCTGGCGCTGACCGAGGCCGACCCCGATTTTCGTTTCTTGATGGACGGGCAAACCGTCGTGATCGACGACTATCTCGAGGTTCGTCCGCAGGCGCGGACCCGGCTCGAAGCCGCGATTCGTCGTGGGCAGATCCAGGTCGGGCCCTGGTACACACTGCCTGATGAATTTCTGGTAAGCGGCGAGACGCTGGTTCGGGACTTGCAGCGCGGGCTTGCGGCCGCCGAGGGGCACGGTGGCTCGATGCGGGTCGGGTATCTTCCCGATTCGTTTGGGCACGCCGCGCAAATGCCGCAGCTCTACCGCCAGCTCGGCTTTCGCTATGCCGCCGTCTGGCGCGGCGTCCCGCTCGCGATCGATCGGGTCGCGTTCTGGTGGGAAGCCCCCGATGGGAGCCGCATCCTGACGGCGTACATGGGGAATTCCTACGCGCACGGGGTGGATCTGCCCATCGACCCGGCGGCCCTGGCGACGCGGGTCGCCGCCGCGTTGGAGGCGATCCAGCCGTTTCGTCCGACGTCAAACGTGCTGCTCATGAACGGCAACGACCACGTCCTGCCGCAGGCCGCGTTGAGCGCTGCGGTGCGGGATGCCAGCGGCCGGCTCAGCGGCACAATCATCCGGCTGGCCCGCCTCGATGATTACCTGGCGACGCTTCCCGCGGATGGATGGCCAGACTGGCGCGGAGAACTGCGCTCCTCGGCGCGCGCGAACGTTCTCATGGGAACCCTTTCCGTCCGGGTGCCCGACAAGCAACGGCACTTCGCGGCCAGCCGGACGCTCGAGCGGCTGGCCGAGCCGATCGCGGCCCTGACCGGAATCGACGCGACGGACGCGCTCGAGCAGGCCTGGACCCTGATGCTGCAGAACGCCGCCCACGACACCGCATGCGGCTCGGGCATCGATGCGGTCGCCGAGGCCGCTCGGCAGCGGAGTGTCTCCGCCTTGCAGATCGCCGAGGCCGTCGTAGAGCGCGGTCTCACCAGGGTGGCGGGCGAGGGACAGGTCTGGAATCCCAGCCTCTTTCCCCGGCAAGGCCTGGTCGAGGTTGACGGATCCCTCGTCCTGGCGCCCATCGTTGCCGGCGCTTCGGTCGCATCGCTCAGGACGCGAAGTCCCAACGTCGCCGTCACCGCCGCCACCCGCCGGTTGGAGAACGCGTACCTTGCCTGTGAGCTTCTGCCAGACGGAACGCTCACGATCCTGGACCGGCAGACGGGCCTGCGGTACCACGGATTGCACCGACTGGTGGACGAGGGCGACGCCGGCGACGAGTACAACTTCTCACCGCCCGCGCGCAATCCCCAAACGGTCGATCCCGTCCGTAACTTCAGCAGCACGGTCGCGGAGACCGGGCCGCTGCGAGCCAGCCTGGAGGCACGCTTCGACCTAGCCGTCTACGACGGCCTACGTGCCGACCGCCGGGCCCGCAGCGATCGCGAGATCACGCTGCCCGTTCGTCTGACCCTCGCGCTCGAGGCCGATACCCCGCGCCTCGACGTCGAGCTGGAGATCATCAACCGGACGCCCGACCACCGGCTGCGGGCACACTTCCCGCTCCCGTTTCAAGTCAGCGAGTCGGCTGCCGACACGCCCTTTCACGTCACCCGACGCCCCGCCATCGGTGCGCGGCGTGATCCCGGCGCCGCAGAAATCGAGCTGCCCACCTACCCGATGTGGTCATTCGTCGACGTTAGCGATGGACGAGCGGGGCTGGCGCTGATCGCCGACGGCCTGCACGAGTACGAGGTGCGGCCCGGGAATCCAGCGGAGCTGGTCCTGACCCTGCTGCGCTCGGTCGGCTGGCTCTCGCGCGAAGACCTGACCAGCCGCACTGGGCATGCGGGCCCAGGCATGGAGACGCCCGGCGCGCAAGTGCTCGGCGGGCACCGGCTCCGCTACAGCCTGTTCTTCCACGAGGGCAACTGGGAACGCGGAGGTGTCTGGCGAGCCGCGGAATCGACCCTCACGCCGCTGGTCGCAGGGCGCGGCCCGGCCATCACTACGGCTGCCCCACGGATCGAGCTCTCCCCTGAGACCATCCAGATGACCGCATTGATCCCGCGCCCCGATGGGTACGAGCTGCGCGTCGTCAACGCCTCCGACACTCCACGCGACGCCAGCATCCATCTCGAACCGCAGCCTGCCGAGGTCACCTCCGTCACGCTCGCCGGCGACCTGCAGGAGTCGCTCGCCTGTGCCGACCGGGTGGTCAGGCTCTCGCTGCCGGCCTGGGGGATCGCGACGCTTCGGGTCCGGATCTAAGCGGCGGCGAACGCTTTCTCGCGGTTGATCCAGCGCGGCATGGCGGTGAGCAAGGCGCTGCCTTCCACCTGCGTTTTGATGACGTACTCCAGCGCCCCAAGTTGGATGGCGCGCTTGATCAGCGTCGGCTCGCTGAAGTTCGACATCACAACCACCGGGGTGTTCTTCGTTTCGTCGGAAGCGCGGAGTGTCTGCAGTACCAGGATGCCGTTCTGGCGCGGCATCATGACATCGAGCAGGATCACCTGCGGCTGGACTCGAGTGCAGAGGTCGACCCCCGACACGCCGTCGTTGGCGACCTCGACCCGGTAGCCGTTGCCGCGGAATAAGGTCGCGTAGTAATTCGCTGCCGTCTCATCGTCCTCGATGATGACGACGGTTCCCGCCTTCCCACCGTCGCCTGACTCCGTCGCCGGGCTCTCGGGGTAGCCGACCGCGGCAGCCTCGCCCGCGTCGGAGTTGGTCGGTTCGGATTCGATCGCTGACTCGGAAGCAAACGACGACTTCCACGGCGTAAATGGCTCGGCCTCACTGGCTTCGACGACCGGCGCTGCATCCTCCGCGACGGGCTCAACGGCAGCCGGTTCCGTCGCTGCCGCCCCATTGTCGGGCGTCCACGCAGCCTCTTCGGTCGGTTCCCAGCGGGTCGGGCGCCAACTCCAGTCCGCCGACTCCGGTTCGTGCTCGGATTCAGTGGGTGCCGGGGTTGGCTCGGTCCCAGCCGCGGCCTGAGCTTCCTCGCCAAACAGCATGTCGCGCATCGACTTTCGCGGTTCGGGCGCGGGCTGGGCGGCCGGTAGCGTCTCCGTCTCGACCTCGGCAACCGCGGCCTCGTCCTCGACGGCGGGCGCTGCCTCCTCGCCATCGGTCACGGCGATCGGCGCCTCCATGTCGCTGGTTGCGGCCGGCTCTTCGGCTTGCTCGGCGAGTGCCGGCTCCTCGACGTGTTCCTCGAGCTCGGTCGGGCTTTCTGGCTCGATCGCCTTCGGTGCATCGTGAATGCCTGGGCCGAACGGCAACGGCAGCGCCTCCGTCGGCGCCTCCTTGATAGGGCTGACGGCTTCGGGCGCCGGCACAGGCGGCAGAGGAATCTTCAGTTCCGGGGGCGCCCCGATGGGCGGGACCTGAAAGGCGGGCGCAACCGGCGCCCCGGGCGCTGCCGCCGGGGGTGTCCAGCCGGTCGGCGGAAGGGGCTCAGACTTCGCCTGCACGATCTTCTCGAGGTTCTCGAGCACGTTGAAGTTGAAGCGACGGCGCTTCGGTTTTCCTCGGCGGCCCGCGTCGGAAGCGGCCGGCTGGGGAGCGGGCGCCGGAGGAGGCGGTTGGTTGGCGAAGGGCGGTACCATCGGCGGCCCGAAGGGGGCCGCCGGCTGGGCGACGGGCGGCGCCGGTGCGCCCGCCGGACCACTGGTCGCCGGCGCGAAGGCGGGATGGGAGAACGGTGGGACGCTCGGCGGACCGAAGAAGCCAGGCGCCGAGGGCGGTGTGTTCATTGGAGGCAGCGGTCCCGGCTGCTGCTGTGGCTGCGGTGCCTGAGGCTGATAGAACGGCACGGGCCCCGGCGACTGCGGAGGCCGTCCGGCACCGCTCGGGTACGCCCACGGCGCTTGCTGTTGCGGTGCCGGCGCACCCCATGGGGTGTTTGGCGGGGCGTACGGCGCCCCCTGTGGCGGCTGACCCATACCCTGCTGGCCGGCATTCGAGCTAGGCGCCCAGCCCTGCGGTGAGGGTGGTGAATAGATTTGCTGGCTCGACGAGATCCCAGCCTTCGACAAGGCGGTGCCGAGGTTGCGGGCGTAGGTGCGGCCGCCCTTTACCGGCGGTAGTGCCCCACTCTCAGCGGCAGGCTCTTCGACCTGGAGGCTTGGCGCGTAGCGACGGCTGGTCGAACCGGAATGACCGGACTTGGACGCCGTCAGGTCGCGTTGCAGGCGTTCGTTGCGCCAGCGAGCGATCAGCAGCTGGATCGTAAACCAGCCCAGAAGGATTCCAAGCACGACGATGGCCTTGTCCCGGTTGGCAAAGAGGAGATGGCTGAACGGCGCGAGGAAGTCCTGAAGGCCGCTCATGTCTTACTTCCGACTCCATCAGGGCGGCCAGATACGGCAGGACAGGGGCGCTGGCTGGGCGCAGGCACGCTAGTAGAACGGAGAGTGGCAGAAAGGCTGTCACTCGGCGGAAGCGGAAGTTACCGGACCGTCACCCGGAACGGTCAGCCACGGTCGGCCAGGCGGCGGTAACCCTCTTGAAGCCGTGGGATTAGCTGGCCGAAGTTCACGGCCCAGCCGATGCCGACCACGCGGTCGGTAAAGATGCGCGGATCGTCGGGATTCCAGTAGGCGTCGCGGAAACGCCTGAAGGTAGGGAAGCGAAAGTCGTAGGGGACACCAGCCACCCGCCCATGCCAGGTGCGCTGACCCTCAGGTTTGTTCAGCTCCTGGGCGACCGCAGCGAGCGTGAGAAAGAGGACAGCCGCGCGCAGAAGTCGATTGATCCGCATGCAAATCCTCCCCGATTGGTCGGGTTTCGCTACCTATAATAGGTGCCGCGCTGCACGGCCCGTTCGTCTAGAGGCCTAGGACGCCGCCCTCTCAAGGCGGAGATCAGCGGTTCGAATCCGCTACGGGCTACCACCCACCTCAGGCCCGGGCGGCAGGGCCATGCTCAGCCGTTCGAATAGTGTCCGCCAGGGGCGACCACGCCACCGCTGACCAAAAGCGTAGTGTGGGAAGCCACCCGTCAACTTCGAGGGAGGACATGATATGTCGGACAAGAACAAGGCACTAGCCGCACGCATCCCCTTGGAGGCCTTCAACCAGGGCAAGCTCGAGGTCATCGATGAGGTGATCGCGAGTAACTCCATCGATCACGCCGAACTGCCGCCGGGTATGCCGCCCGGTAATGAAGGTGTCAAGCTCTTGGTGAAGGCGCTGCGCAGCGCTTTTCCAGATTTCAAGATCACCATCGGCCTTCAGGTCGCCGAAGGTGACCTCGTGGTCCAGCATGTCACCACCACCGGCACGATGAAGGGCGAATTTGCTGGAATGCCGCCCAGCGGCAAGACCGCGACCTGGGAGGCGATCCACATCACCCGAGTCAAGGACGGCAAGATCGTCGAGCACTGGCAGGTGCAGGATCAGCTCGGCATGCTCCAGCAGCTGGGCTTTATCCCGGCACCGGGGGCCGTGCCCGCCCGCTGACCTCGGTCAGTTAGATGAAGAGCCCGGCAACGGCCGGGCTCAATCGCATTGTTCGATTAGTGTCCGCCACGGGCTAATCCTTCGGCTCCACCCCCGCGCATTTGTGTGGTCGGCCGAACGACCGGACGATCCAGTCGTTGTCGCGAGTTGTCCCCGCAACGTCGGAGCAGCGACGCTCACCAGAACGGCAACGACCTCTGCGATTGTCCCCGCGTTGTCCTCGTTGACGCGAAGATGCCACCATGTGTCTTCGCCGCCCGGCAGCAGCATGCCGATCCTCTTGTGCCGCTCGAAGGTCCCGTACCTCGATTTGTTCGATTAGTGTCCGCCACGGCTACTGAACCGAACACTATTCGAACGTTGTTCCACCACGGGCGCGAAGGTAGCGGGCCACCCGGCGCGTTGACAGTGCATCGACTTCTCGAGCTGCCTGAGATGCTCTACCTGCCCTACGCGCTCTTCGTCTTAGTCATGCCCGTGGTCAGCACCGGGGGTGCCGTTGCCCTCCTGGCCGGAGCCTTCGTGCGGGGCCGCCAACCCCGCCAGTTCAGGGTCCTGAGCGCAGTCTGCCTCCTGCTGGCCATGGGCCTGTTGATCTTTGGAACAGCGACCGGATCTGGTTACTCAGGCGTAGTGGCTTTTGCGGAGCTGATCGTCGCTTCGGCAGCGGCGCTTGTAGGTTCGGTCCTATTGATCTTGAAACCACCCGCGGCTCGCCGGGTTTCGGCTGTTCTCCTCGTTACGGCATACCCGGCGGTGCTCTTCGGGCTCGGATGGGCCGGGAGCCTGCTCTCGTCCGGCGCGACGCATTGGGTCGTCGTCAAAGCCGCCCGGGCTGCCACCGGCTGGTTCGCCTGACCTCGTCTCCAGCCGTGCTCCAACGCGAGTCTAGTTACCGCAGGGCTCCTGTTGTGCTCAACGTGAAGATGGCTCACTTGATCGGCGAGGTTGAAATCCCCCGGGTTGCGTTGACCATCAATATCGCCTTTACGCTCTCGAAAGAGGGGGTGCTGCGAGTTCCCGGCTCGCCCATCTGACTTGGGCCGTTGGCCCAAGCCCCGGCCGCCGTTGACTCCCTGCCCCGCTGATTCCCTACCCCGGTGACCCAGACGCGACCGAGATGACTTATTAACGACAAGCCCTTAGCCTGACTCGGTGGCAATAGCAACCACACCGAGGGCGGCGGTAAGGATTAGCGGCCCTCCGATGGAGGTGAGCGTGATCACTCCTAAAGCCGCAGCGATAGCGGTTGCTACGGCTAACACATGTGGTACCAGCTCGAAACGGCCGCAAGCGAAATCTGCAAATCCATCGAAGGCGTGACCGTCTCCGAGTATGAACGCCGCGTCAACGAGATCGTGCTGCTCGCCTTCCAACTCCGCGGGCGCCGCCGTAAAGCACGGACGGCAGCTGCTCAGCTCAAGATTCTGCAGTAAGACTTCGACCTAAACGGGCTGGTCCTTCGAGCCTGCCGCCTTCAGCGTTGTCGTACGGCTCGCGGGCGGCCAGGCGTCCCACGCGGATTGTTTTCGGGCGGCCGATAGCGCAGGCCATCCACGAGCAGGTCGAGCAGCCGACCCGCCTGCTCACGCTGTTCGGGGGCGCCGGCAACCAGGGAAATCCCGCTGATGCCGATCATGACGTCGGCCGGATCGATATCGCGCCTTAGGGCGCCCTGGTCGGAGCCTGCTTTCAGCAGGGAACTGATGGCCTCCAGCAGGCTTTCGCGACTCTTCGCGTATGGGTTGCCGCCCGAGGCGATTACCATTCGGAGTGCTTCGGCCATCCCGCGCTTGGTAGCCAGGTAGTCGATGAACCGATCCATCCAGGTGCGCAACGCGACGTCGGCCGGCATCGTCTCCAGCACCTCAGGGACACCAGCGCAGAGCCGGGCCAGCTCGTTGCGGTAAGCGGCCTCGATCAGCGCCTCGCGGGTCGGAAAGTGGCGGTACAGCGTGCCGATGCCGACCCCAGCATCGCTGGCGATCGACTCCAGCGTGACGTCGGGCCCTTTCTGCGAGAAGGCACGCACAGCGACCTTGAGCAGCTGATCTCGGTTGCGCTGGGCATCGGCTCGCAGCGGGCGGATCTGGGTCATCGACACGTGGACTCCTCCATTCCGATTTGACAAGCGGAGCCTCCTCCGCTTATGGTGAGCACGAACCGGAGGCGCCTCCGATTCAATCGTAGCAGGAACGGCAACTGGAGGTAGCACGATGAGCAACCAACGAATCACCACCCACTTCGGCGCGGAGTCTACTGCGGCGGAAGTCATCGCCGGGATCGACCTGACCGGCCGTCGGGCCATCGTGACGGGTGGCGCGTCCGGGATCGGCGTCGAAACCGCTCGCGCGCTGGCCGCCGCCAACGCCGAGGTGACCCTCGCCGTACGCAACCTAGAAGCCGGCGAGCGTGTTGCGGACGAAATCGCCGCCACTACCGGCAACAGGCAGGTCCTCGTCGCACCACTCGACCTCGCCGACCCGGCCTCGATCGGGGCCCTGGTCGCCCGCTGGAGCGGGCCGCTGCACCTGCTGGTGAACAACGCCGGCGTGATGCGGCTGCCCCAACTCCAGCTGACCCCCGATGGCTGGGAGATGCAGTTTGCGACCAACCATCTCGGCCACTTCGCGCTCGCAGTCGGGCTGCACGACGCTCTGGCCGCTGCCGGCAACGCGCGGATCGTTTCGCTCAGCTCACGGGGGCACCTGCGGTCGCCGGTAATCTTCGAGGACATCAACTTCACCTCACGCCCTTACGATCCTGGGCTGGCATACGGCCAATCCAAGACCGCGAACGTCCTGTTCGCGGTGGAGGCGACGCGTCTTTGGGCCGCCGACGGCATCACCGCCAATGCGGTCCACCCCGGCGCGATCGCAGCCACCAACCTGTCCCGTTACATGTCCCCCGCGACTCTCGCTGAGACCCGCAGCTCCGGCATGTACACGTTCAAGACGATCGAGCAGGGCGCGGCCACGTCGGTTTTGGTCGCCACCTCGCCGCAGCTCGATGGCATCGGCGGCCGCTACTTCGAAGACTGCAACGAAGCCGCGGTCGTAGAACCGGACCCGTCGTCCACCGGCGGCGTCGCCCCCTACGCCTTGGACCCGGACGCGGCCACCCGCCTGTGGCAGGTCTCCGTCGACGCCATGTTCGGAATCCGCAGCGTGCCGCAGGCTCTCGAGGTCGCGTGATGCCTCACAGACTTTAAGATCCGCGTGGGCTGATGCGTTTGATGAGAGGGTGCCGACGCACCCTCTCTGATTCTCGACGCGAGTTCCTGGCGCCCTATGCCGCCTCGGGTACTCGGGCAACCTCGGTTCTTTGCGGACGGCCCTTGATAACGACAGCTGCAACCACGAACCCCGCCAGTGCGATCACGGCTGAGATTGCAAAGGCGCTGCGATAGCCCGCAGCAAAGGCCTGGTTGATCAGCGCATGCGTAGGCGTGCCAATGGCGAGCTGGCTCCTGGTGACACTGGCGGCGATGGTTCCAAGGACAGCGATCCCGAGGGAGCCGCCCAGCTGCTGGCCCACGTTCAGAAGCGCGGAGCTCAATCCCGATTCCCGGGGCGAGACTCCGGCGACCGCGACAATCGTCGTCGACACAAAGATCAGTCCCAGGCCAAACGAAAGAGCAAGCACCGGACCCAGCACGCCCGAAGCGTAGCCAGAGTGTTCGGTGACCCGAGACAGCCCGAACAACCCAACCGCAGCGAGCAGGGCTCCGAATGACATCAGGGGGCGGGGCCCGATCCGACCAATCAGCCGGGAGGCTGCCTGGGCGCCGAGGACCACGCCCACGGTGATCGGCAGAAAGGCGAGACCCGCCTTGAGCGGGCTATAGCCCAGGATGTTTTGCATGAACTGGGTCAGGAAAAACAGCATTCCCGACAGGGTGGCACCAATGGCCAGCCTGACCGCGTAG
>WNFC01004409.1_pt1 | contig 16230 bp, 11 predicted proteins | sample 5400541 | NCBI WGS metagenome assembly WNFC01 (sample SAMN13153342, study PRJNA577476) | soil metagenome | isolation source: 120 cm saprolite under Douglas fir tree site 2 hole 2 replicate 1 | place: USA:California | collected 2015-04-18
AAACCCACGAGGACCTGGCGCAACAGGCCCTCCAAGCAGGCCTGCATTCGATCGTCGAGAAGCCGCTCACCGAAACTGCTGAAACAACATCGAATCTGCTGCGTCTGGCCGAATCCAAGAATTTGCTCCTCTGTCCTGTGCATCAGTTTCTCTTTCAGCCCGGCGTTCTCCGCGCTCAAGCGGCCATTGACAAGATCGGCCCTCTGCTCCACGTGGACACCGTGATTTGCTCGGCCGGAGCGCAGTCCGGCTCCCAAGACGCGGACCTTGTCGCAGCGGACATCCTACCGGGTCCGCTTTCGCTCCTTGCCCGGCTGCTGCCCGGCGCAGCGGTCCGAATTGCCGATTGGCGCATCGAGCATCCGGCCAAAGGCGAACTCCGCGCCAGTACCTCGGTGCGGAAAGTATCCGCGTCAATGCTCATCTCCTTGAACGGCCGCCCGACAGTTAACGCCCTGCGCTTGATCGGCGAGCGCGGTTCTGCTCAGGTTGATCTCTTTCACGGTTTCTGCGTCCTCGAGCACGGCACCGTTTCTCGGAAGCAAAAGATTGTGCACCCTTTCGTGCAGAGTGGCGCCACGCTATTTTCCGCGGCCACAAATCTGATTTCGCGTGCAGTCAGAAGCGAACCTGCTTACCCGGGCCTGCGCGAATTGATCCGCAGGTTCTATGAAGCTCTCTACACTATAGGAGAACCTCCCATCAGCGCTTCAGAAACTCTCGAGGTTGCGGCAGCCCGCGATAACATTCTCGCCGAAATTCGGCGGAAAGCCTGAACCTCCACTCCAGGACGCACCTGCCGGAGGCTTTCAGCTTCATCGGCAACCGCCCGATGAATCCCACCTGCGCCATTTGCCCAGCATCGTGCCCGCTACACTTGATCTCGATCGTTGCCGCGCTTCTTCGCTAGAAGCAGAAGCGCAGGAGATATGGGCGTCAGCAGCCATCGAAAAAGCAGCACGTTGCTAAGGAAACGAAAAACACGCGCGCCCAGCTTTTCCATCCGGCTTCGACCTTTAAGATCCTCTTCGGTCACAGAAGGCAGCGAGAATGCAAACGAATCGTACCGCGATCTCTTCAGCATTCGCCTCAGTTCAAAACACGAAAGCAGATGCTGCTTGTCGTAAGGCAAACCGCGGCGCCATTTCACGTACGCTGCCATCCAACGGCGCGGGAGAAAGCCGACTCCCCAGATGTGGACATGCGGTTCAGGCGCTACTGAGAACCGATTGGCGGTCCATACGAACAGCCGGCCACCTCCGCATTGCACTCGAGCGCACTCCCCAACCACAGCGCGAGCATCCGGCACATGTTCCAGTGAGGAGATGGCCGTAACCAAATCAAAGGATTCTGCCGGAAACGGCAGATAGTCTGCGCAGCAACAAACGAGGTTTGCTGTTGCCCCAGCCTCGTGCAAGCGCTTGCGTGCCAAAACCAGCCATCGAAACGCGACGTCACAGCCAATCACGACTTCAAAGCTGCGTTGCGCTGCACCAATCAAAGAACCTGCGCCACAGCCTACGTCGAGGCAGGCGTTCCCGGACCCCAACTGGTTTGCGAAGCTTTCTACCCTGGCCTGGTCGGAGAGCACATGCCGAATGAACCCTTCTCGCAAATCAACGCGCGTGGGTGGCAATGAAACATTTTCCCAGTAGAATCGCAGTAGCTCGGCGAAACTCATTCTCTCCGCTTGCTCCTGGACCAATTCGCCTTTTCGATGATCCTGTTCGATCGTGATGTATGGATCGGAATAGACTCGCAGGTCGGGAATTCCCAGCACCACCGGATAGGTTCGGCCGCAAGGGGAGCAAGAGAATGTCTCTTTCTGTGACTCCAGCTCGTGTTTACACAGCGGACAGCGCAGCCGGCTCGAAAGACCGGCGTCACAGCCGGATGAGGGCCACATCACGTTCACAAGGTTATGATGAAATACGTCGCTCACGTGCTTGTACCATTTCAACCTGAATTACCAGCAATTCAGTAGGGGGCTGCCAGTGCGAGAGAAGTTTCGAAGCGGCTAGCGGCTACAGGATTGCCCAGCGTATCTCACCGGCTCAAAGTACACGCGTTGCTTGATGGCATCGCCGGTTAACCGGCCGTTCTCGCTTTGGCGCCGGAGCGGGTACATCTGGTACAGAGATCACCGTTGGGCTGTTCCGACCCGCGGATAGCGGACTGATCACCGCGCATTTCCCCTCGTCCTGTCACCCGCTCTCTTGTCTCGTAGCTCGGCTCTGCTCCGAAGAACTCAGGCCTGGTGATCGTAAGCGATTGACAGATCGCTCCATATCAGAACCGCAAGAGGCTGATCACTGAAGCGCGCAAATCATTAGGTGGCTTCCATCCCTCCTTTCCATTGTGCGAGCGCACGTGTAGTTGCTCTCCAAATAATCTAGCACGTCGGCAGGCCAGTAATCGCCGATGCTCCTTTGCCAGTCCAGCGTGTTCTTAAGCACTGCATAGGGAGCCCGGCGCTGTCTGAGCAGTCGAATAAGAGGCTCGGTACTGATGATGTGGTTCTTTACCATCAACGTGTACTGGAAACTATCGTTTACGACCGGCCGCAAACCTGCCTCGATCACGTCCGAGGCATAGAACACGTCGGACAGAACATATTCACCAGGCTTGGTCGCCACTTGTGACAGCCGCTGCATGACCTCGGCATGTTCGTTGCGGTCATCCTGGGAAAACATTACCAGCTCCGATAATCCACGCGGTACGCTAGCGAGCACGGTGGGAAGAGCAGCCGCCATCATAAAAGTCATTGAAATCCAACGTCTTCCCTCAACCGCTCCTAGCGTCATTATACTAAACACGAGCGAGCCACTTATCGCAGCATCGAAAAAATAGCTGTATGAGCTACCAGGACGTCCTGTAGCGACGATGAACCACGCCACAGAGATAAGGAAATACAGTGCGCCGGCAACAGATTCCTTATCGTTCCCTTCGATCAGAAGAACGGCACACGCGCCGATCGCAAGGGCAACGAACCCACTGGTCATATACTGCTGTATCGCAAAACTGAAGATCTTTCCTATGTCCAAGTGCACAGCATTCCCGGAGATCGTCATAACCCAGATACCACCGTTCGTCCGCCAAAACAACACAGCGTAGACTACCACCGGTAGCACCATCGTGGTCGCGACCAAGCGGATCAGATCCCCGAATCGCTTGAGGCAGAAAAGGTGGAGGCATATCGCTGCAAATACAGGAAACGACGTCGGCTTTGTTAGGAGGGCAATCCCGCACAGGATTCCTGCATATGGAATCCAAAGACGGCGGTGGGTTTCAAGGCCGCACCTAAGGTAAATGACAAACCCGGCAAGGGAGAAGCACCCTGCGAGGAATTCGGGCTTCACCAAGCTTCCGTGGTTCCAGGCCAGTGCGGGGAATACTGATAGGAAGAAAACAGGGGCCAGCAGCCTTGCAGCGATTCTTGCTCCTGGTCGCGACGCCATCACCAGCAGGAGAGCTACGGCGAAAATGGCCGCTGCACTAATCCACCGCCCGACCGCAATGGAAGAACCGAGCACCTTTAACGTTGTCAAATACACCGGAGGATAAATGCAGATTCGAAACGGTACAGCGTACAGGTGGTCTATCGAGTACAAGTCCTCGATGCCGTGCGATTGCGCCGCCAAGAGCGCTATGACCTGTTCGGACCATGTAGGGGGCACACGCAGTATCGCCCGGTTCACTAGAGCAATGCAAGTGAGAGTCGCAATCGGTACCGATACCGCGAGGAAAACACGAAGAAACACCACGTCGACCTTGCGCAGGTTTCCGTCCACTCGCCCTCCTCTATCCCAAAGCTTAACTTCAAGCCGCCCCCGTGTGCACCGACTTCAAAGCTGCGTTGCGCTGCACCAATCAAAGAACCTGCGCCACAGCCTACGTCGAGGCAGGCGTTCCCGGACCCCAACTGGTTTGCGAAGCTTTCTACCCTAGCCTGGTCGGAGAGCACGTGCCGAATGAACCCTTCTCGCAAATCAACGCGCGTGGGTGGCAATGAAACATTTTCCCAGTAGAATCGCAGGAGCTCGGCGAAACTCATGCGGTCTGCTTGCGCCTGCACTATGCGCCCCTTCTCGTGGTCCTGCTCGATGGTGATATACGGGTCGGAATAAACGCGCAGATCCGGAATTCTCAAGACAATCGGGTAAGTTCTCCGGCAATGAGCGCAAGCGAAACGTTCGGGCTGTGACGCAAGCTCTTGTTTGCACACCGGGCAGCAAAGCAAGCGCGACAAATCGGGTCGCGGTGGAGTGATTTTCCGGCCGGTTGAATTGGAATTTATCAAGTCCACCTTGGCAGCTCGATCCTCGCCTCGATTCCTCTCCTGGCTGCCGCCTAGAAATCTACGGCAGCATTTTTTCCAGGAAATCGGCGGTCCTGGCGTAGACCTCCGCCGAGGGATGTAGATCGATTCTGTTCACGCGCAGCCGAATATTGGCGTCCTTCAGAGTTGGAACTACGTCAACACATTCCGCGCCTTGTGCCCGAGCCGCATCACACACTGTCTTTACGTAACTCCTGAACGGATACGGTTCTTGATGAATGGCGCCGAGCTCGGGAAAAGGAATGACAATCAGGCGGATGGAGCGCATTTTTGCCAGTCCAACCATATCGTTCAGACAGCCTCGCGATCGCCTCCAACCGGGATTGTTCTCGTTGAACTTTGCCGCGATCATCTCACGGTACTGATCAATGGTCACACGATGGACCTTGGCCACCTGCCAGTACGTCCAGACGAAATTATACGCGGCGCTCGATTTTCGCAACATGGTCATGAATCCTCCCACCAGCCCGGTGCGGGTGTCCGGCGTGACGATGGCGCCGTCCTTGATATGAAGTGGGAGAGGGTCGGTATCGTTGTCCAGGTAGATCAGGAGTGCGACTTGTGGATTCAGCGGCACCGCCCGCTCCCTGAACATGGCGAACTCATGGCAGGTGTCATACATGGGCACGCCGAGGTTGACCACGGCAATGGGGCCGGGTAACCGTTTTCTCAGCCGCGCGGCGAGCTGGTCCGGCAGAGTTTCTCCATCCTTTACCCCTTGCCCGAAAGCCACAGAATCTCCAATCACCACAATCCGCACCGCGGATCTGGCAATGTCCTCGGCGGTCTCGCTACTCCGAAAACCGAGTTTGTTGACGGAGACTAGCTGCCCCGCGTACAACCCTCTGAAACCGGGCCGCAGATTGAAAACCATGTCGGCGACCTGACTTGGCTCAAAAGTTCTTGCGTCCAGGTAGTAGGGCGTGTAGCCGGAGATTCGAAGCGCTGCCTCCATGAAGAGCAGCGCCGCCACGAGACCCGGCACGGAAACCAGGAGCAAACGCTTCAGATAGGTGATTGGGTTTTTGGTCATTCGAGTGTCAGTGCCTGTCCGGAATCTTGAACCATTCCCGAGCGAGACATCGCCCTGAGGCTTTCCACCAAGATCGCATCCACGTCGCGCGGCGCGTAGCCTAGCGCTCTGCGGGCTTTTCCCGAATCGAAGTACTGAAAGCGGTTGGCGCAGTAGTGAATCATATAACTGATCTTCGGCGGCTTATTTCTCAGACGCGCTACAGGCTCGAGCACGGCTGCTGCGATTGCCGTCACTACTGGGGGAATGGACACGAACCGCCGGCGGATGTTCATGGCCTTCGCCGCCTTTTCCCCAAGGGTTCGAAAGGTCAGGTTTTCCCCGCCCAAAATGTACCGCTGCCCGTTTTCTCCCCGCGCCAGAGCAGCGAGGATTCCCTGAACCACGTCCTCGACGTGGACGATGCAGTTCCCTCCGGAGAAACAGGGGACAATCGGAGTACGGCGCACGCTTCTCATCAGCGCCGCGCTTCTTTGCTGTCCCTGGATCGAGGCTGGATTCACAATAACGGCGTCCAAGCCGCGGGCGACTTCCGCGAGGACTTCGTCCTCGGCGCGGCGCTTGGAAATGTGGTAGGTCAGTCCAGATCTCTCCAGGTTGAAAGGGAAATCTTCATTGGCCGGCTGTTGCGGGTTGGCGGTGACGCCAATGGCGGCCGCGGAGCTGACGTGCAACAGGCGTTTTGCGCCTGCTTCGCGGGAGGCACGAGCTACATGCCGAGTTCCCTCGATGTTGACTTTCATTTGCCAGTCCTCTTCCGTTCTCCAGTAATTCAAATTGGCTGCGGCATGGATCACGCACTCACAATCCTTTACCGCGGCCTGGACGATCTTTGGGTCGGTGATGTCTCCGACAACCTTTTCAAACGGGAGTCTTGCGAGGCGGTCGAAGGAGGATGTCGGGCGGCAGAGGATGCGGACCTTGTGCCCCTGCGCAACCATCCGCTCGCATAAATGAGAACCCAGGAATCCTGTGGCCCCGGTGATGAGAACTCTCATGGGGGAGGTACGCCGTAGAGACTGGGCCCCAGGATGCGCTCAGGGGCTCTGCGCATACGCCCGCTCGAACCGGCTGCGGCCAAGAGCAAACAATGTCCGCGCTGAAAGGTTGGAAACGGTGTCAGCCAAGCGCTTGGCGCCGACGTAGAGCAATCCCTTTCGATTGTCATCCTTCAGAATCCCGCCACGGTTGATGATATACCGCTCAAAGACTTGCGCGAAGTGCAGCAAGGCAGCCACTTGTCCCTTTGTGAGGTTTTCGTTGCCGATCATCGCCTCGTGGCTGCTGTTGTAGGAGTATTCGTCGTGCGTTGTTAATCCCTGGGCCACTGCCCAGTCCCGGAGCTTCGTGCCAATTAGCGGAGAAGCGGCATTGAACTGCACCCAGTTGGCGCCCAAGCGCACCCCAAAGCCAATGGTTTCCAGTACCGTTTGTACAGTGTCTCCCGGCAGGCCGATGATGAAGAAGCAAAATGTCTTGATGCCGTGCTTGCGGCAGATTGCCGTCATCTCGACGATCTTTTCCCGAGAGATGGGCTTCCGTCCCACGTTCTTCTGAATCTCTACTTCCGAACTCTCGACGCCAAAGTTAATTCCGTCGCAGCCGGCAGCGGCCATCGCCGCGATGGTTTCTTCTGTAAGGCAATCCGGTCGTGTCTCGCACTTCCATTTAATCACCAGCCCGCGCCGCTGAATTTCCTTGCAAATTTCGACCACTCGGTCCTGGCGCATGGAGAACATTGGATCGCGAAAGAGAATGTATTCGATCCCCAGGTTTTTCACTAGGTGCTCGATTTCATCCACGACATTTGCAGGAGTGCGATACCGCCACGCCAGGCCCTGCCCTACTGGATAAGGACAGTAGTGACATCCAAAGGGGCACCCTCGCGAGGTGAGCATCGGCAAAAAAGAAAGTCCCTTAGTCGTGGATGATTTGGGAAGGGTATATCGGTGGTAAGGGAGACGCTCCCACTTGGGAAATGGGAGTTTGTCCAATTCCCTCAAAAATGCACGCGGAGGCGCCTCCAGCCAGCTCCCATTGTGCTGATAATTCAGACCTTGGACTTGCTGTTCTGGCCTGCCACTGACCAGTTCATAGACCGTTTCGTCGGGCTCTCCCCGGAGAACGTAATCAACGCAAGTCTCCTTGTAAATGCGGTGGAGCACGTGGCCGACGGTAGAGCCATAGACAGCAACGCTGACATCCGTAGCTGCGGACTTGATGGCAGCGCACACTGACAGATCCCAGTCCAAGCTGGGAAGAGCGGTGCGAGCGACGATCAATGTGCCACCCGGTGCATTGGCGTGGGCAATTCGGGCTATCCGTTCAGCTACTTGTTCGCGAGTGAGCCCGAGACCTTGAGCCTCAATTACCTCGACGGGGACCTTTTTTTCTTCCAGATACGCCACCAAATAAGGAACATCCAAAGGAGGCATGATCGTCGCCCCCGACGGATAGAGCTGGCCATAGCCTCCGTGCGAGTCCCGGTTTGCAAAATATCCGGGCGGGCTCGGCGGATTGAGAACAACGACAGCGTTAAAACGCGTGTCGGTAGCTCCGGTAATCAAAGCTGAGATTGCGATATCTGGACTGGAACTCATCTCTCTTTTGGGCCAACCGAGCGCACTTCGAGTGCAGTCAGAATGCCGCTCCACCTCAACCTTGGAGCAATTTGCCCACCAGGCCGGTGGCTGTCGGCCCTTGGAACTAGGTTGCTAACTGGCTACCGCGTCAGGGAATAGCAGACTTTTCCAACTTCAGGGATAATGCCTGGGCGTAGGGTGACCTAAAAATCTTCCCATTTTGCGAAAACCTTTTCACTACCTGGTCATCAGGCGCTGCCCTTAAGACCCGTGATTTGAACTACTTGGCGGGACGTGGAAGCGGTCGAGCGCTTCATCGTACACCGTTTTCAAGCGATGGCCGACCGAATCTAGGCCAAAATGCTGTAAAGCGTAGGATCTCAACGCCTCGGGGACGTAGTTGCTGCGCCGATCCAATACCTGCGCAATTCCTGCCGCGAGCGCCTGGGGATCCTCCGGCGGAACGAGTATCCCCACTTTCTCGTTCACGATGTCCTCTGGCCCTCCACACCGCGTCGCTACGACGGGAGTGCCGCACGCTAGGGCCTCCACAAGCACCATCCCAAAACTCTCGGCACGGCTCGGCAAGACCAAGACGGCGCTTTCCTGAATGCATCGCACAAGTTCGGGCGGGCGCCGCTTGCCGACAAACTGGACGCGCGCTTCCAAATCCAGTTCGTGGGTCATCCGCCGAATCAGATCGTACTCGCGCTCGTAGTTTTTGAAGAAGCTTTCCCCTACCAGCAGTAAACTGACTTCGCGCCCGGACTCAACCAACAGACGCGTCGCCCGGAGTAGAACGTCAACCCCTTTGACGGGGCGAATTGCCCCGACAAAAATGATCTGGTTGTCTACCAACCGCTGCTCCTTCGTGGGCAATGCGAAAATCGTTCCATCCACCGCGTTTGGGATGACGCGCATCCTTTCCGGAGCGCTCACTACCCGGAGGATTGAGTCGCGCACTGAGGCGCTAACCGCGACCAGCAGAGTGCACTCACGAACCGCCCGGATTGCCTGCCGTAACACGATCGCGCTGTTGTCCATCCACGCGCCCCATGGAACGTGTTCGGTGATGATTACCGGAACGTTAAAGCGCCGTCCTAACCGCACTGCCGCGCAGCCGTCCGGGTAACTAAAATGCCCGTGAATCAGGTCGAAAGGAAATTCACGTCGTAACTGGTCAGCTTGGCGACGCACCGCCAGATAGTAGGTGGCCCACTCGACCGAGCGCAATGTATAGCCAGGACCTACTAGGTATCGCGGATGGAACACTTCAACGCCATCGCGGGAGCAATGCAGCGGGATGCTCCGCAAACGCGAATAATAGTCGGGCAACCGGAGAGGTGGGCAATATTGCACCGGTGAAATCACCTTCGGTTCGCAGAAGCTCACGGAATGCAGCACCAGGTTTTCCACCCACAACCCTAAGACATCGAATACCTTGTTCGGAAAGGTTTTGGACAGGAAGAGAACCCTAGGACGACTGCCATGACTGAACGCCGGCCCCGCTAACTTAGGCATGGCATCAGGGTTCGCCGATTCGACGTTCGCACAATGTAACCATAGCTGCAGTTTTTGCGGCTCAACGGTTTGTCTTATGGACCTTCAGGATGAATCCTGCGGCGAGCCAGTCCGCCTTGCCGTCCCGCGCTTCTTCTAACTTCTTGTTCAACCAAAGCGTCGCGGCCGGCCAGACTTCATCTAGCGGTGACAGAAGGATGTTGTAGAAGTAGCCGACCACGCGCTGCGCATCAGCCCCTGCTGCGGCGAGGATCCCGCTCGCCTCCTTTGGAGTGAACAGCCGGCGTTGTATCAGAATCGGATCGTTATGCGCCCCCGGACGCATAATTCGCCGCGTCAAAGTAAGCGCCGGGTAAAACACGTACTTCTTCCATTGGGCGTACGGGCTCTGTCGATTCGCAAACGTGATGATGATCGTGCCGCCGGGTTTCAAAACCCGCAGCATTTCTTCGATCACCTGGCCGAAACTCTTCAGCCCATCGATCACGCCCATGCACAGTACAACATCAAAGAACGCGTCCGGAAAACTCATCTGTCCTGCTTCTCCCTCAACAAAGTGCACGTTCTTGAGTTCGCCGAAGCGCGTGCGGCAGATCTCGATCATCCGTGGCGATGGGTCCAGGCCCCAAAACTCGCAGTCCAGGCGCAAGAGGGGCTGCGCCATCTCTGCCGGGCCGCATCCCACGTCGAGCACTCGGCCTCCTGGTTTGTCGAACAATTCCAGAACGCGCCTGCGACGCACAAGCAGCGCAAATCCTCCAGGAGTCTCTTCTGCATAAGCCCGAGCATATTCGTCGGCCTTCTCACCGAGGAATCCCCTTCCCGCAGTCGATTCTCCGCTGGAATCTAAAATGTTGGCTTTATCTCCTTCCATGCGATTGGACCCTTCTTAAGGATATAGCATAGCCCCCGGGGAAGACTCATCGTTAATCTGTGGCGACTCTCACCTCTTGAGCATAGCCTCATCACCACTAATCCATCCAGGTACAAACACACTGCGAGTGCTCGTCTGTAGAGCGCTCACATGTCAGCATGCCGCCGAATGACAGAGCTAGTAACGTTCGATGCCCGTTAACCAACTGCCTCCTGGCCTTTCACTTTCTCAAATGCGACGTGGATGAATTGCGCGCGGGACGGCCGCCCGTACCAGCGTTCGATAGTCCGGTGAAAAGCACCAAAGCCCACTTCATAGGCAGCATTGGCGATCCGGCTTCTGTTGGTCCACCGGCTGAAATGACGCGGCCACCGAATCTCGGGGAGTTCTGCCAATCCAGGAACGTCGAAGAAGCGGCGGAAGTTCAATACGCTCGGCAAGATAGCATCTACGAGCGAGCATTCCTTCAGCTGAAACCCATGCCGCTCGAACCGTTCGACCACTCGATTCGCGGACTCCAGCCCAACGTGTCCGTGCTGCTCGACAAACTGTTTCCGATAGACCTCGCGATTTTTCTTTGCCGCCAGAACCGCGGGGTGGTCGCTGTCAGTTTCAATGATGTGCGCTGTGATCCCGCCCGTGACAAGTACGCGAGCAATTTCAGCCACCAGCGCGTCCTTGCGATCGATTGGTACATGGCCGATCGTGTGAGAAGACGCTACCACTTCGAATTGCGCCGAATGAAACGGCAGCTCTGGCAATTGCCCAAGCGCCGTCGCGGTGTACCGCCTCGCGCAATCCCGCAAGAATGCGAGCGAGCCGTCATACCCTACAACTTCGCGCGCCCGCTCCAAGAAAATCTCGCGGCCGCGGCCGCAACCGAAATCCAACAACCGCCCACATTGTGGAATTGCCCGCCGCCAGAACTTCCACTCTCGCCAGGACCAGAACGGAAGCACCTGCAGAATTGCCTTTTTCAATCCCTTTGGAGAAGCTGCGAAGGGGCAATGTTGGCTAGCATATTCATCGTAAAAAACGTCCGCTTCGCCAAAACACGGAATGCCGTCAGTGACAGGGTAGGTTCGCGAGCAGCGCGGGCAAACCAACCGATCCGAGTCGCCCTGAAGTTCGTTGTGGCAGTTTATGCAAGCGATCAGATCCGTCCGCAAATCCTTGGGCAGCGGGCGTTCAGCCGGGATCGCTGGATTCTCACTCACTTTCCACTCCGAAAACTGCGAACGTATCCTTCAAGACGAAGCCGCTCATCCCACCACCGCCTTGTCTTGCGATAGCTGCCATTGGCATAAGAAATGATCCGGTTCCAGCGTCCAACCCAATCCATCACCTGTTCGCACGCGCTTTGCGATAGGATGACACGCTGCTAGGCTAGATTTGAAGAGATTCTTTTGGCGCTTGTTTCTCAGTCGAGACGCAGCGGCAGCGCGGTACGGTTGCAACGGCAGTCACAAATGCGCCGGATGACTGTTCCCGAGCACTAAGTGAAGTGTTGGTGGATGCATGCGATCTATTTTGCTGACAGGCGGAGCGGGGTTCATCGGCTCGCATGTCGCCGAGGCTCTGCTGCGCCGTGCCGATGGTTTGACAGTCGTGGATAACCTCCATGATTTTTATTCACCGCTGTGGAAAAAGCAGAATCTGCAGGATATCCAGCGCGCTGGTCCTTTTGATTTTCACGATGTGGACATCTGCGACAAGCAAAGAATTCGGGATGTGGTTTCGCGGTCTCGCCCTGAGGTGATTGTTCACCTCGCCGCGCGTGCCGGAGTTCGCCCGTCCATCGAAGAACCCAGCGCCTACGTGGAGGTAAACATCAACGGGACCCTAAATCTGCTGGAGCTTTGCCGGGAATTCCAGGTCAGAAAATTTGTCTTTGGCTCCTCGAGCTCCGTTTATGGCGCCACGAGCCGTGCGCCGTTTTGCGAGGAACAAGTCGACTTGAAACCCATCTCACCTTACGCTGCCACCAAACTTGCCGGCGAGATGCTCTGCTACACCTACGCACACTTGTTCAAGTTCTTCGTGATCTGCCTGCGGTTTTTCACGGTGTACGGCCCGAGGCAGCGGCCCGACCTGGCCATCCACAAATTCACCTCGCTGATTGAGTCGGGCAAGCCTGTGCCTGTCTTTGGGGACGGCTCGACGGGGAGAGACTACACTTTCATTGATGACATCGTCGCAGGAGTTCTCGCAGCGATTGAATATGAACCGCCCATCAAACCGGCCGCCGCACCGTTCGAAATATTTAACCTCGGCAACTCTCATCCGGTGAGACTGACGCAGCTAGTTGATTTGTTGGAACATGCCACCGGCAAGAAGGCGAGTAGGGACCAAAAGCCTTCACAACCCGGCGACGTGCCGCTAACGTGGGCAGACGTCTCTAAGGCCGGCCGTTTACTTGGATATCGTCCGAGAACCGATCTCAAGCAGGGGCTGAACAAATTTGTAGCCTGGTACCGCGCGGCAGACCCGTCGCGCCGGGTTTGAGCGATCCGTCGGTGCACCAATCGGACGCCGCCGACGTTCGTCTTTAGATTACGTCTGGCTCAGCGAAGGTACATTCTCTTGTACCACAGAAGCGTCCAGCCCAAGGTCTTGTTGGATCGCATCGGTGAAGATCTTTGCAAACGATTGCTTGCTGAACGGTTTAAATTTCCCCGAAGAGACAAAATCGCGGGCATTTTCCTTGTAGCGTTGAATATCCTTCTCACTCAAGGATTTCAGGTACGAACGCAGATCGGTATATGTGGGATATTTGCGCTTATCGATGAAACACTCCTCGGGTATCCAGTCCGTGACGTCTGTCGCTCCCCAATAGATTGGAATGGTTCCTACATAGAATGCGTCAAAAATTTTTTCGTTTAGCCAGCCTTTGAGAACCATGTTTTCATAGCAAAAAGCGAAGGCGTAGTGGCTCATCACTTCGTACTTCGATTTCACTGCTCCCTTGTAGACCTGTCGGAGCACTTTCTCTATGGGATGTCGAGGCACGAAAGGAATATTTTCTCGCACGAATCGATAAAGTCTCATGGCCGTCGCGGGCGCCCAGAATTCACCCACGCGATACGGCATCTGATCCCAGCCCTTGCCATAAAGATCGATCTCTCCGTACTGGCTGAAGAACTCGAGCACCCGGTAACGCTCGGTGAAGAGTTCATTCCAATAGATCCGCGGGAGCTTGTTCGCAACCACCATGGTCAGAAACTTGCGGTCCTTCCTGCTCCACAACTCGTCAAAAACTTGGTTGTAGGGCTGGGGAATGAAGAATTTTTCAAATTTCAGGCCGCCGCAGCCGAAGTGTTCCAGCGCTTCTCCCGTACTGTACGCATAGACCCTCTTGAAATATTTGCTGACCTCTGGCAGCGCCCGGTAAGTGCTCGGATGAACGATGGGGGCTTCGATAGTGATAAAGCCGCTCAGGATCGTGTCCTTTCTTTTTGCCAGTTCTTTAAAGTTCTTAAGCGTCTCAAAGGAAAAATAGACGTTCGTCTTGTTGGCTTTCTCGCCGCTCATGAGGTAGTCCGCGGTGTGAACTTCGATCCCTTTCGATTGCAAGACCTCCCGCATATAGAAATACGGCGCGTGACAGTTGTCCCGGTTAAACGGAGAGTTCGGGTTGAACATCTCGTTTTGCAAGAAATGGTGGCTTATCGGATCGATGAACAGTGTCACATCGCGTGGATTCATTTCCAAATCCCTCTCAAGATGCCTTGCTCACCACGTGCCCCTCAGTCGCGACAGTGGAATTGTTCGCCTTCCCGCCTCCGGTCCACTTCCCCAACCACGAATTCAGAAGAGCAACGCTGTGAATGGCAGACGTAAGATCCGCGGATCCCGAAAGATGCTGCTGTTTCATTCTCGCCACCAGGCTGCTGTCCAGAAGCCCCTCGAGCGGGCCTCCCTGCGTGCTCCCCGAAAACAAATGGCTCAGATCTCCGTTGATCCATTTCTTCAAAGGAACACCGAAACCCATTTTGTCTCGGTACAGGATCTCGTTCGGCAACCATGGTTGGAAAGCGCTCTTCAAAGCTTTCTTCGCTTGCTTCCGATCGACCAGTAGCCGAGGGGGAATTCTTCCCGCGAGAGCCATGACCTCCCGGTGCAGATAGACGGGGCGGACCTCGAGCGAAACGGCCATGCTCGCGCGGTCCACCTTGACCAGAATATCCCCCGCCAGAGTTAGCTTCAGGTCGAGATAGCGCATCGCATTTACAAGCCCAACATCCTTGGGCGGCGCCTTCGAAAGCAACGGCCCGACGACGTCCATGGGCGAGTAGTGCTTCAGAGTTTCGGCCAGGGCCCCGCGCGCGGCCGTGCGCAGTGCCGGCATGGGAAAACAAGCCGTGAGCATATCCAGCAGCATTGTGGCCGCGTCCATCCCGTAGGAGGAAACAGTCTTCTGGAGACGGCCATTCTGCACAAGGACGGATTCAGCGCTCGCCGCCATCAAGCTACGTACCGGACGCCGCAGTAATGGTTGGAACATCTGGCGCACGCTCAAGCGCTGATACTTCTTGTAGCCCGCGAACATCTCGTCGCCACCATCTCCCGATAGTGCAACAGTAATGAACTTGCGCGCTTCCCGGCAGACGTAAAACGTCGGCAGATAGGAGTAGTCGTTGAAAGGCTCGTCGTAGTGCCACAGCAGCTTTTCGAAGACCGAACTCACGTCTCGCGGTACGACGAGCTTCTCGGTGTGCTCCGTCGCATAAATCTGCGAGACTTTTCGGGCCCAGTGCCGCTCGTCGTAATCCTTATCCTCGAAACCCACAGTGAACGTCTTCAGGGCGCACCCCGACCTGCTCAGCGCAGCCGTCACCGAAGACGAATCCACTCCTCCGCTAAGAAACGCTCCCACTGGAACGTCCGCCAGAATCATCTCCTTGCTGGCCGTCTGCAGCGTCTCCAGGATTTGCGGTCCCCAATCGGAGACGGAGTCGTCGGGATCAACTGGCATCCTTCCCAAATGCACTTGGGATCCGGCACAAATCCGAACGTCAGAAAATCGACCAGCGCCGGAAAATGAATTTGCTTGCGAAATTCGGACCAACCAACAAGCGCCTTCAACTCCGAAGCGAACAGAAACGAGCCGTTAACGGTGGCGTAGTAAAATGGTTTTTCTCCCGCGCGGTCGCGCGCGCAAAACAGTTTCCGCTCGCGTGTATCCCAAATTGCAAAAGCGAACATCCCGGACAAGCGCTCCAGACACTGCTGGCCCCAATGGCGGAAAGCCTCGACCAGGACTTCCGTATCGGAGTGCGTCCGGAAGGTCACGCCATGTTTGCGCAATTCCTCCGCCAGGCTCTGATAATTGTAAATCTCTCCGTTGAACGTGATGACGAAGCGGCCATCTTGCGAGATGAAGGGCTGATTCGCTTCCGCGTTTAAATCCAGAATGGCGAGTCTGCGATGGCCCAGGCAAACACGCGAATCCTTCGCAGACCAGAGGCCCGCATGATCTGGGCCGCGATGCGCCATGGAGTCGCGCATCTCCGCGATCGCCGCAGGATCGATCGGCCGCTCCGAAATCGCTCCTACTATCCCGCACATGGCAGCCGGCCTTCTCTCCATCCTAATGATTTCGTTGTCGATCTCATGGTGCACCCGTCCGCCTGACATCCGCAGCGGATCGCAATCGCATGGGCTGCTGCTTATCCCATTCGCCCTTGACGTTCCATCGGTGATAAAACGCCTCGGCGAGAAAATTCACTCGTGGCAGCCGCACCAGGCACTGCAGTCCCCAATACAGCATCAGGAGCCGCGCCCGCTGGACCGTCGAACTTCGCAGAATGTAGTGGGGCCGCACCAGCCGCAGAACCTCCGCTGCCTGGTCCAACTCGCCGAGAATATAGAAATTGATCGC
>WNFC01017944.1_pt1 | contig 16227 bp, 10 predicted proteins | sample 5400541 | NCBI WGS metagenome assembly WNFC01 (sample SAMN13153342, study PRJNA577476) | soil metagenome | isolation source: 120 cm saprolite under Douglas fir tree site 2 hole 2 replicate 1 | place: USA:California | collected 2015-04-18
CGCGGCGAGCCCGAGGGCATCACCGGGATGCGTGGATTGAACTCTTGCCGCCGGCAGCAGACAATTGACGGTCAATGATGTTAATGAAATCCGCATCGGACCGCACACCGCTCAAAAACTCACCGTTGATAAAAAAGGTTGGTGTCGCGTTGACTCCTGCCTCGGAACCGGCCTGGACATCTTGCTGCACCACCGCCTTGTACTTGCCGGATTTCAGGCAGGACTCAAACGAGTTCTGGTCCATCCCTAAGCCGGCAGCGGTCTTGGCCAAGGCAGCTCCATCGAGCTTCGACTGGTCGGCGAACATGGCGTCGTGCATTTCCCAATATTTTCCTTGTGTGAGAGCGCAGCGCGATGCCTCCGCCGCCACGTCCGCATGCTGATGGATCTGCGAGAGAGGGAAATCCCGGTAGGCCAGCTTTACCTTACCTTTATATTTGACGAGCACATCGTCCAGCAGGGGTTGCACCGTGCTACAGAAGGGGCACTGAAAATCCGCAAATTCCACGATGGTGATCGGTGCATCAGCGTTTCCCTTTACGCGAGCACGGTCGTAGTCCACTTGGATCACAGGCGGCTGAAGGAGAATGGAGACTTCGGCTTTGTCACGCAGGGAATCAGCGTACCGTTCGCGAGCTTGCTCAACCTCGGCGCTTTTCAGAAGCTGCTTAACCTGCGACTTGATCTGGTCGAAGGGCAAGGTAGTCTGGTTCTTGACTGCAAGATAATAACCTTTTGCTTTGTCGTCGGAAGGATCAGATATCTTGGAATCGACTTCCTGCTTAAGGAACGCCTCGGTGCTGAGGTCTTTCCTTTTAGCTTCCACCTCGATGAGTTTCTTGCGAATCGATTGATTGAGGGCGTCGCTTTTCAATTTATATTCCTGCTTGCGCAGATCCAGCAAACCCGGCCCGATCGCAGACATTAAGTCCTGCTCGTAAATCGGCTGGCCGGCAACAACGGCAATGGGCTCATCAGGTCGGGCCTGAGGCTTGGCCTGTGCAGTGCACAGGGTGGCAAGGGTCAAGCAACAAAGAAGCGTCAACCGAGAAACTCTCATAGGCTCTTGTCTGCGCATGGCCCACCAAATCGGAAAATACTTTGTGTATAACTCGCTCAAGCCTCAGCTTAATGCCGCCCACCTACCACCTGTCTCCGGTCACCTTGCGACTAGTTCTTCTGCTCACGTTGCGTCAGTTTTGGCAGCAAGTGCGGACGGGACCTTCGGCTTCCATGCTTCCGCAAACGCCTTGCCCTTGGCGATCTGCTCCGGGGTCATTTGTGCTTCCGCAGCAAGGAGCTCGTTCTGGTAAAACTCCAAATTCCCCTTGGCGGCCAGTCGCAGCCACATTTCGGCCTGCACGGGGTCGCGCGGAAGTTCTTTGGCACCTTGCAAATAGGCCTTGCCAAGGATCAATTGGGCATCCTGCTGTCCCTGCTCAGCCGAAAGCCGCAGCCATTTCACTCCCTCGGCGATGTCCTTCTGCGGCAGCAGGTACATCGTGCCCAGGAAGAATTGCGCCTCAGCATTGCCCTGCGAGGCGGATGCCTTAAACCACTTGATCGCCTGATCTGAGTCTTTTAGAACACCTTGGCCCATCATGTACATCCTGCCAAGAAAGAGCTGGGCGGCCGCATTCCCTTGCTCCGCCAGCGGCGCAAACTCTTTGAGCGCAGTAGCGTAGTCTTTCTGCTCGTAAGCGCGCTTGCCGGACTCGATATCTGCCCCGGCGGAAAGGCTCGCGCAGATTAGCATCGTGAAAGCGAAAGTCGAAAAAAGCCGTAGCGACAAACCCATCATCATTCCCTCGTTCGTGTCAGGTTGCAGTACAGGCCTCAAACTCGTCGCTTGAGGCCCATCCTGAAGGTGAAGATTAGAAGATGATCACGGGGTGGTGATCGGGATCACACTTCCGGGCTTGTTGAAGCTGTAAACCTTGTTCTGCTGCACGCTCATATTGAGCGGCCCGACACAGGCCAGCGATTGGCTTATACCTGTGCCTGCGGTGGTATCTTTCCAAGTGGTTGTAACCGTGTAAACGCCAGTTGACAGATTCGTGACGAAGAAATCAAAGCTGTGAGCGGAAACCGTGCTCTCGTTGAGAGTGAGGAAGCATCCACCATCAATTGCCAGGCACTGGGTAGCAAGCGCTTGGAAGAGGTTGGTGCTGATCTGGACGTATCGCGAGTCATAGGTAACCGCGGTACTGGGAATCACCGCCGGATTGCCAGGGCCCGTAACCGATACCTGAAAATCTACGCCAGCCAGCGCGGAACTGCTCACCCCACCGGTGCTGCTTCCTGATTGCTTTGAGCTCACCGTGACGTCCGTTAACAGGCCGACAACCGCCGAGGGCCTGACTACAAACAGGTTGCCGCTGCCGCTATTGGACTTTATTCCGGCGACCGCGGTGCCCATGCACTCTCCGGATTGCGGCACACACGTGCTGACACCAAGAGAGTCGATAGTGCAACTCGACTGGCATTGATATCCGCCGCTAATGGCGCCGTTAGACGAAAGGGTGCATCCGGTGAAGTTGCTACCCGTTGTTGAATACGAGAAACTGCCGCTGCTCTGCGCGTTAGCCAGAACTGGCGTCAGCACCACCACCGCCAAAATCAAACATAGTTTTTTCATGCTTCGTTCCTCCGTGTGGTACAGACTTCGAGTACTGAGTAGGTGGGCAGCTCATCGTGGGGCTCAGGTTTGTTGGTGACCACTGGCCAAAGGGACAGTTTTGGGGCAGCTGAACTTGAGCGGCCAGGTCCACTCTGGGGGTGAGTAGCTACGCCGCTCGCGACACCTTGCCGAGGGAAAGCGTCATCTTCGTTGGTTATAGTAGACTGGCGTATATTCCATATGTTTTATCCATACTTCCGGTGTAGAAGAAGCAATCATCAGATACAGAGACTACAAAGAGAAAAGTGCCGACGAATACGATCTTTCCGAGAGCGAACTCAACATGCTCGGCTACCAGCTTCTCTACGGCGACAAGAACTCGCAAAGTGCGATTCAGATCTTTATCCTCAACACGCTAGAGCCTCCATCATCATCGAATGCCTTTGACAGTTTGGCGGAGGCATATCAGGTTGCTGGCAAGAAGGGGTTGGCGAAATGGAACTATCGGAAGGCGATTTTACTCGACCCTTCCAACGTACACGCAAAGACGATGTTGGCTCAGTTGGGCTCCTCACTGTACACCGTGGCTGGCATTCTCCTCGGCGGAGTTATTTTGGTTCTCCTTCTGTACTTCATCGCACGCAGGTTGAGAAGTAAGAAGCGATGAGCATTTCTCCGTCAGCTTCGAGACGACTGAGTGGATTAATGGAATCGCTGACGTCAAAGCTGCCGTGCGAGTTCCAACGCCTTCTGCATCCGAGGGTCTTCGCCCTGCGAGAAGCTGTCGGGACTGTCAAGGAGAACATCTATCTATCGACCGACGAAGACCGGATTTGGTTTCACAAAGTTCAAGTAGATTGAATTCGTGCAAACGTAAAGCGTCGGCCGAGTCGGAGCATATCCTCGCGTGCAGCATTCACGCGCTCTTGCTCACCATAAGCTGGAAACCGCCGAGAACGTCGGCGTGACGTGCTCGTGTCATTCCAGGTCGGATTGGCTGCACCTCAATACCAGTGAAACATCTGTGGAGTGGCCGGATGATAGCTGGGGATTACGATGCCTATCACGCAGCCATGAGCTGATACAGAACGATTAGCGGAGTGAGGTAAGGCATATACCGCCGCGGAGCGAACTCCGCGGCGATATAGAGTGGCCAGGGTTTGGGGTTGCTGGCCACAACTCTTGCTGCTAAGACCTTTGTTCAGCCTAGATAGTTCTACAGCCGCGTCGTATGCCTCGGTTGGCTACGGCCGGATCACAATCCATTGGGAGAGAGCAAAACCGCCACGCTTGAGTCACACCCGTTAAGATGCCTTCAAAGAGCGCGGCTCGATCCCAAATCTCCTCACGAATCCTCTAATAATTGTCCTGATGGCGCTGCGATACCGTAAAGATTCGTCAAGCTCGTGTAAGTGACTGTGCTGCATTCCCTCCGGTTATTGGCTGAGGCCAGGCCGCGATTGTGGCGTCGTGGTGGCGCCGCAGGCACCTATACGGGAAGAATTCTTTGAGCTGCTGCCGAGATGAAATCGGTTCGACTCCCGTATCTTGGTGCGAAGGCCATCCAGGATAGTTGGAATCGCGTCGCGTGCGATTCCGCGCACAGTAAAAATAACTAGCGCGGCCTCGCCTGGACGATCGGAGCTGGCGCCGATGCCGACCCCCTGGACGCCGTTCATCTTTAACAATTGCTGGATATGCCGGGCTTGAACGGTTGAAGCTCGCTTAATCTCTGTGTCAGTCATGGCGGAGCCAGCGTCGACGGTTGACTGAGAAGAGAGCGCAGCGCTTTCGCTGGCGGAGAGGATCTGCGACTGCGGTCGCACCGGGGTCACCACAACGCGGGTGACAACTCCATCCACGGATTGAGGAAAGGATTCAGCGGGCTGGCCTTTGGAAACAAAAAGAAGTAGTGCCGCTTCGCCGGGGTGATCGAGACTGCTGCCGACGCCAACAGATTGAACCGAGTACTTGGCGACGAGTTCGGCAGCGCGCGCGTCCCGGATACTGGAAGCAAGGAGAAGCCTGTCGGCGGCAATAGTCGACGTTCCGGCTACGCTTTGTGAGATAGCGGAAGCCGGACCAGGCAGGCTGCATGCCGCCACTGCGTGAACTGTCGAGGTGCCAACAAATACCGGCAGCTCTCCCGTGCTGGTATCGGCCAGGGCGCTAAGAATATCGGAGACAGGAGCAGCGATCGTATCCGTATCCGAACCGGCGATGAGCAGCGCGACCGGCTGAGCGGTGCTCTGATCTACGACCAGAGAACCGGAATCACCTTCAGCGCTGAAGCTGGCGCTCGAAATGGCGACGAGATTCGAGAGGGTGGCGCTGAATGTCGCATCGGAGCCGCAGCCTTTTTGATAGTCGAGGTTGGTCGTGAGATTGACGACGCTGATTGTTGAGCAAGTGAGTCCTGTCGAGCGTCCGCTCTTGGCGACTGCTAATCCTTGAGAGGGCACGCCACCACTGCCCGCTAGAGGCTGGCCCTCCGTCGGCGCGCCGTTCAAAGTAGTTCCGCCCAATTGCAGAACGTTTCCTTGCGTGTCAACTTTTCCGCTCACGACTTGCGCAAGCGCGGCATCAGCCACAGGTTTTCCCGAAGCGGGATTCTCCAGACTCGCGAATTGCGAAAGCGTTGCAATGGCAGTGGTCCCTGCAGTTGAGCAACTAGTGTCCAGCAAGCCAGGCTGGATGATAGATTCGCCGAGCGTCGATTGATCGCTCCTGGCGAGAACATGATTCGTGCTGAGCACATACTGTTTGCCGCCGCGAGAAACCAGGGCACCGAGTGTGCCACTGCAACAGCTCGAGGCACCGGTGTCCAAGGCATTCCCGCCGGACACGCCGAGGGCCGTGGGCGAAGTCTGCGCAGATTGATTTGGCGTTGTTACTGTCACTACGACTGAACCGACCGCGGTGGAATCCGCTTGAGAGACCGCGGAGACAGTAACGGTCGCGACCTGGCTTTTTCCACTGCTGGCTTTTGTTGGAACCGAATTCGGGGCCTGATAGAGGCCAGCTTGAGTGATTGTTCCAGTAGCCGAACTGCTACTGGTAACGCCATTTACTTGCCAGGTGACGCCCGTGGAGGAAGTTCCAGAAACAGTCGCAGCAAACTGCTGAGTTCCGAACGTCGCCACGGTCGCCGGGTTGGGAGTTAAGGAAACGCTGATGCCGCCGTGGATCGTAACGCTGGCGGTGCCCGTCTTTGTGGACTCCACCTTGGAGATAGCGGTGACGGTCACGGCCACGGGCGTATCTGCGGAAGACGGCGCGGTGTAAAGGCCGGAAGTGGTGATCGTGCCGACGGTCGAATTACCACCGGTAATTCCACCGGCTTGCCAAGTCACGTCAGTATTGCTGTTGCCTGTGACCGTCGCCGTGAATTGCTGAGTCCCGGCAAGTTGAAGATTCACGGCAGCGGGCGAGACGCTGACCGAAACGCCTGACACAATCGTGACGTTCGCATTCGCAAGATCCGCTGTGTTCTCCTGCGAGATCACGGTCACCGTGACCGTAGCCGGATTGGGAACGGTGGCCGGCGGTGTGTACAGACCAGTCGCGGAGATCGTGCCGTAGGTGGAGTTGCCCCCGGTAATCCCATTAACCTGCCAGGTGACGGCAGTGTTTGCCGAGCCGGAGGTGGTCTCCGTGAATTGCTGCGTGGTGCCAAGCGCCACGTTGACATAGAGAGGCCTCAGCGTTACGTAAACGACCGTCGTTGTTGTGCTGCTGCTTCCTCCGCATCCCGCGACGAGAAACGCAGCGAACGAAAATAGAATTAAGAAAATTTTTCGCATGGACGCCTCGTTACCGCGGCAAGGGAACGACGATGACGCGGTTGTTGTTCTGGTCCACGACGAAAGCGCGGTTGGTAACCGGATCGACGGCCACAGCGAATTGTTGAGAAACCGGAAGCGGGATGATGGCCTTGATGGTCTTGGTCAGAAAATCCATCACAGACAGGGTTTGGCTGCTGGTGTTGGTCGTCACCAAAGTGCTGCTGCGGTAGTTGTAGTCAATGGACGTCGGGTTGATGCCGACGCGATTGAAAGTTACGGAGTAAGTGTCCGTATCGGGATGCGCGATCACCGAGCCGAAATTATTGGCAAGGCTCGATGTAACCAGGAAGGTGTCGGAATCGGGATCGTAGATTGCGCCAGTTGGCAGAGAGAAACCGGTTACGCGATTTAGGATTTGCGACGTCGCCAGATCCACGATGACCACCGTGCTGGACGCGCCTTCGGCCACCGCGGCGATATTGCGAGTCGGATCGATGGCAACGGACTCTGGACCGGCGTCCATGGTGAGCGTTGACGGCGTGCCGGGACTGGAAATATCGAAGAAGCTCACTTGAGAGGCGTTGCTGTCCGCGACGACGACTCTTCCGGAACCCGGATGAACTGCGAGACCTATGGGCTTCGACGTTCCGGAACTTGGGGCGACGGAGACCGTCGTTGATACAGCGATGTTGTCGAGGTCAATCACAGAGACGGTGTCGTCGTCGGTGTTGGCAATAGCGGCTCGCCCCGCGATGGAAGAGAGACCCACGCCCTGCGGAGATGTGCCCACATTCAGCGTGCCGGAGATGCTGAGTGAATTAGTATTGATTACGGAAACCGTTTTAGAACCGCTATTGGTCACCACTGCCAGATTGCGTTCGCGATCCAGCGCAATGCCTCGTGGTGAAGTGCCGACAGGAATCGCTTGCATCACCGTAAACGTGTTGACGTTCGAAGGAATGGTGCTCGTTGGATTCAAAGCGTCCACTATGTATCGGCCGGGACCGCCCAAATAAGAAGTAGGAATGGTGGCGGTGAGCTCCCGCGCATTCACGTAGCTGGTGGTCAGATTAGTTCCGTTGAAGCGCACCACTGCGCCAGGCTGAAATCCGTTACCAATCACGGTAAGACTTTGTGCCGTCGTGCTCGTGAAAGCGTTGAACGGACTCATCTCGGTGACCTGAAAAGATCGGATCGTTCCCAGCTTTATGATGGAGACTGTGTTGTCCGTCTGGTTGACCGTAATGGCAAGATTCGTCGTGGGATCAATCGCCACAGCAACAGGTTTGCGGCCAATTGTGAACTGCGTTGTGCGGCTCTTAGTCTGCAGGTTCAGCAAAGAGGCTGCATTGCCGAGAGAGTTTACGGTTACGGCTGAATTTGTCAGCGGATTCACTGCGCTCGCCACTGCGCCAGTCTCGAGCGTGATGGTGCTAACCGTTTGATCCAGCATGTTCATGAGAGTTACTGCTGACGAGGCCGGGTCGGCCAGCACCGCCATCTTTGTTTCCGGACTGATGGAAATGCCCCGCGTTAAGAAGCGGGCTGGCGACACTCACGGTGCCGTTTCCGCTCGTCGTGTCGCTACCAGATTGCGAATACGTCAAGCTGGTACTGGAAGGAACGCTTGCCACCGCGAAAGTCCCATCGAAGCTGGAATCGTTCACGCCCGCAACTACGATGGTTTCTCCGACGGTCGCGCCGTGAGCTCCGGTGGTTGTGATGGTTACGGTGCCGCTGCTGCGCACGGCCCCATTGGCCGACGGAACTGCGATCAGCGAAACAACATTGCGGCCATTGTTATTCAGGTCCACGACGGAGACTAAACCGTTTCCGCCGGGCGTAACGAATGCCCAATTTAATTGTTGGTCCACCGCGATTTGTGGATTGGCGCCTGTGGTTTGAATCTGCCCCGTGGCAGCGACTGCAAGACTATCCAAATCGATAATCGTCGCGGTGCTGGAATTCTGATACACAACGAGTGCCTTGCCCGTCAGCGAGTTGACGCCGATCGCGAACGGAAAGACATCAAGACCGGTCGTAATAGTGGCTTTCACGGTTTTGGTGTTGAGGTCCACGACCGTGACACTCGAACCCGCGCTGGTATTACTCACGGTAAGCGCCAGGTGACGAAGATTATCGACAGCCACGCCAGTCGGTGAAGTTCCAACGACAATCGGATCACCAATTTTTTGCAGATAAGTGGGGCTGGCAGGTTCCAGGTCAACGAGCGTGATCGAATTGGAACCTGTATTCGCCACGACCGCAACGCCTGTCGAGGTATCGATCGCCACAGCGTTTGGACTGGTGCCAACGCCGAGCGTCGTCAGCACGACCGCCGCATCCGTGGGAGCAACCGCAAAATTTCCAGCTGTAATTTGCTGAGGCAAGCCGCTATTTAGCGCCGAAACAGAAAAGAGTCCGGCCGTGGACACGTCAACGCTCGTCGCAGCGATGTTAAGCTGGCGACTGTTGATAACCGTGGCGCTGCGCGCACTGCCACTGATTTGCGCGATGGTTTCCGAGCCGTAATATCCGCCATCAAAAGTGATGCTGAGGCTGCCTGCTCCTTGCGTCGTGCTATCGGGAGTCGTGCTGATCAGCGCGGGCGCCGCCGCCACGATGTTGATTCGAACCACGCCGGAGAGCACGCCGGACTGTTGCATCACGTCAATGAATGCGGGAACGGCGCTGTCCAGGTCTGTTGCCGGAATGCGCGCGCGCAAGACAGTGGACGATACAAAAGTCGTATCCACAGCGTTGCCGTTCACCCGCGCAGTGCTGGTCGAAGTGAAATTGCTTCCGTTGAGATACACATCCTCAAAGTATGAACTCTGCGCGACCGTGGAAGGGTTGACCGTGGAGAGAGTTGGGGCACCCACGGGAATAACAGTGGCATTGGTCTGGCCGCTGCTGGTGCTGTCGGATTGCAGCGTAGCTTTGACGACAAAGGTGTTGGAAGCGCCGATCTGCGAGGGCGCGGTATAGAGGCCAGTAGTGGTAATCGTACCCGTCGTGGCGTTCCCGCCCTGAACGCCGTTCACATACCAATAGACTGCAGTGGCTTGAGTCGAGGTGTCGATACTATTCGTGACGGTGTCTGTGAATTGATAGGTTTCACCCGGACTGAGCGTGATGCCCGCCGTCGGAAATACGGTAACAGTCGCGCCGGAGCTGATGGTGACCGTGGCTGAAGCGTACTTCGAGGTATCGGCGACGCTGGTCGCGGTCACACTGACAGACGACGAGTTCAGCGCGTTCGCGGGAGCGGTATAAAGCCCCTGGGTTGTGACGGTGCCGACGGTTGCGTTGCCCCCCGTGACGCTGTTTACCGACCAAGTCACGTCGGTGTCGCTATTTCCGGTGACGGTGGCAGTGAACTGTTGCGTCGCCTGTAGCTTCACCGTGGCCGTCGTGGGGGTGATCGTGACTGCGACCGTGCTGGAGCCGCCCCCACAACCACTGCCGGCGACAAAAAATACGAGCAGCGCGGCGCACCCGAAGAATCTCCCCATCTTTTTGGACCACCCGAGATCAAGAGCTTCAGCTGACATGAGCTATTTCTCTCCCCCCTAAAACGTTCTGTTGACGGAAAACTTGAAAGTCGAGCGCCGCTCGTTGAAATCGACTTTTTGCGGAGTGCTCAGGAGATTGTTCAGATATGGGGCGATCTGCAGGTCATAGACCCCGGGTGGCAAGGAACTCTTGAAAGTGTCGCTCAAATAGAAACTGCTGGAAGGCGCGGTGACTGTGTGCGAGTACAGCGTCGGATTGAATGCCCAGTAAACGCGAAAAGGCGCCTGTATGATCGGCAGCTGCACCACGAACTCGACGCCGGTGGACGTGCGCGGCGCAAAATTCGATCCAGGCGCGAGCTGAAGAGAATTACTGATGGAGACGTTTGGAAAAGTTGTTTGCAGTTGGTTGTAGCCACTAGCATCGAGTTTCAACTGGCTGCGCCGAAGAATTCCGTTCACGCCTCCATCGAAGAACAACGACATCGAAACAGGTCCGGCAAGAGGAATGCGGAATTCGGCATTCCCAATGATTTGTGTATCGCCACCCGGATAAACAATGGTGTAACTAAGCAGCGGCACGCCGATGGTCCGCGGAATAGGTTGTCCCGTGCTTCCCAATTGATTGGGATCGTTAAAGGTGACCCCAGTATTTGAACTAACCGGCACGAATGCGATGGGCGAAACCGTGCGGATGTCGAATCCGCGAATACTATCGTCTCCTCCGGTGTAAAAGCGGTTGTTAGGCGAAGGTTCGATTCCGCCATAGCCTGTAATAAATGCGGATTGCAGACGAAAACCGAGAACATTGCGGTGATGGATGGGCCGAAAATACTTGGCTTCGAAAATAGTGGATATGCTGCGAGCGTTGCCGCCGATTCCTTCCACGCCGAGAGATAACACCATGCTTTTACCATGAGTCGGATTCATAGGATTATCGATCGTGTTGTAGGTAATCGTTGGCGTGATCTTGCTCGATACGATTCCATTCAGTGCGGACGGGCCGGAGAAACTGCGGAACTGGAGCGTCTCAAAAAGAATCTGCGAGGCGTTTGTCGTGGCGTCGATGTTTGTCTTGGAGAAGCCGTACGTGACGCCAATTCGCGTGAACGAAAATCTTTTCGGCAGAAAACTGGCGAAAAGTGTAAAACCCTTGCTGTTCTGCGTATAGTTTTGCGCCGTGGCGGGATTGATGCTGACATTCTGATTTTCCAGAATCGACAGTTCCTGTTGCTGGTTGTAGCGGTAAATGGAGTCAAACAGCGTGAAGCCGGTGGAAATGGGCCGGTCAAAAATATACGGCTCCGTGAAACCCAGCATGAAGTTCGTCTGACGGCTCCCGGTTTGCGCGGAAAAAGTCAGCGTCTCGCCCAATCCTAAAAAGTTGTTGGTTTGGTACGTTAGTCCGATAAATCCGCCCGCTAAACCGCTGACACCGCCGTTCAAACCGATGGACTGCTTGCCTTTTTCGTGGACTTTCAAGTTAAGGTCCACGGTGCCATCTTTGACGTTGCGCCTGATTTCCACGGCTTTATCGGCTTCGAGCCGGTCAAAGTAGTTCAGTTGGTTCAGGCGGAGAATGCTGATCTCCCATAGCCGCTTGTTGAAAAGCTGCCCTTCGTCGATCAGCAGTTCACGGCGGATAACTTTGTCGCGCGTGGTGGTGTTTCCCGAAAAATCGATCCGGCGGACGTAGTACTGTTTCTGCTCGTCGAATTTGAGTGTTGCGTTGATGACTTTGTTCGTGTCATCGACGTCGAAGTCCGGCTCGGCCGTGAAATCAATAAAGCCATATTCACCGTAGATGCTGGTGTAATCCTTCAGCGCTTTGCGCAGCTTCGATACATTCAAGACGTCGCCTTGTTTCAAGGGGAAAGCCTTTTTCAGCGCCTCCACTTTCAACGAAAGCGCCTTGTCGGGGTCGGCGCTCACGATCTTCAGCGTCCCCATCTGGTAGCGCGGACCTTCTTCGATCGGAATCGTGATGTTGACGGCCTTGCCTTGCGATTTGGCCATCAAGGGAACGGGAACACCCAGCTTGTTGTGTTTGGTATCGATATTTTCGAGGATCGGTTCCTTCACCAGGACGCGAAAATATCCGTTGTCCTGGTACAACCCGCGAACACCCACTTCAAGGTCTTCGTTGAGCTTGTCGCGATCGAACGTTTTTGACAGTACGGCGAGTTCCCTGAAATACATGGGAATCGCGTACGGCCGGTCGTGACGCATGGCCCGGATCAGCTTGCGGTCACTGAAAGCGTGATTACCGGCGAAATGAATCGTTCCAACCTTGACCTTGGCACCCTCCGCAACTTTAAAAATCAGAATCACCGCGTTGCTGCTGGCGATACGTTCGATCTGTGGAGTGATGGTCGCGAGTTGCCGCCCATGCTCACCAAGAAGTTCCTTCAAGACCACGCCCGCCTTCTTGATCTTCGTCGGGTCCAATTGACTTTCCACCGTCAGGCCCACTTTCCGTTCCTTGAAGCGGTCGAGAATGTCCGACTCCGAGATGGAATGAATTCCGTCGTAGCGGATGCGGCGAATCAGCGGTCTTTCCTTCAGTTCAAAAATCACGATCTTTCTGCCGGGGCCGGTCGCGGAGTCTTCGACCCGCAAGCACCCCTGGCTAAAATAAACGTCATAAACCCCAAGACGAGCAGCGTTACTGTCCCTAACCTCCCACGCCTGCCTGTGTGTGACCTTCTCTTGGTGTGGGGAGATTTTTCCGAGGGCATCCGCATTCGTCTGGGGCTCGTGACATCCATCCCAACACTACGGGCTCCGGCACGCGCCAATATTAGGAAGCGTTAAGTGCGAGTGAATCCCTGTTAAGAAATGTGGCTGGGCCTTAACACATCTTTACAGACGTGCTGTGCAGGTTGGCTAGGCTACCTTTATGTCCGAACACGCATCTGAGCCTGCTTACGGAATTCAAACTGAATCACTGGATTCAAGTGTGGACCGCGCCCTAGTTATCGACGATGACCGCGAACTGTGCGAACTGGTCCGAGAGTACTTAGTTCAAGAATGCTTCTACGTGGATCTGATTCACGAAGGACGCCACGGGCTGGAGCAGGCACTCTCTGGGAAATACGACGTCGTGATCCTGGATGTGATGCTGCCAGGAATGAATGGTCTGCAGGTGCTGCAAGCAATCCGGCGCGCGTCTCGCGTCGGCGTGCTGATGCTCACCGCGCGTGGCGAAGACGTAGACCGCATTCTTGGTCTCGAGCACGGCGCAGACGACTATCTTGCAAAACCGTTCAATCCCCGCGAGCTGGTTGCGCGTATCCGCGCCGTCCTTCGCCGATTGCGCCCCGCCGGCGCCAGCGATGGACTCTGGAGCCCGGAGCGATTGGAACTTGGCGATTTGCATCTGGACCAGGGTTCGCGAACCTGCAGCCTGGGCGGAGCGCCGATTGATTTAACTACCACGGAGTTCGATTTACTCGTCGCGCTGGCCAAGTCCAGTGGGCGCGTTATCTCGCGAAGGGATCTTGTAAGGGTTGTACTCGACCGGGAATTCTCGCCATTCGATCGCAGCATCGATGTTCACGTCAGCAATCTTAGAAAAAAACTTGGCCTGCTACCCGAGGGCATTGAGCGAATTCGCAGCGTCCGCAATGTCGGCTATCTCTACGCACAGCAATTGGGGCACTCAGCATCCCATTCGAGCATTGCTCCATGAGCCGTCTCTTCTGGAAAATTTTCGTTTGGTTCCTGGTGGCCATGTTTCTGGTCGGCGGCACGCTGGTATTGTCCGTCGCCTCCACAAGAGACGAGGCCGCGGACGCAAGATTCCGCTCCTTTGCCAGTCGCATCGCTCGCTTGGAGGCGGAACGTGCCGCACAGGTGTACGAACACGAAGGCCCTGCGGAATTGGAAAAATACTTTGCTGACATGGACGATGGCAGAACCGAGCATACACATTTGTTCGATACCGATGGCCGAACCGTACTTGGCGAGCAACCGAAAGATGGGCTCACGCCGTTGATTTTGCAGGCAGCTCAAACCTACGAAACTCAATTCGGAACAAATCGCGAATTCAGAATTCTCGCGCAACGAACCTACGGTCCGAGCGGAAAGCCCTACGTCTTCTACACACAATTTGGTCCTCCGCCGCAATTTGGACCTCTTCACTCCGGCTTGCGAGCGATGTTTTTTCGACTCGCCGCGATTATTGTCGTGGGCGTATTGGTGTGTCTCTGGTTGGCGCACTACATCACCTCTCCGGTCTTGAAGCTGCAAGGCGCTGCGCGAGAGATAGCAGCTGGGAAACTCAACACGAGAGTCGGCTGGGCGCTCGGCCGCAGGCGCGATGAGATTGCCGCATTAGGACACGATTTTGATCACATGGCGGAGCATATCGAGACCCTGATGAGCGTTCAGCGAAGATTGCTGCAAGCCATTTCCCATGAGCTGCGGTCGCCGCTGGCCAGAATGAATGTAGCAGTCGGAATCGGCAGGCAGCGCAGCGGACAGGAACTACAAGGTTCGTGGGACCGCATTCAAAAGGAAACCGATCGGCTGAACGCGATGATCTCCCAAATACTCACACTCGCGCGACTCGAGAGCGATAGCGACGTCGCCACGCAGACCACTATCGAATTATCCATGCTCTTGCAAGAAACCGTCGTGGATTCCGATTTTGAAGCTCGCAGCATGGAGCGATCGGTAATCGTTGTGTTCTCGGAGCCGCTGATGGTGAAAGCCAACACTTCCCTGCTGCGAAGCGCGATCGAAAACGTCCTGAGGAATGCCATTCGCTACACGGAGCGTGGTTCACAGGTTGAAGTCAGCCTGCTAGCGGATAGTGTTAGCGAACGAACCATCGCGATCATTCAAGTTGCTGACCACGGACCGGGCGTGCCCGTAAATGATCTCTCTAATATTTTTCGCCCGTTTTATAGAGTCGCTGACGCCAGGGACCGTGAGAGCGGTGGAGTAGGTCTGGGACTCGCAATCACCGATCACGCGATCCGCTTGTATGGGGGTACCGTATCCGCACGAAATTCGCCTTGGGGCGGCCTTATTGTCGAATTGCGGCTTCCGGCAGTCTAGCAGTCCCTTCTAGTACGCTACAAACACTCCATCCAATAAGCCCCTGGCTTGCAAAGGCCTGACCGCCTCTATCCCTGGAATGCAAATCAGCAGGCTACAACTAACTCGTCCAGATTTACTCCATGAAAGGTCTGACGAAGTTACAGGCAGGAGCTTGTTGGACCGGTTCTTACCGAGCCGTCCTTCGCGATACTTCTTGCGCCAATAAAAAACCTGGTTGGGCGTTCACCGCATGCCGCCGCGCTACGCGTGCTACTGATGCCCCAGCTTCTAACGTCTCTTCAACGATTCGTCGCTTCTCTTCGACCGATCGCCGCCGTCTCGCTTCTCGCTTGGGTGTCTCATCAAGGATAGTCTGCTCGGAAGTGTCCATCTATTCCTCGTGGACACTTATCGATGTGCCCTCATCGCGCAGCATCCTTATTTAGACTCACTTCGTCCAGACGGTTTTCACCAGTCGCTTACAGTCCGGATGCGAAGCCAGGAATTGGTCCACCAGCCGACCTCGGTGCCACGGAGCACGATCGACATACAGGTGGATGGTCTTTCCGCGCAGGTTCGCAGGTTCCGACGCAGGCGGCGCAGCATCGTCAGATCAGAAAGGCGAAAGGCGGGCGTGCTGCCTTTGGGCAAACGCATCATGCCGTGCCGACCGAGCAACAAGGCAACGCGGCCAAAGGCGACTGAGGCGAGGATGCTTGGAAAACCCGGTTTCGTCCCCAAACATCGGAACGTCCCGGTCGGGACTGTTCGACTACCCTGGGCCACCGCTTGGCGATTCAAGGAGTGCACCCAGCGGGTCAGGCCCATGCGCCTGATGCTAAGCAGGCGTGCGAGGGAGGTCGGACGATACTGTCCAGTGGCAGCACCAGGGCGGCGACCCTGATCCCCAGCCAGCGACCGGGAACCTCCTCGGCTAAGGCCAGCAGCCGCTCCGGCTGATCTCTGGGGCAGATGTCCAAAGCCGTCATGCCCGTAGAGTCTAAACGGGCGGGTCAAATGTCACTTTATTTAGTCCATTTTCTTTAGATCAGACGTTCTTGAAGATGTGATCGTACTGCTCATCTAATGCCCTGCGATAGGCTTCCGTCTTTCGCTCGATTTGCGGCCTGAGAATCTCCGCGTCTTGCTCGAGTTTGAAAAATTGTCCTATCAGTTTGTCGATATCAACGTGCTCGATATCCTGGCAGAATGCCGTCATTCCCACTGCGTTCATCAACGAATCGACCTTTTCATGGTACGA
>WNFC01005193.1_pt1 | contig 16226 bp, 13 predicted proteins | sample 5400541 | NCBI WGS metagenome assembly WNFC01 (sample SAMN13153342, study PRJNA577476) | soil metagenome | isolation source: 120 cm saprolite under Douglas fir tree site 2 hole 2 replicate 1 | place: USA:California | collected 2015-04-18
CGCGCACGTGATCATGGACCGTGTTGGAGACGAACACCCCGCCGGCATCGGCCAGGGCCTCGATCCGCGCGGCGATGTTGACGCCGTCGCCATAGAGGTCGTTGCCCTCGACGATCACATCGCCGAGATTGATGCCGATGCGCAGCTCGATGCGGTCGTCCGCCGCGATGCCGGTGTTCCACCCGGGCATCGCCTGCTGCACGGCGACCGCGCAGCGCACCGCATCGACGACGCTGGCAAACTCCACCAGCACACCGTCGCCGGTGGTCTTGACGATGCGGCCGTGGTGCTCGGCGATCTTCGGATCGACGAGCTCATGGCGCAGCGCCTTGAGGCGTTCGAGCGTGCCTTCCTCGTCCGCCCCCATCAGCCGTGAATACCCCGCCACATCGGCGGCGAGGATCGCGGCGAGGCGGCGGGTCTGGCTCATGTCCCCTCCCCGGCCGCCAAGCGCAGGCCCGACAGGAACAGCTCGCGGTGCTCCGGGTTCCGGAAAGGCGTAGCGCTCGGCACCACGACGGGGGTGATGGTCCTGAGGCGCTTGACGATCTCTCGCGCCTCGTCGAGCCGGCCCATATGTGCATAACAGGACGCGAGGAAGCGGTAGGTCAGGGAAAAAGTCGGCAGCTGTCCCAGCGATGCGAGCAGTTTTGCCGCCGCATCCTCGAACTGGCGCTTTAAAAACAGGGCACTCCCAATGCCGGTAAGATAAACTGCCGGGCGATCACGCGGGCTGAGGCGCAAGAAGGTCTCGAAATGCTCAAGCGCGAGATCGGGTTGACCGGCAAAGAGCCTGAGCACGCCGCTCCAATACCAGCCGCGAGCGAAGCTCGGATTGAGCGCGAGAGAACGGTCCATTAATCCTACGGCCACATCAATGTCCTCGCCGAAATAGCCGAGTACGAAGGCAACCGGCCCGAGGACGTCGGGGTCGTCAGCAGCGACTTGAAGTGCCCGCCGGGCAAGATCGACGCCTGTGCGCCGGTTCGTCTCCCAGTCCTCGGCCCAGCCGTTGACGTCGAGCTGGTTGTGGCAAAGGGCCGCCAAGGCAAGGGCGGGTCCGTAACGCGGATCACGCTGAATCGCTCGGTCGAGCAGGTCGAGCGCCTGGACGTTTCGGTCCTTCTCAAAGGAAAGCGAGTGCTGGAGCGCGCGAAGATAAAGATCGTAGGCGCTCGGGTCCGTCGTCAGCCGCTCGGCCGAACGGCGAATCTCGGCGGCTTGCAAGGTCGGTTCGATGACGCCGACGGCACTTATCGCCACCTGGTCCTGAAGCTCGAAGACATCTTCCAGCGAACCGTCGAAGCGATCGGCCCACAGATGCGCGCCGGTGAGCGCGTCGATCAGCTGCGCGGTGATGCGCACTCGCTGGCCCGCTTTGCGCACCGAGCCTTCGAGCACATAGCGCACGCCCAGTTCGCGACCGACCTGCTTCACGTCGATCGCTTGGCCCTTGTACGTAAAACTCGAGTTGCGCGCGATGACGAACAGCCAGCGGATGCGGGAGAGGGCGGTGATGATCTCCTCGACCATGCCGTCAGCGAAATATTCCTGCTCCGGGTCGCCGCTCAGATTAGCGAAGGGCAGCACCGCGATCGACGGCTTGTCGGGGAGCGGCAGCACCGGCGCCAGTGGACTCATGGCGGCGGCGTCGCAAACCCGGTAGACGCGGACTGGCCGGGCGATGTTCTTGACCTGCTGCTCGCCCAGATCCTCGAAGACAAAGGGCAGCCGGTCGCGCACCTGGTCGTGGACCGTATTAGAGACCAACACACCGCCGGCATCGGCCAGGGCTTCGATGCGCGCGGCGATGTTGACGCCGTCGCCATAGAGGTCGTCGCCCTCGACGATGACGTCGCCGAGATTGACGCCGATGCGCAGTTCGATGCGGCTGTCCGCCCCGACACCGGTGTTCCGCTCAGGCATCGCCTGCTGTACCGCGACGGCGCAGCGCACCGCATCGACGACGCTGGCGAACTCCACCAGCAGGCCGTCGCCGGTGGTCTTGACGATGCGGCCCCGGTGCTCGGCGATTTTCGGATCGAGGAGCTCGCGGCGCAGCGCTTTGAGGCGTTCGAGCGTACCTTCCTCGTCCGCCCCCATCAGCCGCGAATACCCCGCCACATCGGCGGCGAGGATCGCGGCGAGGCGGCGGGTCTGGTTCATGTCGCGTCGCCCGCCGCCAGCCGCACGCCCGACAGGAAGCCGGCCCATATGGGCATAGCACGCGGCGAGATAGCGGTATGAGACAGGACGGCCTGGATCGTCTTGAATGGACAGGAGCAACTTCGATGCCGCCTCGTCAAACTGACGTCTCAAGAAATAGGCCATGCCGATCACGGATAGGGGCGTGCCGATGCGCTCACGCGGGCTCAGCCGCAGTGAGGTCTCGACATGCTCTATCGCGAGAGCGGGCTGGCTGGCATAGGCCCTGAGAACGCCGCTCACATACCAGCCGCGAGCGTAGCTCGGGTTGAGTGCCAGCGCACGGTCGACCAGCCCGATCATAGCGCTGATGTCCTCACCGAAATGCGCCAGCACGACGGCGGCATTGGCGAGGATGCGCGGGTCGTTTTCCCCCACCTCAAGCGCCTGCCGGGCGAGATCGATGGCCTTGCAGCGGGACGTCCCCGGCTCCTCGGCCCAGCCATCTCTGACCAGCGTCAGGTGGCAGAGCGCCGCCCAGGCAAGTGCAGGCCCGTAATGCCGATCGATCGCGATTGCCTGCTCGAGCAATCCCAGAGCCTCGAAAATCCGATCTTTCGTATTTGGATAGAAGGCTGCAAGCGCGCGCAGGTAGAGATCGTAGGCGCTGAGATCGGTCGTCGGCCGCGCGGCGGAGCGGCGCATCTCGGCCGCTTGTAATGCCGGCTCGATCACGCCGGCGACGCTGACCGCCACCTTGTCCTGAAGCTCGAAGACGTCTTCCATCGAGCCGTCGAAACGGTCGGCCCAGAGATGTGTGCCGCCGAGGACGTCGATCAGCTGGGCAGTGATCCGCACCCGTCCGCCGGCTTTGCGCACCGAGCCTTCGAGCACGTAGCGAACGCCGAGTTCGCGGCCGACCTGCTTCACGTCGACCGCTTGGCCCTTGTAGGTAAAACTCGAATTGCGGGCGATGACGAAGAGCCAGCGAATGCGGGAGAGCGCGGTGATGATCTCCTCGACCATGCCGTCGGCGAAATACTCCTGCTCGGGATCGCCACTGATATTGGCGAAGGGTAGCACCGCGATCGACGGCTTGTCGGGAAGCGGCAGTGGCTCGGCAGCTCCTGCCTGCGCAGGGCTGTCCGGGGAAGATCTTTCCGAAGGTTTTCCGGCGAAATTTGGCTCGAACGACGCCGACTTTACCCTCTCCCCCCGCCGGCCGGGGGGAGAGGGCCGGGTGAGGGGGGCCAATGTGCCGGTTCGCGGCACTGCCCACCTCACCCTCCCGCTGCGCGGGCCCCTCCCTCTCCCCCCTGAGGGGCGGAGAGGGGATTTTGACTCTGGTCGGGGAGGGTTAGAGAGGGGGCCTTCAGGTCGCACTCGGTACACCCGAACGGGCCGAGCGATATTCTTGAGCGCCTGCTCGCCCATGTCCTCGAAGGCGAGGTCAAGGCGGCCCGTCGCATCCTCCTGAACCCGGGCCGAGATGCAGATGCCGCCCGGCTCCGCCAAGCCCTCGAGCCGAGCCGCGACGTTGACGCCGTCGCCAAAGATGTCGCCGTCTTCGACGACGATGTCGCCGACATTTATGCCGATGCGGAACTGGATGCGCCGATCTCGAGGCAACGGCGCGTTGCTTTCGGCCAGTGCCGCCTGCACCTCGGCCGCGCATCTGAGCGCGTCGACGACGCTGGCGAACTCGACCAGGAGACCGTCGCCGGTGGTTTTGACGATGCGGCCCTTATGATGGGCGATCTTGGGATCGATGATTTCGGCGCGCAGCACCTTGAGCCGGCGGAGGGTCCCTTCCTCGTCGGCCTCGATCAGGCGCGAGTAGCCGGCGACGTCGGCGGCGAGGATCGCCGCGAGCCGACGCTCGACGCGAGCTTGCCCTGCGGGCTCCATCGCACCTCCTCGGTGGCAAATGATCCTATACCAAGCGGCACCCAACGCGCATTAAGCATGAGGGCCGGTGCTGGCTGCTCGTTGAGCGCGGCGGCCAGGAGCGCCGTCGGGCTCTTCACGCGCCGCCGCTTTCGCAACACACCGTCGCCAGGGGTTGAATTTATGTCGGGATCGTGTTATTTTATCAACTCATAAAATGCTTTTCTATCATCATCTCGAAGCTCCAGCCTCATGTGCGACCGGTGCGTCATGCCTTCCCCAGGTCTCCCTGCTCCTTCCCTCAGGACCGCCTATTGCCTCCCTGCTGGCGATGCGTTGCGATGGGTCTCCAACTGTTTGATCTACATAATATTATGGTCGATCCGACGGGCGGTTTTGGGGGCCAAATCGAATTTTCTCCCTGCTCTGAGGGAGGCGAGGGCCGATCGGTCATTCGAGCCAAGGCCCATAGCGGTGAACGTGGTACGGGGTGCCAGCGAGGCCCGGGCAGTGGCTGCGGACAGTCGCGCGGGGCAGACCAAGGTGGTTCCGGCCGCCCGGCTTCCGGTATATAGCTTAACCAATGACGGTCATTACCGATTCCGCCGCGCTGGCGCGGTTTTGCGCAAGACAAGAAGGTGCCAGCTTTGTTGCGGTCGACACCGAGTTCATGCGCGAGCGGACCTATTGGCCGATCCTCTGCCTGGTCCAGGTGGCGGGTCCCGAGGAAACGGCGGCAATCGATGCGCTCGCCCCGGGGATCGACCTCGCGCCGCTGCAGGCACTGATGGAAGACCGGAATATCCTCAAGGTGTTCCACGCCGCTCGCCAGGACGTCGAAATATTCTTCAATATGTCCGGCACCGTTCCCGAACCCCTTTTCGATACTCAGATTGCCGCAATGGTTTGCGGATTCGGCGATGCAGCCAGCTACGAGACGCTCGTCGCCAAACTCGCCCAGGCATCCCTCGACAAATCCTCCCGCTTTACCGACTGGTCACACCGGCCCCTTACCGAGCGGCAGATTACCTATGCGCTCGCTGACGTTGTCCATTTGCGTACGGTCTATGAGAGGCTGCAGCAGCGGCTGGCGTCGAACGGCCGGGCCGCCTGGTTTGCCGAGGAAATGGCAGGATTATCCGATCCATCAACATACCGAAGCGACCCGCATGATGCCTGGCGGCGATTTCGTTTGCGCGGTCGGGTGGACTCCCGATTCTTTGGCATCCTGCGCGAACTTGCGGCGTGGCGCGAAACGGCGGCTCAACAACGAAATCTGCCCCGCGGCCGCATCATGAGGGACGAGGCGGTGCTCGAGATCGCCGCCCACTCGCCAAAGACGATCGATGCATTGGCAAGAACCCGCAGCCTCGGCAAGGGAGTGGCCGAAGGCAAACTGGGCGGCGAGATCCTCGAGGCAGTCCAACGTGGTCTCGCCGAGACGATCGTCCAAGCGCCGCCCTCGCGAGCCGACGCACCGCCCGGCCTGGGTCCGCTGGTTGAATTATTACGCGTCCTGCTAAAGCAGCGATGCGAAGAACACCAAGTCGCGCAAAAGCTGGTGGCGACGGCCGAGGATCTCGAAGCAATTGCGGCCGACGACGAAGCGGCGGCGCCCGCTCTTTCCGGGTGGCGCTACGAGATCTTCGGCAAGGACGCGCTTGCGCTGAAGCACGGCAGGGTGGCGCTGACGGTCCGCCAAAACCGAATCAGTTTGGTCGAGCCGGCAACCAGCGAGGGGCGCCACCAGTAGCGTCATCGATTCCGGTGACCATCCTACCTGTCGCTACTTCCAGCCACGGGCCATCCGCCTCGTCTCGCGCCGCCTCACCACAGGAGTCGCGCCGAGAGACCCGGCGAGGACGTGGAGGCGGCGCTGCACCGTCTCGCCGGCGTAGAGGCTGCCGGTCGGCGGGATCTCGAGCACCAGGCTGTCCCCGTCGCGGTATAGCGGTGCGTCAGACAAAAGATCGATCGTGCCACCGCACAAGGTGTAGGCGAAACGAAGTGCCAGGCCGAGGGTGCGAACATCCCCGGCGGATCGTTCGTCGAGCAATTGGCGGGTCGGCTCCTTGACCGGGTCGTCCGCGCCGCCGCCATAGCGGGTATGCAGCACTGCCGCGACAAATACGCGGTCAGCGTGGCTGATGCCGGCGAACGGCATCCTCAAGCTCCGGGTGAAGGCCAGCTCGGCGCGATAGTCCGGGTGCTCGCTCCAGGCGAGGTCACTGAGCCAGCAAGCGGCGCGATGGAGTCGTCTGGCCTGCTCGGAGAGGTTCGGGAACAATGGTGCTGTCCACTCCTGCAAGCGGTCGCCATCGAGGTGGAAGCGGCTATGGCTTAGGGCGATCGCCGAACAAGCCGCGATGAGAGGATGGGACGCTCTTTCCCGGGCTGGGATCAGCCCATAAGCGTAACCCTCGCGCAGCCCAAAAGCAGAGAAAATCACGTTATGCGGTCCTGCTACCGCTATTAACTTGCGCAGGATCAATGCTGCAACCGGCACCACTTCGAGGCGCTTGCGCGAGATTGTGGTAATCCTCTCGAGCGACTTGCGCGACAGCCGCCCGATGATGTCGAAAAAGGCTTCGGCCTCGCGCCGGGCAATTGTGTATTGGTGGACGATGTGAAGCGGATACTGGGTGTGATCCATGTGCAGTCGCGCGATAGCGCGCGCCGCGCCGCCGACGAGGTACAAATTCTTGCTGGATGCGGCGGGCGCCAATCCGGCACCGGCGAGCGCGCGCTCCGCCGCTTCGGAGACGGCCCTGGCGCTGTCGCCGAGTTCGGCAAGACGCAGCGGCCCGAGCGGCAGAGTGATCCCCCTGCCGATCTGCCCGATCTGGCTATCAGGCAACGGGCTGCCCCGCCCGACCCGTATCAACTCGACGCTACCCCCACCTAGATCGACGACCAGCCCATCGGCCTCCGGAATCCCGGCGAGCACCCCGGCCGCGGACAATCGCGCCTCCTCGTCACCGTCGATGATCTCGACCGGCACGTCGCACTGAGATTCGACCTCGGCGGCAAACGATCGGCCGTCGCTGGCGTCGCGGACGGCGGCAGTTGCCAGCACCGCGAGATGTTCGATGCCGACGGCGCGCGCGAGTGCAACGAACCGGCGTAAATTGACCAGCGCGAGCGCCACACCCTCAGTGTTCAGCCGTCCCGTCGAGGCGATACCCCGGCCGAGCCCGCACAAGACCCTCTCGTTCAGCAGCGGAAACAAAGCCCCGCCGAGCCGCTCGAAGATCACCAGGCGCAGCGAGTTCGAGCCCAAATCGATGACGGCAATGCGACCGGTGGTCGGGATCACGTTCGGCTCGGTCATCAGATCAGCGAACGACCAGCCTTGGTTGCCCTCGCTTGAGCGCCGTGCCGCGCCCCGACAGGCTTGGGTTCGTCATGAAATAGGTGTGAGCGGAGAAGGCTTCTGCATCGATCGGTACGCGCTGATAGCTGCCATCCGGCGACAGGCTCGAGCTTTGCAAGTTGTCGCGGAAATTCGCCACCATGATTTCGTCGAGCACCTGGCGGTGCACAGTCTGGTTCTCGATCGGCACCAGCGACTCGACCCGTCCGTCGAAATTCCGCGGCATCCAATCGGCAGAGCTGATAAAGACCTTGGCCCGGTCCGAGGGCAGCTTCTTGCCGTTGGCGAAGCAGACGATGCGTCCATGCTCGAGAAAACGGCCGATGATGCTCTTGACCCGGATGTTGTCGGAAAGCCCTGGGATGCCCGGCCGCAGGCAGCAGATTCCGCGCACGACGAGATCGACCCTCACCCCGGCTTGTGACGCCCGATAGAGAAGATCGATGATTGCGGGGTCGACGAGCGCATTCATTTTCGCCCAAATCTGGGCTGGCTTGCCATCTTTCGCATTGGCGATCTCGGCCTCGATCAGCTTGCCGAGTCGGGCCCGCAAGTCGATCGGCGCAACCGCGATCTTTTCGAGACTGGCCGGGCTCGCGTAACCGGTCATGTAATTGAATAGACGCGTTGCGTCTCTGCACAATGCCGGATCACAGGTAAAAAAGGACAGATCGGTGTAGACCTTGGCAGTGTAGGGATGATAATTGCCGGTGCCGAAATGAACGTATGAGCAAAGCTCGCCGCCTTCACGGCGCACGACAAGAGAGACCTTCGCGTGCGTCTTGAGCTGCATAAATCCGTAGACCACCTGCACCCCGGCGCGTTCGAGGTCTCGCGCCCACCGGATGTTCGCTTCTTCGTCAAAGCGCGCCTTGAGTTCGATCAGCGCAGTGACCGACTTCCCGGCCTCGGCTGCGTCTGCGAGCTCGCGAACGATCGGGCTGTCCTCGCTGGTCCGGTAGAGTGTTTGCTTGATCGCGACGACCGCAGGGTCGCGGGCGGCCTGCCGTACGAATTGAACAACGACGTCGAAGCTTTCGTAAGGATGGTGGACGACGATGTCCTTTTGCCGGATCGCGGCGAAGCAATCGCCGCCGAAATCCCGGATCCGTTCGGGAAAACGAGCGTGATAAGGGGTGAAAACGAGGTCAGGACGCTCGTCGATGATCAGCTGCTCAGTGTCGTTGAGGCCGAGGATCTCGCCGCCGGCGAAGACGTCCGCCGGCGCGGCGTCGAGCCTTTCCATCAGAAACCGGCGCAGATCCGCCGGCATGGTCGAGTCCACGGCCAGATGGATGACGTGGCCGCGCCGGCGTCTCTTGAGGGCGGTTTCGTAGAGCCGCACGAGATCCTCGGCCTCCTCTTCGATCTCGACCTCGCTGTCGCGCAGCACCCGGAACACGCCCTGGGCCGCTACCGCGAAAGCCGGGAACAGATGGTCGAGAAACAGAGCGATCATCTGTTCGATCGGCAGGAAGCGGATTCGTTCCCCCGGCAGACGCATGAACCGATCGATCGAGGGCGGGATCAGTATCAACGCCTGCAGACGGGCACCATCGGCTACTCGTTCGAGTTCGAGAACCAAGCCGAAGCCGCGATTGGCGATAAACGGGAAAGGATGGGCAGGATCGATCGCGAGGGGCGTCAGCACCGGAAAGACGTCTGCCATAAATCGTTCCTCGAGCCAGGGCCGGTCACCGGGTTCGAGGTCGGTAGGCTCGATGACGGCGAACCCCGCTTCATCGAGTTGCCGGCGCAGGTCCATCCATGTGACTTGCTGATCCGCCATCAGCTTGCCCGCCCGCTGGTGGATCGCCTCCAGCTGTTGCACGGGCGTCAACCCATCCTGGCTTCGGCTCTTGATGCCGGCGATATAGTGGCCTTTGAGGCCGGCCACACGCACCATATAGAATTCATCGAGATTGTTTGCCGAGATCGACAGGAAACGCAGCCTTTCGAGTAGGGGATGGCGAATGTTGTCGGCCTCGGCGAGCACGCGCTCGTTGAAGGCGAGCCAGGAGAGCTCCCGGTTGATGAAGCGTGCCTCGGAATGGGAGTCGGCAGGCTGGATCTCGACCGGCTGCGCCGTGGTTCTCACTTCCGCTCTCCCGATGGACGTTCGAAACGAATTCTATAGCGCCGATACGGGCTTGTCATGTTGCGGAGGGGATTGTCCGGGGTGGCGAGCACCATTCCGGCAGCTCCGCGGGCTCGCTGCCCGATCAGGAGACCAACCATGCATATGTTGCATCTGCTGCGCCACGCCAAGTCGAGCTGGAAGGAGGCGGTCGAGGATCACGAGCGACGCTTGAACCGCCGTGGTCGCGAGGCAGCGCGCCGGGTCGGCCTGCATCTCGCGGCATCGGTGGGCGCGCTCGATCTCGTCTTGTGCTCAAGTGCCCAGCGGACGCGCGAAACCTTGGAGCTGGTTCTCGACGAACTCGCCGTCCGGCCGCACAGCTCGATCGAGGACGAGCTTTATGCGGCAAGCAAGGAAGAGCTGTTGGACTGCCTGCGCCACCTCGCCGAGGGAATCGGCAACGTGCTTCTGATCGGGCACAACCCCGGGCTTCACGAACTCGCGGTCGCCCTCGCCGATACGAATTCCACCGGCTTTCGCCTGCTTGAAGGGGGTAAATTTCCAACCGCCGCGCGCGCGAGCTTCCGGATCCCAGACCCTTGGTCGGCACTCGGCTGCTCGCGTTACGAGCTCGTCGATTACGTCACCGTCGAGTCGTTGCGCCGAGACAAAGACTGATATCCGGGATCTGCCAAAACCCTCCGTGCCAGCGGGATCGTGATCGGACCTCCGCTGCTCAGCGCGGCGGCATCGAGGTGGGCCGCAACTTTCTCCGCGTCCGCGAAGGATCGCTCCATGCGTCTGAGCAAATAAGCGATCACCCCAGGCGCGACGCGGAGCTGACGGTCGGCAAAGTGCTTGACGAGAACGGCGCCGAGGAGCGCGTCATCGGGGGCCTCGATCGCGACGGCAAGGGCTGCGCGCAGGCGCGAGCGGAGATCGCCGAGCGCGATTTCCCACGATCCCGGCGGTTGCCGACCCGTGATCAGCAGGCTGCCCCGGCCCTCGACGCAGGAATTGTAAAAGTGCAGCAGGGCACGCTCCGAGGCGCGGTCCGCATCGTCGATCGCGACCCGGCGCGGGCTCTCGTCGAGGAGGCGTGGCAGCATCGCCTCCGTCAGTGTTTCCCCCGTGATCATCAGTGCCGATGCACGCTCGCACCAGAGATGGACGAGGTGCGTCTTGCCGCAGCCCGGGGGCCCGTACAGCACGAGCGCCGCCGACGGCCAATCGGGCCACCGGTCGACCCACTCGGCGGCCGCGGCGTTCCTCTCGGAGCGCAGGAAATCCAATCGAGCGAAGGATGGTTCGCGAGACAGGTCGAGCGGGAGCTGGATCATCCAGAGAGATTAATTTCAGCCGCGGGGCAAGGCGAGGGCATCCAGCGTTCACAAGGCCTGCTCGGAGCGCGCAAGGATGCGCGCCCATCGTATGAGGTAGGCCAATCCCGACAATAACGTTGTCGCGGCCACCGCCAGGCTCAAGACAAAGCTGAACCAGCCCAAGAGAACGCTGAACCAGCCCAGACCCTCGCCGAGGCCCAGGCGTGCCAGGACGAAGCCAATTAGGGTTATCTGCAGGCCCGTGTTGATCTTGCTGATGAACAGCGGAGCGTATTGTTTCGGCGCCGCGACCGCCTGGATCAGCAGGAAGCCGCCGACGATCATAACGTCGCGAAATACGACAAGGATAACGAGCCAAGTCCAGAGCTCGTGCGCCATACCGAGCGCGACGTAGACACTGACGAGCATCGCCTTGTCCGCCACCGGATCGAGGAGCGCGCCGAGCCGGGTGCGCCGGTCGAAGCGTTTGGCGATGAACCCGTCGAGCGCGTCCGAGATTCCTGCGGCGACGAGGATCCAGAAGGCAATGCCGTAACTGCCGGCGACAATCAGCCAGATCGTCAGCGGGACCATCAGAAGACGCGCCAGCGAGATCAGATTGGGCAGGTTGAGCTCGAGCCCGCTCATCGTCATGGCCGTGATGCGATCTTAGGAAGATTGCGCCACAAACCGGTGCGGCGCGCACAAAATCCGCGGAAGATTTCCGGTAGGTGAAGGCTCTCCGAACAAACCCATTTTCTCGGATATCGCTCGTTGAGGTGCGGCTAGCGCAAACTCGTCGCACCGGAGATCTGGAGCCGCCATACCGGATCACCGCCGCCGAGACCGAGATCGACCTCGGCGAGGCTGGATTTCAACTGATCGGCACTGCCGACATACCTGATTTGGATCTTGGCTTCCTGACGACTGAGTGACAGCAAATCGACCTTGCGCACCGCCGCTACCGAGGCAAGTCGATCGCGCACCTGCACCCATTCGCCGAGGCTGCTGATCGGGACGCTCGCCGAAAGGGTGGCCTGCTGGTCGGAACGGGGGTTCTTCCTGGCAATCCCGGCTGCGACCGTATCCGCCGCCCGCGTCAGAAACACATCCTCGCTTTCGCCGGGGTCGGCGTCGACGGAGGTCGTTTGGGCGTCGGTGAGGCGCCCGGTTCGGTATCGCTTGAAGCTCACATCGAGGCCGACGAGCCTGTCGCCCTGGCGCCTTGCCGTTGCCAGCGCGACGATCGCCTCGTCGCCCCCGTTCTGCTGGGCAATGGCCGCCAGCGCCTCTGACTTGCCGGCCTCCGCCCGGCTGGCATCGATCGTCGCCAAATCGCTCGCGTCGCCGAGCGGGACGGTCAAATGCACAGCGCCGGTATCCCCGGATCGTCGCCCCCAGGCTTCGCGCCATGCGTTGGCATCGTCCCACAGCACGGTCCTCGCGGCATCCTTATAGACGGGAAGGACGACAATCGGCTTGCCGCCGCTGTCGGGGACAGCCGGCTTATTGCCCCCATCGGGGAGGGTCGGTTTGGCCCCCCCCTCGCCAGGGGCGCTGTCGGCGATGCGCACCAGCCGCCGAATCTTCGAGGGGCGGAAATGAAAGGTGTAGTCGCCAAGATATCGTACGGCCGACATCCGTTCGTTCGCCACCTCGAAACTTTCGACCATATCGGTGATCGTCTTGTCGTCGAGTTTTGCCAGTTTGGCGGCGTCCGTCGAGGCCGAAAGCCGGTCGATCACCTGCGCGAGCGCTCGTCGCTGCCCGTCGACGCGAGCAAGATCGCGCGCCGCAGCAGCGGTGTCGGCGGTCGCATCGACCTTCACCGTCGCCGAAAAGCCCTCGCTCTGATCCTCCGCAAGCGAGGCCGCACTCGGCATCGCGGCGACGAGCAACAGCAACGCGACGCCGGCGCAGCGCCGGACGGCCTGGGCTCCCGCGAGCGCTGACAGCAGCGGCAAGACCATTGCAAACCGCCTCCGATCCGATACTTTCGCGGCTGACCGGCCGCGGCCGAGCGGTCATACAGCAGTTTTTGTGGGGACGCTATCAGCAGCCGACCCGCCAGGCCGCGGGCCCGCAACTAAGACGTCCCTCGCGGAATGGAGATGGCACGGCAGAGGGTGGGTGTGCTGATTTCGGGCCGCGGATCGAACCTGCGGGCCTTGATCGACGCCTGCGCCGACCCAGCCTATCCGGCCGAGATCGTGTCCGTTGTCAGCGACCGTGCCGAGGCCCCGGGACTGGCTCTGGCAGCGGCGGCCGGCATTTTTGGCGTCGTGATCCCGCACCGCACTCGGCCGGCTTTTGCGGCTGAAGCCGAAGCGCTCCTCCGCCGGCAGCGGGTGGATCTGGTGTGCCTGGCCGGGTTCATGAGCGTGCTCGACACAGCCTTTGTCGAGGGCTGGCGTGACAGGATGGTCAATATTCATCCTTCGCTGCTGCCGGCTTTTCCCGGTCTTCACCCGCAACGCCAGGCGCTCGCGGCGGGTGTGCGTTTCAGCGGTTGTACCGTGCATTTCGTCCGTCCCGAGGTCGACGCCGGACCAATCATCGCCCAAGCGGTCGTGCCGACCCGACCGGGTGACGACGAGGCGAGCTTGTCGGCGCGGATCCTCGGGGTCGAGCATCGGCTCTACCCGCTTGCGGTGCGGTTGATCGCCGAGGGCCGCGTACGGGTCGTCGGCAGCAAAGTCGAGATCGATGGATGGCAGGCTCCGACAATGGCGGTATTGAACCCCGATGAGGCGCCCGGCGAGCCGTTGGCCGCGAACCGGGGTTAGACTATAGCTGGATAGTCGTTGTTCACTAGGACGAGGGAGGTATGGCGGCGGTCGATCCCGAGCTCGAGCGGCATCGTCAGATGTGGCTCTCGTTCACGCGGCTCATTAAATACGCAGTCGCCTTGATCGTGATCATCCTCGTCGGGATGGCAGCGTTCCTCTTGTAGCGATCGTCATCGGCCAGGAGCGCATGCGAGCCGCGGTCTTTTCGCACAGCAGAGAGCCTGCTGGGCCATGTGCCCCATGACAAGAATTACGAACAGGGTGAACCACAAGGTCCCAAGCCACCACTCCTGCCAGATCCCGTAAGCGGTGAAGGAGGCGATCAGCGCGATCGCCAGGCTTGCACCTGTCGCGGCGGCAAATAACCGTGGCCAAGGAGCGGCGGCAAGGCCGCACCAGGTGTGCGCCACCAGCAACGCGAAGAGCACGGCACCGGGCACGCCGAGCTCGAGCCAAAGCTGCAGCGGCGCATTGTGCGGATGCAGCGGCAGCCAGTCTTCGCCGGGCTTGATCGGGTCCTTACCTCCCGGTATGGCTCGCGATGAATCGAGGCCCCAACCGGCAAGAGGCCGCTCGGCGATCCGATCCCCGGCGAAAGACCAGATCAGCAGCCGATGCCCGGCTGAGAGCTTGATCTCATCTGCGGTTTGGGTCAGTCCGGGCAATCTCTCGAACCTGGCGAAGCTCAGCGGTGCTGTAATGATGAGGACGAGCGAGATCACAGCGGCGGCGCGAGCGCCGCGGGTCTGCCCCAGGTAGAGCAGAAACCCCAACGCCAGACCCACGGCCACGGCGGCTTTTGCCGACGTCCCGGCGAGCGCGTAGATTGTTGCGACCGTCACGATTGCGATCATCGAGGCGAAAACCGCGCGGCCGCGACTGACCAGAACGGCGCAAACGGGCGGCAATAGGATCGCAAACGAGACCGATGCCTGGTTCAGGCGCGCTGCCTGGTAGGGGCGCTCGCTGACGAGCGCTCCGAGCGCACCGTGGGTGGCGAGTTCGGTCAAAACCATAGCAATACCAAGCGCAAGCCCCGCAAGCAGCGAGAGCATCAGCCGGCGTGGAGCGGCGATGCGGTCGGCAGCCGCGATCAGTGCAAGACCAGCCGCAAAAATCCCGGCAAGGCGGGCCGAGAGGACAAGGCTGCGCCATGGATCCTCCGACCACAACGCTGAAACCGTTCCCCAAACCAGGAGACAGGCGAGCACCATCGCGGTGCGGACGAGTGCGGGTCGCGGCCGGAAGCCGCGCGCCGACAGCACCACACCCGCAGCGCACAACCCGGCGGCCGAGACGAGCGGCGCGATGCTCCGGGGCACGAGCACGAGGAGCGGGAAGAACAGCAGCGCGGCTGCGTCGAGCCCCAGTTCGAACCAGGCCGCGATCCGCGGCACACCCCGATCCGAAGTCAACCCGGGTAATCTGGCCGCCGAACGCGCGGCGGCCCGAATCAAGGGCATATTTCGATAGCGGAAAAGAAAAAGGCGATCTCCCGATCCGCGTTCTCGCCAGAGTCGGAGCCGTGGACCGAATTCGCCTCGATCGACTGCGCGAAATCTTTGCGGATCGTCCCCGAGGCTGCTTTTGCCGGGTCCGTCGCACCCATGATTTCACGATTGAGCGCCACGGCGTCCTGCCCTTCGAGCACCTGAACGACGACCGCGCCCGAGGTCATAAAGTCTACGAGGCTGCGGTAGAAGGCACGCTCGGCGTGCACTGCGTAAAAGCTCTCGGCCTGCGCCTGCGAAAGCCGAAGCCGCTTCTGCGCCACAATGCGTAGCCCCTTTTTTTCAAAGCGGTCGTTGATCGCCCCGGTAAGGTTGCGCCGCGTCGCGTCCGGTTTGATGATCGACAGCGTCCGTTCGATGGTCATCGCCACTTCTCGCCGGCAGGAAGCCGCGGTTATATCGGCCGCTGACGCGAGCGGCAATGTTCGGGCGCCCAGTTGATGGCGAGCGGGTCCCCGGTCACGCCTTCCGCTCCCAGCCCGACGGCGCGCATGACGAGTCTTCCTGCTGTCAGGGAGATACCAGGGAGATTTTCTTGAGATCCGGCGCTAATTCATTAAATATCAATATCTTGCGAGCGGATTCTGCGCGACCGCAGGGAGCTTGCAGGGAGACGCGAGGCAGGGACAACATCATCGACAGCACCGCGTGTTTCTGATACGTTCTCATATGGGGTTCACAGCCCATCAATGCAACTTACAAACTTGCGGGGCAGGCTGTATCTAGCGCAAAGGGAGATCCCCCCGATCGTTCGGCGATGCATTACACCTCGCACCAAGGAACCTACTTTGCGCATCGCATCACGCTTGAAGGGCTGGGCGAGGACGCCTTGGCGCAGTCGCTGTCGACGGCGCGCGTCGACCTGAACCCGCATCAGGTGGACGTCGCGCTGTTCGCGCTGTCGTCGCCCCTCTCGAAGGGTGCCTTGCTCGCGGACGAGGTCGGCCTCGGCAAGACGATCGAGGCGGGCCTTGCCATCGCCCAGCGCTGGGCCGAGCGCAAGCGGCATATCCTGCTGATCGTGCCGGCCTCGCTCCGCAAGCAATGGAGCCAGGAGCTTTTCGACAAGTTCTCTACTGCCGTCGTCGATCCTCGAAAGCGGCTCTTACAACGAGGCCC
>WNFC01003900.1_pt1 | contig 16223 bp, 11 predicted proteins | sample 5400541 | NCBI WGS metagenome assembly WNFC01 (sample SAMN13153342, study PRJNA577476) | soil metagenome | isolation source: 120 cm saprolite under Douglas fir tree site 2 hole 2 replicate 1 | place: USA:California | collected 2015-04-18
CGCGCAAGCAGCCGGAAACGCAAGATCAGAAGAACGGCATAAACGGCGGTCCCGCAGGATAGCCCGATCCAGACCCCGACCGCGCCAAGATCCGTCCAGAAGGCGAGCCCGTAGGCGGAAGTAAATCCGATGAGCCAGTAACTGATCGCGGCGAACAGCAGCGGCATCTGCGTGTCGTTCATGCCACGCAGCGCCCCGGCCGCGACCGTCTGGATGCCGTCGGCGACAAAGAATGTCGCGCCGACCATCAGCAGCTTGGCGGTGAGTTCGATGACGGCGCTTCCGCTCTCGACGGCTTCGCCGAAGAAAAATCGCGCGATCGCAAACCGGGTGAGGATCACCGCGAGGGTCAAGATGGATACGAGGGCAATTCCGAGCAACGTCGCAACGAAGCCCGCGCGCTTGACCGCAGGCGCATCGTTGCGGCCGATGGCGTGCCCGACCCGCACGGTCGCCGCGATCCCGATGCCGAGCGGCACCATGAACAGGATGGCCGTAACCTGCAAAGCGATCTGATGTGCGGCCAGCGCGGTGGTGCTGATCAGGCCCATCAACAGTGCCGCGGCGGCGAACAGACCGTATTCCAACAGGAACGAGATCGAGATGGGAGCGCCGATGACGATCAGTTGCCGCATCAGCATCCAGTCGACGCGCCAGATGCGGCCCAGCACCTGATATTTCCTGAATGGCGGGCGGCCATAGGCAAACCAGAGGCTCGCCAGAAACATCCCGAAATTGATGATCGTGGTGGCGAGGCCGGCGCCGAACAGCTCCAGCCGCGGCAGTCCCAACTCGCCATGGATCAAGAGATAGACCAGCACGGCATTGGCCGGGATCGCGGCAAGCGTGATCCACAGTCCCGGCTCCGGCCGGTTGACCGCGCCCATGAAGCCGCGGATCGCGAGAAACCACAGCGCCGGCGTAATGCCCCACGCCAAGCCCAGCAGATATCGTTGCGCGAGGTGGGCGGTCGCGGGAGCCTGGCCGAGCATCAACAAGATTTGCTCGCCGCACAATCGAAACGCCAACATCGGCAGGGAAATCAGCAGCGCAGCCCAAAGGCCGACGCGAAGCGCGCGCCGCACCTGGCGCGGATTGCGGGCGCCGAACGCCTGAGCGGCCAGTGGCGCCACGGCCGACACCAGCCCCATTCCGAAGGCGAAGCTGATGAAGGCGACAGTATGCGCTAGCGCCGCCGCGGCAACGGCCTCACCTCCGAGACGTCCGATCAAGGCAAGATCGGTGGTCATCATTGCGATCTGCCCGAGCTGCGTCAGTGCGATGGGCACAGCCAGCTTGAGCGTCTCGGTCAACTCGAGCGCGAGCTGACTGCCTGGCGCTGCCGCCACATGAGGCGCGGTGACCGTTCCTCGCTCGATCTTTTCAAGGGATGTCATGGGGTCAGATTATCACCTCCACCGATAGAAATGGTGGTCGGCACAGTACCAGCCCATTTCTTCTACCCGGCGTCGGGCGTCCGCTCCGGCACGCGGGTGATCCGCGCGCCCAGCGCGTTGAGCCGCTCATCGATGCGCTCATAGCCGCGTTCGATCTGGTCGGCGTTGTCGATGGTGCTGACGCCCTTGGCGCAGACCGCGGCCAGCAGCATGGCCATGCCGGCGCGAATGTCGGGGGATGTCATCGGCGCGCCCTTGAGGCGGCTCGGTCCGGCCACGATCGCCCGGTGCGGATCGCACAGCACGATGCGGGCGCCCATCGAGATCAGCTTGTCGACGAAGAACATCCGGGACTCGAACATCTTCTCGAACATCAGGATCACGCCGTCGCACTGGGTCGCCGTCACGATGGCGATCGACATCAGGTCGGCAGGGAAGGCCGGCCATGGCTGATCCTCGAGTTTCGGCACGTGACCGCCGAAATCGTCCTGGATCTTCAGCGTTTGACCGGAAGGCACGACAATGTCTTCTCCGTCGATCTCACAGACAATCCCAAGCCGCTCAAAACCCATCCGGATCGAGCGCAGATGCTCGACGCCGGCGCGGTTGATGCGGAGCGGCGAGCGCGTCACCGCGGCGAGCCCGATCAACGAGCCCACCTCGATGTGATCGGGTCCGATCGAATAGCTGGTGCCGCCGAGCGTCGCGGGGCCGTGCACGACCATGGTGTTGGTGCCGATGCCTTCGATACGGGCCCCGAGCGCCACCAGGAAATGCGCGAGATCCTGCACATGCGGCTCGGAAGCGACGTTGCGCAAATGGGAGGTGCCGTGCGCCGCCACCGCGGCCATCAGTGCGTTTTCCGTGGCCGTCACGCTGGGCTCGTCGAGGAAGACGTCGGCGCCCTTGAGACGCAGGCAGCGGAATTCCAGCCGGTCGGTTGCGACCACGGTGGCGCCGAGCTGCTCGAACGCCAGAAAATGGGTGTCGAGGCGCCGCCGGCCGATGACGTCGCCGCCGGGGGGCGGCAGCATTACCTCGCCGCAGCGGGCAAGCAGCGGTCCCGCCAGCAGGATCGAGGCGCGTATCCGCGCGCACAGCACCGGATCGAGATCGGCTGCGCGAATGCTCTTGGCGTGGATGTCAAGCGTATTGCGCTGCCGCCATTCGGCGGACGCGCCGACCGACCGGATGAGTTCCACCAGCGTTTCGGTATCGCGAATGCGCGGGACATTTTCAAGCGTGACCGGATGCTCGGTCAGCAATGCCGCCGCCATGATCGGCAACGCCGCGTTCTTGTTTCCGGAGGGCGCGATGGTGCCCGTCAGCCGGTGGCCGCCCTCAACGATGTACTGGAGCGGCACCCGCCTCACACGTCCACATTGGCGCTGAGTGAATTGTCCTGGATGAATTCGCGCCGCGGCTCGACCACGTCGCCCATCAGCTTGGTGAAGATGTCGTCGGCCTCGTCGACCTCCTTGATCTTGACCTGCAGCAGCGAGCGCTCATTGGTGTCGAGCGTGGTTTCCCAGAGCTGGCTCGGGTTCATTTCGCCGAGGCCTTTGTAGCGCTGCAGCGCCACGCCCTTGCGTCCGGCGTCGGTCACCGCTTCGAACAGGCTGACCGGACCGTGGATCGGGGTCTCGGTGTCCTTGCGGCGCAACAGGCCCGGCTTCGGATAGGCTTCCTGCAGCTTCGCCGCGTAATCGTCGAGCTTGCGCGCGTCGGCGGAGCCAAGCAGCGCGTCGTCGATGATGGCGACATCCTTGACGCCGCGCACGGTGCGCTCGAAGGAGAAACCCTGACCCTCGGCGAAGCGCCCGATCCAGCCGCGCTCGGCTTCATCGGCCAGCGCGTCGAGCCTTCGCGCGATATAATCGGCGGCGGCATTGGCGGTGGCGATGTCGCCGGTGATCTTTGGGCTCAGGACCCCGGCGATCGCGGCCTGCTCGATCACCTCGCGGTTATAGCGGCTGTGCAGATTGTGCAGCGTGCCGCGAATGACACGAGCGTCCTCCACCAGCGCCAGCAGATCGCGGCCGCTGCGGTCCTCGCCGGACGCCAGCTTGAACAGGCAATCGTCGAGGCCGGTCGCGATCAGGTAATCTTCCAGCGCGCGCTCGTCCTTCAGATATTGCTCGGACTTGCCGCGCGTCACCTTATAGAGCGGCGGCTGCGCGATATAGAGGTAGCCGCCCTCGATCAGCGCCGGCATCTGACGGAAGAAGAACGTCAGCAGCAGGGTGCGGATATGCGCGCCGTCGACGTCGGCGTCGGTCATCAGGATGATCTTGTGATAGCGCAACTTGGCGAGATCGAAATCGTCGCGGCCGATGCCGGTGCCCAATGCCGTGATCAGGGTGCCGATCTGCTCGGAGCCCAGCATCTTGTCGAAGCGCGCCCGCTCGACATTGAGGATCTTGCCGCGCAGCGGCAGCACCGCCTGGAATTCGCGGTTGCGGCCCTGTTTGGCGCTGCCGCCGGCGGAATCGCCCTCGACGATGAACAATTCGGATTTAGCGGGATCGCGCTCCTGGCAGTCGGCCAGCTTGCCGGGCAGCGAGGCGACGTCGAGCGCGCCCTTGCGCCGCGTCAGCTCGCGGGCCTTGCGCGCGGCCTCGCGGGCGGCTGCGGCCTCCACCACCTTGCCGACAATGACCTTGGCTTCCGAAGGATGTTCCTCAAACCATGCCGCCAAGGCCTCGTTGAGGACGTTCTCGACCACCGGGCGCACTTCCGAGGACACCAGCTTGTCCTTGGTCTGCGAGGAGAATTTCGGATCGGGTACCTTCACCGAGAGCACCGCGGTGAGGCCCTCGCGGCAGTCGTCGCCGGTCAGCGCGATCTTTTCGCGCTTGGCGATGGCGTCGGCGTAGCCGTTGACCTGGCGCGTCAGCGCGCCGCGAAAGCCCGCGAGATGGGTGCCGCCGTCACGCTGCGGAATGTTGTTGGTGAAGCACAGCACATTCTCATGATAGCTGTCGTTCCACCAAAGTGCTGCTTCGACGCCGATGCCGTTCATGTCGGCGTTGATCACGATCGGCGTCGGCACCATCGGCTTCTTGTTGCGGTCGAGATATTTCACGAACTCCAAGACGCCGCCCTTGTACATCATCGCCTCGCGCTTCTCGACCGCGTGGCGCATGTCGGAAAGCACGATATTGACGCCGGAATTCAGGAACGCGAGCTCGCGCAGGCGATGCTCCAGCGTCGCGAAGTCGTATTCGATCATGGTGAAGGTTTCGGTGGAGGCGAGGAACGTCACCTCGGTGCCGCGCTTGCCGTTGGCGTCGCCAACCACTTCGAGCGGCGCCACCGCGTCGCCATGGGCGAATTCGATGAAATGCTCCTTGCCGTCGCGCCAGACCCGCAGCTGCAGCTTGCTCGACAGCGCGTTGACGACGGAGACGCCGACGCCGTGCAGTCCGCCGGACACCTTGTAGGAATTCTGGTCGAATTTTCCGCCGGCGTGCAGCTGGGTCATGATGACCTCGGCCGCGGAAATGCCTTCGCCCTTGTGAATGTCGACCGGAATGCCGCGGCCGTCGTCGCGCACGGTGACCGAGCCGTCGGCGTTGAGCACGACCTCCACCGCGGTGGCGTGGCCGGCCAGCGCCTCGTCGATGGCGTTGTCGACGACCTCGTAGACCATGTGATGCAGGCCGGAACCGTCATCGGTGTCGCCGATATACATGCCCGGCCGCTTGCGCACGGCGTCGAGGCCTTTCAAAACCCGGATCGATTCCGCCCCGTACTCGATCGGAATGGAATGCTCAGTGTCGGCGATCGATCGCCGGGCAGGTTCTGTCATGTGAGGCCTTCGAGGATGTCCCGAATCAGCGGCGCAAAATCAGGCGCTGATCGGCTTATTTGTGCCATGAAAGGCGCCATGCGCCTAGCGCAAAGTCTCTACCTACAAGTTATTGAATAAATAGGATTTTTTAACGGTTTTTCAAGCCGTCCCAAAGCCGATTCGAAGCCCTCGCAAAAGCACGATTCGAGCGCTCATTTATGCACGAGTCGGCGGTCGTTTCCAGCCTCGGTCGCAGCTGGATTCACGGCAGCAATGGCGGCGACGTCAGCGGCGTCGCCGTTGAAAATCCGGTCGCGCGAACGGAGGTCCTGGTTCAGGGGCGGCAGGCGATCCGCCCGGAATCGACGTCGAAAATCTCCCCGGTTGCGCCGAGCCCGGTGAATGCCGCGGGATCGGCGCCGGTCATCCAGACCTGCGCGCCGAGCTTCGCCAGCTCATTGAACAACGCCAGGCGCCTGGAGGGATCGAGATGCGCAATCACTTCGTCGAGCAGCAATAGCGGCGTGATGCCGGTCATCTCCGCGACCAGGCTGGCGTGCACCAGTACAAGCCCGATCAAAAGCGCCTTTTGCTCGCCGGTGGAGGCATCGCGGGCTGGCACGTTCTTCGGCGCGTAGATCACCTGCAGGTCGGTGAGATGCGGGCCATCGAGCGTACGGCCGGCGGCGGCGTCGCGGGCGCGGCTGGCCCGCAGGATCTCGCGGTAGCGATCCTCGACCGCGGTGGCGGGTTCCGACATCAGCGCGTTTTCCATCCATCCGTCGAGCATGATCTGCGCAGAGGGAAACGCGGAAGCATCGCCCCGTTCGCGCAGCATCGCCGCGAGCTTGGTCGCGGTCTGGCCGCGCGTGGCGGCCACCGCCACGGCGAGTTCGGCGGTTTCGCGTTCGATCGCGTCACACCAATGGTCGTCGTAATTTCGCACCTCGAGCAGCCGGTTGCGCGAGCGCAGGCTCCGGTCGAGCGCCGAGACCCGGCTCGAATGCTCGCTGTCGATCGCCAGCACCAGACGGTCGAAGAACCGCCGCCGCTCGGACGCGGCGCCCATGAACAGTCCGTCCATCGACGGCGTCAGCCACACCATGCGCAGATGGTCGCCGAACGCGGTCGCCGAACTCACCGGCTCGCGATCGATCCGGCAGCGCCGGCTGGTGGCCGCCATTTCGCTGCCGGGGGCGTCGATGCCGGTGCCGAGCGTTGCCAGCCCGAGCGCGCCCTCGACCTCGGCGGACACCGCCCACGAGCCATCGCCCTGATTGTCGGCGACATCGTCGAGCGTCGCGCGGCGCAAGCCGCGTCCAGGCGAGAGAAACGAGATCGCCTCGATACAATTGGTCTTTCCGGCGCCGTTTGGGCCGACCAGCACGACGACGTCACCGCGCGTTTCCAGGCTCGCCGCGCGATAATTGCGGAAATGCGTGAGGGTGAGGCGGTGGATGCGGGAGGCGGTCATATCATTCGTCATTGCCGGGCTTGCAAGGCGTCGGAATGAGCTGCCTCAACTTCTGACGTCATCATCCGCGAAAGCGGATGATCCAGTATTCCGCGCCGCTCAAGACGCCAGGCACGCCGGCGATTACTGGATACCCGCTTTCGCGGGTATGACGGCCGTGCGTGCTGGCCGGGTAGCGCCTTCCTCGCTTGCAAAAAAGCAAGGTCACACCCGCATCGGCATCAGCACGTAGAGCGCGCCTTTGGAATCCTTGTCCTGCACCAGCGTCGGCGAGCCCGGATCGGCCAATCGCAGCACCGCGACTTCGCCCCCTATCTGAGCCGCGATGTCCAGCAGATAGCGCGAATTGAATCCGATATCGAGCGCGTCGGAGGCGTACTCGACCTCGAGCTCTTCAGTCGCGCTGCCGGAATCCGGGTTGGTCACCGACAGCACCAGCTTGCCCGCCGACAGCGCCAGTTTCACCGCGCGGCCGCGCTCGCTCGAGATCGTCGAGACGCGATCGACCGCGGCCTCGAAATCCCTCTTGTCGACGATGAGTTCCTTGTCGTTGTTTTGCGGGATAACGCGGCCGTAATCCGGAAACGTGCCGTCGATCAGTTTCGAGGTCAGCACCACATGGCCGATGCTGAAGCGTATCTTGCCCTGCGACAGTTCGATTTTGACCTCGGCCTCATTGTCCTCGATCAACCGCAGCACTTCGCCAACGGTTTTGCGCGGCACGATGACGCCGGGCATGCCGGACGCGCCATTGGGCAAAGGCAGATCGATCTGGGCGAGACGATGCCCGTCGGTCGCGACCGCGCGCAAGGTGGGGTCCTTGGCGCTGCCCGCCGAGTGCAAGTAGATGCCGTTGAGATAATAGCGGGTCTCCTCGGTCGAGATCGCGAACTGGGTGCAGTCGATCAGGCGTTTCATGTCGGAGGCGGCCAGTACGAACGAATGGGTCATGTCGCCGGCGGCGAGATCGGGGAAATCGTTTTCGGGCAGGGTCTGCAGCGTGAAGCGCGACCGGCCGGCGCGGATCGCCAGTACCGAGCGGTCGCCGTCGCCCTCCAGCACGATCTGGGCGCCATCGGGCAGCTTGCGCACGATGTCGTAGAACATATGCGCCGGCACGGTGGTCGAACCGCCAGTTGCGGTTTCCGCCGCCAGCGTTTCCGTTACTTCAAGGTCAAGGTCGGTGGCCTTCAGCGACAGCCGCGCGTTTTCGGCCCGGATCAGCACGTTGCCGAGGATCGGAATGGTGTTGCGGCGCTCGACCACGCGATGGACGTGACCCAGCGATTTCAGGAGCTGCGCGCGTTCGACGGTAACCTTCATTGCAATACCCGCCTGATCCTAAGATGGAAAAGCCGGGCGGGCCCGGAAGGCGCACCGCGGCGTTTGAAACCCGAAAAGCCCGATCAAAGCTGGATTTGATCAAACCCGCGGGGGGACCGCAAGGTGGCGCGTATGGCCCGCAAGCGCAAGAGATGCGTTAAGCGGTTCCCCACGTTTTGCGGGGCAAAACCCGCGTTCGGACGTGGTCCCGGCGTCGCCGGGACCACCAGTCCGCAACCCACGCCGCCTGGCTACAGGACACTCATTCCTGCAGTTGGCGTTTCAGCGATTCAACCTCTTCGGAGAGGGCCACGTCCTTTGCGACCAGCGCCTCGATCTTGCGCACGGCGTGCAGCACCGTGGTGTGGTCGCGTCCGCCGAACCGGCGGCCGATCTCGGGCAGCGAGCGCAGCGTCAGGGTCTTTGCCAGATACATCGCGACCTGGCGCGGGCGCACGACATTCGCAGTCCGGCGCGAAGACAGCAGATCGGAGCGGCTGACATTGTATTGCCGGGCGACCACCCGCTGAATGTCCTCGATCTTGATGCGCTTGGGCTCTTGCGGGCGGACCAGGTCGCGCACCTCGCGCTCGGCCATTTCCAGGGTCACCGGCTGGGCGTTGAGCTTGCTGTGCGCCAGCAGGCGGTTGATGGCGCCCTCGAGGTCGCGGCCGTTGTGGGTGATGGTCCGGGCGAGATAATCCAGTACCGGCGCCGGCACGTCGAAGGTCGCATGATGCGCGCGCGCCGCTGCGACGCGCGATTTGAGAATTCCGAGCCGCAATTCTTCGCCGAGCGATCCCATCTCGACCACGAGGCCGCCGGCGAGGCGCGAGCGCACGCGGTCGTCGAGGCTCTCCAAGTCGGAAGGCGGACGGTCCGCCGCGATCACCACCTGGCGGCCGGCGTCGATCAGCGCATTCAGGGTATGACAGAATTCAGCCTGGGTCGATTTTCCCTGCAGGAATTGCAGATCGTCGATCACCAGCACGTCGATGCCGCGCAACGCCTCCTTGAACGCCAGCGCGGTCTGCGTCTTGAGCGCCGCGACGAAGCCGTACATGAATTTCTCGGCGGTGAGGTAAAGCACCTTGCGTTCGCTGCCGGAATTGCCGGCCCATGTCACGGCTTGCAGCAGATGGGTTTTGCCAAGCCCGACGCCGGCGTGGATATAGAGCGGATTGAACATCACGCTGTCGCCGCGCCGTCCTTCCGCGACCTGGCGCGCCGCTGCATGCGCCAGCGTGTTGGAACGGCCAATCACGAAACTTCCGAATGTCAGGCGCGGATCGAGCGGCGAGCCGCCGAGTGCGTCATGGCTGGCGGACACCGGTGCGATCGCGGTGGCGCGCAACTCGGTGGGACGACCATCCGCGCGCTCGGTGCGGCGTTGATCGAGCGGCGCGACGGTCTCCTTTGCGGGCGGCACGCATCGCATCGCCGTGCGAACGGTGAGGTCGATCCGGTGCACTTGCGGCATCTCGGCCTGCCAGCAGGTGAGAACGCGTTCGGCATAATGGGCCTGGATCCAGCTCTTGAGGAACCGCGTCGGAACCGAGAGATGGACGCTTTCCTGCTGCACGCTTTCGAGGTCCATGCGCGCGAACCAGCTTGAATAGACGTCTTCTCCCACGCTCGAGCGCAGCCGGCCCTTCACGCGCGACCAGCGGTCCTGTTCGGTATCTTTCACGCGTGACCAGCGATCCTGTTCGGTATTTGTCATTGCCTTACGACTTCTCTGAAAGAGTGATATTGCCTGCGAAATGCCGCGCAGGTGTCCCGCGCGGCGCGACCCCAAGCCTGGTTTCGTCCTCAGCCACAGACCAGCCGTTCGGCGACGAGCCGCACGCAGATCATCAGGCTGGAAGAAGAAGCGTCGGCGAGGTCAGCGCGTACTCAACGGTCTATCCGGAGTTCGCGTGGGAGGCCGCGCACAGGCTACGTCGTCTACGGCGTTCCATACGTCATCGTTGGAAAATGCCATTTGATCGAATACCGCGATGATACCATAAAGCATGCAACCTCCCCATCCCGCCATGATTGCTCACAGCAAGTTGTCATATCACGTGTGTTTCAAATTCAGTCGATCGCGACCGAACACAAAAAATCGTTCAGTCGCTTCGCCGCCGCGTCGTCTAGCCCGTTCGTCATAACACGCCCACAAACACGCCCACTTATGCTTCGCCTTCGCGCGATTGCTGTTTGTCTGTACGTATCTCTCTTGTTCAAAGCGAGCGAGGCACGATGCCCCACTTGAGAAATTTCGACACAGAACCACCGCCCTCATATTGCTATGAGCTTAGATGCGACAATCGCTTGGAAAGCGTCGCCAACGCGCACACCGCCGCCGATTTGCACGTCCGCCCCGTTCCTTAAACCGCGCTGGTCTCTAGAGCCGTAGGCGTCGCGAACGATTTAGAGATACAGCATGCCTTATTTCCCGCAAAGGAAATGATTTTGCCCGGCTGCCGGTAAAAACAACTTCGCGTTTGCAACAGCAGGCAGCATTTTTCGCCTGCAGTGCCAAGGTTTTGAATCTGCGCGCAGATTCGAAATGTGGTGCTGCTGTCATATTTCGCGGCGTTGCCCAAAATAAATTCATAAATCGTTTACGTTTGAGCGCGGCAGAACGGAATTTTCGAACAGGAGGCGGCCGCTATGCCGATAAGTGACTACGCAAACGTGTTTTTTTTTGCTCGTCGGAACAGGGTAACCCCGTAGGTCTTTAGAGCGCGGTCGTGCCGTCGCGATTGCTTTTTCAAAAACCAGCGCGATCGATGGCCGGCATCGACATCGTCGTGGCTGTCACGGGCTTCATAAGCCCGCCTTCCTACATATGGAAGCATTCCATCGCTGAAAAAGCGAGCCCGCAAGAATTTCGCGCACTGAAATCGGCCGAGCGATACGACGGCGAACAAGAAAAAGCCCGGCAACGCGCCGGGCTTTTCTGACGAATATCTCTTTCGATCAGTTATTTCGCGAGCTTTGCGATTTGGTGCGCGAGCCGCGAGACCTTTCGGCTGGCGTTGTTCTTATGGATGATGTTGCGCTGGGCGGCCTGCATGAGTTCCGGTTCCGCGCGCGTCATCGCCTTCAGCGCCGCATCGCGGTCGCCGCTCTTGATCGCCTCTTCGACAATGCGGACTGCGCCGCGCATCTGGGTGCGACGCGACTTGTTGATAATGGTGCGGCGGGCAATCTTGCGCGTCGCCTTCTTGGCAGAGGTGGTGTTGGCCATGCTTTCAAGTATCCTTCGACAGTGACGATCGCGGGTGCTCAGGCTTGAGCGCGCCGGCCGTTCAACCGCGTGATCGACGCTGGTATATTTCCGGGTGTTCCTGAGAATGCCATTCTCGGAGCATAAATCGCTCACGTGATGGCGCCGCCCACAGAACAGCGGCGGCGGGATTGCGTCCGCCGCCATTGGCGGTCTTATAGAGGGCGCACCTTGCAGCGTCAACGCCTTCCGGACCCTCCGGCGCCCGGAGGCCCGGTCGAAAGGCGCCGATAAGGTGCTGATGAGGTTGAATTTCCCGCGCTGCGCCGCTAATGGCTCACTGCGTTTTCGGGCGCGAGCGACATAAGGTGACGCATGATCCGCGGTTTTTTCCGACTTGTAGGGCTGCTGCTGCTGGCCGGCGGATTTATTTTCATGGTCTATGACGGCGCGCGCTGGGTCGCCGATCAGACCTTGCGGTTCACTCGGTTCGGTCAATTCTGGAACGATATTCACCAATCCAGCCAGCAGGCGTTTCGGGCCTGGGTGGAGGGCATTGCGCCCTGGCTCTGGACCAGCGTCGTCAAGATCATTCTGGATCAGCCGGTGTTTGCCGTGATGGGTGTGTTGGGTATCTTGCTGATGCTGCTGTTCCGGCCCCGCAAGCCGTTGATCGGTTATTCACGAAACTGACCGGGAATACGGCGGCGCCGGGCTCGGAGTAACGGGGGCTGCCGTGACCTGTGTAGAGACATATTATCCTGTGTAGAGACATATTATAATGTCACGTCGTCGTCCCCTTGTTCGATGCATCCCGGAAGGAGGTAATCCATGTTGTTCATGCGCAAGACCACGGCATTGCCGAGCGCAGCCGAGGCGCTGCCGGGCCGTGCCAAGCCGATCCCGACCGCTACCAGCCATTTCGTGAATGGCCGTAGATCGCAGCCGCCTTATCCCGCAGGTCTGGAGCAGGCGGTGTTCGGGCTCGGCTGCTTCTGGGGCGCGGAGCGTAAATTCTGGGAGCTCGGCGATGGCATCTACACCACCGCGGTGGGCTATGCGGGCGGTCATACCGCGAACCCGACCTACGAGGAGGTTTGTTCGGGCCGCACCGGCCATACCGAAGCGGTGCTGGTGGTGTTCGATCCGAAGCTCGTTTCGTACGGTCGATTGCTGAAGACTTTTTGGGAAAGCCACAATCCGACGCAAGGCATGCGTCAGGGCAATGACGTCGGCACCCAGTATCGTTCCGCGATCTACACCTTCAGCGACGCGCAACGCAAAGCCGTGGACGCATCCAAATCGGCCTATCAAAAGGCATTGGCGGCGAAAGGCCTGGGCACCATCGCCACCGAGATCGCATCCGCCGGCGAATTCTATTTCGCCGAGGACTATCACCAGCAATACCTGGCCAAGAATCCGGCCGGCTATTGCGGGCTTGGCGGCACCGGCGTGTCGTGCCCGATCGGCGCGGGCGTCAGTGCCTGATCGCCGCAGGGCGAACATCGCCCTTCGATATTAGCCCGTCCGCCATGCGCGGCGCCTGATGTGGAAAGCTTACTGTTCCGCGCTTGGCCCCGGCGATACCGTGCTGGCAGGCGAACGCTGGTTCTGACTTTTCGCGCCGTCATTCCCCGATGTGCAATTGCACATCTGTGGACACGCGTCTTCGCGTGGACCCGGAATCTCGAGATTCCCCGATGTGCAATCGCACATCTGAGGTTCGCGCTTACGCGCGCCCCGGAATGACGTCGGTGAATTGTTAACGCTCATTTCTTTAGGTGCTTGGCAAGGAACGCGAGGCTATCGCCACATCCAGTTGTGGCCCCAGTCGCCCTTCCAGCCGGCCAATCTGCCCTTGCGGAATTGCAGATAAAGCCGGTCCTTGTGCAAGAACAAGCCGCTGCCGCCGACGTTGCGGAAGGCCAGGAAGATTTCGTTGCCCGGCCGGCCACTGATGTAGTTCAATGGCGTTCCCAAAGCGCGCGAGGTGTCTTCCGCATCCATTCCGAACACCAGCGGCGTGTTGTTCGACAGCGTCGCGGTGAAGGGTGGAGAATGTGGGCTAGCGGCCGGCGCGAATGGCTGGGCGCCTGCGGCCCCATGCCATGCGCCGCAAACGGCTATCAATAGCGACGCGCGGTATGCCAGCCTGTTGGTCACCGGATCATCCTTTCCGGGATGGCGTTTTGTGGCAGGCTGGCGAGAAACGGTAACACGGCGTCGATAAAGGCCTGCGGCTGGTCGATGTTGACGGCGTGGCCGGCGGCCGGGATCACCACCTTTTTCGCCGCCGGAATTTTCGCCGCCATGTAGTCGGAGGCTGCGAGGAACGGTGCGTCTTCGGCGCCGACCACCACCAGCGACGGTACCTTGATGTGGGGCAGCAGTTCGATCACCCGGGCATCGCGCTGGGTCAGCGTGCCGCGCGCGGCGCGCGCCAGACCTGACGCATCGCGATGGCTCACGCTCGAACGTTCGCGGCTGGCGGATGTCAGTACCGCCAGGCCTTCGCGCTCGAAGCGGTCGCCGGTATCGTGCGCGCGCCTGTTCCAGGCCTCGCGGGCGTCGTCTTTCTTGAAGCCCGGCCCGGTGTCGATGATCAGTAGCGCGCGCACGCGCTCCGGATGCGCGCGATAAAAGGCCAGCGACATGTACCCCCCGAGAGAAAGCCCGCCGACGATGGCGCTGTCCGCGCCGACCTCGTCGAGCAGGGCCGCCATGTCCGCGACCGTCAACGCTTCGCTATAAGCAGATGCGTCGTCGGGGTAATCGGACCGGCCATGGCCGCGCATGTCCCACAATACGAGTTTGTGGCGTTTCGACAGCGCCGCGATCTGGCCGTTCCACATCTCCGAGGTCGATGAATAGCCGTGGGTCAGCAACAGCGGCGGTCCGCTGCCGTGGACCTCGTAATAGATATCGACCCCGTCACGGTTGATTTTTGGCATTGCGATTTCCTGCCGGCTGCCGAAGCGTCGTGTGCAACGGTATTCTAGAAGCATGCTCACGACAACGTTTGTTGCCGCAGCGCACAACGGACTGCCCCAGAATTATTTCTCTTCGACCAATTCCAATTTGCATTGCCTCCAGATTGGAACGCGATCATTCTCTTGCGCAAGGTTGGCATCGGCCCGGTGGGTGCCCGACCATTCGACAAACGTGAATTGCCGCCGTAAGCGGCATCATGCACCGGCAGGGGAAGAAACCATGCCTAATCTCAATATCAACGGGCGGAATCTGTCCGTCGAGGCGGCGAACGACACGCCGTTGCTCTGGGCCATCCGCGAACAACTGCAAATGACCGGCACCAAGTTCGGGTGCGGTGCCGGCCTGTGTGGCGCCTGCACCGTTCACGTCAATGGTGAAGCGGTGCGATCCTGCCAGACGCCGCTCAGCGACGTCGCCGGCAAGAAAATCACCACCATCGAAGGCCTCAGCGCCAAGGGCGACCATCCGCTGCAGAAGGCGTGGATCACCGAGCAGGTTCCGCAATGCGGCTACTGCCAATCCGGGCAGATCATGCAGGCGGCGGCGCTGCTCTCCAAGAACTCCAATCCGACCAAGGACGAAGTGGTCGCGCACATGGACGGCAATCTCTGCCGCTGCATGACCTATTCGCGCATCCAGAAGGCGATCATGCGGGCGGCCTCCGAAATGCGCACGGCCTCGAACGCCGGAACCGAGCGGAGGGCAACATGAATACGCACGTGAAAATTACCCAGACCGAGCCTGCGGATCTGAGCCGCCGCTCGTTCCTCGTCGGATCCGCCGCCGCAGGTCTTGCGCTCGGCTATTCCGCTGTTCCGGGCCTGCTCGGCGCCGACCAGGCGCTCGCCGCTGCCGGCAATTTCGATCCCAGTGTCTGGTATTCGATCGCGCCGGACGGGATTGTCACGGTCACCTGCGGCAAGGCCGACATGGGCCAGCACATTGCCTCGACCATGGCGCAGATTGTTTCCGAAGAGCTCGGCTCAAACTGGAAAGATATGCGGGTTCAGCTCGCGTCCAACGATCCGAAGTTCAACGACCCCGTGCTCGGCGCGCAGATTACCGGCGGCAGCTGGAGCACGATGATGAACTTCGATGCGATGAGCCGCGCCGGTGCCGCCGGACGCATGGCATTGACCGAAGCCGCGGCCGCCGCGATGGGCGTGCCCGCCGGCGAGCTGGTCGTCAGGGACTCGGTGATTTCGCATCCGAAGTCGAAGAAGTCGATGACGTTCGCGGACATCGTCAAGAGCGGCAAGGCCACCAAGACCTTTACGCCCGACGAACTTAAGGCGATCAAGCTCAAGACGCCCGACCTGTATACCAAGATCGGCGTTTCGGTTCCGCAGCTCGATATTCCGTCGAAGACCAACGGCACCGCCAAATACGGCATCGACGTCATGCTGCCGGGCATGGTGTACGGCAAGATCGTGATGCCGCCGGTGCGCTATGGCGCCACGGTGAAATCGGTCGACGACACCGCGGCGAAGAAGGTGCCGGGCTTTATCAAGGCCGTTACCCTCGACGACAAGACCGGAACGACGACCGGCTGGGTGGTGGCGGTGGCCAACACCTATGCGAATGCCAAGAAGGCGGCGGACGCCCTCAAGGTTACCTATGACGGCGGACCCAACGCCAAACTGTCGAGCGAATCGCTGCTCAACGAGGCCAAGCGTCTGCAGGGACTCGACGATTCCGGCTTGTTCTTCGTCAAGGACGGCGATACGACAGCGGCCCTCGGCACCGCGGCGAAGGTGATGGAGGCGGAGTACACCACCAACATCAACATCCATGCGCCGATGGAGCCGATGAACGCCACGGCGCAGCTGCAGGGCGATATCTGGCACATCTATTCCGGCAACCAGTTCGCGACACGCTCCGGCGGGATCGCGGCCGGCGCCGCCGGGGTCGATCCCAAATTCGTCGTGATGCATCAGATGTGGCTGGGCGGAGGTTTCGGCCGCCGTCTCGACGCCGACATGATGGTGCCGGCGGTGCAGGCGGCCAAGGCCGTCGGCAAACCGGTCA
>WNFC01012597.1_pt1 | contig 16223 bp, 18 predicted proteins | sample 5400541 | NCBI WGS metagenome assembly WNFC01 (sample SAMN13153342, study PRJNA577476) | soil metagenome | isolation source: 120 cm saprolite under Douglas fir tree site 2 hole 2 replicate 1 | place: USA:California | collected 2015-04-18
CGCCGCCTGACACGGGCAACACACCTGCCACGCGGCTCTGCCGAGGGAGCGAGCGCAATTGCCACGCCGCTTCGGGATTCTTCGCGCGCCAGACACGCGCGAGAATGACAAAACCAAAGGTGGGCAGCAGGCCGATATCCAATCGCTGAGAACGACCGACCTATTGCACCACATGATAGGCTAACGCGCGCGCGAGAATGGTGAGGTCGTCATCGTTATAATATTCCAGCTCGATTCGGCCGGGGCGGCGGCCGCGGCGCTGGGTAATCTGCACCTTGCGCTTTAGCGCTCGTTGAATTGATTCCGTCAACGCTTTTAGATTTGGATCAGCAAGTGCGTCGGCTTTGGCATGTGAAACGGACTTCTGGCGCTCTTCAGAGCGCTTTCGCGCTGCCGCTAGCTGCTCGGCGTCACGCGCCGAGAGCTTGCCCTCTGCAATGAGCAGCGCCTGCTCGATTTGCTCATCAGCGGTTCCAAGCGCGACCAGAGGACGGACCTGACCGGCGGTCAGGGTACCGGCGTTGATCATCTCGATAATTGTCGGCGGCAGCTCGGTTAGCCGAATCATATTAGTAACATAGGTCCGGCTCTTGCCAATCCGGTTGGCGATTTCCTCGTGGGTGAGTGCAAATTCCCGGTTTAGCCGGCTGAATGCATTCCCCTCCTCGATAGGCTTGAGGTCTTCACGCAGAAGATTTTCGACCAGCGAGATTTCCAGTGCGCCACGGTCGTCCAGCTCACGCACGATCACCGGCACCCGTTCGAGCCCGGCCAGGCGCGACGCACGCAACCGGCGTTCGCCGGCGATAAGCTCGTAGTTGCCCGCAGTCGAGGGTCTCACGATCAGTGGTTCTACGATGCCCTGGCTTTTGATGGCGGCGGCGAGTTCGGCGAGCGCCTGCGGTTCAAACACCTGGCGTGGCTGAAACCGGCTCGTCACGATCCGGTCCTGCTCCACCATCAATATGGTCAGCGCGGGAGGCGTCCCGACCTGCCCTCCTGCAGAGTCGACGTGCCCGTTAGCGGAAGTGGCTGCATCGCCGCTACTGATTAATGCATCGAGTCCGCGACCTAACGGTCTTCGTGTCATCCGCTTCTCCTTGCTCGCTCGCTGTCGCGGCTAAATAGCGCCCGCAGATTCCAGGATTTTCGAGTCTGCTCGGCTGAGAGCTCTGCTTGCGGGGCCGCTGGAGCGCCGCCGGCCCGTTGAGCGACCTCCTCAGCCAATGCCCGGTAAGCCTCGGCGCCAGCCGATTTGCTGTCGTATTCAAGTACTGAGAGTCCATGGCTAGGACTTTCCGACAATCGAACGTTGCGCGGAATCACACTCTGAAGGAGCTTGTCGGGGAAATGGCGGTTGACGTCACGCGCGATCTCGTGACTGAGCCGGTTACGCGCATCGAACATCGTGAGCACGATCCCGTCAATCTGAAGAGCGGGGTTCAGCACTTTGCGAACCCTGGCAATCGTGCCGAGCAACGCGCTCAGACCCTCCAACGCATAATATTCGCATTGCATCGGTACCAGGATCGAGTCTGCCGCGACCATCGCATTGAGCGTCAGCAGGCCGAGCGAGGGGGGTGTGTCGACCAGGATGGAGGAGTATTGAGCGCGGAGCGGCGCAAGGATTTCCTTCAGGCGACGTTCACGGCCTTCGACGGCGGCCAGTTCGACTTCGGCGCCGACCAAGTCGGAGCCTGACGGCAGCAAGTAGATGCTCTCCCGTATCTTACGAATGGCGTCTGTTATTTGGATTCGACCAACGATCGCCTCATAGATGGTTTTGCCGGAAGACCTGATGCCGCCGAGTTCGGCAGGCGGCGTCAAGCCGGAGGTCGCGTTACCTTGAGGGTCGAGGTCGACCAGCAAAATCGGCAGATCTGAGTTGCCTCGCTTGGTTTGAGCGAGCGCAACTGCCAGGTTGATCGCGGTGGTAGTTTTGCCGACGCCGCCTTTCTGATTGGCTATAACGACGAGCCGCCCCACATTCCGCACCTCCACCGACACACAGGCTAAAGCGTGTGCCCGTTTCCCATTGATGTTTCACGTGAAACATCTGACGAAAGACATTCGTCGACCATCAAACATAATAGCCGTCATCACGCACCAAAAGCAAAAACCCTCCCCCAGCCTAGATAGACTCCTCCTGTCAACGGGTGACCTTGTCACCCGTATCAGCCAGCCCGTCAGAACCTTATAATTCAAGGGTGGCACGATCGCTGACCTCTGCCGGAGTTGCGGCCCGATTAATCTTACGCCTGTTCCTTTCCTCATCACTGATAAAGCCTCGTTGAGTTTTAATGCCGCGAGGGTAGATTCGGATAGATTCGGATAGATTCAATCCGTAGATGGCCGCAGATCCAAAAAACATGCGCTGAGTGCGGCCCCGCTCCACATGAAAGCCACCAACTTCAAGCTTGAGAGTTGTGAATGAATTGGCAAAAGCGAGAAAAAAAAGAATTTGCGGGCGCCTAGGCGGAGCGCAGCGCCGCCGAGCTCGTCAGGCGGAACGAAGTGCAGCCGAACAAACGAGTCCGTCATCAGGTGAAGCGCAGCGAGCCGAGCGGAGGAGTCTGCGAGGGCGTTCACAATCGCTGCGTATATCCAAAAAGGAGTCTGCGACATGCGTGTAAAAACATGACGCGGAGGCAGAAGATCAGGCTGATCGAGTTGATGATCCCAGCGTGGCCGGTTCCCTTTTTACCGCTGAGCAAGCCTCGTCGTATCCCTCAACGCACCTCGTCGTATCCGCAACGCACTTCAACGCAGATAGACGGGGATACACGGACATAAACGAACCTCCACCGAGAACGCAGATATTGCCGGTTGTAGAAGCTCTAAATTAATAAACTCAAGGCGCAGGCTGAATGCCCTTGCCACGCAGCCATAAGGCAAGAGTTCGCTGAACAACACGATCACCGCGAGCGACGCGGTATGGGAGCCGTCGAAATTCGTAGAGGCCGCTCTTTTCGGCGCCGGGCAGATCGAGATCCTGGCTCGGATTAGCGTAAAGGATCGCAACCCCATGCGGCTTCAGAGTTGCCGCAGCGACTGAATGGAAGATCGATGCGGTCGCAAAAGCCCTGGCTGTGACCACGTCAAAGTGGCCACCGGCTTCGGCCTGTGCCTCCCACGATCGGCTTAAGCTGGTCGGATCTGGCCTTAGCCGGCGTGAATCCACTTCGACATTTCTCAGCCCCATCTCCGCCGCGGCGACCGTAAGGAAGCTCGCCCGCTTTCTACGGCTCTCGATCAACGTGAAGTTAGCCGGCGAGGCTGAGGCCAGCACCAAGCCGGGAAATCCGGCGCCGCTGCCAAGGTCCAATACGTGGCTGTCTTCGCGGAAGGCGTGCCTCAGGAATTCTTCACCGTCAGCGGATACTACGGGCATCAGACTGTCGATAATGTGAAAAGCAAGCTCATGCGGGTCGCCAGGCGCAGCAGTAAGGTTGATTCGGGAGCCCCAGAAGGCGAGCAGCGCAGCCAGCCGCTCGATTCGGTCAAGAAAGAGCGCACGGTCAGACGAAAAGCAGACATCATCGAGGTAATCGGCCACCAAGCAGCGGACCTCCGCCGCAAGTGCCGTGGTATGGTCTCGGTCGTCACAGAGTGTCGATTTTCTCCCCACTGCAATCCTGATCAGGAAAAGACCGGGATTCTTCGCGCACGGCAGCCACGCGCGCGAGAATGACAAATCCATCAGAGCGCCAGCTTTTTCTGTCATTCCCGCGCGTGGCTGCCGCGCGAGGAATCCCGAATCTTCTCTTTCGGCTCATGAAAATCGGCAGCTTCTTAAGCAGACTCGATAAGGCTCTAATGTTTCACGTGAAACGTAGTCGGCAGTCAGATCGAGCTGCCTTGTGCCGGGATTCTTTGATTACGCCGGGTGCGAATCTGGACGGCCAGCAACGCGATTGCGGCGGGCGTGATTCCCGGCATCCGAGCTGCCTGACCGAGCGTGCAAGGCCGCACTTGCGACAAACGCTCACACACCTCGGTTGAAAGTCCCGCTATGGAGCGAAAATCAAGCCATCCGGGAATCGTGGTATCTTCCAGCCGTTTGGAACGTGCGACCGCGTCGGTCTGGCGGCGCACGTAACCCTCGTACTTAACCTCGGTCTCCAGTTCGGCCGCCTGATCGATGTCGAGCATTGGTGGGAGGTCAGCTATTCGTAACAGCTCCTGATATGCCACCTCAGGCCGCCGCAACAACTCGAAGGCACGAACCGCAGTATGAATTGGGGCGGAGCCGAGGCGGGCAAGAATGTTGTTCACCTCGCTCGACGGCGGGACCCGCGATGCCTTGAGCCGTTCTATCTCGGAGCCGACGGCCGCGGTTTTTGCGCGGACCCGAGCACTGGCTTCGGCTCCCAGCAATCCGAGCCGTTCGCCGAGCGATGAAAGCCGCCGGTCAGCGTTATCCTCACGCAGCAAAAGACGGTATTCAGCGCGCGAGGTAAACATCCGGTAGGGCTCGCCGCCGATTCCGCGAGTGACCAGATCATCAATCATGACGCCGATGTAGGCCTCATCGCGCCGCAAAATGATTGGCGGGTCGCCCCGCACCTTGAGTGCCGCATTAATTCCGGCAATCAGTCCTTGCGCACCTGCTTCCTCGTAGCCGGTCGTGCCGTTCAACTGTCCGGCGAAGTAAAGACCGCGCACCAGCCTGGTTTCGAGCGAAGGATAAAGCTGGGTCGGATCCGAAAAATCGTATTCGATCGCGTAGCCGGGGCGCATGATTGCGGCTTTCTCCAGGCCCTTGATCGAGCGCACCATGGCGAGCTGGATGTCGAGTGGCAGGCTGGTCGAGAGACCGTTGGGATAGACCTCGACGGTGTCGTGACCCTCGGGTTCGAGGAAGATCTGATGACGCTGCTTGTCGCGAAAACGCATCACCTTGTCCTCGACCGAGGGGCAATAACGGGGACCACGGCTTTGGATCACGCCGGAATACATCGGAGAACGATCGATTCCACTGTGGATAATTTCGTGGGTTGCGGCGTTGGTGTAGGTCAAATGGCAGGGAATCTGAGCCCGTTCGATATGGCGGGTGCGGAACGAAAACGGCGGCGGCGGCTCGTCGCCAGGCTGCGGTTCAAGTTCGGAATAATCAAGCGTCCGGCCATCGAGGCGCGGGCAGGTTCCGGTCTTGAGCCGTCCGATGCGGAAGCCGAGTTGGGCGAGGCTCTCGCTCAGGCCCATCGAGGCGAAATCACCAGCGCGGCCCGCATTGTAATTCTTGAGCCCAATGTGGACCAGACCCTTCAGAAAGGTGCCGGTGGTGAGGATTATGCCGGGTGCTTCGAATACCTCACCGATCTGCGACTCCACTGCGCGTACCTTGCCGTCGGCGACAATTACTCGCTCGATGCTCGCCTGCCGCATCGTAAGGTTCGGTGCGAGTTCGAGCACCCGTTTCATCCTGGCGCGATAGGCAGCCTTGTCGGCCTGCGCGCGACGGGCGCGCACCGCCGGACCCTTGCGTGTATTGAGGAAACGAAATTGGATGCCGGTTTCGTCGATCGCGATACCCATCTCTCCGCCGAGGGCATCGATTTCGCGCACCAGATGGCTTTTGCCGATACCGCCGATAGCGGGATTACAAGACATCTGGCCAATGTGGTCGAGATTCAATGTGAGCATCAGCGTTTGCGCACCCATCCGCGCAGCCGCCAGGGAGGCCTCGATACCGGCATGGCCGGCGCCAACCACGATCACGTCGTAACTCATCGCACCCTGTGTGGGCCGTCCAATGATGTTGTTAGTAATGACAGCCACAGCGATTATGCCGCAGCCGAGGTGCGACTAAAATAGAACGATTAACTCCGGCGGATCGTTTTCTTTGGCATCAGTCTTGAGATAGAGTTTATTCTCCGCGCCTGCTTGTTCTTCAAAGAAGGAAGCGAATGGGCGGTCCTAGGTACGTCTGCGGTCTCCCCCCCACCGCGAGCCGTGCCGAGGCCCTAGGGGCGGGCCGCCCTCCAATCAAGACCTGTAAGCGAACTCCAACAAGCAAGCACTTGGGTATCTCTCCCGATTTGCAAACTTATGGAAGTAGGTTCCTCGGTCCGGAAGCTGCCGCATGTTTGCACGGAGTTAATCCACCATTGAAGTAAACCAGTCTGTCGCTACCAGTCTTCCCGTTGAGATGTCGCTATAGCGCCCCAGCAAACGGCACTACTTGCCGATACAGAATTCGCGAAAGATCATGTCGAGGACGTCTTCATTTGATACCTCGCCGGTAATCGAACCGAGCGATTCAGCCGCGAGCGCGATGTCGAGTGCAATGATTTCCGGAGGCATTTGCCTGGTCAGTCCGTCCAGTGCCAAGTTGAGCGCTTCGAGCGTGTGAGCGAGCGCATCGCGATGCCGCTCACGCGTTATCACGACCTCGTTGATCACCTCACCGCCGGCCAACTCTTCGATTTCTCGCGCAAGCGCTTCCCGGCATTGGCTGAGGCCGTCGCCGGTAACTGCGCAGAAATTCAAAATTGGCAACAAGAGCCCCCGATTCCGCAAATCGTCTGCACCGGCACGTTGGGGAAGATCCTGCTTGTTGAGCAGCGCGATTCCTCTTCGCTCATGAACAAGCCCGATTACGGCAGCGTCTTCGGCATCGAGGAGACGTGACGAGTCGAACACCACGATTACCAGATCGGCCTGCTCAGCCGCTGCTCGCGCGCGTACAATTCCGATTCGCTCGACCTCCTCGGGGCTCTCGCGAATACCCGCCGTGTCAACGAGAACGAGCGACCAGGTGCCAAGGTCGACAGACTCCTCAATGACGTCGCGGGTAGTGCCTGGAAACGCAGTGACGATTGCGCGCTCGGTGCCGAGCAGCAGATTTAGAATGCTCGATTTGCCGACGTTGGGCTTACCGATTATAGCAGCGCGAGCGCCTTCCCGTATCACGCGTCCACGGGTGAAGCTCTGATGCAGGATCGCCACGTTTTCATTCAGAGTAACGATGTCCGCGGCAAGCGCCTGGCGTGAGGGCAAGTCCAGTTCCTCATCGCTGAAATCAATTTCGGCTTCGAGGTGAGCGCGAATCGCGATTACCTGCTCGCGCAGGCGACGCACTCGCGCTGCCAACGCGCCGGCCAGATGCGCCAGGCTGTAGTGCAAGGCGCCCTCGCCCCGGGCATCAATCAGGTCGGCAATCGCCTCGGCCTCCGTCAAATCGATGCGGCCGTTGAGGAAGGCGCGGCGGCTGAATTCGCCGGGCTTGGCGATCCTTGCGCCCTCGGCTGCCGCTAGCGCCACGACTCTGCGGACGAGGTAAACGCCGCCGTGGCAGTGGAGTTCGGCGATATCCTCGCCGGTCAGACTTTGCGGCCCTGGCATTATCACGCACATCGCGTGGTCAAGCAGCTTGCCTTTTTGCGGATCGCGAATTTCGCCAAGCCGGAGCTGGCGGGGCATGATTTGGGCCGACTCGCGCCGCGGATGCCATAGCTTTTGTGCGATCGCGATAGCGCGAGGTCCGGACAGACGCACTATGGCGACGGCTCCGCGTCCTGGAGGCGTCGCTGGTGCTACGATAGTGTCTTCGAGGTACATGGCGCCGCTAGTCTACGCCCCTGATGTGGCCGCACTTAAACGGGATGGCGCTTGCCCAAGCCGATGCCTTATGGTGATATGGAACAGTCGAGGGCCGCACTTCCGGAGCGTTCGGCCTGAGAGCGAGTTCAAGCGCAGGTGACAGCTTCAGCACGAGTTTCGGGGCTTGAGTTGGCCGCGACTGATGAAAAGAACTTATCAACCCCACAATCGCCGACGCAAACGCACGCATGGCTTTCTCGCCCGGATGGCAACGCCCGGCGGACGCAACGTGCTCAAACGCCGCCGCGCCAAGGGCCGCAAACGGCTGGCGATCGCGATACCACCGAAACAACCTGGCTAACGCGCGTGGCGCGGCCACAACCGCGGTTCGCCTTTCGCGCCGCCGACCGATTGCATCGACGAGCTGAATTTCTCCGTGTGCAGCGCGAGGGCGTGCGGTTTCAAAGCACCCATTTTGTGATTTACGCCAGGCGCTTTCCCGAGATACAGACGATCCGGCTAGGTACGGCGGTTTCGCGACGCCTCGGCAATGCGGTAGTACGCAATCGAATCAAGCGTCACATCCGCGAATGCTTCCGGCTCATTTTGCGATCAAGGCTTCCCGCTGGGACTGCCGTAGTGGTGATCGGCCGGGCCGGCGCGGGAGAACTTAAGATGCAGTCAGTAATTGGCGAACTTGACCATGCGGTGGCCAACCTTCGGCCTCGCCTGAATTATCGTCATGAGTAGTCTGCCGAGTCGCGAACTGCCGCTCGGCGGGTCTACCGATTCTGCGATACAATGGCTCCGTTGTTTTGCGACCGCGATTATCTCGGCTTATCGAACCGTGTTATCGCCGGTTTTGGTCTCGATGTGGGGGCCGGCGTGCCGATTCGAACCGACCTGCTCGGATTATGCCGCCGAGGCAATCGATCGTTATGGGATTGCCCGCGGGGGGTGGATGGCCCTGAAACGCCTTGTGCGCTGTCGGCCGCTGGGTGGATGGGGCTTCGATCCGTTACCGATAGGAGAGTTGCCTAAACGGGGTTAATCTCGACGGGCTTGGCAGCCTGTCCGAATAAACGGAACATCGTTGGATAATAATCGTCTCTTAATCTCAATTATCGTCGTTCTTGGGATACTTTTCCTGTACCAAGAGCTGCTGCAATGGCGTTATCCCGACCTCTACGGGCCTAAGAGTAAGCAAGCGCAGAAGCTTGCCAAGGCGTCGGGGGCGGCAACGAAAGGGCCGATTGGCGCTCCGTGGCCTCCTGAGAGCAGCGAGCCGACCAGCGGCCCGAAGCAAGCCGAAATAACCGCAGCCCCGGTCCGCACGATCAAGGTCGATACCAATTATTATGAGGCCCTGTTGAGCGGTTATGGAGGCCGGTTGGAAAGCTTCCGACTGAAGAAGTTCAAGCAAACCAGTGAGCCAAACAGCGCCGATTACCAAATGATCCGCCCCAGCGAGCGGCTGCCGATGGGCCTGCTAATCACTGTTGGGGGCAAGACGTTGGACGATCATGATGTCGTCTACGCCAGCGAAGCGCCATCCGCGATTGAGGCGACCGCCAGCCATCCGGCGACCTTGACTTTTACGGGCAAGACCAGCGACGGTTTCGCGATACAGAAGATCTTCACCTTCCCCGATTCGAGTTACGTGTTCAGCCTCAGTGCCAGCGTCAAGGCCGAGGGCGATGTCAAGCCTGAGGCGATCGGATTGACGATGAGTCAGGCGTTAACGGAGTTGTCGGGTTACCGCGATTATCCGACGCTTCAATCATACGTGAACGGTAAGGCTGCGAGCCTGGGTGAGAAACAGCTCCAAAAAGGCGCACAGGCGGTGACCGGCACTATTACCTACGCCGGTTTCGGCGATCGCTATTTCCTCTCACCAAGGAGTTGCAGACCCTGGAATCGGTCAACCCGGCGCTCAGCAAGGCCATCGATATGGGCTTCTGGGGCGTGATTGCAGTCCCTTTCCTACGTCTGTTGAAGCTATTCTACGAGATTGCGCCCAACTACGGGGTTGCTATCATCCTGCTGACAATGGTGGTGCGGCTGCTAACCCTGCCGATGTCGATTAAGGGACAGCGCTCGATGATGAGGATGCAACGTTTGCAGCCCCAGGTCGAGCGCATTCGTGAGCGTTATAAGAATGAGCAGGAGAAGCTCCATCACGAGATGATGGAGCTGTACAAACGTAATCATGTTAATCCGCTGGGCGGATGCCTACCGATGGTAATTCAATTCCCGGTATTCATCGGACTCTATGAGGCACTGCTGAATGCGGTCGAGTTGCGCAACGCACCGTTTATCGGCTGGATCCGCGACCTGGCAGCGCCCGATTGTCTGCCATTGCCGGGAGTGACCGTACCATTTACCGACCTCCACGGAATTCCCGTGCTGGTGATATTAATGGCGTTGACGGCGTTTGTGCAGCAGTGGATTTCGCCGCGCAACCCCGATCCGAGTCAACAGAAGATGATGATGTACATGCCGGTGGTCTTCAGCGTCATCTTTATAGAATTGCCGGCTGGACTGTCGCTCTATTATTTCTTTTCCAACCTGCTGGGTGTAGTCCAGCAATTTATCCTCAACCGTGAGTTCAAGCAGTATAGTCCCGTCACAACGACATGACCTCTAATGATTCAATCGAAGTAACCGCAGCGACCATCGACCAGGCTATCAATCAGGCGCTCGCACAATTGGGTGCTGATCAGGACGACGTCAAGATTGAGGTTCTCAGTACTCCGCGTGCTGGACTGTTGGGGTTGGGTTCACGCCAGGCGCGAGTTCGCGTAACGCGGCGTGCGCCGGAAGGGGCCAGCAGCGGCGTGACCTCACCACCACCGGCGCCGCCGTTGGTGCCTGAGCGGAGTCAGCCTGCGCCTGCGGCCGTGCGCGCGGATGTGCCGTCGAGTACCGCCGCGGCGAAAGAGCCATCCAGCCAAACAGGTGCGGTGCCGCCGCGTAGGCAGCCGGCTCCGGAAATCGAGCAGGATAGCGGAATCGAGGAGGCACCAGCAGCCGCCGAGGGACCGTCGGCCCGTCCGAAACCGGCGGAACCCGCAGTGCTCGCGCGCGAAGCCACTGCGGTAATGATGCGAATTCTTGAGTTGATGGGCGAAAAGGCCGAAATCGAGCTCGTCGACGACAGCAGTGCTGAAAATGTCGAACTCAACATCAAGGGCGACGGCTCGGGCCTGCTAATCGGGCGTCACGGACAGACGCTCGATGCGCTCGAATATATCGTCAACCGAATTCTCGCGCGTAAGCTCAAGGACGCCGCTGCCCCAGTGTCGATCGACACGGAATCCTACCGTGCCCGGCGGCGCCGCCAACTCCATCGGATGGCGCTGGCAAAGGGCGAGCAGGCCAAACGCGAGCACCTGGCCGTGGCACTTGAACCGATGCCGCCTCGCGACCGGCGGATAATTCATCTAGCGCTCCAGGATGACCCGCTGGTCACCACACGGTCCTCGGGTGACGGATTCTTGCGCTCGGTTGAGATAATGCCGGTGGATGAACGGCGCGAAGGGCCTGGCGTAAAGGGGCATGAGCGGCGCCACGAGCGCGGGCAAGAGAGTGGCCGCGAGCGCGACCCGCCGGGGCAGCAGGGCGGCTTCAAACACGGGCAGAAGAGAATCGTGTAGATTAAGCAACCCGCCGAATCTCAGCCGCTCAAGTAGTACTCTGCCGGTTGTCCCCAGTACCCGAGGCGCGCCGCCCTGCGCCACGAGCGCAAACGCCTGGTTTGATACGGGACTCTCCCGTCGCAACAGCAAGCCGGCGCGATGGAAGTTGATCGCGCCGGTTTCGATCTTATAGAAAAGCTGTCAGGCCGGACTTGAACAGATTGTCCCGCGTGAGCACGCCGAACCGATGAGTCCGCCGCGGCCAAATGTCAGCCTTCGGTCCAACCCCACTTGACTTTATTTTCGGCAACCTGCTCGGGAGTGGGATGCTCCGTGGTTACGAAAGTCTTCACTTTGAAGACTTCTGCTTGATCGACGGTTCGATGGTTCAGTTCGATATCGTCCTTGAAAACCTCGGGAACAGCGGGTTCTTCGAAAATCGCCTGCCAGGGGCATTCAGGTTCGCAGGCGCCGCAATCGATGCATTCGTCCGGATGGATATAAAGCATGTTGGGGAAATTTTCGTGATCGTCACCGACATATTCATAAATGCAATCGACCGGGCAGACGCTGACACATCCGGTGTCGACGCAATCGATGCAGAGCCGGGTTATCGTCCATGGCATAAAAGCAAATCCTCTCTTGCAGGCGCCGAGCGGCGACTACGCCGCGCCTACGTTTATGTCGTCAACTTTTTTAATTTATCGTGGCCGAGCCTTCCAGCAAAGCACGGCCGGCGGGCCGATTAAAGCAGTTTGTCCACGCTGCTTGCGATATCGGCGCCGCCGCTCAAAGCTCTTGGACCCAGACCGCATCAAGTCAACAGGTCATTGGATAGCACTCGCACTGCACGCGTAAAATAATGGACAAGCTTGCGCGCAGCTCCGATGGAAGCGGCGCGGACCACGTATGGTAGCACAGGATAACCTCCAACTCTCGGGAGCAGGAGCTAAAAGATGGCTGGCGAGCGCAATCAGTTTCGGGTCGAGAGCGACAGTATGGGTCAAATCGAGGTGCCGGCGGAACACTACTGGGGCGCGCAGACCCAACGTTCCTTGATTCATTTTGCCATAGGTCATGAAACGATGCCGCGTTCGCTAATCCGCGCCATCGGCATTCTGAAGAAAGCCGCGGCAGAGGTGAATCGCCAACTCGGCCAGCTCGATCAGGCAAAAGCCGAGCTTATCGGCAGCGCCGCCGACGAAGTGATCAGCGGCAAGCTCGACGCGGAATTTCCGCTCAGCATCTGGCAGACCGGCAGCGGCACCCAAACCAACATGAATGCCAACGAGGTCATCTCTAATCGCGCCATTCAGCTCGCCGGTGGCGAGATGGGCAGCAAGAAGCCGATTCATCCGAATGACCACGTAAATATGTCGCAATCCTCAAACGACACTTTTCCGACCGCGATGCATCTAGCGGCTGCCGAAGAGATCAGTCAGCGGTTACTGCCGGCAGTCGAGCATCTCCGCGATTCGCTCGAACGCAAACGAGCCGAAATCGATGGGATCGTCAAAATCGGCCGCACTCATCTGATGGATGCGGTGCCGTTGACCCTCGGCCAGGAGTTCTCCGGTTATGTCGCGCAACTCGAGCACGACATCGCGCGCATCAGGGCAGCCTTGCCCGACGTGATGGAGTTGGCGATCGGCGGTACCGCAGTTGGTACAGGGTTGAATACGCACCCGGAATTCGCCGACCGGTGCGCGGCACGGATTGCCGAGCTTACCGGGCTTCCGTTTAAAGCGGCGGCCAACAAATTCGCCGCGTTAGCGGCGCACGATGCCCTGGTGATGATGTCCGGCGCGCTTAAGACCTTAGCCTGCTCGCTGATGAAGATAGCCAACGATATCCGCTGGATGGGTTCGGGGCCGCGCTGCGGGCTCGCCGAGTTGTCGCTGCCGGAAAACGAGCCGGGTTCGTCGATTATGCCGGGCAAAGTAAATCCGACACAGTCCGAAGCGATGACGATGGTTTGCGTCCAGGTGATGGGCAATGACGCGGCGATCGGATTCGCCGGCTCGCAGGGCAATTTCGAGTTGAACGTCTTCAAGCCGGTGATGATTCACAATCTGCTACAGTCGGTGACGCTGCTGTCGGACGCTTGCGGGTTATTCGCAAAATATTGCATCGACGGCATTCAGCCGAATCGGGCACAGATCGAGCATTATGTCGCAAGCTCGCTGATGCTGGTGACCGCGCTGAGCCCGCACATCGGCTATGACAACGCGGCCAAAGTCGCCAAGCTCGCGCACGACAAAGGAACTACTCTGCGCGAGGCATGCGAGGAATTGGGTCTGCTGAAGGGCGCCGAATTCGATCGGCTGGTCCGTCCGGACAAGATGATTCAACCCGGCGATTGAGTGCGGCGGCCGAGATCGACCGCAGCGCGACGGCTGGCTCGAGGTGAGCGGCAGAGCTTTGGCTAGCCCTCTGCCTTTCGTGGTGGTTCACTTGGTGTACGGCCCCACATCGAACCTTCCAAGCGCGCCACCGCGATTGTGAGGGCGTCGAGCCTGGTGCTGAGCCTGGCGTCTAGTGCTTCAATCTTGCCGCTGACCTTAAGGTCGAGAGCGTCGATTTTGCGGTCGAGCCGATTGATGCTTGCCGCCACCCACGCGAAGAACGCGGCGTAGCTCGCTACCAGCGCGGCCACCAACGCACTGATGATTTCTTTGTCGGTAAAGCCGTTCATCTGGTTTAGCCTGATGCTGTGAGCCGACGACTTCAGCAGACGATGTTACTCTCTTTCGCCTGGTAATGGGACCTTGCCTTGAGACCCTGGCGTCCGTCCAAGCTGTTCGGCCTGTGGCACTGGCTAAAGCGGGAAAGCGGAGCTTTTATTCAACGAGCGGAAGTTGCGTTCTTCGAGTTCGAGCGCCGTACGACCTTCAAGCGCGAGCTGCTGGCCTCCATGACTACCTTTCGTCACGGCGTCCTACATCAACGCGATCAATTCGCTGTTGCGAGTCGGGAATTCCGCAGGAAGCATCAATAGCGGCGGCGAACATCGCGAGTGCATTAGTGACTATACGCAGGGTGACATTGTCACCCCTATCATCCAGCAAGCCAATGCTGGATAGTTCTGTAGTGGCACCACGGATTTGGAGTTGGAGACTAGGCGGAGCGTAGCGGGGCCGGTGAGCCGAAAGCCCTGAGCGGAGCTGAAGGGTAACGAGTCTGCGAAGTGCGTATACAGGTGCGAGCATCTATCCCTGTTGGTTTAACCGCGGATCCCTCGTGATTTTCTCGTCTCGCGGTTATGCGCGGCGACGAAAATCGTTCGAGGGTGAGCTTTACCTGGTGTGCGGGAGGCCCGCGGGGCCTCCCTCGTCCGAAGGTGACGGTTGGTTAGCGAGGGTTGATCAGTTCGCGACCGCTTCGAGATCTGCTTTTAGCTGTTTGATGTCGAAGCCCGGCAACTCAAAGCCTGGTTTGGTTGCTTCCGGCGGCAGGATTGCGTAAGCCTCGTCGACGCATTCGTCCCACCAGGCCCAGGTGCCCTGCTGCGTATTTCCCCAGGTGAGTACGGTCACGACACTCGCGTCGTAGCCAACCGCAAACACTGCATGCCCGTCGTTGGTCAGAGGACCTGGTGTCCAAGGTTTGTGCGCGTTGAAGTCCGCAATACAGTTTTGCTGAACCTGGAAACCGATATAGACGCCACCGAAGAGCTGCATCGCCTGTTGGACGTGAACATGATTTTTTGGGTCGATGCTGACGTAACCCAGGATTTCGTCCCCGAATACTTTCTGCTGGCGCCAATGGTTCAGCACATCAAGCTCATTCAAGCCGCTGTCGACGCCACCCGTGAGATGAAAATAGAACTTGACGACAGCCTGTTGCCGCGCGATCTTTTCCTTCCCGATCAATCCGCGATAGGTAGTCTCGGCGTGCGCCAAGGCCGCGATAGTGCAGTCGCCGTACTGATCATTGCCGTCCATTGGAAACAGAACGGCAGGGTTGGGGGTTTTGATCTTCAGGTCTTGGTAAACACGGGCCAATACGTCATAGGAAGCAGGCGGGGGCGCGAGCCCCGGTGTTAGATAAGACCTGAAGCGCAGTGTCCGATAGTCGTGTTTCGGCGGATGCTTTCCGAATCGATAGGCCGGCATACAAATGTCCTCCTCTCGGGCTGAATCGGAAGGGCGGCTTGTCTTCAGAATGTGTTAGTGGGGCCGCGCCTTGAACCTGTTAATACACTTGCGGTGTCAAGCGTTATCTCCTTGTACACTCACGGCCGTAGAATAACAAGTGACAGGCTGGTGCGGACTGTACAGTGACCGGCTCCCGACCTTTCGGACAGCGCGCAGCTCGAAGCGACAAGTTGGCTATCGAAGCGATGCCGGGAGGCGCTTCTCCATTCTGAAGTTCGACAGCACGATTCCAGCGCGCGTCATGGTTTGCTTACGCAGGGTGGAAAAGCCGCAATGCTCGAAGAACGGGCGCGCTGTGATGCTCGCTTCGGTAAAAATGCGCCCAAGCCGTATCCCAATAGCCTTCAACTCGACCGCTTCATAAAGCGAGCGGCCGACACCGCGCCTGATAACATCTTTTCGACAGTAGAACATGTCGAGATGTCCATCGTGCTCCAGTTCTGCAAAGGCGATGACTTGACCATTTTCTTCTACAACCAGTGTACAGCGCTGACTCATGCGCGCGTGCCAGATTTCGGGATCGGGAACCGCCGGCGCCCAGGCACGCACTTGACGTTCGGAATAGTCCTGCAGGTTGATGAAACGGACAGTCTCAAAAAAGAGACGGGCGATAGCCGCGGCGTCGCTTCGATTGTAGTCTCTGATCAACATGTACAGTCGTCAGCTACAGGATGCGGAGGCTTATGCGAAGGCTCAACTCGCCCAGCCGCGAACGATCAGTTCACGTGCTCCCAGGCGTGGTAAGAGCTGCGCACCAACGGTCCCGCCTCGACGTGGCGAAAACCTAGTGCGAGTGCATCGCGTCTGAGCTCGGTGAATTCCGCTGGCGGCACATAGCGGACCACCGGCAAGTGGTCCTGCGAAGGGCGCAGGTATTGGCCCA
>WNFC01003902.1_pt1 | contig 16221 bp, 15 predicted proteins | sample 5400541 | NCBI WGS metagenome assembly WNFC01 (sample SAMN13153342, study PRJNA577476) | soil metagenome | isolation source: 120 cm saprolite under Douglas fir tree site 2 hole 2 replicate 1 | place: USA:California | collected 2015-04-18
GGAAATACCAGAAACTCCGGCCCAAAGGGGCCGGCCTCCGCGTACATCCCCATAGAAAGCCTGTCCATCGTTTACTCGGCGGCTATGGTAAACGGTGAGATTGCGGTAGCATCGCGGCCATGAATCCAGGAGACCGAGAGCGCGTCGAGCGCCGGCTCGCAGCGATATTCGCGGCCGATGTCGCGGGCTATTCGCGGCTGATGGGCGCGGACGAGGAGGGCACGCATGCGGCCTTGACGGCGCTGCGGCGTGAAGTGGCGGACCCCAAGATCGCCGGGCATCGCGGTCGCATCGTGAAAACCACCGGCGACGGGCTCCTGGTCGAGTTCGCAAGTGTCGTCGATGCGGTGCGCTGCGCGGTCGAATTGCAGCGCGCGATGGCATCGCGTAACGACGGTATCTCGAAGGAGCGCCGCATCGAGTTCCGCATCGGCATCAATCTCGGCGACATCATCATCGACGAGCAGGACATCTACGGCGACGGCGTCAATGTCGCGGCACGGCTGTAAGCCTTGGCCGAGCCGGGCGGGATCTGCGTCAGCCGGGTCGTGCGCGACCAGGTGCGCGACAAAGTCGATTTCGGCTTTGAGGATTTGGGCGAGCAGCAGGTCAAGAACATCGCACGCCCGGTGCGCATCTACCGCATCCCGCTGACCGAGACGGCGCGCACAAAAGCGCCGCTGCCGTTGCCCGAAAAGCCGTCGCTCACGGTATTGCCGTTCCAAAACATGACGGGCGACCCTGAGCAAGATTATTTCGTCGACGGCATCGTCGAAGAGATCACCACCGCGATTTCGCGGCTGCCGTGGCTCTTCGTGATCGCGCGCAATTCGAGCTTCACGTACAAGGGCCGCGCCGTCGACGTGAAGCAGGTGGCGCGCGAACTGGGTGTGCGCTATGTGCTCGAAGGCAGCGTGCGCAAGGCTGGCAACCGCGTGCGCATCACCGGCCAGCTGATCGACACCGCCACCGGCGCCCATATCTGGGCGACCGTTTCGACGGCGCCCTCGACGACATCTTCGAATTGCAGGATCAGGTCGCGAGCAATGTCGTCGGCGCGATCGAGCCCAAGCTCCGCCAGTCCGAAATCGAGCGGGCGACCCGGAAGCCGACCGAGAGCCTCGACGCCTGGGACCTCTACCTGCGCGCCCTTGCACAGTTGCGTCAATATACCCCCGAAGGCTGGTGCGAGGCGATCGATTCGTTGCGTAAGGCGCTCGCATTGGATCCTGCGTGCGCTCCAGCCGCGGGTTTGTTCGCTTGGTGTCGGGTCTTTCAATTCAGGGCCCACCGGACCTCAGATGAGGAAGTTGCCGAAGGCGTGCGTTTCGCGCGGCAGGCGATCGAGAGGGGTAGAGAAGATCCCGATGCGTTGTGGATGGGCGGCTGGGCCGTTGTTATTTTGGCTGGCGAGCGCGCGATCGGCCTGAGCGCAATCGAGCGGGCTCTTGAACTTAACCCCAACTCCGCTCTCGCGTGGAATTTCAGCGGATGGGTCCAGGGTTTTTCGAACTGCCCAGGTCTGGCGATTGAGGCGCTTGAGCGAGCGATGCGATTGAGCCCGCTTGATCCGCAACGTTGGATGTTCGAGGGCGGTCTCGCTCAAGCCCACCTTTATGCCGGTCGATATGAAGAAGCCATCAAATGGGCCGACCGGGCCTTGCAAGAGAACCCGAGGGCGATGGCCGTCATCGGATTTAAGGCCGCAGCCTGCGGCTACCTTGGTCGCATTGAAGAAGGACGCGAATGCGTCAGGCGTCTGCGCGAGCTGGTTCCGAACTCTACAATTGCCAGCGCCAAGAGATTGGGCAACGTCCTCTCGCCCGTCCTCGAGCTTTACGTCGAGGGTCTGCGCAAGGTCGGGTTGCCGGAGAATTGAGGCCGAACCCTGCGAGGCGGCGACGTCGCGCGTATGCGAGACGCCGCCGAGGGCGAGGGTCGGGGTCTCTACAGCATCGGGAGCTTGGGGGTGTCCTTCCAGGCCGGGCGGGAACGCAGCGTTTCGAGGTAGGCACTGACCCGGGGAAGCTCGGCGAAGCCGAAGCCGGCCTTCTCGACCACGTTGAGGACCGGACAATAGGCGCAGTCTACGAGGCTGAAATCGGAGCCCAGCATCCACCGGTTTTTCGCGAGTTGGACCTCGACGACGCCGAGCGGGGTGGGCAGCGCCTTTTCGCCGCGGGCGACCGTGGCTTCATCGACGGGAATGCCGACCACCCTGGCGCGGATCCGGAGCGCCACTTCGCCGGCATGCGGCATGATGTGCTGCGACAGGAAGAAGAGCCATTGCAGCGCTTCCGCCCAGCCTGCCGCCGTTGTCGGCCATAACCTCCCCGTCGTCTCGCCAAGATAGGCGAGAATCGCGTGCGACTCCCTTAGTGTCACATCGCCGTCGACGAGGACCGGAACCCTGCCGGCCGGATTGACCGCCAGAAATCCGGGCTCGCGCTGTTCCTGCTTTGACAGGTCCACCGGGATCTTCTCGCAGTCGAGTCCAAGCTCCAGCAGCGCGAACGTGACCTTCTGCGGATTGGGCGACGGGAAATGGTAGAGCTTCATCAGTGTCCTCCTCCGGGCAGTGTCTCCGTTTGAGACGTTCGCGATGAAGAGATTTCGACACCGTGGCCGCAAATTTTTTCGAGACCCGCCCGGGGCCGGCGGCCTCCGACCTGGGCCAAGTCTAGGTTGCGACTTCACGATCGGCACCACAAGCACGCAATGCGGCTGTGCCGGACCTAAGCTCATCCTGATCAGGCGGCGGTCGCGCGCTCGAGCACCGCGTTGAGCAACACGTTGCAGCCGGCGGTCAGGTCGGCGGGCTTGGCGTCTTCGATCTCGTTGTGGCTGATGCCGCCGACGCACGGCACGAAGACCATCGCCGTCGGCGCCACCTGCGCCAGGTAGACGGCGTCGTGGCCGGCGCCGCTGATGATGTCCTGATGCGGGTAGCCCTGCGCCTCGGCGGCCTCGCGCACCGCGGCGACGAGATCGGCGTGGAACGAGGTCGGCGGGAAGTACCAGAACTCCTTGACCTCGACTTCGAGGCCGATCGCCGCGGCCGTCGCCTCGCAGGCTTGGCGCAGGTCGCCGTCCATCAAGCTCAGCACCGCATCCTCGGGGTGGCGGAAATCGACGGTGAAGAATACCCGGCCGGGGATCGTGTTGCGCGAGTTCGGGCTGACCTGGACAAAGCCGACCGTGGCGCAGGCATAGGGCGCGTGCGCATGGCCGATATGGTTGACGGCGTCGATCATACGCGCCGCACCAACCAGCGCGTCGCGCCGCCGCGGCATCGGCGTCGGCCCGGCATGCGCCTCCTGGCCGGTGACGGTGATCTCGTACCAGCGCTGGCCCTGAGCGCCGGTGACGACCCCGATCGGCAGCTTGGCCGCTTCGAGGATCGGCCCCTGCTCGATATGCGCCTCGAAATAGGCGGCGACGGGCCTGTCGCCGGCCGGTTCGGGGCCGGCAAACCCGATCCGCGTGAGCTCGGCGCCGAGGGTGACACCGGTGAGGTTGTCCGGGCGGGCCAGACCCTCGGCGAGATCGAAGACGCCGGCGAACACCCCTGAGCCGACCATCGCCGGCGAGAAACGCGAGCCTTCCTCGTTGGTCCAAGCGACGATCTCGATCGGCGCCTCGGTCTCGTAACCGAGATCGTTGAGCGTGCGCACCAGCTCGAGCGCGGCCATCACGCCATAGGCGCCGTCGAACTTGCCGCCGGTCGGCTGGGTGTCGAGATGGCTGCCGGTCATGACCGGCGGCAGGCTCGGGTCGCGACCCGGCCGGCGCGCGAAGATGTTGCCGATCTTGTCAACGCTGACGGCGCAGCCGGCCTCCTCACACCAGCGGATGAAGAGCCGACGGGCCTGCCCGTCGAGATCGCTCGCCGCGAGCCGGCACACCCCGCCCTTCGGGGTCGCGCCAATCTGCGCCAGCGTCATCAGGCTCGCCCACAGCCGCTCGCCGTTGACCTGCAGGTTCCCAGCACGTGCCGGCATCGCAATCCCCCTTTTCCCGAGGTCAGTCGAGCCCGACGAACTTCGCCAACGCCGCGCCGACGGCCTGCATCGTACCGGTATCGAGGCGACCGATCTGCCGGCCGACCCTCGAACGGGCCACAGTGGCAGCCTTGTCGACCATCACCTGCGATCGGCTTCGCAGCCCGGTGCTCCGGCCCGCTTCAACGGTTATTCGAAACAACGGCCAGTCGTGCAGCTCGCTCGTCAACGGCAACACCGTGAGGGACGTCAATGCATCAAAAGCGTCGGCTTGGACGACGAGAGCCGGTCGCGGCTTCCCGTAGTCGCCCGACAAGGCGATCGTCACGAGATCGCCACGCCTTATTTCCATTCGTCGGAAAATTCCTCAAGTTCGGCCTCGAGCTCGCGCATCACGGCCGCCTCGTCACTGCGCGGGTCCTGCGAGACGGTAGCTGCTTCGAGCGACTGTCGCCGCGCCTCGGCCTCGAACCGATGGCGTGCCTTCCGCGCGACACGCTCGCGCACCAGCTCGCGCAACAATTCGCCGACAGGTTTGGATTCCTCTGCTGCGATTTCGGCGAAGGCCGTCTTCAGAACCGAGTCGACGCGGAACGTAACCGTCTCCACCTTGGGAGTTCTACCCATAGCCTAGATCCATCTGTCCTGCAGAATGTAACTTACTATGTAATACGTTTTGTGTACACCCCCACAAATCGCGTCGGCGAAATCGGTTTCGTTGCCTAAAACACATTTGTCTTGAGCAATACGCATCAACATGATATTTGTGGTCTCACGAACGGGCCGTTTCGCCTCGGATCTCGGCCGTCCTGTATTTTTCCTGCAATAACAGGAGGACCTGGGCCCCGCGAACGAACCTCCAGGAGAAATCGGGTTCCGGTTTCGGACCAGCGGCAATCGAGGCTATACATCTTGCCCAAGGGCTTGGGGAGCAGATGATGACGAATGCCGATGCCGAGCGACTGACCGTGCGCGGGATCGAGCTCGAAGTTCTGCACCGCGGCTCGGGTCGCTCGATCCTGCTGCTGCACGGCTTTCAGACCGTCGATCAAGAGGCTCGCTTTCTCGAGCTTCTCGGCCGCCACGGGGAAATCATCGCGCCGTCGTCGCCCGGCTTCGGCCGCTCGCCGCGGCCCAAGGATTTCGACACGGTCTACGACCTCGTGCACCTCTACCTCGAAGTCCTCGAGGCGGTGGCGGGCGACAAGGTGACGCTGCTCGGCTTCTCGTTCGGCGGCTGGCTGGCGGCCGAGGTCGCGGCGGCGTGCAGCCATCGCCTGGACAAGCTCGTGCTCGTCGATCCGGTCGGCATCAAGATCAGCGACCGTGAAACACCGGACATTCTGGACATCTTCAACAAATCGCCCGACGAGGTCCGCCGGCGGAGCTGGCACGATCCGGACCGGTTCGCCCCCGATTTCAACGCGATGTCGGACGAGGCGCTCGTTGTCCACGCACGCAATCGCGAGGCGCTGTGCCTTTATGCCTGGCACCCCTACATGTACAACTCGCAATTGCCGCGCTGGCTCGGCCGGATCACGGTTCCGACCCTGCTGGTGTGGGGTGCCGGCGATCGGGTGGTGAGCCCGGATTACGGCCGCGCCTATAGTCGGCTGATCCCCAATTCGCGGTTTGCGCTGATCGAGCACGCCGGGCACCATCCGGAGATCGAGCAGCCCGAGGCTTTTGTCGAGCGAGTAGCGGCGTTCCTCCAGGAGTAGCCGGGAGAAAGCAGATGCAGGCTTGGTATCATTGCGAAAACGTCTACCCATTCGTTCCTCAGGAAGTCCTCGACCAGGCACCCTCGGTGCGCGCCAGCCTGCCCAACAAATACTGCGACCCCCAGATCGCCGCGGACCTGTTCGAGGAGTGCCTCGACGAGCACCTGCTGTGTGACGAGCTCGGGGTCAACGTGGTCTCGATCGAGCACCATTCGGGGATCAACAGCCTCTACGGGGCGAGCCCGATGATCCTCGGCATCCTCGCCCGGCAGACGAAGAAGGTCCGCATCCTGAGCCTCGGCACCCTGATCACGATCCGCCCCGATCCGGTGCGGGTGGCCGAGGAGTACGCTACGGCGGACGTGATCTCGCGCGGCCGGCTGGAGATCGGCTTTGTCAAATCGGGTGACAGCGAGATGGTCTCGGGCAATGCCAACCCGGTCGGCTATGTCGACCGCTTCTGGGAGGCGATCGACCTCATTCAGAAGACCCTAACCTCACATGAGGGCCCGTTCAGCTGGGAGGGCAAGCACTTCACCCACCGCCACGTCAATATCTGGCCGCCGGTTTATCAGCGCCCGCATCCGCCGATGTGGGCAGCCACCGGCGACCCTGAGACCTCGGCGGAGCTCGGCCGGCGCGGCATGGTCAACGCCCTGGTATTGCGGGGTCCCGAGGCCAGCAAGCGCGCTTTCGACGCCTATCGCGAGGCCCGTCGCGAGGCCGGTCTACCGGCACCCGGTACCGACCGCTTCGCGTACGCGGCGCTGTGCTATGTCGGTGACACCGACGAGGAAGGTGTGCGGGTCGGCAGCAAAAATTTGTGGTTCCTGAACACCAGCCTCAAGCAGTCGCCGCAAATGTCAAAATTCCTGCCGGGGCGCATGCCGCCCGAGATTGCGGCGCAAAACTACCGCAGCGCGCCTCGGCCGGGGAGCCCAGCCAATTTGCGTCCGGGCCAAAGCCTGATCGGTATTACCCCCGAGCAGGCGATCGCCCGCGGCATCCTGTGTGCGGGCAACCCGGACACGGTCTACAAGCAAATCATGGACATCCACGACAAGGTAGGCGGGTTCGGCCATTTCATTTTTATCGGGCGCTCGGGCTTTCTCGATCACCAAGAAGCCGAGAAGGGCATCCGATTGCTCGCCCGGGAGGTGCTGCCGCGCCTCCCTGCGGCGACCACGACACGCGCGGCCGAGCCGGCTCGGGCCGCCGAATAGAAGGGAGGAGAGACAATGAACGACGCGACCCCCTGGATTGATCCCGAGCTCGTTGCCGCTGGCAAATTGCTGCAGAGCCGCGGCCTCGTGGCACCTGACCGCACGCAAGCTTCGCTCTCCGAGGTCCGCGCCGCGGTCGATCGCATCGGGGCGTTCCTCGGCGAAGGCTCGGTGCCGCTCGCACGCGAGCGCGATCTCGCCTTGCCGGGGCCGCACGGTCAGGTGCCGTGCCGGCTCTATCTGCCGGATGATGCCGATCCCCGGACGGCCGGCCCTGGCGGGCCGTTCCGGGGACCGCCGCTGATCATCTACGCGCATGGCGGCGGCTTTGTGCAGGGCAGCCTGCCCTCATGGGACGCGATGCTGCGCGATCTCGTCCGGCAGAGTGGCGTTGCTGCGCTGTCGGTCGATTACCGGCTGTCGCCCGAGCATCGCTTTCCGGTGGCGTTAGACGAGATGGTCGCGATGATCCGCCTCGCCGCGCGTGAGGGCGCCGGCCTCGGCATCGATCCGTCACGGCTCGCGGTCGGCGGCGATTCGGCCGGAGCCAACCTTGCGCTCGCAGCGGCACTCGCGTTGCGCGACGCCGCCGAGCCGGCGCTGAGCTCGATGCTGCTGATCTACGGGGTCTATTCGACCGACGCCGAGAGCGCCTCGTGGCAGCGCTTCGGCCGCGGCGCCGGCCTGTCGCAGACCCAGATGCGCTGGATCTGGGAGACCTACCTCGAACAGCCCGAGCAACGAAACGACTGGCGCGCCGTGCCGATCCTGGCCGATCCCGCCGGCCTACCTCCGGCACATCTGATCGTCGGCAGCCTCGACCCGCTGCTCGACGACAGCCATGCTCTGGCCGCCCGCCTCACGACGGCCGGGGTACCCTGCGAGCTCACCGTGTATGACGGCCTCAACCACGGCTTCATCCGCTACGGCCGGCTGATCGCCGCCGCGCGGCGCGCCATCAACGACTGCGCGGCCGCCTTGCGCAAGGGTTTGGCCTAAGCTTCAGTCGCGAGCTCCGGCACGTCCTTGAAGACGGCCGTGCTCTCCAAAGTCTCCGGCATCATCGGGAAGTGGTAGCCGCATTTCGGGCAGGGCTCGGCCAATACGGCCTGCTCGATATGCAGGTCGAACGGCTTGTCCTGGATGTGCGCGCAGGTCGGACAGACGCGGATCAAGCGGGCGCGCTTGAACTCGAAGTTAGTGATGATGTCTTCCATGATTGCGCCCGAGCGGACCGCCCATTCCTTGGCATGCTTGTGGTAGGTGTTCATGTGCCAGTCGTTCAGAGCCTCGTAGCTCGTCCAGAAGCTGACCTCGTTATGCCATGTCGGGTCTTGGGGATGCGTCCACCAGGTCAGGTGAAGGAAGCCCGGCAGGGTCTTCAGATGATGCCGCACATCGCCGAACACGATCTTGAACTTCTCGTAATCGTCGGTGCTGGAGAACCGCACCCTCTGCATGCTCTGATAGATCGCCATCGCTCCCACCCTCCGTTGTGAGCCTTGCATCTTGCCGTTCGTGCAAAGCCTGGACCAGCAGGAAAGACATGCCGCTATGGGTTTCCCCGATGACGGCGAGCGGCGCGTTGTTGCGCCGGACCCTGACTATGGGTCAGGTTGAACGCGGTGTTGACGAGGGCGACGTGCGAAAATGCCTGCGGGAAGTTCCCGAGCTGGCGTTTCAAGTGCGGATCGTACTCCTCCGCCAAAAGACCGACATCGTTGCACAAAGACAATAGGTGCTCGAACAGCTCCCGCGCCTCGGTGATGCGCCCTTGCAGAATGAAGTTGTCGGCGAGCCAAAAGCTGCAAGCGAGAAACGCGCCCTCACCGGGCGGCAGCCCGTCCTTCACCTCTCCGGTGTCGTAGCGATAGACAAACCCGCCAACGAAGAGGCGACGCTCGATCGCCGCGACGGTACCGATAATGCGTGGGTCGGTCGGTGGCAGAAAGCCGACGAGCGGCAGGAGCAGGAGGCTCGCGTCGAGCGCCTTTGACCCGTAGGCCTGAACAAAGCTACCGAGGTCGGGGTCGAACGCGTTGCGGCAAACATCGTCGTGGATCCGGTCGCGCAGCTGCCGCCAGCGCTGGAGGGCGCCGCCAACTCTGCCGCGCCGCTCGAAGATCTTGACCGTCCGGTCGAACGCGACCCACGCCATGACCTTCGAATGCGTAAAATGCTGCGGCGGCCCGCGCACCTCCCAGATGCCTTCGTCGGGCTGATCCCAGATCTTGGCCAAGTGCTTTAGAACGACGCCCCCGACAGCGTCTCCGTGCTTGTTGGCGGGCAGGCCGTGGCTATGAGCGTGGTAGAGCGCGTCGAGAATTTCGCCGTAAACATCGAGCTGCGTCTGAACGACGGCGGCATTGCCGATGCGGACGGGGCGCGATCCTTCAAATCCGGGTAACCACGGGACCTCCCATTCGGTGAGCCGTCGCTCGCCGCCCAGCCCGTACATGACCTGCAGCTGATCCGGGCTCCCCGCGACCGCCCGAAACAGCCAGTCGCGCCATCTCCGCGCCTCCTCGTAATACCCCGCATTCATCAGCGCCAGCAGAGTGAAGGTGGCGTCGCGCAGCCAGCAATAACGATAATCCCAGTTGCGCACCCCGCCGAGCTGCTCGGGCAACGAGGTCGTCGCAGCGGCGACGATGCCGCCGGTCTGCGCATAGGTCAGGCCCTTCAATACGACGAGCGAACGTTTGACCACATCGCTCCAGGGACCTGCGGACGCACACCGGTCAGACCACCGGCGCCAGAACGATTCTGTGTAGCGCAATGCACGGTCGGGATCGACCGGCGGCGGCAGCGGCTGGTGGGACGGTCCATAGCTCAGCACGAACGGGATCGTCTCGCCGGCCGCAACGGTGAACTCGCCGACTGTCTTGAGGTCCTCGCCGCGCAGCGGTGCCGGCGTACGCAATACCACCCTCTCGGGCCCTGCGATGGCAGACAGGCCCCCCTCGGGCAGACGTTCGACCCAGGGCACCACGGCGCCATAGTCGAAACGCAGGATCAACTCCGTGCCCATGGCGACACGCCCGCGCAACCCGCGGACCAAGCGCACAAGCTGGGGAAGGCGGCGACGCGGCCGCATGAAGTCGACGAGCTCGACCACGCCTTCCGCGGTCTCGAACATGGTTGCGAGGATCAGCGAGCCGTCGAGATAGCGACGCTCGACCCGCACAGCCGGCTCGGCCGGCCCGATCAGCCAGCGGCCGTGCTCGGGCTCACCAAGCAGCGCCGCGAAGCACGCCCCGCTGTCGAAGCGCGGCAGGCAGAGCCAATCGATCGAGCCGTCACGCCCGACCAGTGCGGCCGAGCCGCAATCGCCGATCAGCGCATAATCCTCGATCCGCCGGCTTGATGGCATTCTCGGCTCCCGCGACCCCGCCTCACCCGCTGGTCATCATGCCAGCGGCGCGCAGATGTTGTCACCGCCGTCGCGATCCGGCAGAGGCAGGGTTGCCGAGGAGCAGGCCGGATTGACACTGTCGCGGAACGTCCTACCTGCCCCGTGACGGGACCCGGTGAACTCTGCGGTCCTGCATTTGCGAAGCTGGATCTCGAGACATCGAATAAAACCCGGAAACGAAATGGCCTTTCGGCCGTTCTTCCGGGTAGACCCGCCGATCGTGGCGCTGGGAGGGGTTGAGGAGGTCGAGCCATGTGCAACCTGGTTAAATCATGGACACGAACAGGCAAGATCGCGAGCTTTTGCGTCGTTCTCTTGCTCGCGGCCGGCGTCTTCGCCCACTCCACCGCCGCACCCGCGGCGGGTCCGCAGGATAGCGTGCGCAATTTTTATGCCACCTTGCTCACGACGATGAAGGACGGCCGGACGCTCGGGCACAGCGGGCGCTACGCGAGGCTCGCTCCGGTCGTCGACCGGGTCTTCGATGTCCCGTTCATGACCCGCCTCGCGGTCGGCTCGTCCTGGACGACCGTGCCCCCGGCGCAGCAGCAGCAGCTTACCGAGGCGTTCCGGCACTATGTCGCAGCGACTTACGCCGACCGGTTCGACAGCTACTCGGGCGAGCAGCTGCAGGTCACCGGCGAGCAGCCCTACAACGCCGAAATCATCGTACAGACCAAGATCGTCAAGTCGAACGGCGAGACGACCACCCTCAACTATATGACGCGCCAGAACCAGGGCACGTGGCAGATCTCCGACGTCTATCTCGACGGCACGATCAGCCAGCTGGCCGTCCAGCGCTCCGAGTTCAACTCGGTCCTTCGACGCGAGGGGGTCGACGGTCTGGTCATGGCGTTGAACCGCAAGGTCGACCTGCTGAGCCGGGGGGTCGCCAAGGCTTCGTAGCCTCGGAACCGAAGAACTCTGGGCGCTCGGCGCTCGCTAATCAGCCGCCGCCGATCTTCGGGATCAGGTAGATCTCGCTCTCGGGGTTGAGCGGGGCGAGGTAGGCGTCCTGGAAGATTTCGCCGTCGATCGCCACCGCCATGCTCTCCTCGATCTGGCGGCCGAGGCCGGGGAACCGGCGGTCGAGTTCCAGAACCATGCGGCGGAAATTGTTCGCCTCCACCTCGAACTCGGTCTGCCCGCCGGTGAACCGGCGGGCAGCCTGGCCCGAGATGACGACACGCGGCACGTTCAGCGCTCCCGACGCAGCTCTCTATTCTGCCGCGCGCGGCAGCTCGTTCGCGTCGATCGCGGCGCGTAGCCGCGGGGGCGACATCGGTAGATCGCGCATGCGAACGCCGATCGCGTCGGCGATGGCGTTGGCCACCGCCGCCATCGGCGGCACGATCGGCACTTCGCCGACGCCGCGGGCGCCGAAGGGATGGCGCGGGTTCGCGTTCTCGACCATGACGGTGTCGATCATCGGCACGTCGGGTGCCACGGGCACGCGATAATCGAGGAAGCCGGGGTTTTCGAGCCGGCCATTCTTGTCGTAGATGTATTCCTCGTTGAGCGCCCAGCCGATCCCCTGGGTCACGCCGCCCTGGATCTGACCCTCGACATAGGAAGGATGGATCGCGCGGCCGACATCCTGCACCGCGGTATAACGCAGGATCTTGACGTAGCCGGTCTCCTTGTCGACCTCGACGTCGCAGATATGCGTGGCGAAGCCGGGGCCGGCGCCTTGGGCGTTGATCGACACCTCGGCGCTGATCGGCCCGCCGGTGCGCCCCGATTTGAGGGCGATCTCGGCCAAGGGCAGCGGCTCGAAGCTGCCGGCATTGGGGCCGGCCGGCCAAGCCTTGCCGTCTTTCCACTCGACCGCGTCGGGACTGATGTCCCAGATCATCGCGGCGCGTTTCTTCAGCTCCTCGACGACCTTCTCGGCGGCTTGCGTCGTGGCCATGCCGGTCGCGAAGGTGACGCGGCTGCCGCCGGTCAGGAACGAAAAACCGATCGAGCTGGTATCGGCGACGATCGGGCGGACGCGTTCGACCGGGATACCAAGGATCTCAGCCGCCATCATCGCCATCGAGGCGCGCGACCCGCCGATGTCCGGGGTGCCGACGGCGACGACTGCGGTGCCGTCCTCGTTGATGTGGCAGGCCGCACTCGACTCGCCGCCGATGTTAAACCAGAAGCCGGAGGCGACGCCGCGGCCCTGATTGGGGCCGAGCGGCTCCTTCATGTGCGGATGGTTCTTGGCGGCTTCGACGGTTGCGGCATAGCCGATGTTCTGCCAGGTCGGCCCATGCAATGCCTTGACGCCGTCCTTGGCCGCGTTCTTCTCGCGCAACGCCAGGGGGTCGATGCCGAGCTGATCGGCGAGCTCGTCGAGGCAGCTCTCGACGCCATAAGACGAGTTCGGCGCACCGGGAGCGCGATAGGCGGCGACCTTCGGGCGATTGCTGACGACATCGTAGCCGGTGACCTTGGCATTCGGGATGTCGTACATCGCGAAGGCGCACATGCAGCCCGGCCCGACCGGCGAGCCCGGGAAGGCGCCGGCCTGGTATTTGAGCACCGCCTCGGCCGCAACCAGCGTTCCATCCTTCTTGGCGCCGAGCCTGACCTCGATGACCGCACCCGCGGCGGGCCCGGTACCCCGAAAGACCTCCTCGCGGCTCATGACCATCTTGACTGGGCGGCCGGATTTCTTCGACATCGCCAGGGCCAATGGTTCGAGATAGATCAGCGTCTTGCCGCCAAAGCCGCCGCCGATTTCGGCGGGGATTGCACGGATCTGCGAGATGTCGGTGCCGAGCAGTTTGGCGCAGTAGGCGCGAACCATGAACTGGCCCTGGCTCGAACTCCAGATCGTGGTCTGACCGTCGGCGGCGACCGACACGACGCAGGCATGCGGCTCGATATAGGCCTGATGCACCGGCGCATTCGAATAGCGTCGCTGGATCACGACGTCGGCCTCGCGGAACCCAGCGTCTGTGTCGCCCTTGGTGAAGCCGATCATCTTCGCGACGTTGGAGGGGTGGGTCGGCTTGGGCTCGACACCCTGGGTGAAGAGGTCGTCGTGCAGTATCGGCGCATCGGGCTTCATTGCCTCTTCGACGTCGATGACGTGCGGCAGCACGTGGTAATCGACCTCGATCAGCTCGCACGCCTCCTCGGCGATCGCCGGCGAGGTCGCCGCGACCGCAGCGACCGCGTGGCCGTCATAGAGGACCTTGTCGCGCGCCATGCAGTTGCGCGACAGGTCGCGGAAGTTCATCGGCCCCTCGCCGACAAAGGCTTCCTCCGACGGGATCGGCGGGAAATCCTCCCAGGTAACCACGGCCTTGACGCCGGGCAGTGCCCGCGCCTTCTCGGTGTTGATCGACATGATGCGGGCGTGGGCGTGCGGGCTGCGCTTGACTTTGCCCCACAGCATTCCCGGCATGACCATGTCGGCGCCGAAATTAGCCCGGCCGGTCACCTTGTCGACCCCGTCCGGACGGATCGGGCGGGTGCCGACGACTTTCTGAAATTCCTTCGGCATATACGTCATGCGAACCTGACTCCGTTCTGAGACCGTCACCCCCGCGATAGCGGGGGCCCAGAGCAACCGTTCGAGCCGTTGCCGCTCTGGGTTCCCGCTTTTGCGGGAACGACGGTGTTAAACCTTACTCTGCTGCGGCCCGCATCGGCTCCGCGTCGTCGATCGCGGCCAAGAGCCGCGGCGGCGACATCGGCAGATCGCGCAGCCGGATCCCGGTCGCGTCGGCAATCGCGTTCGCCACCGCCGCCATCGGCGGGATGATCGGGACCTCGCCGCAGCCCCGCGCACCGAACGGATGCCGCGGGTTCGGCACCTCGATGAGGACGGTATCGATCATCGGCATGTCCGAGGCGACCGGCACGCGATAGTCGAGGAAACCTGGATTTTCGAGCCGGCCATCCTTGTCGTAGATGTATTCCTCGCTGAGCGCCCAGCCAACCCCCTGCGCCACTCCGCCCTGCATCTGGCCTTCGACGTAGGAGGGGTGGATCGCACGGCCGACATCCTGGATCGCCGTGTAACGCAGGATCTTGACGTGGCCGGTCTCCTTGTCGACCTCGACATCGCAGATATGGGTCGTGAAGCCGGGCGCCTGGCCTTGCGCGTTGATCTGCACCTCAGCGCTGATCGGTCCGCCGGTTCGCGCCGATTTGGCGGCGATCGCCGCCAAATCCAGCGGCTCGAAGCTGCCGGCGTTGGCGCCGGCCGGTAAGGCTTTCCCGTCCTTCCACTCGACCGCTTCGGGGCTGATGTCCCAGATGATCGCCGCGCGCTTCTTCAGCTCCTCGACGACCTTCTGCGCCGATTGCGTCACCGCCATGCCGCCGGCAAAGGTGACACGGCTGCCGCCGGTCGAAGCGCTAAAGCCGATCGAGGTCGTGTCGCCGACAACCGGGCGGACGCTCTCGAACGGTACGCCGAGCACTTCGGCCACCATCATGGCCATCGAGGCGCGCGAGCCGCCGATGTCGGGGTGCCCTTCGGTCACGGTCACGGTGCCGTCCTCGTTGACGTGGCAGGCGGCACTCGACTCGCCCCCGGCATTGTGCCAATAGCCCGAGGCGATCCCGCGCCCCTGATTGGGCCCGAGCGGCACGTTGCACTGCGGGTGCGCCTTCGCCGCCTCGACGGTCTTCATAAAGCCGATGTTGTTCCAAGTAGGGCCGTGCGCGGCCTTGGTGCCGTCCTTGGCACCGTTGATCTCGCGCATTCTGAGCGGGTCGATGCCGAGCTCACGCGCCAGTTCGTCGACGCAGCTCTCGATCGCGAACGAGCCGATCGGCGCGCCGGGTGCCCGGTAGGCGGCAACCTTGGGGCGATTGCACAGCACATCGTAGCCGATCGTCTCGGCGTTCGGCAGGTCGTAGACCGCAAGTCCGCAAATGCAGCCCTGCTGAACCGGCGAGCCCGGGAACGCTCCCGCCTGGTATTTGAGCACGGTCTTCGCGGCGGTGATATGGCCGTCCTTCTTGGCGCCGATCTTGACCTCGACGACCGCGGCCGAGGTTGGCCCGGTGGCCCGGAAGACCTCCTCGCGGCTCATTACGATCTTGACCGGACGGCCCGATTTCTTCGACAGCATGTAAGCGACCGGCTCGAGATAGATGATCGTCTTGCCGCCAAACCCGCCGCCGATCTCGGCTGGGATCGCGCGAATGTTGGCGATGTCGCCGCCACAGATCCGCGAGGTGTAGGCACGGACCATGAACTGGCCCTGGCTCGAACTCCAGATCGTCGTTTGGCCGTCCGGCGCCACCGAAACGACGCACGCATGCGGTTCGATATAGGCCTGGTGGACGGGCTTCGTCGTATAGCGCCGCTCGATGACCACATCGGCTTCGCCGAACCCTGCCTCGACGTCGCCTTTGGTAAAGCGAACCATTTTTGAGATGTTCGAGGGCTTGGTCGGCTTGGGGTCGACCCCCGCGGTGAAGATGTCGTCGTGCAATACCGGCGCATCGGGCGCCATTGCAGCCTCGACATCCATGACGTGCGGCAATACGTCGTACTCGACCTCGATCAGATCGAGCGCCTCTTCGGCGATCGCCGGCGAGATCGCGGCGACTGCGGCGACCGCATGACCCTCGTACAACGCCTTGCCGATCGCCATGCAGTTGCGCGACAGGTCCCACAGATTATGCGGCGCGGCGCCGATGACGCGCCTATCCGGCGGGATGTCCGGGAAATCGGCCCGCGTCGTGACGGCCTTGACCCCTGGCAGCGCCATCGCCTTGTCGGTGTTGATCGAGACGATCCGCGCGTGGGCATGCGGGCTGCGCTTGATCTTGCCCCACAACATGCCGGGCATTTTCATGTCGGCACCGAAATTGGCCCGCCCGGTGACCTTGTCGACCCCGTCGGG
>WNFC01005438.1_pt1 | contig 16220 bp, 22 predicted proteins | sample 5400541 | NCBI WGS metagenome assembly WNFC01 (sample SAMN13153342, study PRJNA577476) | soil metagenome | isolation source: 120 cm saprolite under Douglas fir tree site 2 hole 2 replicate 1 | place: USA:California | collected 2015-04-18
AAGGGCGACCCGTTTGCCTCTGGCCAACGAGAGACGGTCAATGTCTTCTTGGGACACATCCAGTGTCACAGGAATAGGGAAGAGGATCCCATCTGCGAGCCGGAGACCATCGACCACACTGCAGCCGGGTTTGGTCTGATCAAAAGCACCGATCGCAACCGATGACAACGGACCTGTCATAGTCTGTCTGATTCATAAATCCCTCCAGTGGGCTAAATCCTCCATTGATGATCAACTCGAGGTCGCAAAGTTGACGCTTGAATATGCCTGGTAAGCCATTGAAATCAAGGTGCAAAGGGTACAGACCTCGGACAGAATAATATCGTCTAAGGTGAGGGACTCCTCCTTCAGGAGGTGATGTATGCCTTCATCTCGGGCCAGGAGATCCTTTGATAGGACACGATAGTGTCAAGGTGGCACCGTCGCGAACAGCTTGATAACGAGAGGACGCACCTTGAGAACACCGCCATGAGGAGCGTTTGCCATCAAGGTATAGATATGCACGGAAGCTTTGGCTCGGACAAGGGAGAAGAGAAACCATGGCGCAGAGTGAAAGCTTTTATCGTGGTATGACTACAACATGGGCCAGAATTGCGTGCTCAGACTGGTGAAATTTTCGGGTTGGCAAGTGCTTTCTCAGCCTGGCAACTCCGGGTTCACGGCGTGGGTTTCACTCCCCTGGCTTGAATGACCCTTGGATGGCGTGCTTGATATGTTGGATAAATTTGGTCCAGTTGTAGCGTCTATTGCTCGTCCATTGCCGCGTGTGTCTCAATCGAGCTACACGGTGGCAGCCAATACTGTATCCCTCTATGCTGTCCATTATAAGAGCCTCTAAGACACCAATCCACTCCGCAAATACCGGCGTTCCTCGAGATGACTCTGTCTTGCCGTCTTCGGCGTCGTGCGGGCGTGCATACATATAGCACCAAATTCACCTGGGTCACGAGAAGCAACGTTCCCATACCGTCGCAAAACGCAACGTTATCTCTAGGCCAGCGATAACAGTCCTACAATCCGAATGCGTCTTCGACCTTTGGCTCCAGCGCACTGTGACGTCATAATGAACCTTGAGCTGGCGGCAGAGGACAGGTTAGTTTTCGGCACACAACTACTCGCTGGGCATTGCCATTAATTGCCCATGTAATGCCCAAGAATTGGAGAGGTCCGAGGAGAGCCTATTCCATTCGCCCTCACCACGGTGGTTCGCGGCCATTTCCCAACGAAACAAAGTTGGCCTGCAAGTAGTAACGATAAATTGTCGTGAAATTTCTGTACCACAATACCAGCTCTCCTCGATGTGCCTATCCAGCTGGCCGCCCCCCTCGTACACACACCCGATTGGCATTTGTTGTAGCGACCGTCATTAGTATGCTGCAAACATGACGGCATGGTAGCTGTGTTCTGGTTAGAACGAAAATCAGTTTGATCCTCCAGACGCTAATTTCACATGCAGCCACCCACGACAACAGGGCGCAGCGCCGCTGACAATCACGCGACGCAGACCCTGGCTGCACTCAGCCGTGGGGTAATACATACCATACTCCCATAGTACCGAGGTTGCACACGACAAGATCACCGGTCCCGACGTCCCGTCCTCAGCTGTCTTCAACCACATGCATGCAGAAAAGGGGGTTTCGAATCCTATCCGTCTTGAGTGGTTATCATGACCGTCAGGGATTGATCGATTGATCCATGGATATCCCGCTGCACTCCCATCCGGTATACAATCTCGCGCCGCGAGCGTCTCGGCGAAGGCGAATATCTCGCAGAGTTTATCAGCACATCCACATGACTCCCATCTGCGGCCGCTTTGGGTGGGCGTGGGAGGCCACATCCCGCCACTTCGAACCTTCACCATCTTCGGCTCCACCAGCTGCTAAAGTGTACCTGACTTAACTTAGGTCTGCATAAGAACTCAGTGGCCCGGGTTCACGGGCCGGGCCGCTGATAACAGAGACAAAAACTGGAGCCCTGAAACCTCGTCATCTACTCTTATGTTGACTTGCTGAGAAATCTTGTAATGTCGCTCGGGGATGAACTAGTGTATATTTGTAAGTTGCTCATTCCCAATAAAGTGACACGAGTAAAGCCCGGCACAAATGATGATAAAGACCTAGTACAATGGAGGCGCGCAAACGACAACGATGAATAAGCAAGATATAACAAATGAGGAAGTCCGTCATGACAAATCGCGCCAAGAAATCTTACAGATGGGATGGGAATCCCCACATTCACCGCCGAATTGAACTTGATCCATTTGATGGTTGCTTTGGCCGAGCTGGCAAGTGTAGTCTGATGGGGCCCAGCGAGTTTCTAACTTCGACGCGACTGAGCGTGTGACGATCGAACTGCTCCGGCCTCCGGTTGTCCCCAATCCAGCCGCGGGCCCGCTCTGGTGAGACATAAGTTGTCGTCGTCGGAGCCATCGCCATCGTCACCCATGCCTGTGTAGAAAGGGGAAGAGATCGCAGAGTCAGAGTCGGGGCTGATCGACTCCAACACCTGCGCTGTCGCCGACTTGGTCCGAACTTCGAACGTCCCCGTGTACAGCGAGTCAAGCGAGAGGTCGATCAGGCCTTGTGAGTTGTCTGCCATCACAGCGAGACGCGCAGGCTTCGACCCCTCGACATGTGCCACGGAGACATTCATCGGTGCGTTGAAAGTCCTGAATTTTGTGATAAAGTTCCGATTCTTCGGCGCGGCGAAGTAAACACGCTCGTTGACCGCAAGCTTGACTTGCGCAACGATGGGCCTGGCAGGAAACAGGGTAAGCCATCAATAATTCGTCGCCTTGACAGCGATTACGATACCCATTCCCTGTCTCTATCGAGAGTCTAGTATGCCTCTTCAGATTCTTGTTATTATGTAGCGACACGTTAGCAAACACAGGGCTGCAAGAGTTGAGTCATCTGGAAGGTTGTTGGAGACGAATTTTGCATACCCATTAACAGTTTCTAAGTAAATTTTATCCGAGGCGCTAAAATTCCCTGAGATTTCAGCATCGGATGTCCGAACTATAATTGATGCCGCGGAGATCGACTAGAAAGATGCGTGTGAGATTGATGTGGCCCATACCGTGACACGGGCATACTTACTCCAACTTTGATCGATGAACTGGAGCCCTCAAGTGTGATTTTCTCGAAGGAGAGATTGCCCAATACTTGTTGAAATGCGGGTAACCGGGTGACGAACATTCCAAAGTTGATTGATGTGTGTGTTGGGGGTAAGAGGAGGCGCAGGTCCATTTCTATGGTATCCGACGGCTTCTCCGCCCTCTCGGGTATCTATCGACATGACAATTAATCACCCTTCGTGATGGCGTCGACGAGAAGGGCAATACACACATGTATCATTATCTCCGTGGTATTACTAAATTGCGTGAAGCATACAGAACTCGCCTTGATGAGCTGGAAGTTTGAATATCGTGCAGTGGCCAGCAAGACGACGTTAGACACGTTTTTTTCGGGGTTCATGTCAACCGTAAGGCCGCCAGAGATGTAACCATTTGACCCGTGTGCGCTGGAATTTAACCGTAGAGCAATCCCCTCAAGCAGGGGGAAAGGTAGCATCAACCTGGAGAAGCGGACAGATGCATCAGCAAATGTTTGGGCATTCACTGATCATACGACGCTGTATTGGAAGCGTACTCAGCCTCGCCAGCCGTTGTTGTCGGGGGTTCCCCCGGACGAGACATAGGCACCATCCAATTGTTGCACGAGGACGAAGTGTTTCCGGGGCCTTGAGGGGACAGATCCGCTTGACTGCCTGGTGGCCGTGGAGGTGGTGGGGGCCGGGGACTATGTTCTGCAAATGCATCATCTGCTTCCCATTTGAATTTGGACCTGTGAGATGACTTTGACCTCTGAGGCGCACTTCAGTCCTGCGTGTCCCATACGACACAGGGGAAGGATGATGTCGAGATGAGAAAACGCACCAGCACAAACGCGGGTACGGCGATGATGAAGACGACGGAAGAATAGACCACCAGGGCGTACGAAACCAGCTTGCCTATGCGGGAGTGCCAGAATTTCCAGCTTCTCCACGGTTTTCGATTCGGTGATAGCTGCGCTTGCGACGTTTCATAGTCTGGCAACGTGGGATTGGGACTTGGAGGACGCGAAGATGAACCAGACGCAGCGGGGTCGGGCTGGAGATCTTCCCTATTTGTGGGCCCGGCAGAAGGGTCCGTTGGGAGTTTTGGATTTTCCTCAAGGATGACCATGTTGTTTAGCCAGTCGCGAAGATGGGGGTAAAAGGAGTCAAAGGAGGGGATAGTACTGTGGCGGTGCACATCTACATAGTTAGGAATTGAATGGTAACTACGTGATGCCGCAGCACTCGGCAGATTCGACGACGAGGCTCGGCTAACCAATTTCGGTCCCGCAGCTGATTCTGGATTATAATTCCGTCCTCGGTCCTCCCTCTTTCCCCGACAAACTAATTAACGAGACAAAAAATGCAGCGATACGTCGTAGAACTTCTTTCACGGCGCCCACACACTCGATCGTACCCTCCTTGCAGGTACGAATCCAATGCGCTGCTCGTTGCACTCCTTTGACCAAGCTGGTGACTAGTGTGGCGGTTTCGCCAACCGGTGAGGGTGGCCGGGTTAGCTGAGATGATGTCAGAATCAGGGACGAGTCATTTCTCTAAAGTAACTCACAGGCGTATTGACCGACTTCTCGGCTTCTCGAATGAGGTTTGCTGATTCCTCCCCGCTCGTCTCACGCCACAACCTTCGGAAGACTTCTACGGCATGCAAACTTTCGGAGAATCTATGCAGCGTGTTGATTAAAGCAACCACTTCTGAACGCTGCAAAAGATTGGCATTTAACCGTGGGCTGGGATTCCGGATGAGCAAATATAAGCGAGCGCATGAAAGGGGAAAGCCCTACTCCAGATTTTTCTCGTCCAGTTCAAAAAGGACTTTCAAGGCGGTTGCCAGGCCCGTCGTCTGGATTTTCCCCCAAAGTCTGCACTTGTCACATCCTACACAGTCCATAATCCGAGTAACATTTCTGAAGTGCTGTTTAATCTCCTCTCTCAAAATCTGCGTGAAGCGTGTCAAGCGTGACCAGGAGATGATCTGTCTATGTGTCGACCTACGTTGGCGTTCTCGCCCTTGAAAAGAGAAGTCTCGTCAAACTTGCCTGCCACCCTGGCAATATCGATAACCATTCCCAAACGATTGTATGTGATCGCATCGTCTTCATGGGTCCCCGAAGCGCAGTAGTCGTACGCAGACAAATATGGACCCAATCGCGCTACCGCTCGTAGAAGAAGCACAGTGTTGAAATAGACATACTGAAGTCGTTCAGGATGCGATGCTATTCTAGTTACGTAGCACTGTAGATCAGGTCCCTGTTGGGGAGTGAGCACTAAATCAGAGTACAATAAAGTTGTAACGAATACCCATTGGCCAGTCGTCTGATTCAGATGTTCATGACAAATATGAGTCGAGATTGATGCATGAAGCCCTTGAAATTAAGTACATAAGGATCGTTCATCTGGATACAATAAACTAACATACCCGAGATGACTTTGTAGTACACCCTCTTCTCCAAACACTGTTCCTGGGGTATGTCGCCGTCCATGTACAAGACCTCCGCCATGGTATCCGGAAGAACTACCCGGGGCTTTGACATCTTGCTCAACGAGCTCTCAGATTGCTCGAAACAATTCTCCTCGTATATTGCTTTCCAGACACGGTGGGCGGAAATTCCCGCGTAGCCGGTGAAGCGTTCAGGATTTAACGAGAGGTCGACATAGTCACCCTCTAAATGGCTATGTAATTGAGGTTCATATAATGGCAAGGTAAACGTACCCGTCATGTCATCCAGGAAACAGAAGTCCGAGTCACGGTAATAACAGCCAGGGAGTTCTACTCTCTGTGCCGCGTCAACAGCAAGTATGGCCTTACAACTCGTGTGGACTCACATCGTCCTCCGTGGGTTCCAATTTACTTAGCGTACCAGCTCTCCATTGCTCGGGTATTTCACTCTGCCAACACGTCGGACAGTGTGCGGTAGCATCAGAAGACGTGCATACCTCGTCGACGGTGATGATTGAGCAATCTTTATTCATACAAAACACATTTTCTTCCCAAAACGGGCATTCTCTATACAGATCCACCTAGTCGGTTGAGCTAATCAAGTTAGCTCGCACAAAAGAGTTGACTAACGTACCCGAAAATATTTGAAGAACGGTGTTTGCACAAGCTCATGGAGTTGATTGTAAAGCACATTGTTTACGCTCTCGATGGTCTCATAGTCGCACAGTGTAGTCTCGATGGGACCAGTGAGCTGCCGAATAATGCTCAGAACGGCTGCCGCTATGAATACAAAAGAGGCAGGCACGCACTGTCTTCTCGCAAGATGCGCTCTGTGCAGGCTCGTGCTCTAGCACATGCTGAAGTTGATCCTTTCGAACTAGGGTGTCCGATAGGAACGAAGTGTCTGACGCGCGTGCGTAGGTGGCCCGGCATTGACTGAGGAGGAGAAACAGTGCGTGAAGATGCAGTAGACGACGCATTAGGAGCCAAATTTAGTACAGAAGGGAACGTGACGAGTGATGGATTGAATAGGATGTCAGTGTGTGAACGTGTTCTCCCCATAGTGACTTCATCGCTCACCGCTAACTTCCACGTCAGATCTGTCGTGTCGCGACCACACGTGATCACACACGCTGAATCTGCTGTGTGCTCTATTGCTACTGCACTGCAGTAACTCTCTCAAAAGCCTGGCGTGTTTGTCTTGGGACCCCGAGGTCATCATTTAATGTTCCCTGTTTTCCAACGGCTTCGGTTGTTACTGCTTATCCGAATACCATACCAGACACAACTTGTACTGTATCCCAGAAATAGAAATATACACCCACGGACCGTCTGGCTACTGAGGCCACGACACAGACGTTTAAGCGAACCGAACGGACAGCTCTTTCTTTTACTTTTCCTCCTCCCACGAATTAATATTCTGGACCGGGTCTGCGTGCAGCCTCTGGTCCTACCGGTTTTTACCCCCCCGTCAAAGGTTTTCCCGTCATCGGACACTCGTACTGCTCATCATGGACGCTGCCGCGCTCACGGTAACTGTTTTCCTCTCTTCTGTCAACTCACTTTGCGCTCACGTCGCGTTGTAGAGACTGCACCATCTCGAAGGTGCCCCAGATCCTTTCCCGTCTGAGGCCATCTCTGCCCCAGTCTCCAGGCCACAGAACCTTGCCGCCGTTGATACCGACTCTCAAGAGGCATTCCCATCACTTGCCCCTTCGCCGGTTACCGCTCCCAAACCCGTCACCTCCGCTTGGGGAGCACCCACTGGTCCTCGTCTCGCAGCGCACGTCTCTCAGGCGACCGAGTCTTTTACCTTGTCTGCGATCGATCTTTCTTCTGCAGGCAGAGATGGCAAGCCCACTACTCTCGGTGAGATCATGAAGCAGGTTATGGCAAATCACAAGCTCAGGATCGAGGCCTCCACCAACCAGAAGAATCGCCAGACTACGTTCCATCTCAAGGCAGACTCTAGGAAGGAACTCGAGAAGGGCAAACGTAGCCTGTTGGCATCGCTTAGCCCGGTGGTAGGGCGTCTATTATTCGTTAGTGTCTCCCGTGTGACCATTCGAACACAGGTTTCGATTGTTGTCAATGCCCCGGCCTCCACGATTGCTTCTATCATTGGTTCGAAAGGTAAGGACAAGAGCACGCTTCTCCTATTGACAGTCTTCTGATCATGTATATCCAGGTGCAACGCTCAAACAAATCCGCGATCAGACATCGGTTAAAATCGACATCCCGCGCCGAGAGAGTTTGGCTGTTCCCAGCGGTAATGGTGTCGCGAATCACGGCTCACCCCAGGCTTCGGGAGCGACCTCACCTGTCCCTGTTGATGATGACGACGATGAGCCAACGGTGCCAATTACGGTTACTGGTCCTCAGCCACTCGCCCACGAAGCTCAGGATCTCATCCAGCAGATTATTACGTCGAAGCGGGCCCGAACTACGCAACGTGTGCGCGACATACCTCCACATATTGTTCCGTTTGTAAAAGCACGCTATTCTGCCTTCGTGGGGGCAGCGGATGGGGGAGATGTCGAGCTTTCGCTTCAAAGTGCCCAGCGCGAAGTGACCGTCTCTGGTGACCGTGAAGTCGTCCTCCGGGTAATTGATGCCATCAAGAACACCATCGCCACTGTCTCCGCATCTCTTACTTCGCTCAAGATCCAGCTTCCAAAGCGCCAACACAGGCTTCTTGTTGGTGATGCCATTGGAGAGATCTTATCATCCTCTAAATGCGTGGTCATTGTCCCTCCGGCTGAGGATGCAAGCGAGGAGATCGCCATCTGGGGTAACGCAGCGGATTTGGGCAATGGTGTCACGGCAGTTATGACTAAGGCCAATTCTCAGTACATTCACGAATTTCCACTCCCTGGTCCGATTGCGCTTTCGCGTCAAATGCTGACCTACATCAACCACACTAGCTATGCACGCATGCTTGCGGCCGCACATCCCGGTGTTTCGATCTTTACCCCAGAGACGGCGGCGAGGTCCAAGGCATCCGTATTGAATGTGGACCTAGTTGGCGAAAAAGCTCTTGTGGATGCAGCCGTACGCCAGGTTTCGGAGTTGATGGGCAAGCTCATTGGCGCTACGAAAGATGTCCCAGTTGACTGGCTCGTGCACAAAGTCATCCAGGGGAAGCACGCCAAGAGGTAGTTGCCATCTCTCCCCACATCGTCCTGACCTGATCCATTTCTCGCGTTGCAGGATCAGGCAGCTGCACGAGTCACATAATGTCTTGCTTTTTTTCCCTCCGGAATCAGAGGAGCAGTCCTCGGTTTTACTGGTGTACGATCCGACCTCTCCGTCCGCCTCTCCGTCTCCAGTGGAGAAGGCCAAGAATATTGACGACGCTGAGAAAGAACTAATCAAGTGGGCCAAAGATGCAGCGGATGTCAAAAGCCAGGTCATTGCAGTCGAAAGGAAATGGCACAGCGCAGTCATCGGGAAAGGTGGTACTACTCTCAATGCGTGAGTACCTTCGCTTGTTGCCTAGATTATGGGTCCTGATGACGTTTGTAGGGTTATCGGCGAGGAGAAAGCGCTAAGTGTCAAGGTTGGCGCTGAGGCAAACGATCCGTCCACAGAAGATGTCATCCTTGTTCGCGGTGCCAGCGCCGAAGTTGACCGCGCTGTCAAAGAGATTTTGAAAATTGTTGAAGATGCCAAGAATGATCTTATTCTTTCTAGCTACGTACGTTCATCCATCACCCTCCGGTTGCTTTAAACTGACAGGCACTGTATCAAGTCGGTTGAATTTGAGATTGATCGTGAATACGTGGGACGCGTCGTTGGCTCGCAAGGCTCAGGTGTCAACAGGCTTCGGGATTCACTTGGCGTCAAAATCGACTTCTCCGATGATGATGACGATACCAAGGACGCAGGCAAGAAGAAGAAGGGGACAATTCAGAAGTCGAAGGTTACGGTGCGCAAGAGCTCGCTAGCCACCAAGGATAAGAACTGAGCTTGTTGAGTTAGATTATCGGTCGTAAGGAAAACGTTGAGGAGGCCAAGCGTCGTATTACCTCTCAGGTTGAGCGCCTGGTACGTATGTTTCTCTCAATCGAGATTCTTGCTTATTACCTGTCCTTGCAGGCGGATGAAACCTCAGAAATTTTGAACATACCCGCTCAATATCACCCTGGGTTGATCGGCCAGAGCGGGAAATATGTTATCCGCCTCGAGGAGAAGTACGGCGTCAAGATCACGTTCTCGCGCGGGCTAAGCGAAAATGCGGAGGGCCGGTCGCGCGAGCATCTCAAACCTGATGAGGTACTTGTCAAAGGTGGGAAAAGGGGTGTAGCTGGCGCGAAGTCCGAGCTGCTCGAAGCAGTCGAGTTCGAAAAGGAGTCCAACAATGTTGTCCAATTCACGGTTCCGGCACGTGCAATTCCGCGCATCCTTGGTAGAGGTGGAGCCACAATTAGGCAAATCAAGGATGATTCGGATGCAACCATTGACTTGGACAAAGCTGAGGATGGAAGTGGAGCAACCATCACCTGCCGGGGGAGCAAGAAAGCTATCGCAGCTGCTAAGGCTGCCATTCAGTCGATTGTGGATCAAGTTGGCGAGGAGGCCACGGAGGTTTTGACAATTGAAAACAAATTCCACAAGACGCTTATCGGTGGTGGTGGCCAAGGCCTACGTAACCTCATCATTCGTTGTGGTGGCCCCGCAGACCCGAAAGCTCAGGCTGGACTTGTTCGATTGTGCGCACCCCCATTTCCCAGTATTCCATCCGTGCTGATTATGAGCGTGTAGCCCAAGACCAGGTGAGGAGCCGAAGGACGAAGTCCGCCTGCGTGGTGAAGCCACTCTTGTCAAGAAGCTGGAGGCTGAGCTCGAGAAAGCGACAGCAGATCTACGCGACCGCGTTATATTTGGTGTTCAGATCCCCACTACAGCTCATAGCTCCCTCATTGGTCGTGGTGGTCGTAACTTGATCAGCTTCCAGGATAAGTATAAAGTTCAGGTGCAGTACCCCGGGTCGAACTCGTACAAGTACGTCTGTGAACCAGACAACGCCGAGGAGCTGGGCGACGTTGTTCCTCCTGAGGAATTAGTCAAGGTAGCAGGGCCACGAGCATCGGTCGTAGAAGCGATTGAACAACTGAAGGTTTGTTGTCTCGGGTTTTGGCCAAGGGCCGCTGTGCTCACGACGCTGCAGTCCCAGGTCACCGATGCCACCCCTCCGGAGAGTATAACGGACACCATTACGGTCCCGTTGAAGTATCACGACGCTATAACGTCTCAAGGGACGATTTTCCGCACTCTTCGCCGTTTCGGCGTCGAAGCCGAGCTTTCTGCCCAGCCCACCAGGTCTTCACTGCCGTCTCGTCCCTCGAGCTCTACGGCACTGGCGGCGCGCGTTGATGATGTCGAAGATACCGTCACTGAGGCTTATTGGGAGACTGTCGAAAATTACACTGACGCGGAGGAGGGCGAATCGACGTGGAACCTCAAGGCTCGTGACCAGTCGAGCATCGACAAGGCCAAAGACGCCATAACGGAAGCGATCGAGAAAGCAAAGACGGCGACCCACGTCGGATTCCTTACGCTTCCTGATCGCTCCAGCTTCGCGCGCATCGTGGGAGCGAAAGGCTCCAACATCGCTCGTCTGCATGAAATGACCAACGCCAACATTCATGTCGGGCGTGAGAACAGCACGATCATCATTACAGGTTCGTTTCTTCCGTCTCTCTCGTGGCGAACCCAAAATTTATGACATTGGTATAGGTTCAGTATCCTCGCTAGAAGCCGCGAAGGAAGCCATCCTGAAAACTATCCGCAGTCCCAGTCGCCAGAAGTGGGGCCACTGATAAACTTGCCGTACATGACAGTGTGTACTAGGGGTATCTCACAGGAGCAAACATATGGTGGAGGGATGATAATTTAGGGCCCAACATAGTTACGTTACTGTTGTTTGACATTGAGGAAAACAACCCCGTTCATACGAAATGCATGACCACAAAGAATGCAAAATAAGTAAATATGAGACTAGACCATCGGTTCCCCGTCCACATCCTCCATTGGAGCACCATCAATATCTTCATCATCTAAAGGGGCACCATCAATGTCATCTTCCAAAGGAGCACCGTCAATGTCATCCTCTAGAGGGACGCCATCAACGTCGTCCAGCGGCTCGCCATCGATATTCTCGAATGGATTCCCTTCGATATCAGCTAAGGGCTCGCCATCCACGTCGCTTTCCGTGTCCATAGGGGTTTCACCCCCCTCATCTTCGACAACTATTATTGCCTTTGGGAGCTCGGCAACTTCATCGGCTGGCTTGAAGGACGATGTTTTGAAACGCGAGACAGGCGCAGGCGTAGGTTCCTCGACAACTACTGGGGCCTCCTCGACTACAGGCGCTTCCTCCTGCACCTGCCCTTCGATCCTTCGCCTCAGTTGCAGAGTGAAGTCTGGCGGAAACATGATCCAGTCCTCCCAGATATCAAGGACGCCAGTGATCTGGCTCTTGAATGTCTCGGCGGTGATACGGCCCGGGAAGGAATGATAGATCGTCGAAAAGTGATCGAAAACGAGACCAAGTCTGCTTTGAAACTCTTGTCGGAACTTCCAAGCCATGGGCAGTGGTGCGGCCGAGTTGTGTAAGATGTCACAAATGAGATGCAAACGGGCGAGCTTGCGGGGCACCGGCGTGCCATCAACGACGAGAGAAGCAACGATGATATCGGCAACCTGCAGGCGGTCTCACATGAGAAAAGGACGAAACATAGCCTGGTAGCGACAAATAGATACCTCATTCGATGCTTCCGCGTGCTCCAAACTGAAAGCCATACATCGTGCGAGTTCACCGCGCACGCCACTCAACGACCGAAGCATGGCTTCGAAGCGTTTTCGAGCCAATCTACCGAGTTTCGTCTTGCGCGTGCGTTCCTTCTCAGACTCCTCAGCGGAATCTGTAGAGAAGACGCTATTGTAACCCTTGTTGCTCATATCATTAATCCATACGTGAAGACCAGAAGAGAGGTTTCGTACCTCGTCTTCGAACTCCGGCTCTATAATCCCATCCTTCTTTATCAATGATTGATAATATCTGTACTTCCGATGCTGCCAGCCCGACAGTCAGCTGTACCCACAGGTGTGTGTATGGTGTGCTTACATGTCGATCTGTGAGGAAGGAATACTTCGGATTATCTTTCTCCATCTCCTTCAAACTTTCTTCGTATTTTTCGCCGTGGCCCTTCACCTCGGCTACGACGGTCTTTATAAATGTGTCGGTGACTTCCTCGTCGTCCGTCGCATACCCACGTGGCGAATGACGACCACGAGGTGAAGGGCTACGCTTGTTATAGCGATTGTACGATCGCCTTGGAGAACGTGAATACCTGGACCCACGTCGAGGGGAATAGGAACGACTGCGCGAACGCTTATTGCGCCTACGGTCACGGTCCCAATCACGGTCACGGTGATCATGATCCCGGGAGCGGGAGCGGGAGCGAGACCTACGCCTTTCTGGCAGAGGGCTGGGAGAGCGGGATCTCTGGGCAACTAGTGTATCGTGGGGACAAAGGTCAGTACTTGGCGAAAAGAACAACCGGCATACACTGACCATACATCGGCTTGGCGGCGATTGGAACAGCTTTACTCCATCCGACGCGAAGGACACACCCTCCCCAATCGAATCCATCGAATTCTTTTAATGCAGCTTCGGCGTCTTTTCGTCTCATGAATGAGACAAATCCGCTGAGGCCAGAGTTTCTGTTGCGGCGAGCGGCTGTCATATCTGCACCGGGCCCTGACGCATTGTCACCACGTGGCCACATAATTTTAACCTTTACTACCAATAAATGAACGAAAGGTTGCGAGAAATGTAGACACCGACTGAGCCAACGGGGCCCACCCGAGCAAAGAAATTCCCTAAGCTTTGCTCCGTAATATGAGGTGGAAGGTTTGCGACAAAGACATTGGAAGTCTGTGTTTCATTAGTGAAGATAAAAGTAAGTAAAAAAATACTCCAGTACCTCTGGATCGCCCCGGTCTTTACTTCCACTCTGTCCCTCGTAAGCTGGAAAACGTTGTAAGTCTTTTCGAGTTTGACATATGGACCGAAACTAACCTGCCATAGCAGTTGCGGATCGTGCGTGAGCTTCGGGGGGCAAAATCAGCGTTGACCAAGTAAGGCTGTGTTGGGAGCTTACAACTCCTAGCAAATCGAGCCTCTCGGTCTGCCTGGTCCCTTTGCAACACCGTAATGAGCATGTTGTACATGGACGTTGTGCAGGCTGGTCTGACCTCTTGATCTCCTCTAAGAAGGCATCCATAGCACGTTTTCCCTTCGGTCTTGGCGCAGCTGGAGGAGACGGAGACTGCAATCATGTAGCGAATGTCACGCTCGTTAACGTGGTCAGCACACCTTGGGCGGTTCGAATGCACGCGTAGAACGGGAATGCGCATCCGATCGAGACGGTCCTGATGGCGTATAGGCAGTACCAGAATCCTTGGAAGAGCGGACAAAGCTACTAGACTTGGAGCTTCGCCTGGCTGGCACGTTGTCATCGGCGTCGAAAGCGTCCAGAAATTCTGCGTATGCCTTGGCAGCCTGTTCCTCCTCTTCTTTCCGTTTGGCCTCCGCGGCTTCTTTCTCCTTTTCCCTTTTTGACTTTTTCACGGTGCCCTGGGCATACTGTGAGAGCTTTTGATCGTCCACGGTCTTTTGCTATTGCAGGAGTCATTGTGAGCACGGAAGAATGGGAAGAGAAAGTTCTATCCGTCGCACTGGAAACGAAGAGTCGTCTTCGTCGTTGTCAAAAAAAGCGGCCAACCTAGTTTTGGTTTTGTCCATACGCAAGGAGATTGTAAGATGCCACCTAAGCTTGGGCGCTTCACCTGACCGTTAACAGAACTTGTCACACTGTGTCACACAACCGTGACGAGGGCTCCTGCGCCGGCGTTACTTAACCCCGACTGCACAGACACAACATAGTTCTCTCGTTTCCGCAGGCCGCCTATCGTTTCAATGATTGTACTCGGTTTGGCCGCGTACTACGGCCCTGGTCCAGATCCTCGACGCTGGCCCGGGGCCCGCCTCTGGTCATATTGAGCTACGCCATGTGGTTCCCGAACCAACTTTGATCAATTCCCTTCCGAGTCCCTGAAACGACCTTCAATCGGTTATTACTATCTTAACAGGCTGCGATGCGTCTCACGGAATCTCGATTATCCATGCTTCCTCATGGCCGATGGCCGCCTAGACTCCTTGCAAGTGCAAGTGCCCTCGACGTCTGGCCCTCAATTCTACCCTGTACAGTTCACCAGATTGTAGAGGGAGCAGTTATTTTCTTATGCGTTTGGCTCACAATAATTGTGTCATTCTATCCTCTGATAGGCAAGAGGCAGGTCTGGCGCAAAGTAATTCTATACCCACCTCAATTCCTTGGCGGTGGAATAAACCTTCTCGGAGCCCCTGGGTCGGTAATAGAACAAAATATATTCTCGGGACCGTGCCAATACAGACACTGTAGCTCATGAAATGACGGCATTGGAGCGACCGTTGTGCCTCTCTTCCATTTCATTGATGGGCTCTGGAACCCTGAAATGTCTGCGGTTGCGTAACAACTCATGGCCTTCGGGTGTCGTTATGTTTCCGGCTTGAAAAGAATGTATTCTGATGCTCGCTTTGCGGACATTCATCGGTTCGCTACGAGGCGCTCCGGGTGACATTCCTTGGATCTGCGGTCACACACGCTGATGATGTCAAAGTGACTACGAGCAAGCAGAACCCGATGCAACCCGATGCAGACCATTCATCTTCAGATTGTCGATCGCAGGCTGTCGAGTTGGAACCTGGAAGCCTTTACCCAGTCACTGTGTGAGGCATTTATATGTAGGCTGAAAATATGATATCATGAGACCGCTTCTGGTCTACCTCGTAGACTGATGGTTTGAAAATTTATTTGTTACGATCGGCAGTGCTACATAGCGTGTAAGGCGACGAGGTACGAGGAACCCTGTCATGTAGTAGGAGGCGCGTATGATTATCACCCCTGAGTCGGCTGGTCATTGTAACTGTTCGTTCGAAGAGAGCACAAAAACCGGACTGGCAGCCGCGCGTCGAGGCGATACACCAAGACCAGATGATGCTGATCGGCAAAGCAACGACAGCGGAGGTGGCGAGGACATTCAAATTTAGTACTTATGGTACATCTCCGTCATCCCCTCGTCCAAGTCTACGTATACCATAGATCCCCCCCACTACTAGTCCCTCCTCTCGCCACCCATCATGATTCACATAGTGTTATCTTGCCATAAACCCACTGTCCGCCCAATCCAACATTCGATTGCGGTGATAATTTGCCTCGTGCAGCCTCAGGCCTCCAGCCAATCGTCGACCAATAGTCCGAAGTCTAGACTGGGCGATTCAAATTATAAAGAATTGAAGTCGACACATCTTCCAGCCGTTGCATGCTAGACAGTGCACACTCGGTGGTTTTTACTTTCGCACTATGCCGGTTCCGAGTCACGACGATGACGCGTCGAGCGGGGGGGCGACGCGAGTTACTACTACGCGACGTAGCCCGAACCCTCCGCTGGAGATTACTTTCTAGGAGCTTGCGGGACAGCCGGGACCCAGGTTGTCGTTATTCCCTTCCCCTTGGGGCTTCATCAACTCAACTGCCAATGGATGTGTGCTCTGCGG
>WNFC01009320.1_pt1 | contig 16219 bp, 15 predicted proteins | sample 5400541 | NCBI WGS metagenome assembly WNFC01 (sample SAMN13153342, study PRJNA577476) | soil metagenome | isolation source: 120 cm saprolite under Douglas fir tree site 2 hole 2 replicate 1 | place: USA:California | collected 2015-04-18
CTCAGCGCGCGGGCGTTCAGGAACTGCGTGTAGTCGCTGAAGCAGTTGCCAGGGAACAGACATTCCGCCGTTGCCGGGTCGTTGGGATCGTATCCGGCGATCACGCCCAACAGGATCGCGGCGTCCGTCACCGTACGCGTGAGGGGTCCCGCCGTATCCTGATCTGCGGTGATGGGAATGATGCCGTCGCGGCTGACCAGACCCACGGTCGGCTTGATACCGACGATACCGTTCGCGTTCGCGGGGCTCAGAATCGATCCCGAGGTCTCGGTGCCGATCGCAATCGCCGTCAGGTTCGCATTGACACCGATGCCCGGGCCGGAGCTCGAGCCTCCGGTCTGCAACACCGGACGACCGTCATTGAACGGAGGTGTGGTGCGAGGGTCCACACGCGGGTCGTACGGATTGAATCCGAAACCGCCGAGCGAGCTGTAGCCGGTCGGCATGCCGATCGCAATGAAGTTTGCGTATTCGGTCAGCGTGCCCTTGCCGAGGATGATCGCGCCCGCCTCCCGCAGCTTTTGCACGATGAACGCATCGTCCGGCGGAATCGATCCGGCAAGCGCAACGCTGCCGGCGGTGGTCGGCATATCCGCTGTGTCGATATTGTCCTTCAGGAGGATGGGTATGCCGAACAACGGACCGTTGACTGCGCCGGGATGCCGGCGCGCATCGACGTCCATGGCATCGAGATCCGCGTTCGCGTTGACGTGTATGTACGCGTTGATGTGCGGGCCAGAGTCTTCATAGGCCGCCATGCGTGCGTGGTACATGTCCACGAGCTGCTCGGAGGTCACGAGCTTCGTCTGTAGCGCCTTCTGAAGGTCCTGAATGGTCGCCTCGACGAGTTGGAGCCGCGCCGATCCGACGCCGCCTTTGTCAGCGGCAACCGGCGGCGTCAATGTGGCACCGAGAAGAACGGCCGCGACAGCGAGTGTGACGGGTGATGCCTTCATCTGGTCTGTCTCCTGCTGAAATAGGGAAAACACCGGCTGGGCATTTCGCGGCTAGGATAACATCGAAGAGTTCAGGCTCGATTGCGCGACGCGCGCCGGCTTGCGTGATGCCAGCTCGTCACTTTCTTCCCCCACCGATGTTGCATCTTCGTCTTCTTAAAGGTTAGGTTTGTGCGGATCGGAAGAGCAGCAGAAGTATTCGCTCACGCCGTCTCTCCGAGACGCTCGAGGCAGCGCAGCCATTCGGCGATTCGGTTCCAACTGGTGAATTAGGCTCACCACTTCTCCTAACGATTCTTCGATCTCCTGCGATTGATCCGCGGCCTCCGAGTCGTCCTGACAGGCAATCTGACAGCCAATCGCTTCATCCATGCGTCTTGCGGCTTCCGCTTGGAGACCGGCAGGACGTGCGGGTACGTGTCGAGGGTCAGCGAGACTTGCGAGTGGCCAAGGGTCTCCATCACAACGCGCAGATGGACGCCTCGAGCAGCAACGTGGCCGTCATGGCAGTGAAGAGCGTGCGCAGTCAAAGCCGCTACGCAGCCACAATTGACATCTAACGACCTTAACCCGGGCAGGCGTCACGGCAACACTTTCTGAAACCCCACACGCATCCGCAGCGCGATGCCGCGCCCCGTCTCTCAGGCCGGTGTCGCCAAAGTCCCAAGCCGAGAAGTGGCGCACGGTTCGAGAATCGCTGGGCACGACTTGCAGATGGGCGGAACAACGCGCGGCAGAGCGCACTTGCGCGGGGCGGATTGCAGTTTGGATCCGCGTCCGATAGCCTTGGCCGAATGCCGCGAGTAATTCTTGCCGTCGTGCTCGCGCTCGTAGTGGTCGGCCAGCATCGGTCCAACATCAAGGACCTCAGAAAGCTGGTCGGGCAGACCCAACGAATGTGTGGGTCCGTCGTCACGTTTTTGCACCCGCACGGCACCGATGGCGACTGCAGCGTCCAGTTGCAGGTTGGCGGTCCGTACTGGGAGCCGCTCTTCTACATTCTGATACCGAAGGACGCGCTGCCGTCATTCGAGACGCCGCCCGAGGCGCGGTACCTGTCGCAGCAGGTCTGCGTCACCGGCCTCGTGCAGAGCGACGACAAACACATCCCACACATCGTGGTCGCGACCCCGTCGCAGATCGAGATCCCGCACGAGGAACCGATTGCCACGTTCGGAAAGGGCGCCTTTCGCATCTGCGAACCCGACGTCGTGAAGCCCAAGCTCTTGAAGTCGGTCAAGCCCTCCTACCCATCGGCCGATCTCGTCAGAAAAGGCATCGAGGATCACGTCTTCCTACAGGCGGTCATCGGTGAGGACGGTACGGTCAGCGACGTCAGGACGGTCTAGGCGATGTATCCCGAGCTCGGCGACGCGGCCCAGGCCGCGCTTCGGCAGTGGCGGTTCTCGGCGGGCACCCGGCGCGGCGTGCCGGTGCGGGTACTCGCGGAGGTGGACATCAAGTTCACCCTTCGTTGACGGTCGCGACACCTCAAAATAGACCCGATCGCAGGGGCGTCAGCGGCGTGCTAGAGTGCTGCGGCGCTCACCTCGACAGGCTCATGAAGACCCTGATTCCACAGCGCGAACACTTCGCCGGCCCGCAGCAACTGTCCCCGGCGTGGACGCCGGTGAAGGGCGGGCGCTCGGCCGTCTGCACGATCTGGTCACACGAGTTCGGCTTCGAGGTGCGCCTGGTCCTGAGCGGCGACCCGCTGCCGCGGACGGAGGTCCCCGTAGCCGCTACCGAGGACGTTTGAACAGATAGGTCAGGCTCTTATACCCGTCGTGAAATGGTTCCGCGATTCAGGCGCCCGCCGGACAGGATTCTGACCCTGGATTTACCGGCGCCGAGGGCGGTCTACGAAGCCGCGACGCTTGGCGAACGCGGCGCGGTGCTCGACCGCCCGGCACTGTGGGCGCTGGGCGTGAGGTCGTTGATCGCGGATCGGACATCCTGTTGATTGTCGTCCAAATGGCTTTCGACTGCAGGGCCGCCAAGTTTCCGAACTGCAGCGTCCAAATGGTGACGGGCTGGTAGGCGCATCCCACGAGACCGTCGAACTTCTGATGAAAGGAACGGTGAGCACCATGAGCATTGTGAAACGCGGCGGGTGGGTTCTCATTGGCGTGTTTCTCGGCGTTCTCGCGACCACTTCGATTAGCGCGGTCAAACACCAACCTGTGGATGAGGCGCGGTTGAAAACGGTGATGGCCATGAGCCCTCTGGGGATCGTTTACTTTGTCAGGGACACCAAGAGCGACGGATGCTGGATTGTGTTCAACAAGGACGCGGCCGTGTCGGTCGCGACAGCGCCCGCCGCGTCCTGCCAGTTCAACGACGGACCACCCAAATCGGTCAGCGGGTACTGACGGCAGGTCGAGCGGGAGGCCACAGCCGCCGCGGGTTTGTGACCGGCAGACTCTGCGCGCGCTCGATACGCTGGCGGAGCGTGTCCTGATCCCGCGGCGCCGCCGTCAGCACGCCCGGTGCCTTCTTCACTATGAGGTCGAGCACCTCGCCCTTTCGAGGAGGCGAGCCGTGGCTGTCGGCCGCGAGGAACGAGCTCGCGCCACCGTGCGGCCTCGACCAGCCCGCTACGAGGCGTCCGCTTCCGCTTCACAGAGGCGGGAACCTTTGTTCGTTGTGCGGTCATGAGTGGACGTCCCGTTCGGCGGCCGTCATGGTCTTGAACGTCTGAAGGCGTCGTAGTGCTCGAGCATCCGACGGAGGCCCCGAATGGCCTCCTCGAGGGGCTGTCGGTTGTGGACGGCACCGAGCGCGCTCGCGACGCCTCCCAACACTTCGTCGAATTGAGCTGGGTCGCTGAAGGTCATCCCGTGACGGACGAGCTGATGGGCCATGGCGCCGCCGCTGCAGACTGCGGTCTGGTTCCCACTCGCGAAAATGCGGCTCACCACCAATCAACTTTGCGCAGTCAACAACTTGCGGCCCGGATCCGCCGGCACCGCGCGCGGGAATCGAACCGCCCCGCGCCGGATCGCAGCGGCGTCCGACCCGAGAGTGCGTGCTTGCGCGGCGTCTCCGCGACGTGCTAGGTTACATGTAACCAGAGGAAGTCCAGATGCCAACCGCCGCTCGACCGACATCCCGCCATAAGGTCCGCGCGCACCGCACCCGATTGCGCAAGGCGGGGCTTCGTCCCGTTCAGATCTGGGTTCTGGACGTGCGGTCGAAGTCCTTCGCTCGGGCCGCGCACCGTCAGTCGCTGGCGGTGGCCAAGAGTCCTCACGCTAAGCAGGACCAGGAGTTCGTCGACGCGATTTCGGCCTGGAACGCGGAATGACACGTGGCGAGATCTGGACCGTTGCCGGCGGCGCAGGCTACGCGGGCAAGCCGCGACCCGCGGTCATCGTCCAGGACAACCGATTCGACGCGACCGACTCGATCGTCGTCTGTCCCTTGACCACCGATCCGACGCCGGCACCGATTTTCCGGCTTTCCATCCAGCCGAGCGCCCAGAGTGGACTGCGTGCGCCATGCCGGATGATGGTGGACAAGTTGACTGCGGTGCCGAGGAGACGCCTCGGAAGGCTGGTCGGATCACTCGCCTCCGAAGAAGTAAGGACGCTCAACCGCGCCATCTTCGTATTCCTGGGCTTGTCCGAAACGGAAGGGTCGCAAGTCTAGCTTCACGCCGCGTCTTGGAGCCCCTCCAGCCGTCTCAGCCACGCAGCGATCTGGTTCCAACTCACGAAGCGAGAAATCGCTGCCGTCCGCCGCTTGCACCCCCAGGGTCACCGTGACCGTATGGACCAGCGCGCCGCTGGTCCCCGTGATGGTCAGGCCATACACGTCGGGCGGCGTCCCGGGACTGGTCGTGACCGACAGCGTGGAGCTCCCCGCGCCGCTCACCGCGGCCGGATTGAAGCTCCCGTCCGCTCCAGTGGGCAGCCCACTGACGCTGAACGTCACGGTCCCGGCAAATCCGCCCGACGGCGTCACCGTCACCGTGTAGTCGGTGCCAGCCCCCGCCGTCACCGTCTGCGACGCCGGCGTGGCCGCCAGCGAGAAGTCCGGTCCGCCGGGAGCTGACGGAGGACAATCATCAACGCCTTTGGCAAGACAGAAACGGTCAAAGCGTACTGTTTCATCACGCAAATACGACTGGCTCAGCAGACTGCGATAAATACCCCACTTCGGTCTGACAAACGTCGTCCCGTTCCTCCACAGATCGATATTCGAGCTGCTATACGAAAGCAGCAACGTCCCCGTGCCAAGATCTCTGAGCTCGATTGAATACGTTCCGTTAAAGCTGTAGGTCAGCGTCTCATACGCTTCAACCCAGATACCCTTGAGTGGCGTCAGCTCGGTACTGGCTACAACCGTGCTGGTGGCTCCCGAATCGACGTGAATGATTTGCAGTGCCTCAGGAGTCCCGGCGCGCGGGGTTAACGTGATGATGGGCGCGCCGGCATCCGGTCCGTCACCAGCTTTAATCTGATGGATGTGCGTAAAATTCGGCGAGGGTTGAAAGCCAGCGTCCAGCTTGAATCTCCATCTGAACGTGACCGAGTCACCGAAGAAGCCTTTCAGGTAATCCGGGGACGGGCCATAGGTTTTGATCTCGTTGCGCTGTCTGTCAAACGCCACGCATCGGTCGTTGTCCGGCGTGACGTGCATGTGAAAGATGAAGCTGGCCTTTCCTAGATCGCTGTCAAAGGCTTGTGTGATATGGGGACCGAACTCCGGGTGGATGCAATCGGGAGATTCGATCGCGTTGCCTCCCAGCGTGCTGTTGATCAGCGTATACGTATCGGTCACGCCGTCTGCGATGACAAACCGCTGCGCGAACAAGGGGGCCGTGCTCGATAGGAGCGCGAGCACAGAGAAAAGAAGCACGCGTATGGCCTGACGATCCAGGTGACTCATCATCAAGCTCCTGTTTTACCGCTTTTTCGGCGTCCCCGGTGGCGCGAGCTCGATCGGCGGCAGCTGCCGGCCCGCGAGCAGGACGTTGATGCCCGGCATGATTTCAGCCACCCAGGCGTCGAAGTCCTTCATCACGTCCCCGAGCTCGCGCGCGATCGCGCCGGCGCGGGTCACCTGCGTCTCTGACGGCCGCCCCTCGTACGACAGCACGTTGCCGTACAGGTCCGCGAGGTTCTCCCGGAGCCGCTCTTCGCCGGTGACCGCCCCGCCTTCGGTCGTCGCCACGATCTTCTTCCGCAGCGCGTCGACGGCCGAGGACGCCTGGCGCAGCTCCGCTGCCGACGCGTCCGCCGCCGGGAGCTTCGCGGCGCGCCCCTCGAGCGCCAGCCGGACGCTGTTGATGCGCTCGAGATCGTCGGTCATCTCGTTGAGCAGCCGGTACAACCTCATCGCCAGGTCGTACTCCGCCTGGCGATCCAGCAGCGCATGCCTCGATCGCGGGTCGGCCACCACGGTGATTGGCGATTCGTACACGTTGTCTCCTTCGGTCAGCTTCAGAATGTAGCGGCCGGGCAGGAGCCGCGGCCCGGTCAACGCGCCGAACGCCGCACTTGCCGCGGTTGGCACGCGCGGTGGCGGGAGCCGCATGCTCCAGCCCAGGCGGCTCAACCCTTTCCGCTTGCTCGTCGGGATCGCGCTCACGAACTTGCCGGCCGCATCGAACACCTCCAGCTTCATGTCCCCGAAGACGTGGCGCTTTTGCAGGTAGTAGGTGATGACCGCGTCGTTCGGCGGGTTGGATCCGACGAAGGCGGCGTCCCCATTTGCCCATCCGCCTCCGGCCGACAGCGTCTGGACGGTCGGCTTGGCGTGGAAGAACCGGACGGGCTGACCGAGAGCTTCGGGGGTCAGTTCGCGGAGCGGCGTGATGTCGTCCACGATCCAGATGCCTCGGCCGTGCGTCGCGATGACGAGATCGTGCTCGCGCGGATGGATCGCCAGATCGCGGACGGCAACGCTCGGCAGGTCGCTCCCCTTGAACTGCGACCAGTTCCGGCCGCCGTCGACGGAAATCCACAGGCCGAACTCAGTCCCGAGAAACAGCAGGTCCGGGTTGACGAGGTCCTGCTTGATGACGTGCGCGTAGCCGCGCACCGGCGCATCCGCCGCCACCAGCGGCGTCCATCGCTTGCCGTAGTCGGTCGTCTTGTAGGCGTAAGGGCGCATGTCGCCGAAGGTATGGGCGTCGAACGTCGCGAATGCCGTCCCCGCGGCGAAGTGCCCGGCCTCAATGGAGGACACCCACGCATGCGGCGGTACGCCCTTCACGTTGGCCGCGACATTGGTCCATCGCGTGGCGCCGTCGCGCGTCACCTGCACGTTGCCGTCGTCGGTCCCGGCCCAGATGACGAGGGCGTCGAGCGGCGATTCGCAGATGCCGTAGATCGTCGTGTGCATCTCGGCGTACGAATTGTCCACTGTCACCCCACCCGACTGCTCCTGCCTCTGTTTCTGCGGATCGTTGGTCGTCAGATCGGGTGAGATGCGGCTCCAGGTCTGGCCGTGATCGCGCGAGCGGAACAGGTACTGCGAGCCGAGGTAGATGGTACCCTTGACCGTCGGGCTGACGTGAATCGGCGCGTTCCAGTTGAAACGCAGCTTGCCTTCCTTGTAGAGCGGCAGCGGCTTGATGCTCCGCGTCTCGTGCGACCTCCGGTTGACTCGTCCAATCTCGCCGCCTTGGGCCTCGGCGTAGATATAGGTCGGGTCGCTGGGATCGACGAACATCCAGAAGCCGTCCCCGCCGTACATGTTCTCCCAGCGACTGCTCGTAATGCCGCCGGGATACTGTGAGTCGCCGACCCAGGAGCTGTTGTCCTGCAGGCCCCCGTACACGTGATAGGGGCGATCCAGGTCCAGGCTCACGTGATAGAACTGCGAGACCGGCAGGTTGTCGGCCTTCCACCAGTGCGAGCCGGCGTTGTAGGAATACCAGAGCCCTCCGTCGTCGCCGGTGACCAGATGGTCGGTGTTCTCGGGATCGATCCACACGTCGTGGAAATCGCCATGGGCGCCGCCGCTGATGACGCTGAAGCTCCCGCCGCCGTCGGTGGTCACGATCAGCGAACCGTCCGGCTTGTAGACGCGGTTCTCGTTCTTTGGATCGACGATCAGGTTCGCGAAATAGAACGGGCGCCAGATCATGTTCTGGCTGCGGTCCTTCATCTGCCAGGTGCGGCCGCCGTCGTCCGAGCGGTACAACGCGTTTCTGGGAGGCACGGCTTCGATAAAGGCGTACACGACGCTCGGCTTCGACGGCGCGACAGCAACCGCGACGCGGCCCCAAGGCTTCGGCGGCAGGCCGGCCGCGCTCGTCGCGGTCAGCTCGCTCCACGTGGCGCCGCCATCCGTCGTCTTGAACAAGCCGCTACCACTCGGAGCGTCGGGTCGCTCCCCGCCTGAGCGGAAGGTCCAGCCCTCGCGGCGGAAATCCCACAGGCCGGCGAAGAGCGTCCTCGGCGCCGCAGGGTCCATCGACATCATCGAGCATCCGGTGGATCGATTCGATGCCGCGAGAATTCGTGACCAGGTCCTTCCCCCGTCGGTCGTCCGGTAGACGCCGCGCTCGTCGCTGTCGCTCCAGAGCTTGCCCGGCACGCACACGTAGACCGTTGAGGGGGCGCCCGGGTCGACGAGGATCTTCGCGATATGCTCGGACTCCCTGAGTCCCATGTTGGTCCAGCTCTCGCCGCCGTCGGTGGTCTTGTACACTCCGTCGCCAATGGACACGGAGTTGCGCATCCACGACTCGCCGGTGCCAACCCACACGACCTTCGGATTGGTTGGATCGATGGTCACGGCGCCGATCGATTGCACCGCTTCCTTGTCGAACATCGACTTGAAGGTCGTGCCGCCGTTCTGCGACTTCCAGATGCCGCCGCTCGCGGCGCCGACATAGAGGGTGACTCGATTGCCTTCGTGCACGCCGGCGACCGCCGCGATGCGTCCGCTCATCGCGGCCGAGCCGATGTTGCGGGCGCCGAGCCCGGCGAACGTATCTGAGTCGACTTTCACCGGCGCGAGGCCGGCAGTGGGCGTCTGGACCTTTCCGCGGGCGGGCATCTGGACAGTTCCCCCACCGAGCGCCTTCCGTGGTGCCGCTGGCGCATTCGAGTCAGCCACCGCTGCCGCCTGCGGTTCGTCAGTCGTCACCGTGGCGCCCGGCGTGGGCCTCTCGAAGCGGCTGTCCGGGATCTCGGAGTTGGCGTCGATCCGCTCCCACACGTACTTCGCTTTGTCGGCGCTCGAGCTGCCCTTGGCTCCGGTCTCGAAGGAGAACGGCAGGTACCAGCCGTTGACCTCTTTGTAGTCTCCGAAGATGACTTCGAAGTCGCGCTCTGCGCCCCGGACCGTGCGCTTAACCTCCAGCTTGATCGGCACGTCGCTGTCGGTGTCGATGTAGTACGTGCGGATGTCGCCGTTGGCCGCCAGCGTCAGCTTCAGCTTGTAGACGTCGCTGCCTTCGACCTTGTCGGTCCCCAGGAGCTCGAGCGTGTTCCCCTTGCGCGCGTAGTCGATGAGGGGGTCGTCGAACTCGGCGTCCTCGACGATCGATTTCAACTCCTCTTCGCCCATCGCCTCGGCGTCCTTCTTGCCGCCGAACGGATCGACCTTCCAGCCGGTCTTGCCGTCGTAGGCCTGGATGGCCGTCATGCCCTGCAGCGAGAACTGGCCGCGGACCTGATTGGGCCGCTTGTTCTCCTGGCTGACGGTCGCCTGGAATCCGCCGCCGCCATAAAACCGTCCCGTGCGCCGGAGCGTGCGAACGGCCTGGATCCGTTCCATGCCGCCGACTTTCTTGACGTATCTGGCGATGACGTCGTCAGCCGATTGGGCGGACGGGCCAGTGCCCCATACGACCATCATAGCGAGAAGGAAAAAGCAGGAAATGCGATGCATGAAGGGCCTCGAGCGGGATTGTAACCCGCGGTCGAACCGTTGACAGGGTGGCACGGTTTCTCCTTGGCCAGAATCATTTCAAGGTCGACTTGATCGGCTTCCAGGAAAACCCCTCGATTTCCACGACGGGCATCGGGCACGTCGACCTCCTAATCGATGACGAGGCGGAGACGATCGACTTCGAGCTGACCTACGACGATCTCAAGGGAGTGGGAACTACGCCGTTCGTAAGGAACGGCGTGGTGACGGCCTCGCATATCCACGTCGGCGCACGCGGCGTGAATGGCGGTGTATCTGTGTTCTTCTGTGGTGGAGGCGGCAAACCGGCGTGCCCAACGCCCTCCGGCACCGTCACCGGCGTCATCACACCAGCCGACATCGTCGGACCGGCAGCCCAGGGCATCAACCCTGGCGAGCCCACAGCGTTCGCGGAGCTCGTTCACGCCATCCGCGCAGAGTTTGCATACGCCAACCTGCATACCACGCGGTGGCCCGGCGGTGAAATTCGAGGCCAGATCAAGCATCACGATCACGATCGCGACTAATTGCAACCATGCATAGTCCTCAATCCGATGTCGGGCAGTAGCCGACAGGAAGCGCAAGCACCTCAAGTAGCGCGGCGTGACGCTGCCGCGGATCTGACTAGCGGACAGGCGGCGCGCGCGCCACCCACAGGTCTTGCCGCTCGCCGAACAGGTTCGGTGCCGCCTGGTGCTCCACCACTTCGAAGTCGCGCAGCAGATCCCCTCTCACGTAGTCGGGCGGGTGCCAGGCCACGAAGCACCGCGTCCCGGTGGTCACGCCGCCGCGCACGACGATGCGTCCGCCGTCATAGTCCGGGCGTTCGGCGTCGAGCAGCAGACCGCGGGCGGCATCGCCGTTGAGCGTGCAGATCAGCAGGCCGCCGGGCTTCAGGACCCGTCGCAGCTCGGCAACCCATCGCCCGTGCATATCGGCCGGCAGGTGCGTAAAGACCGAAATCGCGTAAACGCAGTCGAACTCGCCGCTCTCGAACGGCAGCGGCGGGGCCGCGCCGTGCGCGACGAAGCGCACGCCGGGGATGTTGCAGCCCCATTCGAGCACCCGGCCGGACGCCGCATGCCCGCTGATGCGCTGTGCCAGCACGCGGGAGGCCTGGCGGCCGAATCCCCAATAGAAATCCCAGTTGAGCGTGCCGTAGGCGCCATAAGCCAGATCGTCAGGCGGCAGCGGCGCACCCGGGTGCCCGGCGGAGAAGGCGGCCCGCGCATCTCCCTGGTGAAGCGACAGCCAGCGAAACCGCACCGCATCGGCCATCTCGAGAAGGTGGGTTCGCCGCAGCAGCTGCAGTGCGTGCTGCTTCATGCGCATCGGTCCAGCAGTGGCGGCGCCTGTTCGGCGGACAGCGCGAGCGCGGCGTCGCCCGCGGCGCGCGCTATTGGATGGGAGTTGCGACCAGCGAGGCGTGACGCCGATGAGCAGCCTCGAAAAACGAGCCGTCTCAACCGGGATCGAAAATGCATGGTGAGATCTCCTTCGATCGAGTCTACTTCTTTGACACCGGATGTAAGCTGCCTCAGCACAGGCCGTTGACCGGAGGGTTCTTCAATGGTGAGACGAGTTTCACTGGCAGCCTTGTGGGCTATCTGCTGCATGGCCGGCGCTGCGCCGGCCCTGGCCGAAGTCGTACAGGTCGCGCATCTCACGGCCCCCCAGCTCGGTGCGCTCAATCGATCGACCACGGTCGTGGTACTCACCGGCGGCATGCTCGAAGAACACGGGCCGTACCTGCCCGCCTCGACAGACGCAATCCTCAGTGAGCGCCTCGCCAACGATGTCGCTCGAGCCGTCGTCGCGAAGAAGCCCGGCTGGACGGTTCTGCTGTTTCCGCAGATCCCATTCGGCGCGAGTGGCTCCAACGAAATCGGCGGTCACTTTACATTTCCGGGCACGTATGCGGTTCGCCCATCAACGCTGCGCAGCGTATTTATGGATCTCGCGGCCGAGCTTGGGGAGCAAGGGTTCCGCTGGATCATGGTGGTCCATGTGCACGGATCGCCTCTGCACCTTCGGGCGCTCGATGACGCCGGTGATTTCTTCCATGAGTCGTACGGCGGGTGGATGGTGAACCTGTGGGACCTCGTCCCGGTGATCAGCGGGTGGGGCAGCGCCATGGCCGCCGGAATGACGGACGCCGAGAAGAAGGAGGATGGTGCGTCGCTCCACGGCGGCGCCGACGAGCATAGCTTGATGCTGTACCTGAAGCCCGAGCTCGTCGCATCTGGCTTCAAGAGGGCGAAGGCTGCCACCGGCGCCACCCCCGAAGCCAGCTTCGAGGTGGCGCACCAATCAGACTGGCCCGGCTATCTGGGGTCGCCCCGCCTGGCGACGGCCGCGCTCGGAGCGAAAATCTGGGCTGCCTTCTCCGCCGCAGCCGGCGGCCAGATGCTGAGCGTTCTGGACGGCGCTGATCCATCGAAGATCACCCGCTACGTAGACATCCTGGAGAGAAGTCCGCTTTATCAGCGCGATTGGATCACGCCTTCAACAGTGCACGACGACGCGCTCGGCGCGAAGCAGCGCGACTCGTGCCTTGTAGCCCATGTGACCACGAAGCTACTATCGGCGTCATGAATCGACGTCAATTCGTAAAACTCTCCGGAGGGGGGGTCTCCCTCGGTGCGCTTGCCGAGGCGGTGGTGTCGGCCCAAGTCGCGCAGACCCCCTCACCGGCTGCGCCGGCGCCGAAGACATTGCCGAAGGCACGGATGAGAGTCGGCACGCAGCAAGGGGATGCGGAAGGTACCCTTCGTGCGCTGGCGGCGTTCGGCGTCAACAACATCTGCGGCAGCCTGCCGTCCGGGACACTGGACGAGGCGTGGACGGTGGACGCGCTGTCGAAGCGACGCGACCGCGTCATGGCGCACGGCATTTCGCTTGACATGCTGCCCCTCCCGATGAGTTCCAGCGAAATCGGCACCGCCGAGATGCCGGCGATCTATCTGGGCCGCGACCCGGAGCGCGACCGCAACATCGACGACATTTGCCAGATGATCCGCAATTGCTCGCGCGCTGGCATCCACCAGGTGAAGTACAACTTCACGCTGCTGGGGGTCGTCCGCACAGGCACGGCGCCGGGGCGCGGCACGGCCCGTTACAGCGAGTTCGTGTACGCCGGTGCAAAGCCGAACCCGCCGATGACGACAGCGGGGAGGGTCGACGCCGACACATACTGGGAGCGCATCACTTATTTCCTCGAGCGGGTCGTGCCAGTGGCCGAGGAGTACAAGGTGAAGATCGGATGCCACCCCCAGGATCCCGGCTTGCCAAAGGGCTCCGGCTGGCGCGGTGTCGATGCGGTGCTTGCATCACCTGAGGGGCTGAAAAAATTCATCTCGATCAAGGACAGTCCGTATCACGGCCTGAACTTCTGCCAGGGTACGATCTCGGAGCAGCTCGACAACCCCGGCGAGCAGATCTTTGACGTGATTCGCTATTTCGGCGCCCGAAAGAAGATTTTCAACGTGCACTTCCGCAACATCCAGGGACGATTCCTCGACTTCCGCGAAACGTTCATCGACAACGGCAGCGTTGACATGCTCAGGGCGATGCGCGTCTACAAGGAGATTAGCTACGACGGCCTGATCATGCCGGACCATGTACCGCACATCGAGGGCGTCGATGGCATGACCGGCTTCGTGTTCGCGTTCGGTTATATATCCGCGCTCATCGCCGCCGTCTCTGCGGAGGGCTGAAGGTCGGGCAGGTGAGTCCCCGGATTGGGGTGACGTCTCAGACAAGGAGGATCCGTGAGGAAGAGCATTCCGATTATCGTCGCGTTGACGCTGGGGGCAACGGGTCTCGCCCGGATTGGCCGGTCACAGACGCCGGATCCGCTGGATCCCCTTCGGGTTGCTCCTGATAGCCACAAGTTGGCATTCGAGAATCCATTCGTGCGTGTGCTCGACGTCCGTGTGCCGGTCGGACAAACTGAACCGCGCCATCGGCATCCTCACGGTATGAGTGTCTACTTCACGGACTGGGACGCCAGGGTCGCCGTTGACGGGGGCAAACCGGAGGTGCACCACCGCGCGGCCGGCACCTTCGCGTGGAGCGATGCCATCGTCCACACGGTTGAGAACGTGGGCAAGACCGAGGGGCACATCCTTAGAATCGAGCTGAAATTCTAGACACAGACCGCCAAGTACGGAGGCTGCGCCAGGGATGGACGCCTGATTCGCCAGTCAGCTTGCGGTGATGATTTCGACGTGGCCGTCATGTGCCTTCGCGCGGCCGAGCACCCGGTTGAGCTCCGCAACGAGGTGTGCCGGGATGCACGGCTTCGACAAGATCACCTGCATCGCGACGTCACGCGCGCGCGCGTGCAGGTCGGCAGTCCAGTGCGCCGTGAGCCCGATGATCGGAATGCTCCGCGTGCGCGAGTCCGTCCGCAACGCCGCCGCGAGCTCAAACCCGTTCATGCCTGGAAGCGTGATATCCGTCACCACCGCCGCGGGCGGGTTGCTAAGGGCCATCGGCAGCGCCTCGGCAGCATTGGGAGCTCCGGTCGGCTCGAATCCTGCCGCGGTCAGGAACTCCACATACCCACTGAGCGTGTTCGGATCGTCCTCGACAATGATGACGCGGTTAGTGGTCGACATGGTCGCATCTCAACAGCAAGCGCGGTGCCGTCGAACCCGGCTGAATTGTCCCCAATAAGGCACGCTTTTCCAGCGCAGGTGGCGCAAAACCGAACGCCCAGGTTCAGAATTGTTCCCAGCCTCCGGGCAGCGTCCGCGTCAGTCGAATCGATGAAGGGGCCCCGGTTCGGGATGATGCGCTGCTCGCCCATGCGCTAGACTGTGACTAAGGCTCGCCCTAGACACCGATGAAAGGGATGACTCAATGGCGGCAAACCCTTCCCGCGTGGCCCAGCCGGTGGATGTCGATACGGAGACGCTGCGCGAGGCCATCAAAGGCGAATACAAGCAAGTGGCGGAACATCCCCGCAAGGGCTTCCACTTCCACACCGGCCGTCGCCTAACCAAGATCGTCGGTTATCAGGACGAGTGGCTCAGCGGCGTTCCGGAACTGGCCATCGAATCGTTCGCCGGTACCGGCAATCCATTCGCGATGGGCGCACTCACTCTTGGTGAACGAGTTGTCGATGTCGGGTCGGGTGGGGGCATCGATTCGCTCATCGCTGCGCGAATGGTCGGACCCACCGGACACGTAGTCGGTGTCGATATGACTCCGGCGATGCTTGAGAAGGCGCGCGCTGCGGCTGCCCAATCCGAGCTCGCCAACGTGGAGTATCGCGAAGCTTACATGGAGGATCTGCCGGTGCCCGACGGTTGGGCCGACGTCGTGATCTCCAACGGGGTGCTGAACCTGACTCCCGACAAGCAGAAAGCCCTGGGCGAAATGTTCCGTGTGTTGCGCCCAGGTGGGCGGCTTCAGATCGGCGACATTCTGGTGAACCGGGAAGTGCCGGCGGGGGCCAAAAGAAAGATAGACCTCTGGACCGGTTGAATCGCCGGTGCTCTGCTGGAAGCAGAGCTCGAAGCGACGGTCGTCGCCGCCGGTTTCATGGATTTTGCCATCACCTGGAAAGCCGATGTGTTCGACGGCGCTCCTCAGGCGTCAAGTGCTAATGCGTTTGGCACCGTTGGCATTAATTTCCGGGCAACCAAGCCCTAGAAAGTACTGAGCCGGCGCGTCAACGTGGTGAGTCCGGAAATCAAGTCCATCCCGCTGGAAGATGTATGAACGTAGTTCTTTATTCGCAGCCGGGTTGAATGTTCTGTCAGAAAGTGAAGGAGTTCCTTCTCACGCACAACGTGACGTTCACCGATCGGGACATCACGAAGGATGAAAGAGCGATAGACGATCTTCAGAAGGCGGGCGTAATGACCACGCCCGTGACCGTCGTGGATGGGCAGACGATCATCGGATATGACCCAGCGAAGCTCTCCGCGGCCCTGGGATTGAAGCCTGATGCCTGAGGTGTGTCATGCCCGGCCGTGATCAAGGGCCACAGACTTGCGCGGCGGGCGGCCTAGAGACGTTTATCAGGAATCTCGCAGGTCGTCAGCGTTCGAGGCCGAGGAGGCGCGCCGGGTTCTTGCGCGACATCAGATCGATATCAGCCGCGGAAATGCCCTTCGCCATGAGGCCCTTGTACAGGGCGAGCAGACCATCCGTGTGGAGCGGATTCTGAGGCTGGCCGAGATCGCTCGACAGCACGAATGATGCCGCGCCGATTGTGCGAATGGCGTCCGCTTCCTTCTGCAGCTGCGCATCGGTGAGCGGCGAGTAGATCAACTCCAGCAGCGCGCCGAGCTTCGCGGCCTGCTCATCTCCGCGAGCGACATCGGGCCGCCGGGATTGGTCATCGCGTGCGTGACGAGCACGTGCTTCACGCCCTGTCG
>WNFC01014804.1_pt1 | contig 16217 bp, 13 predicted proteins | sample 5400541 | NCBI WGS metagenome assembly WNFC01 (sample SAMN13153342, study PRJNA577476) | soil metagenome | isolation source: 120 cm saprolite under Douglas fir tree site 2 hole 2 replicate 1 | place: USA:California | collected 2015-04-18
GATGATGTGTAGATTGGAGGGAAGCTGTGGTCTCAGCGAATGCACCACCTCTTCAGATACGTCAACTCCATTCGCATCTTCTCCCTGAATAGAGACGAAAATCTGTGTGAGATCGTCGAAGCGATGTTCGATGTCGCGAAAGGTTTTGACATTGCTCAAAAGATATGGCTTCTCACCAACAAGCCCTCCATCGGCGATGATGGCGCGTACATGCATGGTATAGCGTTTCCCAGGCCAGCGGTTAGAATACAGGTAGAGCGTATCTCCAGCATGAGCATTCAGGAGTATTGCTACGGTGTGATTGAGATATACCTCGTTCGGTTGAAGATCAGCAATATGGTGTTGCCCTTTTCCGCTATCATCCTGTATTCCTCCAAAACCCTGCTCGCTACCAGGGATGACGCCGAGGGCTGTGACTTTTGAGCGCACTTGACGAGAAGTTACATCGGCTAGTAATAGATTTGGTTCGATCAATGCGGCCCCCATTGCGGCGATATGGGGGTCGTAGGGCATAACAGTGCGCAGATGATAGTAGACCCTATCATCGAAGAAACCAAGCGCACCAGAGCCCCCTTGAATTAACTCATCCACTTTGCCTAGATTAGAGACTGCAACAGTCTGCACAGCAGCGGTAATCACATCCCCTGTAACCAGCACGCTTGAGAGTAAAGTTGTTGAGAGCATGAGGGCGAAGACGATCAACAGCATTTGTGTGCGCCTGCGAGGAATGTTACGCACACCAATCTTGAAGAAGATTGCATTACTGATCGCTAGCAACCCTACTCCGCCGACGATGATCAGGGTTATCACCAGTAGAATAGGTGTGAGTGTATCAAGTTGAATGCCGAATAGTTGTGTCATGTATTTTTAGCTTATCCCTGGGCGTTTTGTAAGATTTTGTAGAATAGCTCTGGATGTTGTTGCGCAATGCCGGCCATTGCTTTGTTATACGCCTGGATACGTTTATGCAAAACAAGCAGGTCAAACGAACGGAAATAGGGCAAAAGCGTCAGGTCCGGTAAGTTGATGATAAGGATACGTGCATGAGGCATATTGGCCTGTAGGCGGCTCAACATCAGGTTCAGGTCGTGGGAATAGCTGTTGATTGGAACATTAGTCGCAAGATCATTCACCCCGAGCCAAATGGTAACGAGATCAGGATGCGAGTCGAGCGCTACGGGAAGCTCTATTCTGAGCGCATCCTGTACACGAATTCCAGGGATGCCCAGATTAATCAGGTGAACATTGGGACCAAGCAACTTCGCCAGGTCGATAGGCCAGTTCTGTGTATAAGGGTGCGCGGTACCAATTCCAAAGGTTTCGGAAGCTCCAATTGCGACATAGGTGATCTGAGCATTCGATGTTCGGCCCACCCTCTTCGGGCCGCTGGCATGGCTTGATTGCCCATCAGACGGCTGGCCGCAACTGGCAAAAAAAAGTATCAGAAAGCAAAGTGATGCGATCGAAAGAAGCGCTTTCACCTGCTTAATTACTGCTGGATAATGACGATAAGAGCATAGCAGAGGATAATCTGCACTCTTTAGATTGCCGGAGGTCATGATTGAACTAAGATTTCTTCCTGGCTAGAGTATAACTTAGCAAAACAATCTTGAGAAATTATAGCACATCTCAGCAAATACATCCTTAACCTGTTCCCCGTTAGTGCTCCACGCTTCTTGCGTCTTCTCCTGCTCTGTGGTATACTCTCATGCTAGCGGGGAACAAGTCTCGCACTCTGAACAAACATTTATAAAATACACACGCTCTTTGATCAACGAAAGCCCTGGTGTACCTCGATCTAACTAGTTGACGATAAGTTAAGTAGATAGGGGTTATGTGAAGATTGCTCCCACCAATGGCCTGGTATGGGAACCCTTGCGTTGATAGGAAAAGAGCGGAGGATCGAAAAGGGAGGATCCATTTTTGGCAAATATTATCTCGATGAAACAGCTTCTCGAAGCAGGTGTGCACTTTGGGCACCAGACCCGTCGCTGGAATCCCAAGATGGCCCCATTCATCTTTATGGATCGCAACGGCATCCATATCATTGACTTGCAGCAAACGGTGACCCGCCTGAATGAGGCGTACAAGTTCGTAGAACAACTTGCCGCACAAGGTGGGACTTTGTTGTTTGTGGGTACCAAAAAGCAGGCACAGGAAGCCGTAGCTGAAGAAGCTCAACGTTGTGGCATGTACTTCGTCAACCAGCGCTGGCTGGGTGGCATGCTGACCAACTTCCAGACCATTCAATCGCGTATTCGTTACCTGCGCGACCTGGAAGCTCGTCGCGACCGGGGTGAATTCGAGCGCCTGCCTAAAAAAGAAGCGCAGCATTTGCAAGATGACATCACACGTCTTGAACGCACCCTGGGGGGTATTAAGGATATGCGACGCCTGCCTAATGCGCTGTTCATCATTGATACACGCAAGGAACGCACTGCCGTCCTGGAGGCACGCCGCCTGGAAATTCCTATCATCGCACTTGCTGATACAAACAGCGATCCTGATGAGATGGATTATCCTATTCCTGCTAACGACGACGCCATTCGAGCTGTTCGCCTGCTCAGTTCCAAAATTGCCGATGCTGTCATTGAGGGTCGTCGCGAACTGGAAGCTCAGCAGAAAGATAGTGAGCCGCAAGAAGTTGAAGCTGGCGCGTCAGGTGAGTCTGCTCCGGCCCCGGCTGCCAGCCAAGCAGAGAACGTTTCTGTCTCTGTTCCAGCTCCAGCAGAAGTAATGGTGGAAGAAACCCCAGAAACACAAACACCTGCTGAACCTGAACTCGTTGCGGAAGAGGCAAAGTAGGGACGGTGGCTCTCCTCTGCAAGGCCACCCCGCTCTGTCTTAAGATCAATTGTCTATTGCCTGTAGCGTCCCCAGGACGCGACTGGGCTAAGATATATCACAACTAAGAGGCGGGAGATAGGACCGCGTTCCATCTCCCGCTTCATATTGTATTATAAAGCGAGAAAATACTATATCATTTTTGTCAAGCACTCAGGACCCAAAAAGATGGACAGAAGCGATTGTACTTTCATCAGGAACCTGAGTATCATACACAGTGAGATTGAGGAGTAAACGGTTATGGACTACACTGCCGCGGACGTCAAGAGGTTGCGTGAGGAGACAGGGGCAACATTTGCCGATTGTAAGAGGGCTTTAGCCGAGTCGAAAAGCTGGGACGAAGCCGTCAAATGGCTTGAAGCCAGGATTGGTCACAAGGCTGAGAAAATGATGGCGGCTGGTCGTGAAACCAAACAAGGAGGTATCTTCTCCTATGTTCATCACGATCATCGTCTGGGAGTGTTGCTGGAACTCAATTGCAGCACCGACTTCGTTGCTCGAAGCCAAAGTTTCCGCCAATTGGCTAATGATCTGGCCCTACAAATCGCGGGTGTTGCGCCCAAATACATCAACTTCGAAGACGTACCACTCGAGACTGTTGAGCAGGCTCGTTACGCGATTCTGGAAGATCCAACCATGCAGCGTGTTCCAGAGGAGAAGCGTGAGGAGGTCGTTAACAACAAGCTCAAGAAAGTATTGGGCGAGCAAATATTGATGATGCAGCCCTGGGTCAAGGATGAGACGATTATCGTGGGCGACCTTGTGAAAAAGGTGATTGCCGAAACCGGTGAGAATATTGTATTGCGACGCTTCAGTCGCTTTGCATTGGGCGAGTAGGAAGTGCAATGGGCAACCATCTGGGATGGATGCCCTAGCATCATCTTTCGTGCATGGGAGTACCACAAATCATGTCTCAAGCGGCTTCATCCCTGGCTTATCAGCGTATATTGCTTAAATTGAGTGGCGAGGCGCTTTGTCCAAGCAAAGGCTATGGCATCGATGCGGAGACAGTGCAGCGGATTGCGGGCGAGGTTCAGCGCGTACATGCACTTGGCGTACAGATAGCTATGGTGATCGGCGGCGGGAATATCTGGCGCGGCGCGGATGCCGCTGCAACAGGTATGGATCGTGCCACAGCCGATTATATGGGTATGCTGGCGACAGTCATGAATTCGCTGGCAATGCAAGATGCCATGGAGAAATTGGGTATGGTCACACGTGTGCAGACCGCTATCGAGATGCCGCCCGTGGCCGAACCGTTTATTCGCCGTAGGGCCGTGCGTCACCTAGAAAAGGGGCGCGTGGTGATACTTGCGGCGGGGAGCGGAAACCCGTTTTTTACAACCGATACTGCGGCAGCTCTCCGTGCTGTTGAACTCAACGCTCAAGTTTTGCTAAAGGCAACCAAAGTGGATGGTGTCTATGACGATGATCCCGTGCGTAATCCCAATGCCCACAAGTTTGAAGAATTGAGCTATATGCGGGCGCTCAATATGGGACTGAAGGTTATGGACAGTACCGCAATTTCGCTCTGTAAGGATAACCACCTGCCGATTGTGGTTTTCAACCTGAATGAGCCTGGTGCTCTCGAAGCCATTATTCGGGGCAAGAAGCGCGGAACGCTGGTTCATGACATCAACGAAGTAGAGGTCCTATTTGTTTCGCCCGTGTAGCATAATCGACAACGCAGGGGGCGCGATAAATACTTCGGCCCCTACAAAGGGAGCATTGCTATGGTAGACGACATTTTCGGAGATGCTGAACGACGTATGCAAAAGGCGGTCGAGGTACTGAAACAGGACTTATCGTCAATTCGCACTGGCCGTGCCAACTCGGCGCTCGTGGAACGTATTACGGTCGATTACTATGGCGCACCAACGCCTATCAATCAGCTTTCTACAATTTCTGTTCCTGAAGCGCGTTTGTTGGTAATTCAACCGTGGGATCGCAAACTTCTGGTTGAGATAGAAAAAGCCATTCAGAGATCCGACCTGGGTATCAATCCGAACAACGATGGTCAGGTAATTCGCCTTGCTATTCCCCCGCTCAACGAGGAGCGTCGTCGTGAAATGGTCAAAACCCTCCACAAGAAATTGGATGAGCATAAAGTTGCCATTCGCAATATTCGTCGTGACGCGCAAGACAAGTTGCGCGATCGTGAGAAAAAGAAGGAAATTTCCGAGGATGAGCTGAAACGTAGCACAGATCGTCTACAGAAGCTCACCGACCGCTTCATTGACGAAATGGAGAAGGTTGGGAAAACTAAGGAACTGGAGATTTTGGAGGTCTAACCTTGACCAAAATACAAAATCTCTTTCTCTCCTCAAAAGGGAAAGAGACTACGCAGTCACAACCAGATGCAGTGAATCAGTCAGCATCCGGGCAAAAGCCATATACTGTCCGCCACCTTGCTATCATTATGGATGGTAATGGTCGCTGGGCAACCAAACGCCGCCTGCCACGTCTCGCAGGACATAAGGCAGGTGTGAATGCACTCCGGCGTGTGGTTGAGTGTGCTTCCGATGAAAATATCGAGATGCTCAGCGTATACGCTTTTTCAACCGAAAACTGGGGCCGGCCACTCGCTGAGGTAGAAGGGCTGATGCGCCTCTTCTGGGAGACGATCCGCTCGGATTTAGAGAAACTGCACCGCGATGGGGTGCGCCTGCGCCATCTAGGTCGTTTGCAAGACCTTTCTCCTGATATTCAGCAAGCTGTGCGGGACTCGGTAGAACTTACGCGCAATAATACCCGCATCGGCCTTAACGTCTGTTTCAATTATGGTGGCCGAGCTGAACTGGTGGATGCTGTTCGCCAGATCATCGCCGACGGCCGTGACCCAGATGCCATCACCGAAGAATTGATTAGTTCCTATCTGTATACCCGTGACCTGCCGGACCCAGAGATGGTCATTCGCACGGCTGGGGAGATGCGTGTCAGTAACTTCCTGCTCTGGCAATCAGCTTACAGTGAGTACTATGCTACGCCGACCCTCTGGCCCGATTTTGGGCGAGAAGATTTACGCGCCGCATTGGAGAGTTACCGCCAGCGGCAACGGCGTTTTGGACGGCTCTCTGCATCGTAGTATATAATGAGGTGAGATGGAGAACTACCCCATGCATTAAAAGAAACGGCGGCTACTTCATCATGGTGTGAAGGCTGCTGCAAGGAGCTGCGTGCAACCTGTAAGTGAGCAAGAAGTGCAACCGAATACATCGGAAAAAGCCAAAAGTCAATGGTACCGCTCTGTTGGCTTACGTACTATCACGGCTATTATTGCCATTCCGATCGTTCTCGCCTTTGTATGGCTCGGTGGGTGGTGGGGATTCGCAGCAGTTACAATTGTCGTGATCCTGGGTATCTATGAACTGCATACGATGATGCTCCACGAAGGCTATCATCCGCTGATGTTGATCAGTCTGGCCTTAAGTGTACTCTTTCTTGTAGCTGCCATGATACCCCAACAGCGCCTTGTGCTTCTTGAATTGGGCCTGAGTTTGGCCTTGCTTGTAACATTTCCAATACTCTTCTTTCGCAAAAAACTCGATGGCGCCATGGTAGATTGGTCGCTCACGCTGGCAATTGCTATCTATTTAGGCTGGCCCCTGAGTCTCTTCCCCTTATTGCGCGGGTTTCAGATCGGTATCAGTCCGGGTTTTTGGTGGATCGTAACAGTCCTGCTAGGTGTCTGGGGTTTTGATACGGGAGCATTCTTCGCAGGGCATTTCTTTGGTCGGCACAAACTCGCTCCTAACATTAGTCCTGCTAAAACATGGGAAGGTGTAGCTGGTGGCTTGATACTTTCAATCACCGCTGCCGTTCTATGCACTATCTGGCCTCTTGGTATTCCATGGTACCTGGCAATCTTGCTGGGTATTTTGATTGGTATAGCTGCTACACTCGGTGACCTTGCTGAATCTCTTATCAAACGGCAGACACACGTTAAAGATAGTGGACAGTTCATACCAGGCCATGGGGGTGTCCTCGACCGCGTCGATAGCCTGCTCTTCGCGGTGATTGTCGTTTTTATCTTTTCGCAGCTCATCGGTAAATTCTGAGTGCGCAGCTAAAGAGCCCATCAAAAATTGTAGACAGACAGGTGAGCAAAGATACCTGAGACACTGCTTGCAAGGTCCCGGGTGTTTCATTTTTAGCTCGTCACGTGGTAGAATACCATTGACAGCAAAACTGACTGACGTCAGCAAAAGATGCGAATCGGGGCGAACAAAGTTCTGCTTGTAGAAACATCCGAGGAAAAAGAGAAGAACTCAATGAGCAAGCAAGCACGAACTCAATGTTCGCCCATCAATATGAGCGAGAACAAGGTTCAGAGGTAGATGACCAGTTTTCCCAGGCGTATAGCCCTGCTCGGTAGTACCGGGTCGATAGGTCGACAGACACTCGACGTGGTGCGGTGTTATCCAGAGCATTTCAGTGTAGTAGCCTTAGCAGCGCGTAGCAATATCTCTCTCCTGGCGCAACAAGTCCAGGAATTTGCGCCAACGCTCACGGCATGTTTTGCGGAAACGCCCGAGTTAGAACGAGCGGCAAGAGAAGCCTTACCCGGCGTTGCGCTAGGCGAAGAAGGACTACTCGAGGTAGCCACAAATGGCGATGTAGATATCGTTGTAGCTGCCACTTCCGGCCTGATGGGCCTTGCTCCAACATTAGCAGCCATCATTGCAGGTAAGACGATCGCGCTGGCTAATAAAGAAACACTGGTAATGGCAGGCCACCTGGTAATGCAGGCAGCGCAAAGTGCGGGTGTATCGATCCTGCCGGTAGACAGCGAACATAGCGCTATCTGGCAATGCCTGCGAGGCGAAGATACTGCTGAGGTCAATCACCTCATACTAACAGCTTCGGGTGGACCATTCCGTCGTGCCACACTCGATCAACTACGCTCGGTGACGGTAGAACAGGCACTGGCTCATCCTACCTGGCTTATGGGGCCAAAAATCACTATCGACTCTGCAACCTTGATGAATAAAGGCTTAGAGGTAATTGAAGCTCACTGGCTTTTTGATATTCCTTATGATCAGATTAATGTCATTGTCCATCCGGAGAGCATTATCCATTCGATGGTCGAGTTTGTTGATGGTTCGTTGAAAATGCAGGCCAGTCTTCCCAGTATGCATTTACCGATACAGGATGCGTTGAGCTATCCACTACGCCTGAATACTAGCGGCACTGGACTTGTACGCGAACTGCGCTGGGCTGAAGTGGCACAACTCAATTTTGAAACACTGGACACCACGCGTTTCCCATGCTTTCGACTGGCTCTCGAGGCGGCAAAGCGTGGAGGTACTTACCCCTGCGTACTCGTAGGGGCTGACGAAGAGGCGGTTGCCCTCTTCCTCGAGGGAAAGATTGGGTTTCTGCAGATCGCGGAACTGATCGAAGCAGTACTGGAGCGGCATCAACCTATCACTCAGCCGGATGTTCCCGCAATTCTAGAAGCATGTGCATGGGCGCGTAGAACAGCACGAGATTTATATGAAACGGTTTATCAGAGGAATTTCTTATGAATAACTGGTTTTTGCTGGCCGCTATCCCGGTTTTTGGGATATGTGTGCTTGTGCATGAATTTGGCCACTTTATCACTGCAAAATGGGCTGGCATTCGTGTAGAGGAATTCGGTCTAGGTTTCCCACCTCGCATTGTAGGTTTTCGCAAGCGTGATGAAGGTGGTTGGGAAGTTATGTGGTTCGGCGGCAAGCGTAATCCAGAAGATACATATAACAGTCAAAATCAATCACCATTTAGCAGCACAAGCGGTGGCATGAGCTCGGCTCGTGCCAGCGACCACACCATCTATTCGATTAATCTCCTGCCTATCGGTGGTTTTGTCCGTATGCCAGGGGAGAATGGTGATATTAATGATGATAGTGGCAACTATGATCCACAAAGTTTTGCCGCAAAATCTGCGGGCAAGCGCATCATCGTCCTGGTCGCAGGCGTTACTATGAATGTTATCCTTGCCATGATACTCTTTACCATTGCCTATGGCCTCGGTGAGCCGACCTTCCCTGCTGTGATTGGCAAAGTTGTTCCAGGCTCTCCCGCTGCCGTGGCTGGCCTGCGACCTGGTGACACCATCATCTCAGTAAATGGACGGCCCGTCCAACTGTTTACCGATGTGCAGGGAACTGTCGATAAGATCATTGTTGCTGATAAGAATCGGCACGCGACGGTGCCGGTTAACCTGGTCATTCAGCATACTGGAGAAAAGCAAACTGCCTCGACGACAGTCAACGTGCGCGTACATCCACCAGCGGGCCAGGGGCCAATGGGTGTCGAAGAGAAGATTGTCTTTGTCAGTTCACCGCTCTGGCAGGCACCATTCAAGGGTATCCAGCATACAATTACCGTTACAGGAGATTTTATTAACTCGATAGCGCAGATGATTGCAGGTGCAATCAAGCCTCAACTGGCCGGTCCGGTAGGCATAGTCAAGATTACCGGTGAAGTGGCTGCAAGTGTGCCCGACCTTGGCTGGTGGCCCATACTCAGTCTGACTGCCATCTTGAGCTTAAACCTGGCGATCATAAACATTTTACCTTTCCCCGCTTTGGACGGCGGGCGCGTCCTCTTAATACTGATCGAGATTCTGCGAGGTGGCAAGCGCCTGAAACCAGAACGGGAGGGCATTATCAATTTTATCGGAATGGCAATACTACTTACTCTGATTATGGCAAATTCAAGTTGGAAACCTGGCAATTGGTGGCGATGCGCCCATTGTGGTACAGTCAATGACTACCACGTACACCCGCGACGTAGAAAGTACGGTCGCTCAGATTCACCGTCTGGAAGAAGTCGGGTGTGAGATAGCCCGTGTAGCAGTGCCGGAAGAGGAGGATGCGCTCGCCATCGGCGAAATCAAAAAGCGTATCCATATACCATTGGTTGCCGATATTCACTACAAACATTCCCTGGCACTTGAAGCAATCCGGCAAGGTATCGACTGTGTACGTATCAACCCTGGCAACCTTATCAATGGTCGAAAATCGCTCGAACAGATTGTAGCTGCTTGTAAAGAGAGAGGCATTGCCATGCGTATCGGCGTCAACTCTGGCTCAATTGACGCCCTCGATCAGCGTGGACAGATGCAGCGCATCCAGGTCAGACTTCGTGATGATGGCGTGTTAGAGCGCACAGACCCGGCGGAAGCACGCCGCCAGGAGCGTGAGCAACTGGCCGAGCGTATGGTCATGAAGGCCCTGGAGTATATCGGTTGGTGCGAGGAATTAGACTTCCACGAGATCAAGGTTTCGTTGAAATCTTCCACCCCTCTGACCGCTGTCGAAGCCTATCGACGCTTTTCGCAGCGCTCAGACTATCCCCTCCATCTTGGCATCACAGAAGCGGGAACGCTGGTGACCGGAGCAGTGAAATCCTCCGTGGGTTTAGGCTTACTGCTTGCCGATGGTATAGGTGACACCATCCGCGTGAGCCTGAGCGCTGAGCCTGAAGAAGAGATTCCCGTCGCCTACGAGATCCTGCGTTCGCTCGAACTGCGCAACCGTGGCGTAACCTTCGTTTCCTGCCCCTCGTGCGGTCGTGTCGAGATCGACGTGATAAGCGTAGCCAACGAAGTAGAGAAGCGGCTCTCCAAAGTGCAAACCCCCATCCACGTTGCAGTCATGGGTTGCGTCGTCAACGGACCCGGCGAGTCCCGCGACGCCGACGTTGGACTCGCCGGCGGTAAGGGCCGCGGTGTGATCTTCCGCAAAGGCGAAGTGGTCAAGACGGTACCCGAAAATCAATTCCTCGATGCGGTATTGAAAGAGGTGGCGAGCCTGTTGCCGGAACACGAGGCCAGGTTGATCTATCCAGAGGGTGGTATCCAGGAGATGGCTGGTGTTCACCGCACCCGAGATGAGGGTGTTGGCCTGCACGCGTTGAAGAAGTAGTCCAGTATTCGCAACAAGAAGGCGGCTTCACAAGAAGCCGCTTCTTTAATGATGGGCGATACAGAACGTCAGAAGATGTATTCTCAGTCAGTGGGTGCCAGGATGATCTCGTCCTCGGTGATGTTGAAAGCCTCGACGTTCGAGATGTCGGCTTTCGTCAATTCCTTCAGACCCAGCACCGACACGAATGAGATTACTCCGAGTATGATAACGTAGATCGAAACTGACTGCCAGGAACCACCGCCGATATTGATCACGACTTTACTCAAACCCAGGGCTGACAGCGTGGTTTTCCCATTGAGTAACAGCAATGCGATGATGGGGGCCAGTCCACCGGCAAATGGCGCGGCAAGTTGATAGCCCAGCGAAGCGCCGCTGTAGCGCGAACGCGTCCCGAAGCGCTCTGCGATAAGAGCGGCTTGAGGGCCATACACCCAGGCATGGAAAATGGCGAGAGAAGCGGCAACGGCCAGGATGAAGAGGCCTCCCACTTTGGTATTCAACAGCAGGAAGTACGGGAAAGCATAGGCGGCCATGAGGACGCAGCCGATCAGGTACCATCTTCGCCGTCCGACATATTCTGACAGATAGCCGAAAAGTGGGATCGTGAAGAGTTCCACGACGGCAGCGATGGTGATGGCATTCAGGATCAACGTTCTTTCCAATAGCAGCTTGTCTACGCCATAGGTAATCACAAAGGTGGTAAAGAGGTAGAACGGAGCCTGCTCGACGAAGCGCGCGCCTGCGCTGAGCAGAATCTCAGGCGTGCTATGCCGGAACGCCTCGACGATCGGAGACGAAACCTCGCGCTTTTGATTTAAGACCTGTGCAAAGAGTGGCGTCTCCAGGATCCTCAGGCGAATATACAGGCCGATAACGACCAGCAGTGCACTGATGAAGAACGGGATGCGCCAGGCAAAGCCGGTGACGAAACTTGCGCCTGCAGCGCCCTGGACAATGTTGACTATAACAGTCGAGAGGATAAGCCCGATAGGAACACCCATCTGCGGCCAGCTGGCCCAGAAGCCGCGATTACCCTTATGACCGTACTCCAATGCGAGCAGGACCGAGCCGCCCCACTCACCGCCGACGCCCAGGCCCTGACCCAGACGCAGAAGCACAAGAATAAGAGGCGCGGCAATACCAATGGTGGCAAAGCCGGGAAGGAACCCGATAATCAACGTCGAGATGCCCATTAGTAAGAGGGTGGCAATGAGCGTGGACTTCCTGCCGACACGGTCGCCGAAATGCCCAAAGAGCGCGCCGCCAAAGGGGCGGGCAATAAAACCAACGAGGAAGGTGAACAATGATAGGAGCGTGCCAACAATCACGCTAGACGAAGGGAAAAAGACCTTCGGGAAGACGAGCGTTGCCATAGTACCGTAGAGAAAAAAGTCGTACCACTCGATAGCTGTGCCAACGGTACTTGAGAAGATGACAGGTGTCATTGTTTGTGCCGAGGTGTTGTTATTTGTCGCCATGGTTTCCTCCAGTACTAACCAGAAAGGTCCGCTGTACTACAACATGACATAGGAAAAGCGCGACGAAGCGCAAACAAGGAACGTGCGAACGTAGCTAGTCAAAAAGTGAGTGGAACCGAAAGAATTATATTCTCTCTTCTATTCCTCCTTTCTCCCTGCCAGAAACGGGCAGGTGACCTGGTGTGCCTGTATACAGGGCAGAAGCCTGTACAAGATGAACAAACTACTATGGGAAGTATAGAAGACAGAGGGTAAATATTGCGTAAATAAAGCGGGGAAGATATAAACAAATTTATAAATATTTTTAGCACTGCCAGGCAACAGGTTGGCCCTCATCCTTGCGGCAGGGAACAGTCTTATGCAGGCTCTTCAACAGTAGCTCGCCCGGCATATTCCTTCAGGAAAAGAGCGGCCAGCAGCGAGATCAGAGCCATGACGATAATATACAGAGCAATGAGCGTCCAGGGCAAAGCAGCGGGAGATTGAGACGGAGAGCGGGCCAGCAGGTAGGTCGCGATGATTGGAGCGGGGCCGCCTGCGATAATCGAGGCCAGTTGATAGCCCAGCGAGGCACCGGTGTAACGCAGCCTGGTAGGGAAGCGCTCCGCGATTAATGAAGCCTGCGGGCCATAGAGGCAGGCATGGGCGAAGCCGAGCGCGAGTGCGAACGCCAGCATGACCAGGATGGGAATCCCGGTGTTGAGCAATAAAAAGTAAGGAAACGCGAGGAACGCCATCATGAGCGCGCCATAGATCGTTGTACAGCGCCGCCCAACCCGGTCCGAGAGCGCGCCAAAGACCGGCATGGTAAAGAACGAAATCGCACCGGCGGGGATCAGGCTGATGTAGAGCAGCGACGCATCCAGGTGGAGAACCTGCATGCCATACGAAAGCACAAAGGTCGTAAAGATGTAAAAAGGAGCCTGCTCACCGGAGCGAACGAGGGCGGAGAGTAGAATTTCACGCCAGTACAATTGCCAGGCGCTCAGGAAGGTGTTGGTTGACTGCTGGCGAGGCTTCAGGCGCAGAAAGGCGGGCGTTTCGAGGATACGCAGGCGGATATAGAGGCCGACCACCATCAACATCGTACTCAATAGGAAAGGTATACGCCAGCCCACGCTCTGGAAAGCCTCACCGGGATAGAGGTTCTTGAAGAGCAGGATCGAAGCCGTGGATAGCACCAGGCCGACGGGAACGCCTACCTGCGGCCAGCTCGTCCAGAAGCCCCGGCGACGCTGATCGCTGAACTCCATGGTGAGCAAAACAGAGCCGCCCCACTCGCCCCCAACGCCAACCCCCTGGAGAAAGCGCAGGATCGCCAGCAGCAGCGGCGCTATGATCCCCAGCCTCGTATAGCTGGGAAGCACACCCATCAGCATAGTCGTGATGCCAATCAGCAGAAGAGTCGCTACCAGGGTCGACTTGCGTCCAACGCGATCGCCGAAGCGGCCAAAGAAAACGCCGCCCAGTGGTCGCGCTACGAAGCCTACAAAATTCGCGGCAAATGAAGCCACGATCCCGGCAGAGGGGTCGAGCCGGGGAAAGAAGGCAACAGGGAAAACCGTTACGGCCAGAAAACTGTAATAGAAGAAATCGGACCACTCGATCGCCGAGCCGAGCGTGCTGGCAACGATGATCGGGAAGATATTTTCGCGTGTGGAGGTATCCTCTTTGTTTTCAAGATGGAGAGTTGCCATTGATCCCCCTGAATTCTTGTTTCTTGCTGCTTTATGCGCATCAGGATACCAGTTCTCAATGAGAAACGCAAAGGAGTAGGATCTCTCGGATGATCAGAAATCAGTATACCTGGAAAGGTGTAAAAAAGCCGTAAACGGAATAGGCAGCGCTATAAACAAAAATATAAACATTTCTCCCCAGAGTGAGCAAAGAATTGAATTGCTCGTCAAAAAGATACATACTATATAGTGAGCGGAGCGGTATTTCTCCACGGAGGAGAACCATGCTAAAGATACTTGAGCGCAAAATAATCCTGCAACTACTGGTATTTTATGGCCTATTCGTGATCCCGCTCCTGCTGGGCGGTGCGGAACTCTATTTTTTCCAATACGACTCATTGCAACAGAGCGCGCAGCAGGCCGACCTGGGGCTGGCTCAGGCCATCGCGCAGGATGTTAAGACGCAGGTACAGGGCGCGGCGGAAGAGGTCATGGACCTGGCGCGCAGCCAGGCCGCAATCAAGATCAATCGAGCGCAGCTTATCTCCCTGTTCAGCGTTTCAAAACAGACGCATCCTGAAATCAGCCAGTATATCGTCTGTGATCCATCCGGCAAGATCTTATTGAATTATCCCCTGACCACGACAAGCGCAGGGCAAAGCTTCAGCGCGAGTGATTATTTTCAAGAGGCTCTGAATAAGGACAGCCCCCTTGTCTCGTCTGGCCGCATCAGCCAGTTCTCCAGCACGTATGTCTTCTCGGTGGCCACACGCATCACCAATGACCAGAACCAGTTGGTAGGAGTGTTGATTCTCAATCTCTCGCTGGAGCAGCTGAACTCACACCTGATGTCTGTGTAGCAGCAACTGACTGCAAATGGCGAGGTGCGCATCTGGATCATCGATAGCAATGGAACCCCCATCGCCAACACAGTAGGAGTCCCACCCGGAAGCAATCTGTTGCAGCGTATACCGGGTCTGCGCGACGCGCTGCGGGGTAAACCAGGCAACCTGGTCGCGCAAGATGAGCAACGCGACTGGCTCTATAGCTATGTTCCCGTAAGTGGCACGAACTGGGCAGTAGCCGTAGGCAGACCAACTGATGCCACCTTTGCTACAGTAATCAGTTTTCAGCACAGTTTGATCATTGCTCTGATCATGTTGCTAGCCGGGGCGAGCGTTTTCTGGTTTGTGATGCACGGCTGGGTGGTCGCGCCACTGAGCCGCCTGGCGCAAGCCGCAACCATGATGAAGCCGGACCAGACCGTGAAAGTCACTGATAGTAAGCTACTGGGCAGGGAAAAGAGCCGCCAGGATGAGATTGGCCGTCTGGTAAACGCCTTCTCAACTATGGAAGAAGAGATTCATACTCTCTTCCGCAAGAGCGATGAACAAAGCCATACACGCCTGCAAACTCTGGACGCGATTATGCGCAGTATGGATGAGGGAGTCTTATTGGAGGATCCAGCGGGGCAGGTTGTCTATGCCAATCACAGTTTCACGCAGTTTGTGGGGATCTCAGCCCAGGAAATTCTGCTCGACGCATTCCAGGAAAATCATCTGACGGAACGGATGGAGGCCATGATGGAAGCGCCTGATGCATATTACGAGGCCGTGCGCTGCGCAGAACGCGGAGATGAAGCGCAGGTGATCGAGTTTTGGGTGCGCGGGTACTATAATCAGCTCGGCCAACTGGTCCCCTCCAGGCGCCATATCCGTATGCGCCTCTTCCTGGTACGTGATATGGCGGGTCAAGTTATCGGGCGTGGCAAGATCTTCAACGATGTGACACAGCAAAGCGAGGCTGAGCAGGTCAAAAAGAGCCTGCTGGCCATTGTCTCCCACGAGTTACGTACGCCATTGACCGCCATTAAGGGCTACGCGACCAGTCTGCTGGAGACCGATGTTGAGCTGGATGCGAGCACACAACGCGATTTTTTGCAGCGGATCGTCGAGGAGGAGGATCGCATGGCGGAACTGGTCACCAGCCTGCTGGAGATGTCACAGCTGGAGGCAGGCACGCTGAAGCTGGCTCCGAGCCATTGTCGATTGGATACGCTAATCGAGCGGGCGATGGAAGCAGCGAAAAGCGAACGATTGCATATTCGCGTCTCCCTACCTGCAGAAACGCCCGTGTTATATATCGATCGGCGTAGAATGGAGATGGTGTTGCGTAACTTACTTGAGAACGCGCAGAGATACGCGGGCGATGGGGCCGAGGTAGAGATTACCACCCGCTACGCGCGGGAACAAGAAGATGGGGGCATCTACTTGAGTATAGCAGATAATGGACCAGGTTTACCT
>WNFC01033356.1_pt1 | contig 16216 bp, 17 predicted proteins | sample 5400541 | NCBI WGS metagenome assembly WNFC01 (sample SAMN13153342, study PRJNA577476) | soil metagenome | isolation source: 120 cm saprolite under Douglas fir tree site 2 hole 2 replicate 1 | place: USA:California | collected 2015-04-18
ATAATCGGGCACTGTGTCACCCCCACCCTACCCTCCCCCGCTTGCGGGGGAGGGTAGGGTGGGGGCCGGGACCGGCCCGGCGATGACGCCACGAGTTCTGCTCCTACTTGCGGCCGACGATGATGATGTTGAGGTCCCGGGTCGGCGTGAAATCGGTTGCCCGCACCTCGAACGCGGTGGGGGAGATCTTCTTGACGCCGTCGCCGCAGAAGCTGACGATACGATCGGGCTGGCCCTTGTCGACGACAAGGTGGAAGTTCTTGATCGGACCCGCCCAGTTGGCGCCGGTCTTCAACACGTAGCTGATGCGTCTTTCCAGGATCTTGGCTTTGTTGGCCTCCTCCGCCCCGGCAAGCTTGTCGACCGACTGCAGGAAATCGTCGAGGATGCAGTAATTGGTCTTGTACCGCTGCACTTCGGATTCCAGCCCCTTCTTCTGGCGCAGCCCTTGGCGCAGCACCGAATCGAAGCTCAGGCCGACGCTGGTGCGATAGCGATGCTCGACCGAGACCGGTTTTCCCGGCGGAAATGTTTGCTGCCGCACCACGGAGGTCTTCAGCGTCCAGGTCGGCTCATAGAGCGGCTCCCCCTTGTCGTTGGTGCCCGATTGCAGCAGCAGCCCGGCGGCGACGGCGCGATCGCGTGTCTGCTGGGGCAGCTCGTTGATCTTGAGCTGCCGAGGGCCGATCGGCAGCAGCGCGATGCCCATGTCGCGCAGCGTCGCGGTGACATCCTTGCTGTCGAGGGTCGCCCGCTGATTGACGGTGAAGTTGATCGGCTTGCCGTCGATCTTGGTGGAAAAGCCGACGAAGTTGACAGGATCGCCGGTCGGAAACGCCACGTTCGCGCCGTCGGCAAGGTCGATATCCGGCAGCGGAAACGCGACCGTGAGCGTGACCGGACTGGGGCTCTGGTTGAGAAACACGTAGCGCACCGTGACGGTGTCCGGCGTGATGGCGAGGTCTTCCGATTCGATCGAAACGTCCGCGTTCTTGGTGAAGACCAGCCCGCCCACCGCCAGTTCCGCTGAAGAATCGTTGGCCCGCGCCAGTGACGCTCCGGCGTCCAAGGCGACCGCAGCGCAGGTCGCCAACATGGCGGCGAAATAGCGTTTCATGCCTGACCTCATCGCTATGCAGGATGGCGCCGGGCCGAAGCGGCAGGCCGGATCTGGACAGGCCGGAACGCCACAATCCAGCGGGCGGCATCTTTACATAGTCGCATGGTCCGTGTGCAAGGTTCAACCGGCAAGCGGATGATCCTCACGTCCACGCCACGCGCGCATGGTTCCAGATTTGTTTAGTTGCCAAGCCTATCGTCGTCTGGGTGCTGACCGAAATAGGCCTCGATATCGCGCGCGCCATGCAGAACGTGAACGATGTACAAATGACTGCGCGGCGATTCTTCGTCGGCGTAACGCAGAAAAATTACGTAATTGCCGAACGTCGTGCTGCGATAGCCCGGACCCAGCTCAGGCCGCGGACGTCCCAATAGACCAGGAAGCCGGGCAAGATGCTCACAATAGCCGGTGAGCTTGTCTACGAAGGCTTCGGCGACGGCGCGATCCTGACTCTCTTGCTCGATAAAGGCTGCGATTTCCGCGATGTCGCGTCGAGCCGTTTCGCGATAAACGAGCCGTGGCACTCAACGCGCCGGAGTCTGCTTGAGGCGATCGAGGTGGTCGCGTGCATATTGGCGCACCTCGTCAGTGGTGAACTGGCCACCTTCAGCCTCGGCGGCGTCGAGCGTGGCGCGAAGTTCGGCGGTTTTGACTTGGTTGACAGCATGGCGAATGGCGTCCTCGGCTGTCAGAAACCGCCCGGCTGCAAGCTCCGCCTCAACCCATTGGGCTGCATCCGGTGTAAGTTCAATTTTCATTGCGCCTGCTCCTTTCGCAAATCATTCCCTTATCGAGGACCTTAGTCAAATCGACACGCAGCATTACTTTGCAAGCCCTCATCGGTTGAGAATGCTTCGCCACTTAAATCCGCAGACATGCTACGCTCCTCAATCAACAATCTGCTCGCCCTCACCCATGTCCCGCCACGCCCCCGCCTTCATCTGCCAGAACTGCGGCGCCGTGTTTGGCCGCTGGCAGGGCAAGTGCGATTCCTGCGGCGCATGGAACACCATCGCGGAGGAGGCGGGCCGCACGCCGATGGCGGCCGGCCCCGGGAAGCCCTATCGCAAGGGCCGGCCGCTCGTGCTGCATCCGCTTGCCGGCGCGGCCGACGATGCCCCGCGCACGCCGTCCGGCCTCTCAGAGCTTGACCGGGTCACCGGCGGCGGATTCGTGCGCGGCTCCGTGCTGCTGGTGGGCGGCGATCCGGGCATCGGCAAATCGACGCTGCTGATCCAGGCCGCCGCCGCGATCGCCCGCGCCGGCCATCGCGCCGTCTACATCTCCGGCGAGGAAGCGGTCGCGCAGGTGCGGCTGCGGGCCGAGCGGCTCGGCCTCGCGCAGGCTGCGGTCGAGCTTGCCGCCGAAACCGCGGTCGAGGACATCGTGGCGACGCTTAGCGAAGGCGCGACGCCGCGCCTTGTCGTGGTCGATTCGATCCAGACCATGTGGACCGACCAGATTGAATCCGCGCCCGGCACCGTAAGCCAAGTGCGCGGCTCAGCCCAGCTCCTGATCCGTTACGCCAAGCGTTCGGGCGCCGCCGTCATCCTGGTCGGCCATGTCACCAAGGACGGCCAGATCGCCGGCCCCCGCGTGGTCGAGCATATGGTGGACGCCGTGCTCTCCTTCGAGGGCGAAGGCGCCCACCTGTTCCGCATCCTGCGGGCGGTGAAGAACCGCTTTGGTCCCACCGACGAGATCGGCGTGTTCGAGATGACCGGCGGCGGCCTGCGGGAAGTCGCCAACCCGTCGGCGCTGTTCCTGTCCGAACGCCATCTCGGCGCCCCCGGAACCGCGGTGTTCGCCGGCATCGAGGGCACGCGGCCGCTGCTGGTGGAAGTGCAGGCGCTGGTCGCCCCGACCATCCTCGGCACGCCGCGCCGCGCCGTCGTCGGCTGGGACAACAACCGCCTCGCCATGGTGCTCGCCGTGCTGGAGGCCCATTGCGGGGTGCGGCTGTCCGGCCACGACGTCTATCTCAATGTCGCCGGCGGATTGCGCATCCAGGAGCCGGCCGCCGACCTCGCTGCCGCCGCCGCGCTGGTGTCCTCCCTCGCCAACGCGCCGCTCCCCTCCGATGCGGTCTATTTCGGAGAGATCTCGCTGTCCGGCATGGCGCGGCCGGTCGCACAGGCGGCGGCCCGGCTCAAGGAGGCCCAAAAGCTCGGCTTCACCCGCGCCTTCGTACCGGATACGGCGCGCAACGCAGCGGGCGATGCCGGCATGGCGCTCACGACGGTCGGCCCCTTGAGGGATATGGTGAGGGAGATTGCCCCGAAGGGCACGGAGCCGAGGCGGGCGCCTGGCACGGGCGAGGAATAGCGATCAGGGCGGTTAGTTGCGAAAGGAGCCCCACAACGTTGATAACGGTCTTGCGATCCCCGCGTTTGCCGTCACCTCAAGGCCGACAGGGCGCAGAAACTTCGCAACTTCGGCTTCGAATTGGCGGCCGCGCAGGTGCATCCCCTACTCCCACTCGATTGTTTGACCGTCAGCTTCACCATGAATGCTTCAAACTGCGTCGCCAGCGCGTTGATAAGGCACCGCACTTTGGGAATCGAGTTCGCCTGCGAGGAAGATCAGGCGCGAGGCACATGCATACGTCCAAAGCGCAACGCCTTTGCAAAACACTCGTCGACCAGAGGGCGACCGAGAGCGGCGACCACCGAACGCGCCTGCAGCAGATCTACTGTCCAGTGGGTGCGTACTTGGCTGAGGCGCTCTCTTAGGATTCGCCGCGCCTTCCTGTCGTCGATGACCAAATCCAACCCGCGTGACGCCGCCACGGCGATGGCCGCTGCTTCACCATCCCCAAGCGCTTCGCCGGCAGGCGCGCCCACGATCTTGAGAAACAAATCCAGCTCCTCGCCTTCGAGTGATAGGATTGAAACTCTTGGCGACATCTGTCGCAGCGGGTGGTCTTCCGCCGGGAACGTCGTGCTCGTGGCCGGGTGGCGCCTGATTTCTGTCACGACCTGTTCCGGCGCGTAGCAAGGAACAGCCAACGCACCGAGTATCGCCTCCATTGCCTCCGTCGCCAGAAGATTGATCCAGACGCTCGTATCGAGCACGAGGCCGCCGCTCTCAGCCGGATCAGGCATGCAGCGAAATGACCTCCTCGGCCTCGAACGGCTTCAGAGCCTCCCTCAGCTCCAGCCGATCCACGGCCAGCAGGTCACATAGCTGTCCTTCCGAAAGCAGCTCGCGATCCAAGGCAATCGACGCCAGATAGGCTAAGCGAGGCGGTATGAGCGGCGGCTTTGGCTGCACCACAACCTCGCCGATCATGTTCCGTTCGAGGTCGCTTGCGAATCCGCGCTCCCGAATCGAATCCCAAGTTCCTTGGGGAAGAAGGCTCAGTTCTTCAAGGCGCCGACACATAGCCTCGGTGGCAACGCCGAGTTGGTGAGCTAACAGGATCAGTTCTCGGACGTCGAAGCGGTTCTCCGAACCGACTATCTGCTCGAAGCGCGCACGCACTCCGGAAGCCGGCATTAGAAATGCGGATCCAAAACGCTTGGCGAAGCGCTCCTCGATCGAGAGGGAGACCTCCTTCTCTTCGAGAATGTCGGCGTGGGACCGATCAGACACGAAATGACCGGTTTCATGGGTCGCACTCTGGACCCGACGCTTCCAGCTATGGTTGGCGTTGACAAGTATGCAGGCGCCGATCGCCGAATCATAAGCGTAGAGCCCGGATATCTGGGACGGAAGCGGACGGAAGAATATCCGCAAGCCGAGTTCAAGCTCGAGCAGGCTGATCAAATCTGGTATTGGCCCCAGGCCGACGCCGAGTCTGGTCCGCAAATTGTTGGCTGCATCCTCTGCCTGTTGATTGACAATCTGAGGATTGATGCGGATCGGTGGGGGGTAATCCGTTCGTAACTCTTGGCCGAGCAATCGCTCCAACTGCGCAGCACCGGTGGCTAGCCGATTAAGCAAGCCGAGCGCTTGAGTGACAGCCTTGGACGCCTCCTTTCCCTCGGCCCGCCGAAATTTCGCTGAGAAATCGACGTGTACGGCATCGGGTGAAGTAAGCTTGCCGGCGCTCACGCCGTAAAGACGCGAGAAGGCCAGCAACTCGTTGGGCCGGACAGGTCGTTGTCCCTTCTCGATCGCAACCAGCGTCGTTCGGGCGATGCCGAGCGACGCGGCCGCTGCATCCTGAGTAAGATTGACCGCCGAACGCGCCGCGCGTAGCCGCTCCCCTAAGCCAACTGGAGTAAGACGAGAGCCACTCATAACTGACCTACAATGTCACGAACCCACGAACGGTTCGGCAGAGCACACACAAAACTATCCCACTCGGATCGGTGCTGTCGAAGTAATCTGCGAAGCTTCGACTGCACCACTCCAAAATTGCTTACGGCGACATCGCGTTCACCACGGGTCATTCGCCGTCCCTCTCCGTGTCGACTGAGGACCATGTCCTCACGTGCATAGAGGTCGAAGGCGTTGTTTCCGACTGGCAAAGCGAGGCCGGCGGCATGAGCTGAAACCGTCCGTAACAGACAGCCTCCACAGATGCCGCAGCCACGGCAGCCATAGCGATTCTTAGGGCGCGTCGAACAGGAGTTCGTCTGTTCCCAGCCGGTGGTCAAATCCTCCGCACGGAGGTTCGACAGAACTTCACCCTTGGTCTTCCAGAGTTGCGGTTGTTCAAACCGGACCGGCTTACCGAGAATAATCCCGAGGAAATTGGCCCACCGCCTTACAAAGGCAGGGTGTGCACTTCGGAGCCCCCATTCATCAGCAAAAGGCAGACACGCAGGACCAATTGCGCCTTGACCGTTCTCGCCTATGACCACCGCTTCCGCTTGAGTGAGCGCCGCCGCGATGGCGGCCAAAGTGTAGAAAACCAGCGGACGGGTCCGATAGCTCACTTCCCGCATACGCACGCCGCTGAACTTTCGGGGAACGCGGAGGCTGGACAACTTTGGAAAAAGTCGATCACGGCCCAGGCCTGAGCGAACGAGCATGACCGCATCTCGGCCGTATTCCCGCACGGAAAGCTGAACTTGGGCAAAGGAGTCGAGGCCATCGCTGAATGGAATTACGTGCCGGATCGCCCCGTGCGGCAAGGCGAGATTACCCTGACGGCAAGGCGTAGGGCCTTTCCGGGCAACGAACTCGAAACTCCAAAGGTCACCAGTGAGGAACCAAGCTGCGTCAGCCAACGCCCTGATTGCAACCGTGCGCTGAAACTGTCCGTGTTCATAAACAGGTACTTGGATCGACAACTGACGCGCCCAACCTGCGGCCCGCCTCCGCGGTACTAGCCGGTCCAAATAGGCCATGCTCTCCACCAGCGTGGCGAGGTCTTCGTAGATCGGCTCATGCCTCATGACACAGTGACGAGCGATCGTTTCCGACGACGTCCTGATATCGCGGCCAAGGACAGCGACCTGCTCAGCGTTACACGGTGCGTTTTCGGCGACACGCAATAACCTCGCCGGGGTCAGATTGTTCATAGGCCGGCTCCGCTGCGGGACTGCGGAAGTAAGTTCTCACTCACGAGAACACGATCGCTGATTCGGGGAGCCGGTCGGCCATCCAGGATCAACGTGGCAGCGACTAAGGCGCAATCATCAAACGCCTTCTTGACGCTTTCCGACGCGATGGACGCATTTGGATGGCGGTCGGCGACCAATCGACATTTCTGCTCGCGGGCGTATCCCTCGCCTCGACGGCGGAGTGCTTCACACACCATCGAATCGATGCCGTGTCTCGCATTGATATTTCGCGCGATCTCCGCCTCCAGGCCGGTCCGGGCTGCCGTCGCTAAATCGTTCGCGCTAAACAGACTGGGCGCCGCATCATGCTCTCGAAGCCGTCGGCGAAACTCTGGCGAGATTTCCCCGCCAGCGTCGGACACAAGTGCCGCAACTGCTTGCTGCCGCAAACGATCGGGATGAGCGCGATCCGCCTCCCGCTCGGCCATGCGGCAGAGCTTTCGTACTGGTCTCGGGAGGGACGTTCCCCTGTACCGGTCATCGCGCATAGTCATAAAGTGAGGATATGATTTGACATTGTCAAGTCAATTTTCCATTATTGGCACGACATTGTCTCCAGCTGGCAACCAAGTCTGGATCGATTTGGCGTCCTGAATCAACTCAGTGCAGCCCAGAACCTGGGAGGTAAGAAAGTACGACATGCGCTGTATCTTTTGCAGAAACAACTCAAACGGCTCGCGGAGCGTAGAGCACATTATCCCGGAGTCCTTGGGCAATCGGCGTCATGTCTTGCCGCCCGGCGTGGTCTGTGACCGCTGCAACAACTACTTCGCGCGGGAGGTGGAAAAACCCCTCCTTGAGTCGCCGAGCGTCCGTTTCTTGCGGTTTCATCAAGCGCTCGAAAGCAAAAAGGGAAAGGTGCCATCCATCCCCGGCGTCATCACGCCGTGTTTTCCTGCGACGGTGACACGCTTTCCGCATTACAACTTCACGTCAGTCCTCGTGTCACCCGAGGCGCTGACGGAAATCGCACGGTCGCCCGGCGGTCATCTCGTCCTGCCGACTGGAGCACCGCTCCCGGCCAGCCAAGTGACTTCCCGCTTCATGGCGAAGGTCGCGCTTGAGTCAATGGCCGCGCGGCTTGTCCAATTTCCAGACGGGCTTGCATACATCTGCGATGAAACGCAACTCGATCCACTACGCGAACACGCGCGTCGCGGCAGGATCACGCAGTGGCCGATCTATACACGCCACATCTACGACCCGGACGCCACGGTCAGGGGCCCGGACGGCACTTTCCAACAGGTCATACACGAGTCCGATTTCCTCGTGACGCCACTTGGCGAATGGTATTTCGTCCTCGCGCTCTTCGGGCTGGAGTTCGCGATCAATCTCGGCGGTCCCGAGGTCGCAGGCTACGAGAAATGGCTCTCGGAGAATAACCACGCGAGCATCCTCTACAGTGCCAAGAACGCGCATTTTTCCATGCCCGTACGGCATCCCCAGGCAGAATGACGCCTGATGGGTACTCACGTTGTGAATTCCCGTACTGATCAGGAGTCGCCGCTCATCGTTATCGCCAACGACCCGACCAATCACTGGGAACGTTCGGAATTGCCTCGCGGTTCTTCGTCAAGATCGCCAAAGTTGGTAATGCTCACGGTTCCTTCCGGGAACCGGGCGGTAATCTCCAATGATCCGCCCAGGACCTCGATATAACGCCGCAGATTACTGACATGCATGTCGGTTCGGCGTTCCAGCTTGGCCACCGCCGGCTGCCCTACCTTTAATTCACGCGCCAGCTCTTCCTGCGAACGCCGTCGGGCCTGCCGGAGTTCATGAAGAGCCATCGAAGCCAGTGTGCGCTTGGTTGCTTCCGCGTTGCGCGCACGCCGCTCAGGCGTCATGCGCTTGCGCAGCTCGGAAAAGGGACGATGTCCTGTCATGGCAGCAAGCCCTCTTGCTTCAACTCTTCGATATCAGGCCGGTTACCTCCCGCGAAGTCTTCCCCAGCCCACAAAAGGCGGGTGACGGGGGTTCCGCCGACCGCTATACACCGTCTTTGGATGGCCACCCCGATCGCGGATACCTGATCTGCCGCAACAAAGCCCCGTCGATGTATCTCGATATCTTTCTCATCGTGGTGATGTTTATCTCCGGCATGCTCGCGATGGTGCGCGGCCTTATCCGCGAGGTCCTGTCGATCGCCGGATGGGGTGCGGCTGCGGGCGCGGCGTTTTTGGCCTATGCCAAGCTACTGCCCGCGGCCAAGGCCTATTTCAACAATGATTACGTGGCGATCGGCGTCACCACCGCGGGCGCCTTTATCGGCACGCTGATCATCGTGTCGGTCATCACCGTGAAGATTTCCGACAAGATTCTCGACAGCCGCATCGGCGCCCTCGACCGTACCCTGGGCTTCCTGTTCGGGCTGGCGCGGGGGCTGCTTATCGTCGTGGTGGCGTTTGCGTTCTACGACTGGTTTCAGCCGAAATCCCAGCCGGGATGGATCGCAAACGCGAAATCGCTTGTTGTGCTGAAGAACCTCCGTGACGATATCATATCCATGTCGCCGGACATCGAGGCCTGGTACTCGAGATACAAGAAGCAGAAGGAAAGTGCGGGCGACCCTCCGGCGTGACAGGCGGCCCCGCAACGAGCGCGGGCATTAGTGTCGTAATTCATCCATTGATTGTGAAAGACTGTTGCTTTTTTAGCAACGCAGCAATTTTCGTTGCACAGAGCGTGACGAGCGCGTGACGAACCGATCATGAATCGGATAAAAGAACGCGACACCGATAGAGGCGAATTGATGATGGACCCTCAGCTAGCCGGCCGCGTCACTGACTGCGACGGCGCAGGCGATCATCTGTATCGGGACGGTACCGGCGACGATTGGATGTTGGAGCATCAGGATCTCGACCTTCAAGATCTCGACCTCGACTTCAACGGCGACCGGCTTCGCGAAGAATGCGGCGTGTTCGGCATCTACGGCCATCCGGACGCTGCGGCAATCACGGCGCTCGGCCTGCATGCGCTCCAGCACCGCGGCCAGGAGGCCGCCGGCATCGTCAGTTATGACGGCCGCCGGTTCCACTCCGAGCGCCGGCTCGGCCTGGTCGGCGACACGTTCTCGCGCCGCGAGATCATCGACCGCCTGCCGGGCAGCATAGCGATTGGCCACGTGCGCTACTCGACCACCGGCGGAACCGTGCTGCGCAACGTCCAGCCGCTGTTCTCCGAACTCAATGCCGGCGGTTTCGCGGTCGGCCACAACGGCAACCTCACCAACGGGCTGACGCTGCGGCGCCAATTGGTGCGCGACGGCGCCATTATGCAGTCGACCACCGACACCGAGGTGATCCTGCATCTGCTGGCGCGCTCGGGCCACAAGCGCTTCATCGACCGTTTCATCGACGCGCTGCGCCAGGTCGAAGGCGCGTATTCGCTTGCGGCGCTGACCAACAAGAAGCTGATCGGCGCGCGCGATCCGCTCGGCATCCGCCCGCTGGTGATCGGCGAGCTGCGCGGCTGCCCGATCGTAACCTCGGAAACTTGCGCGCTCGATATCATCGGCGCACGCTACGTGCGCGACGTCGAGAACGGCGAGGTGGTGGTCTTTTCCGAAGAGGGCACGCAGTCGCTGCGGCCGTTTCCGCCGATGCGGGCGCGGCCGTGCATTTTCGAATACATCTATTTCGCGCGGCCGGACTCGGTGGTCGGCGGCCGCAGCGTCTACCAGATTCGCCGCCGCCTGGGCATGGAGCTTGCCGGCGAGGCGCCCGCGGCGGCCGACGTGGTGGTGCCGGTGCCCGACTCGGGCGTGCCGGCGGCGATCGGCTATGCCCAGGCGGCCGGCATTCCCTACGAGATGGGCATCATCCGCAACCACTATGTGGGCCGCACCTTTATCGAGCCGACCCAGTCGATCCGCGAACTCGGCGTGCGCCTCAAGCACAACGCCAACCGCTCGGTCGTCGCCGGCAAACGCATCGTGCTGATCGACGACAGCCTGGTGCGCGGCACCACGTCGGTGAAGATCGTGCGCATGATGCGCGAGGCCGGCGCCGCGGAGGTGCATTTCCGCATCGCCTCGCCGCCGATCACCCATCCGGATTTCTACGGCATCGACACCCCCGAGCGCGACAAGCTGCTCGCCGCCAATCACACCATCGCGGAGATGTGCGGGATCATCGGCGCGGATTCGCTCGCCTTCCTGTCGGTCGAAGGCATCTACCGCGCCATGGGCGAGGAGCGCCGCGACCCGCTGCGCCCGCAGTTCACCGACCACTGCTTCACCGGCGACTATCCGACCCCGCTCACCGACCGCGCCGACACCGCGCCGCGACAGCTTTCGCTGCTGGCGGAGGCGAGTTGAGAGGCAACGACCTCCACGAGTTGCCCCACTAGAGCATATCCCGATGAAGTTGATCCACCTCTTCGCGCCGTCACCCGCGGGCTTGACCCGCGGGTCCATCTTCTTCGCATAAAGATGGATTGCCGGGTCAAGCCCGGCAATGACGCTGGATGAACGTCAGCGGGATGTGCCCAACGGATCGAGGTTCCGGATCACGTCGGCGATAGCTGTTTTGGTTGCCCATCCGTTGGCCAGCCGGCCGAATCCTGCTTAGCTTGCGCGTCAACTGGCACGGCGTCTTGCAATCCATGATCTATATATGGTACATGCCTCATATATGAGACAACATGGAAAAACCGCCACGCAGGACGCCCATTGTTTTCTACCGAACGCCAGCCGGAAGCGAGGTCGTACGCGATTGGTTGCGAGGACTTGATCAGGCCGACAGAAACATCGTCGGCCAAGACCTGATGCGGGTGCAGTTCGTTGGCCGATCGGCATGCCGCTCTGCCGTCCCTTGGGCGACGGATTGTGGGAAGTGCGCAGCGATCTTGCGAGCAATCGGATTGCACGGGTGTTCGTCTGTTTCACGCAGGGCGAGCTTGTGGCCCTGCACGGCTTCATCAAAAAGACCCAGAAGACGCCGGATGCCGAATTGAAGTTGGCTCGCAGGCGGATGCGAGAATTTAAGTGAAAGGAGATCCCATGAAAGCAAAAAAGCCCCGTAGCACTGAGGGATTCACGTCCCTCGACAAATTCCTTGATGAGGAAGGCACGCGCGAGGAGTTTCAGGCCGTCGCCATCAAGGAAGTTCTGGCTTGGCAGATTACGGAAGCGATGAAGGCGCAAGGGCTTTCGCGCAAGCGTCTCGCCGAACGCATGGGAACGAGTCGGAGCCAAGTCAGCCGTTTGCTCGACCCTAAGGACGGCAATGTCACGCTGGTAACGTTACAACGTGCGGCCGCCTTGCTCGGCCGAAAGGTCAGTCTCGAATTGGTGTGACTGCATGACCCGCTTCCTCCCCAGTCACAGAGCACACCAATCACCCGCGAGAACCGCTGAATGCCGCCCTCCCCTGCCCCCCTCACCGACCGCATCGCCCTCGTCACCGGCGCCTCGCGCGGCATTGGGGCCGCGACCGCGCGGGCGCTGGCTCAAGCCGGCGCCCATGTGGTGGCGGTGGCGCGCACGGTCGGCGGGCTCGAGGAACTCGATGACGCCATCCGCAAGGCCGGCGGCAGCGCGACGCTGGTTCCCCTCGATGTCACGGATTTCGAAGGGCTCGCCCGGCTCGCAGTCGCCCTCAACGAGCGCTACGGCCGCCTCGACATTCTGATCGGGAACGCCGGCATCGCGGGACCCTCCTCCCCGCTCGACCACCTTACCCTCAAGGACTGGGACGAGGTGATGAAGGTCAATGTGACGGCGAACTGGCAGCTCATCTGCGCCATGGACGCGCTGCTGCGGCGCTCCGGCGCCGGCCGCGCGGTGTTCCTGACGTCGGGCGCGGCGCACCATCTGCGCTCTTATTGGGGGCTCTATGCGACCTCCAAGGCTGCGCTCGAAGCGGTGGTGCGGACCTACGCGGCCGAAACCGAAAGGACGGCCGTGCGCGTGAACCTCATCAATCCGGGCCCGACCCGCACCCGCATGCGCGCCCAGGTCATGCCCGGCGAAGACCCGATGACGCTGCCGCCACCCGAGGACGTCGCCGCAAAGGTCGTCGAGCTGTGCATGCCGGGATTTTCCGAGACGGGCCGGATCTATGATTTTCCGACTCGGAAGCTGATGTCGTTCCGGGCGCCGGAGTAGCGCCGATCCTGTAGGCTCGCAAGCTGATGTCGTTCCGCAGGGCCGGAGAGTGCCGATCCTGTAGCCGGGATGGAGCGTCAGCGAAATCCGGGTACGCCTGCGGGAGCAACGCGGCAAAAAGCGAGCGCTCAGTGGCCAACGACGAATGACTAACGACCACCGACCGCTCTACGGCAAATTAAAGTGCCACGGCGGCAGATTGAAGATCGTCGTATTCGGCAGCCCGGTACCCTGGTCCAGCGGAGGCGTAAACGGCTCCCTGCTCCCTCCCACCGGTATCGGAGAACACAGCCCCCCCAGCGCATTCCCCATCGCCCCGCTCCCATCCGAAATGGTAATCAGCGTCGCGATGTTTTGGCACCAAGTCTGCCGGGCCTCATCCTTAAACAACCCCGGCCATCCAAACTGCGTCGCCGGATTCGGAATCGGCGTCATTGTGAACGGCGGAAACTGCGACGGATTCGGAATCCTCGGTGGCGGCAGCCGCTCCACCCGAAACTGCGGACGCGCCACCACCGGCGGCGCCTGCTGCGTCGGCTGCACCGCAGGCGGCTCCTGAAACCGAATCTCCACTCGTCGGCTCGCTGCATCCTGTCGCGACGTTCTCGACGCGAACGCCGACCCCACTGAAATCGTCTGAATCACCCCCGGCGGCACTCCCGCAATCCGCAGATACGTCGCTACCGCATCCGCCCGCCGCGCCGCCAGCGCGTCATTGTATCCCGTCTCGCCGCTCAAATCCGTTTCGCCCCAAAGGAACACCATTCCGCCATCGTTGAAAAAACGCAGCGCATTCACGGTCTGCGCGACTTCGTTCAGTAGTGTGAAGTGCCGCACCGGCACAGCACCGCTGTTGAGCGCGAACCCATCAATCATCACCGGCTGCCCAAAGATCAATTTGGCCGCTTCGCCCATGGGAACCTCCGAGATCAATCTGTTAGTTGCGGAGACTGCTGGTTTTATAATCTTTGAACCAGCGTTCTCTAGAAAGCCGATGTTGCTTAGAGAGCTAAGCTTGTCCTTCGAGTACCGTAGCTACCTCTTGCGAAAGGCATCTGCGGCGGCAGAAAAGTTGGAATGGCGGCAGATATCGGTGAGTTTTTGCCCCGGCAAACGGCTTCCGCGGGTGTAAATAAAAGCAGCCACCGCAGGGAAAGCGCACATGCCAGTCCGAAGCATAATCTTCGCACCCCTGACCAAGAGGTAGACCAGAGCAGGCCGGTGTTGCTGAGGACTTTTGCCAAGATGCGGAAGCAGGTCCCCAGATGGATCGGTCCTCCTCTACTCGGTCGTTAGTCGGGAGAGTGGGAAAAAAGGTTCATGCCGGGATTCTTGGAGACGGGCCGCAGCTATGACTTCCACGCCAATAAGCTGATGTCGTTCCGCCGGCCGGGGTAGTGCCGACCTGTAGCCCGGATGCGTCAGCGTAATCCGGGATGGGCCGTTCCCGGATTACGCTGACGCTCCATCCGGCCTACGAGCTTATGTGCCCCCTACTCCGCCTGCGCCCTGCGCTCGCCAAATCGCTTGACGACCGGCCCGATCACGCTGCCAGGACGAGACTGATGGATGATATCGAAGTTATCCGGCACTTGTCAGCGGCCGTCCCTTAGCCGTACCCCGAAGGAGACGTCAGGAGGCGGCAACTAAGCTGTTCTCGCTATGAGGCCGGCGCGGGCGCTGGGGTCCCGAAATCCTCGATCTTCCGGCAACTTTGTTCGTCCCGCCGCACGCCGGCCGCTCGTTCATCGCGATTTCAAGCCGCCGCTTCGGGCTCGTCCATCCAATGCCGCGATCCAGGCGTGGTGAGCATCTCGCCCGTCTCGAGCAGCGTCTTGAGGCCGGAGAGCACCATCGGCCAGCCGCCATAGAGCTGTTTGTTGGCGTCCTCGCGCAGCTGGTCGTGAATGACGACCAGCTGGCATGAATCGCCGATCGGCTCGATCTCCCAGGTCACCCGCGAGGTCCCTTCGCTCTTCACGTCGTCGTCCCACAGGGCCCTAAAACTTTGAACGAGCCGGCGCGGCGGATCGACCTCCAGGTTCTCGCCCTCCGCGATCGGCTTTCCCCTGCCTGTTCCTTGATAGCGGGAGCCGGGAGTCCAGTCCGAGGTAATGATGGCCCCGAAAGTGTATTTGCGCCGCATGTCGGTGTCGGTGATCGCCTGCCACAGGCGCTCGGGCGTCGTTTTGATATAGATTTCGAACACTTTCTCCATCGTCCTGTCCTCTAATTTGTGCTTGAGCTCGCTCAGCTTGGCGGCCCAAGACGCGGTGTACTTGTCCACCCAGCGGTCGTGGATGAGCTGGATCGGGACGGCGTTCAGGAAGTGCAACTTCTCGCGCCCACGCCGCCTCGTCACCACGAGGTGGGCCTCCTCAAGCACCTTCAGGTGTTTCATCACACCAAAGCGGGTCATCGGCAGCCGGCCCTGAAGCGCACTCAACGTCTGCCCGTCCTGCTTGAACAGCTCGTCAAGCAGGCTTCGGCGTGTCGGGTCCGCCAGCGCTCTGAACACATCATCCATGCGGCAGACAATAGGTGACTATTTAGTCACATGTAAAGCCTATTCAGCAAGGCCGGCTCACCTTCGCTGCGGTGCCTTCCTCCCCGCATACGGATTAGCCTTCTCCCTCAGCGTCAGCCGTATCGGCACCCCCGGCAGCCCGAACGCATCGCGCAGCGCGTTGACCAGATAGCGCTGGTAGCTGTCCGGCACGGCGTCGGCGCGGGTGCAGAACAAAACGAAGCTCGGCGGGCGGCTTTTCGGCTGGGTGATGTAGTTGAGCTTGAGCCGGCGGCCCGATACGGCGGGCGGCGGATGCGCGGCCAGCACGCCATCGAGCCAGCGGTTGAGTGCATTGGTCGGGATGCGCTTGTTCCACAGCGCGTGGATATCCGTGACCGCCTTCATCAGGTGATCGAGCCCGGCGCCGGTGAGGCCCGAAACCGCCACCACCGGCACGCCCTTGACCTGGGCCAGCAGACGGTCCGCCTGCTCATGCAGCTTGGCGATGGCGCCCGGCGCAGCCTCCTTAAGGTCCCACTTGTTGATGCCGAGCACGAGCGCGCGGCCTTCGCGCTCGATGAGATCGGCGATGCGTAAATCCTGCTCCTCGAAGGCGACGGTAGCATCGATGAGGAGGACCACCACCTCGGCAAAACGGATCGCGTCCAGCGCGTCGGCGACGGACAGCTTCTCTAGCTTGCCCTCGACCCGGGAGCGCCGCCGCAGCCCGGCGGTGTCGTGGACGAGAAAGCTATGCCCGTGCCAGGCGAGCGGTACCGTGATGGCGTCCCGGGTGATGCCGGCCTCGGGGCCGACGAGAAGGCGCTCCTCGCCAAGGAGGCGGTTGATCAGCGTCGATTTGCCGGCATTGGGCCGCCCCACCACGGCGATGCGGATCGGCTTGGCGGCAGTGGGAGCGGCCCCCTCCCTACCCTCCCCCGCTTGCGGGGGAGGGTAGGGAG